>Ga0326727_10004509_pt1 | contig 41718 bp, 44 predicted proteins | sample MB2enrmetagenome_FD_207643 | JGI IMG/M metagenome (GOLD analysis project Ga0326727, IMG submission 207643) | Lab enriched peat soil microbial communities from McLean, Ithaca, NY, United States - MB29MY | ecosystem: Environmental > Terrestrial > Soil > Wetlands > Peat | place: USA: New York...
AAAACGTCAGCGAAAAGGGGTTCACGGACATCTCGTTCACGGTTGGATCCACCGAGGCGGCGAAATCGACCAAGGTTCTACAGCCCATCGTCAAGGCAATCGGCGCGCGCGAGGCCACGTCCACAGCGGACATCGCCAAGCTTTCCGTGGTCGGCATCGGCATGCGCTCGCACCCCGGTGTTGCCGCGAAGATGTTCGAGACGCTGGCTGCCAATAGCGTCAACATCGACATGATCTCGACCAGCGAGATCAAGATTTCGGTGATTATCGCCCTGAAGGACGCCGACAAGGCCGCCCGCGCGATTCACGACGCGTTTGAACTGGGCAAGTAAGTAACGACAACGGCACGACGACCGCTCGTTACGGCGATGCTGACGGCGGTTGGGGTGGAGGCGCCGATTGTCCGGTCGCGGGCGGTTGATTTGTGGATGTCTCCAGAGCAGGTACTGTCACCGTGGATGGCGGTTGATCCCCCGTCTTGGCGTCACTGGACGCGGCGACGGGCAGCGTGGGCAGGTCCTTCGGGATGTTCTTGGCAGATTTCACGGAGGAAAGATCCACCAGTTCCGTAAGCATCGCGGCTTCCAGTTTGTTGGTTACCCCCAGTAGCCCCCCGTTGATGGGTGCCGCAACAAAACTGCCGCTGACCGTCTGTAGGGCGCACTTGGTATCCACTCGCTTGATCTTGAATACATCACCGTCATGCCCCCGCCTGACGCCCTCTTTGACTTCCCGCCAATAACTGGATTTGGTGGGGTCCGGGGTGCCATTCACGTTCGGGGTGTACCGAATCCGAACCTCATGGCCATCCGTCAGCGCACCACTGTTGAGATCGACGATTGTGAATATCGCCCTCGTCCCGATCTTTATACTGCTGCAGTTGAGGGAATTGCTGGGAGCGGTTGTGATATACTTGCCGCCCAACACGCGGAAGGCCACAGCCCTCTCCGTTGGCTCGTTGGTGCTTACATTGACACCCGCGTGGAGCACGAAAGCCGCCATCGTTGCGGCGAGGGCAACCAAGATCGGTGTCTTTGTCATTTTCATTTCGCAGAACCTCCCGTTTCCTCGACGCTGGCTGTCTACGGCTATTCCACACTCAAGTCAAGTCTGCGCGGACAACAGTTCCCTAGCACAACCGCTGGAGATTGAGGATGCGCCGGCGGTTGACACAGTCGCACGCATTCCCCTACGATTGACGGCGTTCCGAAATCACTACTGTACCGTACAACTGGAGGTGGATGATGCGCCGCCGTCATGTCGTCGGGTTGGTTCTTGCCGTTCTTGTTGCCGGGTTCGCGGGTCATCCGGTCGCCGCGAGAGACCTGAAGTTTGGGTTTACGCCTGTGCTCGGGCAGGACGCCGAGCGGGCCGAATTCGAACCCCTTACGTCGTACCTTTCCGACGCGATCGGGCAGAAGGTTGTTCTGTACGTCGCCAAAAACTACGGCGACCTGAGGACGCAGATGGAGGCCGGCGAAGTGGACATCGGAAGCGTCTCGCCGTTCGCCTACGTGGACGCCGTCCGCGGGGGGAAGATTCGGATCATCGCCCAGTCGGTGATCGACGGCTCCGCAACCTACCGCGGCATCATCGTCGCCCGCAAGGACAGCAGCCTGAAGTCGATTGCGGATTTGCAGGGAAAGCGGTTTGCCTTTGTCGATCCCAAATCGGCTTCCGGCTATGTCTATCCGCGCGCGATGCTTATCGAAAAAGGCATCAACCCGGACAGCTTCTTCAAAGAAACCATCTTCGCTGGCGATCACAAAAAGGTCATTGCCGCCGTCCTTGACGGCCAGGTCGATGCGGGCGCCACCTACGACACCGCCCTCGGAATCGCCAAGGCCAGCGGAATGCCGTCGGACAATCTCGTGATTATTGCCCGCACCGACCCAATTCCTCACGACGCCATCGTGGTGCGGATCGGATTGGACGAGGCGCTGGCGAAAAAGATTCAAACGGCCCTTGTGGACCTGGATAAGACCGAGGCCGGCCGCCGCGTCATCGCCAGCAGCCACAAGAAGCTCTCCGGTCACATCATCGCCGTCGACAGCACGTTCGACGTCGTCCGTCGCACCGCCAAGATTGCGGGGATGTGAAGCGCCCTACACTCGCGCCCCTTCGGCCCTGCTCCAAACGACGGCATCTTGACGGCAAGTGCGCAGTTGACGGGCGAGATGGTTGGTTTTAGTCTTTCCCTGCCATGAGCAGGCGAATCTACATTTACGACACGACGTTGCGCGATGGCGCGCAGGGCGAAGGCATCTCGTTTTCGAGCGCGGACAAGATTCGCATTGCCGAGCGGCTCGACGTGTTTGGGGTCGACTACATCGAGGGCGGCTGGCCCGGGTCGAATCCCAAGGACATGGATTTTTTCACCGAGGTGGCCACGCGCAAATTCAAGCACGCCAAGGTTGCGGCCTTCGGGAGCACGCGCCGCGCGAATACAAAGTGCAAGGATGACCCGCAGATCGAGATGCTCGTCAAGGCGAACACGCCGGTGGTGACGATGGTCGGCAAAACGTGGTCACTGCACGTTGCGGAAGTTATTCGGACCACACCGGAGGAAAACCTGGCGATGATCGGTGACTCCGTGCGTTACTTCAAGGAGCACGGCAAGGAAGTGGTGTACGACGCCGAGCATTTCTTCGACGGATACAAGGACGACCCGCGGTACGCTCTCGCAACGCTCCAGGCCGCGCAGGATTCGGGCGTCGACATCGTCGTGCTGTGCGACACCAACGGCGGCACGATGCCAGGCGAAGTCGCCCGTGTCACGGCGGAAATCGTCAAGCAGATGAAATGCCCGGTCGGCATCCACACGCACAACGATTCGGGTGTGGGCGTCGCGAACGCGCTGGCGGCGATTGACGCCGGCGCGGTCCAAGTCCAGGGAACTATCAACGGATATGGCGAGCGCACGGGCAATTGCAACATGACCAGTGTGATCCCCTGTCTCGTGTTGAAAATGGGCTACACCTGCATCACGAAGGACAACATCCGCAAACTTCGCGATCTGTCGATGTTCGTCGACGATCTGGCCAACGTGCGGCACGATATCCGTCAGCCGTTCGTGGGCGCCACGGCATTCGCGCACAAGGGCGGGATCCACGTCAACGCCATCGAAAAGGTCGCCCGCAGCTACGAGCACATCGAGCCCGAGACCGTGGGCAACCATCGCCGGGTGCTGGTGAGCGAACTCAGCGGTCGCAGCAACATTTTAATGAAGGCGCACGAACTCGGCATGGACTTGAGCAAGGACACGCCCGAGGTTCGCGACATTCTACAGCAACTCAAGCAACTCGAAAACGCCGGCTACGAGTACGAGGCGGCCGACGCCAGCTTCCATATCCTCGTGCAGAAGCTGCTCAAACAGCACAGGCCGTTTTTCAAATTGCACGGGTATCGCGTCATCATGGACAAGCACGGCGACGACGGGCAAGAAACTGTCGAGGCCAGCGTGAAACTCGAGGTCGACGGAAGCCCGTACCACACAGTCGCCGAGGGCGATGGCCCGATCAACGCGCTCGACAACGCCCTGCGCGCCGCGTTGACGAGTTTCTACCCATCCATCGCAAGGGTGCAATTGATCGATTACAAAGTGCGTATCCTCGACAGCGGAAGTGGCACGGCCGCCAAAACTCGCGTCATCATCGAGAGCACGGACGGCAAGGACACGTGGGGCACCGTCGGCGTGCACAACAACATCATCGAGGCCAGTTGGGAAGCCCTCGTGGACTCGGTTGAGTACAAACTCTTCAAGGACGAAAAGCGAAAGTGACGTTGCTCTTGCGGGAGAGCAAGGTCATCCTGAGCGAAGCGAAGGATCTCCTCATATGGATTCGACGGTTCTCCTCGACCACGTTCGCACCAGTCCGAAGGACAACGGCGTGCTGAAGTTGATTGTGCTGCGGTTGCCGAACGAGCAGCGGCGAACGCCGTCTCAGGTGGTCCTCAGCGCAGCCAACGGCGTCGAGGGCGACCGCTGGAGCCTCAAATCCAATCCCAACCCTCTGTCACAGATTTCCATGATGAATGCGCGGTTCCTCGAAGCCATCGCGGGCGATGCGGAACGCATGAATCTCGCTGGTGACAATTTGATTGTGGATCTCGATTTGCACGAGAGCAATCTTCCGGCTGGCGCTCGGCTGCGCGTCGGCCAGGCGGTGATCGAGGTCACCGACCACCCTCACACAGCGTGCGTCAAATTCGAACGCCGCTACGGTAAGATCATGCGTGAACTCGCGGATACACCCGAAGGCCTGGCGTTGCGGCTTCGTGGGTTGTTCGCCCGCGTCATCCACGCAGGAGAGGTTCGCCTTGGAGACATCATATCCAAAGAGCCGTCCCACGCTTGAGACGGAGCGCCTGATCTTGCGTCCATTTGACCTGAGTGACGCGCCTCGCGTGCAACTCCTCGCGGGTGACCGCGCCGTCGCGGCGACGACGAAGAATATCCCCCACCCTTACGAAGACGGCATGGCCGAGCAATGGATCGGTTCCCACCAAGAGCGCTTCGAAAGGGGTCAGGAAGTTGTATTTGCCATTACGCGGAAGGACGGCGGCGAACTCATCGGGGCCATCGGCCTGACTCTCAAGCTCGCGCAAGACAATGCCGAATTGGGTTATTGGATCGGCAAACCGTATTGGGGCCGCGGTTATTGCACGGAGGCCGCGAGCGCCGTGCTACGTTACGCGTTCACCGAACTCCGCCTTAACCGCGTTCATGCACACCACTTCAGCAACAACCCGGCCTCCGGTCGCGTCATGAAAAAGATCGGCATGCGTCACGAAGGTCGGCTGCGCCAGCACGTCAAGAAGTGGGGCGAGTTCTACGACGTGGAAGCCTATGGAATCCTGCGTTCCGATCTGGCCGAGTCAACGTCTCACTAACAACGCCCTGCCGCCGGCCATGCTACGATCCGCGAGGAACGCGGGCCGTTACATTCCGCCTGCTTGCTGCAACATGCGGCGGAGTTCGGTGCTGAATTCCTGCATGTCCGCCTGGGTCGGCTTTCCGGTGCCGAGTTCGGGTTCGAGCCCCAGCCGTCCCATTTCATCAAGGAACCAATGCGCTTTCGCCCCCGACGAAAACCGTGCGTACCCGCTCAGCATGGAGCCGGGCGCGGGCATCTGATCGATGCTGATCGAAAGCCGGCCTCCCACGGCTGGTTCCTTGGCCTCCGGTGGCGACGCCAAATCCTTCGGCGCGGCCTTCGCTCCGGGGCTGGCTGCCGGCAACACCGTTTTGGGCGTCTCCTTCTCTGGCAGCTTTGCGTCGGGCATCTCCGACAACAACAACCGCAGATCCATGTACGTAATCGGGTCGTTCTTCTCTTTGTGCAGGTGGTCCTGAATCTGCGAAAGTGTCAGCCCCTTGGCCAACAACTCGTTAATGAGCTGCTTGCGTTCGTCGTTTGTCATTGTCGCCTACAGCCTACACATACGCTGACAGGCGCGCAAGCACGCCGCGTCATCGGCCAGACTACGTTTGATCGGTCGTGGCGGGGCTCGCCGCCGCGCCTTCTGCCGATTGACTCTTGGAATGACTCCACATCGACCACACCTTGCGAATTGTCTTCCACGCGATGATACCTGTGGGAACCCAGGTTGTCAGCCTTCTCCAGCGGGATCCCAACAGAATCCCGAGCGCGGGGACGGCCACCAGCCAGAACGGTCGCGTCTTCTTGAGGATCTCCGTCCCGCTATCGATATCGTCGAGGTACGCTCGCAGACGAATGCATTCCAGTTGCAACATGGCCCGCTGCACCTCGCTCTGGGCGATGAGAGCCCGCCGCCGTAGCTCGAGTCGTTCCAGTTCTTCGCCTACAAACATGCCCGATCCTTCTTCAGTTCCTCGATCGAGTCTTTCAAGGGGGTACGAGACTGTTTCAATATCTTTCGTGCCCGCTGAACTGCCCAGATGGCCCCGCCAACATAGAGCACACACAGCAACACTAGGACGACCACCCGCGCGCTGTCCCAAAACAGCACCACCAAGGTGAAGGAAACCAGAATCAGCGCCACCAGCCCGAGCACAACCGCGATCAGAATCCAGACGAGCACTTCGATCAGCCGGTTTTTCTCCCGCTGCAACTCCACCGACAGCAATTCCAATCGGGTCTGTGCCAGTCCCAGTCCTGTGTCGATCAATCGACGGAGGGAACTGAGCAACCCGTCAGACGGTTCCTTGGATTCGTCCATAACCGTTACTTGCGAGACACCACGACGCCAATCAACAACCCGACGACGAAAGCAACGCCCATGGATTCATAGGGGTGCTCACGGATGGTCTTGTCGGCTGTCTTTGCGCCCGCCACCGCCTTGTCCTCCATGCGCCCGATTGATTCGCGCGCCGATTGCAGTGCGCCGGTCAATCGCGCCCGCGCTTCCTTCGCCTGGTCACCGACATCTGCCGCCGTCGCCTCCAGAAGCGCCTCCGCGTCCCGCGCCAGTGTTTGGAAGTCCTTGATCAGTTTTTCAGTTTTCGCTTCAGATTTCATCACGGTCTCCCTCTCAAGTTGGCCCAACCCTAAGCCCGTCCAGCCGGTTTCGCAAGGCCGAGTGATATGTTTTGGAACATCACGCCCCGAGCGTCTTGCCCGGCTGTGTCTATGGTTGAATTGTGAGCGCCGCTCAGTTACAACCCTTGTCCGATGGGCACCGCACCGACAGAGATTCCGAAGGCATACGAGCCGAAACTGGTGGAGGACAAGTGGTACGCCGAATGGCTGGCGAAGGGTTATTTCGCAGCCAACGCCGCGTCCACCAAACCCGCGTACTGCATCGTCATGCCTCCGCCGAACGTGACGGGCATCTTGACGATGGGGCACGTATTGGGCGACACCATCCAGGACATCCTTTGCCGACGCAAACGCATGCAGGGCCATGAAGTGCTCTGGTTGCCGGGCACCGACCACGCGGGCATCGCCACCCAGATCGTTGTCGAAAAGACCCTGCGCAAACAGGGTGTTATGAAACACCGCGATGATTTGGGTCGCGAGAAATTTCTCGAAAAGGTCTGGGAGTGGAAGGAAAAACATGGCGGAATCATCATCCAGCAACTCAAGAAGCTCGGTTGCTCGTGTGATTTCACGCGCGAGCGCTTTACCATGGACGAGGCGTATTCACACTGCGTTCTTCAGGTCTTCGTCGATCTCTACCAGAAGGGGCTGATCTACCGCGGGAAACGCATGGTGAATTGGGACCCCGCAGGACGGACCGCGTTGTCCGACGAAGAAGTCATCATGACCGAGACACAGGGTCACCTGTGGCATTTCAAGTACCCGCTCCTGGATTCCACAGAGTTCGTCGTCGTCGCCACCACGCGGCCCGAAACGATGTTGGGCGACGAGGCCGTTGCCGTCAATCCAACGGACGCACGCTACACTAATCTGATTGGTCGCAAGGTTCTGCTGCCACTGCGCAACAAGCAGATTCCCATTATCGCGGATGAGGCGGTCGATCCGAAATTCGGCACGGGCTGCGTCAAGGTCACCCCGGCGCATGATCTGGCCGACTACGAGATGGCCCTGCGCCATAAGCTGCCGTTCACGGTCGTCATCGCACCCGACGGTAGAATGACCGAAGAAGCCGGGGAAGACTTTGAAGACCTCGACCGCTTCGAATGTCGCGAAGCCGTGGTCGAGCAACTCCAGGAGCAGGGACTTCTGCTCAAGGTCGAAGACTACACACATAATGTCGGTTACAGCCAACGCACGAATGTCCCGATCGAGCCATACCTGAGCGAGCAATGGTTTCTGAAATACCCGCAAGTCCCCCGCTCCATCGAGGCGCTCGAGAAGGGCGAGATCAAGTTCTATCCCGAGCGTTGGGAGAAAACCTACGCCCACTGGATGGGCAACATCCGTGATTGGTGCATCTCACGCCAATTGTGGTGGGGACACCGCATCCCCGTGTGGTATCGCAACAACGAGGTTTACTGCGGATTGGAAGCACCGAAGGGTGACGGCTGGCAGCAAGACCCCGACGTACTCGATACGTGGTTTAGTTCGTGGCTGTGGCCGTTTGCGCCGATGGGTTGGCCGGAGAAGACAGAGACACTCAAGAAGTTCTACCCGACGACCGATCTCGTGACGGGTCCCGATATCATTTTCTTCTGGGTCGCGCGCATGATCATGGCCGGCTACGAGTACATGGGCGAAAAGCCTTTTGGTACGGTGTACTACACCGGCATCATCCGCGACGCACAGGGCCGCAAGATGTCGAAGTCGCTCGGCAATTCGCCCGACCCGCTCGATCTCATCACGAAATATGGCGCCGACGGGCTGCGATTCGGCCTCATGCTGATCGCCCCGCAGGGTCAGGACATCTTGTTCGACGAGAAACGTTGCGAAGTCGGCCGCAACTTCATGAACAAACTCTGGAACGCCGCGCGCTTCATCCAGATGCAGCGTGCTGCGAATCCCCCCTCCCGCCCCAAGAACGCGCACGACCTCAATATCCTTGGCAAACTTGGCAACACTGTATCCGACGTCAGCACATCCCTCGATGCCTACAAGTTCAACGAAGCGGTCAAACACCTCTATGATTTTGTCTGGGGCGATTTCTGCGACTGGTATATCGAAGCCAGCAAGACGTCACCGAACATTGAAGTGTTGGACAATGTCTTCAGCACAATTCTGAGACTGTTGCATCCGTTTGCGCCGTTCATCACGGAAGAACTCTGGCGCGGGATGGGATACGGCACGGACACGATCCAATTCGCGCCATGGCCTGTTCACCGGGTTGAGCCAGTCGTGTCCGATGTAATGCCGCAGGTGGAAGCATTGTATGCCGCAGTGACAGCCGGGCGTCAGCTGCGCAACGACAATGGCATTGAACCCCGCAAGAAAGTTTCGTTTGTTATCAAGCCGAGTCGCTACCCCGATTTCTTCAAGACGGAGACCCCGTTTCTCACGCAGATTCTGTCGGCGGAGACCGTGACAATTGATCCCAACTATGTAGCCACCGGTTTGACGCCCAGCCTGGTTACGCAGGAAGCCACCGTGTTCATGGTCGGCGCGGTGGATCCCGCACAGGAACGTCAACGCCTCACGAAGCAACTGGCCGACATCGAAAAGCAACTGGCCGCCACGGATGCGAAGCTGGCCAATGAAAGTTTCGTAGCGAAGGCCGCGCCGATTGCCGTACAGCGGGAACGGGACAGGCAGCAGCAGTTGCGCGAGCAACGGGGGAAAATTCAAGCGCTTCTGGGCGCGCTTCAGTGATCGAACTTGTCGAGGTAATCGCTGATCGGACTGCGACGCTTGCTATCCAGCTTCTGAAGCTGATCAAGAGTCTCGAAGTATCCACGGAAAGTGGTCGAGAGCGGTTCCGGCGCATAGATGCGTTCGGCTTCATCCAGGTAGGCGGTAATCCCCTGCGCTTGTTTGACCGCGACAGCCCGCGTGGCTTCGGCGCGGCTCAACCGACGATGAAACCGGGTCACGTTGCCCCGCTGGAGCCAGACCAGGGCTTCCATGTAGTCGTCCAATACCGGCAGATACAAGGGGTGCGCCACACCCCGTAGCGCGCCGATCCGGTCGATTTTGAGACTCAACAGGTTCTTCAACCACGGAGCGTCCGCGTACCGCCACAAGTCATCAATCGCCACAGTGGTGTCACCGGGCATCCCTCGGCGTCCGCCGACGGAACCGAGCTTCGTCATCAGGACCGCGTCCAGTTCACGCTCGGTATCTTCCACCGACAGGTCTTGTGCGACCGACATCGAGGTCTGCCGGACCAACTCCAAACTCCACCATTTTTCCAGAGCAATCGGGCTCGGGAAATCGTCATGATAGACTTTCCAGAACGCGTTGCTGGCTACCTTTTGCGCACCCAGTTCGGACAGGAAACTCTGCATTTTGCTCGGTCCCCGGTGCAATCCCAACAAGCCATCGGTAAAAATCCACGCGTTCGCCTGAAATAGTTGGCGATCCATCGAATCGTCGGGAAGAGCGTCCGTTTTCAACAAGTCACTTGCCTCTTGGGGCCGCCCTCCCGCCACGGACCGCTGCGAAATGGATAACAGAGGCTCGTGACGCCCCTCGATCAACACCGCTAGGCCTTCCACGAGCCAGAGCGGAATTGCCGGCACGACATACGCCTTGCCCGGTTCCGTCACCTGCTTGCGGTTCGCCCATTCCAGGCACAATGCGTCCACCATCGCCGCGGACAATTCTGCTTCGTCAATCGGCGGCGGCGCCAGACAACGAATGCGATACTCGAGGTGGTCGTCGGTTTGAAACACGGCCATTGACACCGGCGGCGCGCCGGGTTGGTCGGCTTGGTGTGTCTGCACGAGCAATGAAATGGGGTCGCGCCAGTTGTCCGCCATGTCCAGTTGCCGCAGCCATTCCCGTTTGACGTGCTCGGCATACGCGCACAAGGCGGACGGCAGAAGCCGGTCGCTGGCGCAGGCGATGAACTGACGGGAAGCGCTGACCGTTCTGACGAGCGCATTCGTGGGGGTCGATGTCGCCGCGACCACGGGTTGCGTCAGTACGGCAATCGTGGCTGCCAACCACGTGCCCAACCGTCGCGCGTTCATGACTGCCCGATGTTGACCTAGTGCGGCTGATAATTCAGCACAACCGATTGTGAAGTGACGGAAATCGACGAGAGCGAATCGAGCACCTGCTTCTCTTTGTCCATGTTAACAAACAGCTTGGCAAAGTAACGGTCGAAAAGCCCCGTCTTGACCAAAAACCATGGACTCATGGGTAATGCTCCCAGCGCGCCTGCCGTTGGCTTGAACACAAAGTGGCCATCCTCGATCGTGGGCACGCCGGTGTAGCTGAGGTAAACCTGCTTTTCCACCGAACCGGCAATATGGAGCTTGCCCAAAAACACCGCTGTGATCACCCCGTCGCCGAGTTCGAGTTGCAACTTGATCGGCGTGACCGCCAAACCACTGCCTTGGCTATTCTGAAAGCCCACGCCCTGGATAAAAGCATTCAGTTCGCCTTCCGTCACTGTGATCGCGCTTGGCCCCAGCTGTGCGGCGAGTTCACCCAGCGCCGCCCGCTTTCTATCGGACATTCCCAAATCCTCACTGGACATGCTGATGGGGCGGAGGTTCGGCACCTGGAATGCGAGAAACAGGACCACAATAACGACCGCCAGGATCACGACGGATACCACTCGGGAGACAATCTTTCCGGAGCCGCCTTTGGTCTTCCTGGCCAGCGACTTGCCGCCCTGGCTGGGCGCTTTGATTTCTGTGAGATCGAGCTTCGCCCCGCACGAATGGCAAAAAATCCGGCCCAACTCATTATCGTACCCGCACTTGGAACAAATAATCATAGATTAATCCTTCTTAGACGACTTTTTTACGTCGCTTGACTTCGCCGCTTCCGGCTTGGAAGCAGTCGACGCATTCGTCGTAACACTACTGTCTTTCTTCGCCGCTTCGGTATAGCCCGGCTTTCGATAGTCCGTACTGTAGAAACCTGAGCCCTTAAAGATAACCCCTGCGCCCGTGCCAAGCAACCGTTTCACGCGTCCACGGCATTTCGGGCAGTTCTTCTTCGGCGCATCTTTGATTGACTGAAACAATTCAAAATGATGCCCGCATTTTTGACACTCATATTCGTAGGTCGGCATGGGTAAAACGTGCATCCTTATCAAGCAATTCAATACACCAAGTCAACCCCGAATTCCACTCGCCCGGTTTTGCAACCCCGCATCAAACTTTCGCTTGAAAAAACACGCAAGCCCCGTACCATACGCCCTCGAACCGAGGAGCGTCATTGAAATCCCCTGCGACTTTTGACCTGAACCGGTACCTTGACCGGATGTGCGCGCACGTCGATGCCGCGCTCGGCAGGCTCTTGCCGGCCGAATCCGCCCCGCCACCGACCATCCATAAGGCCATGCGGTACTCCATTTTTGCAGGTGGGAAACGCATTCGACCCGTCCTGTGTCTCGCCGCTTGCGAGGCGGTGGGCGGCAAATCAGCCGCGGCCATGCCCCTGGCCTGCGCCGTCGAATGCATCCACACGTACTCCCTCATCCACGACGACCTGCCGAGCATGGATGACGACGATTTGCGCCGCGGAAAACCGACCAACCACAAGGTCTTCGGCGAAGGCATCGCGGTGCTCGCGGGCGACGCCCTGTTGACCGAGGCGTTTGCCCTGGTTGCCCGGAGCAAGCCACCGAAACGTTACCCGGTGCAGATTCTGGTGAGCGACCTCGCACTGGCCGCCGGCAGCCTCCGGCTGATCGCCGGCCAAGTGCAGGACCTCGAAAACGAAGAGCGTCGAGCCAGCCTTGAGGAAGTCAAGACAACCCATCTCAACAAGACCGCGGCGCTCATCACCACGTCCATCCGCCTCGGCGCGATGGCGGGCAATGCCAGCCCGTCGGAACTCAAGCGCCTGACCCGCTACGGCCAGGACCTCGGCCTCGCGTTTCAAGTCATCGACGACATCCTCGATGCCACGAGCACCAAAGAGGTCATGGGAAAAAGCGTGCGCGCCGACCAAAAGAACAACAAGTCCACCTTCCCCACCGTCCTTGGCCTCGATAAGTCGAGAGAGTACGCCGCCGATCTCATCGCCGACGCGCACAAACAGTTGAAACCGTTCGGCCCCCGTGCGACTCCGCTCGCCGCCATCGCCGATTTCTTTCTGACGCGAAAGCATTAAAGCGCGGTCAGAATCAGTTTCGCCGCCCGCCCGCTGGCCCCGGCTCCACCGAGAGAGTTCACGACTGTCGCAAGCTCCTGCCGCATTCCGTCGCGTTTTGAGGTGTTTCCCAGAAGTTCGCGCGCGACGGCGGCGATTCGATCCGGTTTCGCGTCGTGCTGGATGAATTCGGGGACGATGGCGCGGCCGGCGATGACGTTGGGCATGGCGAGCCAGTTGACCGTTACGACCATGCGGCCGACGAGGTAGGTCAGCCAATTGACCTTGTAGACAACAATCATCGGGCAACCGTAGAACGCGCATTCCATCGTCGCTGTGCCGCTGGCCGTGATCGCCAACGTCGCGCGCTGCATCCCCTCATGCGCTTTGCCGATTTCGACTGTTACCCGTGGATGCTTGATCATCGCCGCCATCGACTCGTTTACGGCTGCCGCGACGAATCTCGTTTCGGGCGGCATCTTTTCGACAATCTGTCGCATAATTGGCCAAATCTTGGCCACTTCCCGCTCGCGGCTACCGGGAAGAAGCAGGACGAGGTCTTTGTCTCGCGGCTCGGCAGGAGCCTCGCCCTCCAGCCGTATTCTTTCTGCAAACGGGTGCCCGACAAACTCGACGTGCAATCTCGGCGCGTGCTTCGCGTACCAGCCCTTCTCGAACGGGAAGATCGTCAGCATCAAGTCCACATCGCGCTCAATCTGCTTCGCCCGGCTGGCGTGCCAAGCCCAGAGTTGCGGCGAAATGTAGTAAATAACTTTGATCCCGCGCTTCTTCATCTGCGCGGCAAAACGCAGGTTGAACCCTGGAAAATCCACCAACACAACGGCGTCAGGCTTGCGCTTCTCCGCCTCTCGCACGAGGTCCCAGAAGATACGGCGGAATTTCCCATAATTCTTGAGTACTTCGACGAGGCCGACGACGGCGTGCTCGCTCAGGTCGAGCAACAACTCCATTCCTGCCGCCTTCATCTTCGGCCCGCCCGCGCCGAAGACCTTCACACCGGGAGCCTGCGCCCGCAGGGCCTTGACGAGTTCCGCAGCGTGCGCGTCCCCGGACGCCTCACCCGCGATGAACATGATCGAGCGGGGTGTCATCGTGTTTGTTCCCCTCCTTTGGAGGGGCTAGGGGTGGGTTTCCGTGCCATCTGCCGTTGAATCCACATTTCAATCTGATCCGCCACAGATTGCAAGTCAGCCACAACTTCCGTCTCAGTGAATCTCAGGAACTGTATGCCGAGGCTCTCCAGTCGTTTCTGACGGGCAACGTCACGTGCTCCCTTCACTGCGTGACTCCAACCATCAATCTCAACAGCCAGCCGCAGATCCTTGCAGTAGAAGTCCACGATATAGTCGTCAACGGGCCGCTGACGGTCAAAGTCGTAACCGCACATTTGTTTTCCGCCCAGCTTTGTCCACAACAACGCTTCGCCGCGAGTCATGTTCTTGCGCAATGCGCGGGCGCGCTCCTTCAAGACCGGGTTGTAGGGGATGATTGAATGGCGCATGACGGCAAATAGTAACGACACCAAGTGCTGATGACAACGACGGAACCCACCCCCACCCCTCCAAAGGAGGGGAGCGGACCGTAATCCACTGTTCGAGAGGCGCAATCGGTCCCGCTTGGGATGGGTCAGGAACTGGTAATCTGCTTCGTAATTTCCATCGCCACCTCCAACGCCTGCTTGGCGGCCTCACCGGTGACGAGCGGATCGCGATGGAGGCGAATCGAGTCGATGAAATTCTGCAATTCGAGCTTCAGCGGTTCATCGCGCTCGATGGGCACCGGTTCGCGGACGATCTTGCGGCCGGCGAATTCGCTGACGATGCTGGCGTGCTTGCCAGCGAGCAGTCGCTTCAATAGTCCTGATTCCTGCGCGTCCTCGGCGGCAACGCGATACAGCTCCCCTTCCTGTTTCATGTAATCGAGCGAAATGTACGCGGCGCCGTGTTCGGTGCGGCCGAAGATCCGAATCTTGCGCATCCGTTCCGCGGACACCCGGCTGGCGGTGATGTTGGCCACGCATCCGTCCGCAAACTTTAACCGGGCATTGGCGATGTCCTCACTCTCACTCAGCACGGGAATACCGACCGCATCCACCGTCGCCAAGGGCGCTTTCACCAATGACAGAACGACGTCGAGGTCGTGAATCATCAGGTCGAGGACGACGCCGATGTCCGTCGATCGCCCCGGATACGGCGATAGCCGATGCACTTCGATAAACCGCGCCTCCCGCAGGATGTCGGTCAGATACCGCATCACCGGGTTGAAGCGCTCGACGTGCCCAACCTGCAGCACACACTTGTTCTTTCGCGCGAGCGTCACGAGTTCTTCGGCTTCGCGCAGGCTGTCCGTGATCGGTTTCTCGACGAGCACGTGCTTGCCGCGCTCCAGAAACACACGCGCGACCTTGTAATGCGTCTCGGTGGGCGTCGCCACGCTGACGGCATCCACGAAATTCGCCAGTTCCGCCGCATTCTCGAATGTCCCGCCGCCGACTTTCTCGGTGAGGGCGCGCACGCGGATGCTGTCGGTGTCGGAGACGCCGACAAATGAGGTCTGGCCGTTGGATCGCTTGGCCAGCTCGGAGTAAATGCGCGCGTGCTGCGAGCCAAGATGCCCGACGCCCACCACGCCGACTCTGAGGGTGTCGCTCATTCGGAAGTCACCGCCACGAGGCAAATCCCGGCCTCATTCGCCGCGTTAAGGAGTTTGTCCCTGTCGAGCAGCAGGCTCCGCCCGGCTTCCATCGCCATGACGGAGATTCTCCCCCCGCGGCATGACTCGATCGTCTTTTCGCCAACACACGGGATATCGAAGCGGAAATCATGATTGGGTTTGCTGACTTTGACAACCAACGCGCCGCCCTTCTCGCCCGCCAGTGCGCCACCGCGGCGAATACACTCATCCGTGCCTTCAAACCCTTCCACCGCGAGCACGGTGCCCTTTTTGACGACGACCGTCTGGCCGATGTCAAGCGCGCTCACAGCTTTCGCGATCCTCAACCCGAACTCAATATCCTCGTGTTGGTCATTGCTTGGCTTCAGACGCGTCAATACGCCCGCCTGCGGCACGGATTCGCCAAGGAACGGACGCGGGTCAACGAGTTCGACGCCGTCCTTGGCCATTTCGGTCGCGATCGCGCCGAAAATGGTCTCGGCATTGCGTTCCTTGAGGCGGAACGCCACGGTCGTCATGCGCAAATCGAGCCGCAGGTTCTTGAACAGGTTCGACGGCGTGATTCCGCCGGCCATCACGGCGCGTTTCACACCGCGAGAGGTGAAGACTTCGATCAATTTGTTGAGCTGGCCGAGTTTGATCCAGTCAACATGGTCAACGAACTGGTCGATTTCGGGGCTCGTCTCGCCGTTAAAGGCCGCGGCCACGATCGGCCCCACACTGAGATGCCGGGCCGAGCGCGCCAGAATCAGGGGGAAATCACCGTTTCCTGCAATAATGCCGAGTGGCTCCATCCGTGCCGTAGATTCTTGCCACTTCACCCGCCGATGGCAAGGAAACATTCACCCCATTCTGGGCCAAAGTGCGGAGGTACCATTGGCAGCTTCGTGACGCAGACTGTGGAGTTGGAGGGCCAGCGAGTTCGTCGGCATAAACGCAACGCCCGCGCGACGGGATTACGCGCCGGCGATGGCCAGGCTCGGCCCGTCGATCTGCCGCAGGGCGCGCACCGAACTTTGCAGCAACGACATGAGGCCGACGTAGAGGAAGCCAATCTGGAAAAGGATCACGAACAATACGAATACCCACTGGTTGTGGCTGACAGCTTGGAGGACGAGGTACGTGAAGTAGATGCCGAGTGCCAACTCGATAAATGGGCACAGTCCGCGTAGCGTTTTGTACTTGTTGTGCCGCCACGATTCCCCGCGGCCTGACACACCGTACTTCGGAGTGCGGATGAACTCACTGTGATGATTGAACATCGCCTCGAGCACGGCGCGGGCGTTGTTGACCGAGAGACCGATGCCCACCGCCATCAACACGGGCAGGAATATCAACCGCTTCCACCATTGGGCGTGAAGTTCGCGCTGGGCGCAGAAATAGAACGCGCTGATCGACAGCGACCCGGCGATAAACAGCGGGACATCGACCAGGAACATCTTCGTCCACGGGTTGCCGCCCGATACCTGATAGGTTCCCGCCGACGCCGACGAATGGAAGCACAGGCAGAGCACCAGGAGCAGGACGTAACCGTAATTGCTGGTCAGATGGACGGTGCCTTCAAATTTGATCTTAAAGGGCAGTTTACTGCGCCAGAGCATCGGCAGCACCTTCTTGCTGGTCTGGATCGATCCCTTGGCCCAGCGGTGTTGCTGTGACTTGAAGGCGTTCATCTCGACGGGCAATTCGGCGGGCGTCACAATCTCGGGCAAGAACAGAAACTGCCAGCCCTTGATCTGTGCGCGATAGCTCAGGTCGAGGTCCTCGGCCAATGTATCGTGTTGCCAGCCACCGGAACTCTGGATGCACGTGCGCCGCCAAATGCCGGCTGTCCCGTTGAAATTGAAAAAGCGGCCCGACCGGGCGCGCGCCGTCTGCTCGATCAGGAAATGCCCGTCCAGTAGCATCGACTGGATTTTCGTCAACAAGGAGTACTGTTCGTTGAGGTGGCCCCATCGGGTCTGGATCATGCCGATGCCGGGGTCCGAGAAGTAATGAATCGTCTTTTGGAGCAGGTCAGGTTGCGGAACAAAGTCGGCGTCGAAAATCGCGATGAACTCACCCGTGGCCTGATGCAGACCGTTTTCCAGCGCACCAGCCTTGTAGCCCATGCGGTTGGAACGGTGAATGTGATGCACCTGAAAACCGCGCGCGCGCAATTGGGCGGCCTTGCGGGCCACGATGTCCGTCGTTTCATCCGTCGAATCATCAAGCACTTGCACTTCGATTTTATCCCGCGGATAATCGAGCGAGGCGACCGCCTCAAGCAACCGCTCGGCGACATACATCTCGTTGTACAGGGGCAACTGGACCGTCACTCGGGGCAGATCGGTGAAGTGGCCGGCGGGTTGCGGTATTTCCCGACGGTGGCGAAAGTACAGAAAAATCATCCAGTACCGGTGACAGCCGTAGCACGACAGGGCTACCAGAACTGCAAAATAGATTATCGTTCCAACCAAATGAAGCGCTTGCATAGCCTCCTGAAATTATGCCCCGCAGCCACGACCGCTATCCTCGGCATCCCCGGCGGCGCGCCGCCCAAAATCACTCGTGACCGATCTTCCTCTGGTGAGCCATCCTCACGTGCGGTCATCATGTCAGAGCGTGACACGGAATCAAGCCCAAAAACCAATGTCTAAATCCGTTACCCACAGAGTCTTAACCCAAGCACACCCAAGCTCGTTGTCGTGACAAACAGTATGGGTGGCAAACAAGCAAACAGGCGCATCGGCGTAAACAGGCTCACACAAGCTACCATTCGTTACGAGACGCCAGCGCTCTCGTGCCCTGGCAACTACGACACAGCCCCCCCGCTTTGGACGGTTTGCGAACCGCGCGATTTGAACTTCCGAGGGGTGCAGCGCCGCCTATTTGCCGAGCATCTAATCCAGCTTCACATATGCGTATCGCTGACCGTCATCAAGTGGCCCATCGTACCCTGTCTCTCTAGCCAACCGGTCAATCATCTTGAAAATCTTACCGCGCGCTGCCGCTGCCGTTGGTAACTCAACAACCAAATGGCCGGTATTCTCAAGAGAGCCCTCGTAGATATCAATCTCACAAGCGTAGATATTTACGCAGCCTAGCGCCGCGAGCCGATCAACCAGACGCTTGCTGCTCGACCACTCTCGTTCTCCAAGAGTATGGCTCCTCGTTTGGATCCACTGGATAGCATCCTCTTTCCTGCCCTTGTGCATTACACCGGAACAGAACGCATCATTCTTACGAGCTTGATCAGCGTCGAGCCGACGTCGCTTCGCTTCGACGCTCCGCCGTCGCCGCTCCTTGCTCAACAACTCCGCGCAGCCATCTTCCAGAGAGCCGTCCGACGGTGGCATGTCCGTGTAAGCGCTGCGTGCGTTTTCGTAGCTGCGCCGACTGACAAGGCGACTCTTGACGAAGTACGTCTCGCGAAACTTGGATTCCGTTTTAAAGTTGTACTGGATGGAAATATCTATACAGCCGTAAGTATGCGTCTCCGCAACGAGAGTGCCGTCCTCTCCGAAGTGTTTAATAACCACTTTGCCCGACGGAAGCCTCTCGTGCTTGAAAACGTGCTCCATGACTCCACCCATTAAACCTCTGACAAAACCCCTAGGAAAGATAAAGTTGGAAACCCACCTCCCTCTGTAGAGGTTTTCACCTCCGTCTCGTCGCGGCTTTCCGATTCTACCGTCTCGCCTACCCCGCTTCGAGCGGAGCGGGCGGTGCTTTGACGCTCGCCCCGCCCCTCCCCTCTACGCACGGGCTATTTCAGCTGAGAGTCGCGGTATTTCTGGATGTCTTGCATGTACTGGTCTAGCGAGTCGTACTCCATAATCGCAGAAATCTTATCGACCGGAATGTAACAAATCTTGCCCTTCGCCCATGTAATGTCAGCGTGCCGACCTTTCAGACATTTGACGCCATTGAAATCCACACCTTCGACGCCTTCCAGAACGTACGACCTGCCACCCTCTAAGTAGACAACATAAATCTTTGCACTCGATGCGTTGCCCTTTGGCGCGTTATCCGCACTGTACGAAACAGCCGAAAACATCACCATCATCACTGCAATCGGAACGCAAATTCTCATTGGTAATCCCTCCTGTCGATTCTCTGTTGATTTTTCACTCGCACAGATAATTATGCCTATATAATATATCAAACTCAAAAACCAATGTCTAAATCCGTTACCCCCAAAGTCTTAACCCTACAGCAGGCCACGCGATGGTTGGTCTCGGCGCGACGCCGCGGTCGCCGTGTTGTCGCCACCAACGGCTGTTTCGACCTGCTGCACTTCGGTCACGTCAGCTACTTGCAGCGCGCCCGCAAGCTCGGCGATCTCCTGGTCGTCGGCCTCAACGGAGACCGCTCGGTCCGTGAACTCAAGGGACCGGGGCGGCCGCTCGTCCCCCAACGGCAACGTGCCGCCGTCCTCGCCGCGCTGGCCTGCGTCGACGCCGTCGTCATTTTCCCTCAAAAGCGCGCTCGCCGATTCCTGGCCATCGTGCGGCCCGACATTTACGTCAAAGCTGGCGATTACCGGCCGGAAACGCTGGACGCCCGCGAGCGCGCCGTGTTGACCAACGTGGGCAGCCGGATTCGCATCCTCCCGTTCGTCAAGGGGTTCTCGACGACGCGGCTGATCGCCAGGATTCGCAAGGCCGGGTGCTGAGGTGCGTGCGAAGCCTTGGCTCGCGGTCGTTACCCTTCTCATGGCCTCGGCGTGTGCGTCGCCCCGTGAGAAGGCCTACCAGCAAGCGGTCACGGATTATAAGCGGAGCGAGGCCGATGCGGCCGCCTTCGCCAGCGCCAATGTCAAGCAACTCGTCAGCGCCACCCAATCGTTCCATTCCATCCTGCGCCGCTGGCCCCGCACATTCGAAGAATTCGGCCGCTTCGTCACCGATACCCGCGAGCCGCTGGATCTCACCGCCTTCAACGACGTCATGTTTGCCGCGCTGGAGGATGGCAGCGTCCAGATCCATTACGACGTGAATTGCAGCCGCTTCAGCGGCAAACAATATCAGTTCGCCGAGACCGGCACGGTGAACGTGAAGGCGCAGTGACGCGTGGTCGCCTGATTCAGGCTGGTTAGGCGCAACCGTCGCTCCTAGCGAGAAACCAATTCCGCCGCCGGCTCGGGTTCTTCGTCGAGTTCGACTTCCGCGATGTACTTTCGCGTGGCCGCAGGCAACTCGTTCCAGATCTTCAGCGCGATCACGCAGCCGATCAACGCAAATGGCGCCAGAAAAATCGGCCACCAGTACCAACTGTGTCCCGTCAAAAAGCCGAGGCCAAAGGATTGTATGCCCGTGCCCAGATACGCACAGCCGTCAATGATCCCGGAACTGGTTGCCGTGGCCTTTCGTCCGCCGAAATCGGTGGCGGCCGTCCCCGAGATCAACGACGTGACGCCAATCACCGCCATGGCAATCATCACCGCGCCCCACCCCACCAACACCGGCGACGAAAACAGGTTCACTGCCATCAAAATCGTCATCAGAAACATGAAGGCACACAGCATGGCGGCCGGCGGTCCGCGCCGCGACTGGAAGGTCTTGTCCGAAACAAGTCCGCCGATAAACCCGCCGATGATTCCAAAGATGCACAGCAGGAAGCCCCAGTGTTTGCTGAAGAACTCCGCGCCCGGCTGATTCACCTGCTTCGCGAAAATCGGGTACCACTGGTAGATGCCGTTGCGCAGCACGCCCGAGGTCAGTTCGACCACCGCCAACAACAGCATCAAGCGGCTCGTGAACACCCGCTTGAGCAGTTCCAGCGGCGTGAACTCGATGTGCATCTGCCCCGACGACGCGTCATGGGTGTCAAACGCCGCAAAGCTGGCCTCTTCCGGCGTGTCCCGAATCAACCACCAATCCAGCAGCGCCCAGACCACCAGAATCGCCGCCGGTATGAAAAACACCGCCCACGTCGCGTCCACCGACTGCGATTTTAGCGCGAATGTCTGCTGGATGAACCGGTGAAACCATCCCAATTCTCCCTGCGGGTTGGCCTTGGTCATCTCGACGATCGCCTGGCCCCAGTCGAACGCGAAATAGACGCCGAACGAAATCAGCGTCCCGAAAATTGCCCCAAACACCCCGCGCTCCCGCACGTGAAACCAGTACGCTTTGACCTTGATGATCGACACCGCGCCGTAGCTCTGGAAGTACATGTTCAACGCGTAGATCACCGAGAACGTCACGACCATGTTGATCTTGAGTTGGTGCGTCGCCACGAGGTAGGTCAGCACCCCCAGCATGATGTTCGCCGCCGACGCACCGACCGCGGCGATGATGATGCCGCGTTTGCCGCCAATCTTATCCACGAGCGGGCCATTAACGAGAAACGACAGCGCGTACGTCCATGTGCCCGCGGCAAAAATCAGCCCGAAATCGCGGTTTGTCATGAGCGTGCCCAACGCGTTCTTGGCAACGTTCAAGTTGTACCGTCCCATGTACAGGAACGCGTACGTCATGCCCAGCGGGAACCAATTGATGAAGCGCCGCATCATGAACCAGCGGCTGTGGTTCAGCGGGTTGTTGTAAAAATACAGCGCTATCGTCACCGCCAAACAGACGCCAACTAGACTGGGGTACATAGAAATCTCCTCTGCCGCCGAACTACGGACTGGGAACACCCGCAACACCAACACCTGTATCAGCAATACCCGATTCCCGACTGCGCTGTCAATCTCCACGTGCGCATGCCGTGTTACAGAATGGTGACGACCGAATAACAAGGGCGCAGAGCCTCTTGATTGTCAAAAATCCCCTTCTCTCGGGTTGAAAAGCGGCGCTCGAGACGCTCGACGCCACCCGCGCCGCCCAGCCAAACCGTGTCCGATGGAGCCGAAACCAGGCGCACACGCCGCTGCCGTGTGCGGCAATTGGCTTCGCTTTTGGCTTTCCCATTTGCAGATTTCCACGCCGGCCTGCACAGAATTGGGTTCGTTTGGTAACCCCCCCGTCGTGTGGGGAAGCGACCACCTCGTATCCCCGGTCGCAATCCCTCCCCCGCCCGCCCGGAGCACCGCCGAAGGGTAGCCGCGTACCGTGTACGCAGATCCGTTCCGCTGTAGCCGCGTGGGGACTCGCCGAGAGGCCGCCTCAGTGTGCCTTGGCGGCAAAGCGCGGTCCGGCCGACCAGCCGTCATCCTGCCGTTTCCTCTGTTATCAAAGAACTACACAACCATATCGCACAACCGATATCATAACACGATAGCCACGTCAATGCAAACTATCCATCCCGGTCGCCTTCCCTGCGGCCTCGCCTCGCCTTTGGCTGAATTCGCGCCGCCGATTCCGCCGCGGGGACCTGAGTCGCGAGAAGCGACCTCCTCGCCCCTTGGGGGAGAGGATTAAGGTGAGGGGTGTCGTCGCGCCACCTCCGAAATTGTAGGGCGAGCGTCCCGCTTGCCGTCGCGCCGGGGTCGCAAAGGCCACCCGCCTCTGGCGTGGCCGACTGCGGTCCGCATTGTACGGCTGCACGCCCGAATCCGCCGGGGGAGCCGAGTCTTCGAGACGCGACCACGCAGTATCCTAGGTCGCAATCCGGCCGTCTCCGGGGCGTTGGAGGGGCTGAAACCGCCCCTCACCGACGACGCGCGCGAGGCTACCGGTAGAAAGCTCTATTTGCAACTCAAGTCAGGCGATTCATACCTCCGCAAGCGAAAGCGTGATGGAGCGGAAATCTTCACGATAAGGGATGAGCGTCACGCTAATTACCGGATGAACCAGCCGTTCCCTGTATTGCTGGTGATCCGGAATTCAGAGGGAGAAGTCCGCTGGATGGAGGTACGCGATTGGCTGAAGCGCGAAACCGGCAGCAGTAAGAAACCCGTGAAGCAAATCGTCTTCAAGGGCGAGCGATTTGACGTAATGAGCGTGCGCCGCTGGCGGGAAAAAGCGTTACGCGAGAATCCGCCGGAGTAGCAGCCGCTTTTTCCATCCTCCTTTCACGCTTTCCGCTCTCCGATTTCCGCCTCTCGTTGCCCTCCCCTCTCAGCACTTGTGTTTTGGCCGGGCATCGACTAGAAACAAGCAGTGACTGGCACGGATTTCCGTATCGGGGTGCTCGGCTCGGGGACTGGCTCCAATTGCGAGGCGATCCTCGAGGCGTGCGCCAAGGGACGGATTCTCGGGCGCGTCGCGCTCGTGTTGAGCGATGTGACCGATGCGCCAATCCTCGACCGGGCCCGGAAACGCGGCATCGAGGCGCAGTTCATCGGCCCCAGCAAGTTCAAGACAAAGCTCGAGCCGGAACTGGAAGAGCAGGCGGTGACATTGTTGCGCGACGCGGGCGTGAACCTGGTTGCGCTGGCGGGTTACATGCGCGTGGTGAAACCGCCGCTGCTGCGCGCGTTCGCGGGACGGATCATCAACGTGCATCCGTCGTTGTTGCCGGCGTTCCCGGGGCTGCGCGCGTGGGAACAGGCCCTGCAACACGGCGCGAAGGTGACGGGCTGCACGGTGCATTTCGTGGATGACGGCCTGGATTCGGGCCCGATCATCCTGCAGCAGCCGGTGCCGATTTTTGCGAATGATACGCCGCAGTCGTTGCATCAGCGGATCCAGTTGGCGGAGCATAATATTTATCCCGAGGCGATCCGGTTGTTCGCCGAGGGCAAACTGAAAATCGACGGTCGGACGGTAAAAGTGTTGTAGGGCGGGCGGCTCGCCTGCCATGATTCGGCAACCGGAGCGGTTGCCCTACAATGATTTGATTTCAGGATTCAGATTATGAGCGATAAGACAGCGAAGAAAACGTTGCGATTCGGGTTACCCAAAGGCAGCCTGCAAGAATCCACCTTTGCCCTGATGGCAAAGGCGGGCTGGAAAATTTCCAGTAGTAGCCGGAGTTACATCCCGCGGACGGACGACGCGGAACTGGAACTGCGCCTCATCCGCGCCCAGGAAATCAGCCGTTACGTCGAGCACGGGTTTCTCGACGTCGGCCTCACGGGCGCGGACTGGATCGCCGAGAATGCCAGCGACGTGCATGTCGTCGGCGAGATCGCCTACAGCAAGCAGACCACCAATCCCGCCCGCTGGGTGCTGGCCGTCCCGAACGATTCCCCCGTCCACTCGGTCAAGGATTTGCAGGGCAAACGCGTCGCGACCGAGTTGGTCGAGATGACCCGCCGCTGGTTGAAGAAGAACGGCGTGACGGCGGACGTGGAATTCTCCTGGGGCGCGACCGAAGTGAAGGCGCCGGAGTTGGTCGACGCGATCGTCGAGTTGACCGAGACCGGCTCGTCGCTGAAGGCCAACAACCTGCGCATCGTCGAGACCATCGTGTCGAGTTACCCGCAACTCATCGCCAACAACAAGGCCTGGGACGACAAGTGGAAGCGCAAAAAGATCGAGACGATCGCCCTCATGCTCCGCGGCGCGCTGGCCGCCGAGGAAAAGGTCGGGCTCAAAATGAACATCGCCCGCGTCAAGTTGTCCGCGTTATTGAAGGAATTACCTGCGTTGCGCAACCCGACGATCTCGGCGTTGTCCCGCGAGGACTGGGTGGCGGTGGAAACGATCATCGACGAACGAATCGTCCGTGAAATCATCCCGCAGTTGAAAGATGCCGGGGCTGAGGGTATTATAGAGTATCCCTTGAACAAGGTGATTTACTGATGCTGGCCCGAGGACTGGCTCTACAACCAACAAGGAGGCCCGAATGGGCTCATTGAGGAAACGACGCAAGCAGAAGATCAACAAGCACAAGCGCCGCAAGCGCTTGAAAGCGATGCGTCACAAGAAGAGAAATCGTTAGGAGTTTTACACCGGGTCTATGGCTCGTCCGAAGGCAAGCGCGCGCGGCCGCGCGGCTGCGCTGGCTATTGTAGTATCCATCGCCGGCTGCGCGACCGGTCCGTCCGGGTATCCGGGCGGCCAGGCCGGCCCGGCCGCGGCGGCGTTGCCTCTCGGATTGACCCCCGCCGAGGACCGTAAGGCCGAAGCCCTCGCCGAATACGCGACCGGATATTCCGCGGAGATTCGCGGCGACCTCGATGACGCGCTCGAACACTACGGGCGCGTGGTGGAATTCGACCCGCGCAACACCGCCTTGGCCATTCGTATCGGCCAGATTTACGCAACCAAACGCGACGTCACCAATGCGGTGAACGTGCTCGAGGCGGCCGTCAAAGCCAACCCGAACGACGGCGAGGTGGCGTACTGGCTCGGGTTTGTCTATCGCACCGACAGCCAGAATGACAAGGCGGCGGCAGCCTACCGCCAGGCGATCAAGGCCGAGCCGAGCCTCGTGAACGCGCTGGGCGGGTTGCTCGAAATCCTCATTCTCGAGGACGCCGATAAAGAAGCCATCAAGATCCTCGATCACGCGTTCCACGAAAAGATCGAGGTCGGCAGCTACTGGTCGCGCCTGGGCGATTTCTATTCCGTCGTGTTCCGCCAAAAGCCGTCGTGGGGGCAGAAGATTGACCGGAAACGAATCCAGCAGTGCTACGAGAAGGCCCTCGCCTTCGACCCGGGGGATACGGACATCGAACTGCGCCTGGCCGACGCGTACACCGACAGCAGTGATTACCAAAAGTCCGCCGGGTTGTATGCGAAATTGCTGGAAAAGAACCCGGAGGCGCCGCTGATTCGCGAACGCCTGGCGGCCAATTACATTCGCGCCGACCAGAAGGAGAAAGCGGTCGCCGTCCTGGAAGACATCATCAAGCGCGAACCGTTGGCGTATGCGATTTACAACGACCTCGGCGAACTCTACGGGGACTTGAACAACACCGAGAAAGCCATCTCGAACTACCAACAGTCGTTGGTCATCAGACCCAACCAACCGGAAAACTACGCGCAAATCACCGCCCTGCAGTTGGATTCCCAGCACGTGGATGAGGCGTTGAAGACGCTGGCCACCTGGAAAGAGAAGTTCCCCGCGGACTTTCGCGTGCCCTATTTCACCGGCCTGATCCAGACGGACCGCAAGCAGTATCCGGCCGCCGTGGCGTCGTTCGCCGATGCGGAGACGCTCGCGCGGGAATCACCCGAGAACGCGAAGCTCTCCAGCAAGTTTTACTTTTCCTACGGCGCGGCCTGCGAACGCGCCGGCGACGCGGACAAGGCCGTCACGCTCTTTCGCAAATGCCTGGAGCTGGATCCCGAGGACCACACCGCTGCCAACTACCTCGGCTACATGTGGGCCGATAAAGGGACCAACCTGGAGGAAGCGCTCGGGTTGATCCAGCGGGCGGTCAAGCTCGACCCGAAGAACGGTGCGTATCTGGACAGCCTCGGCTGGGTCTTGTTCAAACTCGGGCGCAACGACGAGGCGTTGGTGCAAATGCGCCACGCTGTCGAGTTGATGAAGGATGACGCCGTCGTCCTCGACCATTTGGCGGAGGTCCTGTTGAAACTCGGCAAGACGGACGAGGCCATCGGCGTGCTCCGCGAGGCCACCAAACTCGAGCCCGACAACAAGGACATCTCGGGAAGGCTCCAGCAGTTGAAGGGCAATCAGTCCGCCGCGCACTAATTCGCCGGCGTCGCCGCGACCGGCACGGAATTCGTCGGGGTCAGGCTGGGCGGCGCCACCACCAGGATCTCCAATACCGTCATGGCCGCCGCCTGTGCCCGGGGGTTGTCGGCCAGCGTGAGCTGAGTGGCACTGTTAAAGAGGGCGTTCGTCTCCACACCACCGGTCAGGACACCCACGACTTGCGCGGTGGAGGTTGCCGACAACAGCGAGGCATTGGTGGTGACAACCGCGACCCCGCCGACCGTTGCATTCGTCGACAGTAGAAAGGTAGAGGCGTTCTGCTGGAGATCCAATTTGAACGACGCCGCATATTCCCGCGGCAACTCCACGAAGAAGATCTGCCCGGTCGACCCCATCGTTGGCGAAACCGAAATGACTTTTCCGTTGCAGCGGGCCGCCAGTTGCTCCGCCCGACCCTCCACGTCGTTGAGGTCCTTGGAATGGACCACGACGACTCCACTGAGTCTCGAGGGCTCGATTCCGACGCTTCGTGCCAACGTGGCCACCTCGGCGGCCGACGGCGTCGGCGTGATCCCGAAACCACCGATCCCACGATTAACTGCGGCCACCCTTCGTTTTGGTTCACGGGCCAGTTTGATGCTGCCCCCACCCCCTGCGACAGTCGTTTTGGCCTGCAAGCTCGGCAATTGGTAGCTTCCCGACGCGGTATCGGACGCTACATTTCCCGACGATCCGTTTTTATTCTCCGTTGTCGGTGGTGCTTCTTGTGGCGGCATGGGTTCGCCTGCGGAAGCGGTTGCCACCTCGCTTTCCGGGGCTGCCGTCGGCGTCGGGGGCTGAGGTGCCGGCGTGGACTCCGACACGGCCGGGCGCTCGGTCATTGCGTCGAATTGCGCTGGGGGCAACTGGTCGTTCCCGGAGTTCTCCGCCGGCGTCAACCGATCGCTGGCAACGGTCTCGACGGGGGCCTGCTGCCGGAACTGCATCACCAGAAGCGCGACGGCGACAACCGCCGCGAGTTCCAACGGGACCTTGATCCAGAATGGCCGGAACAGGTAGTCCCGCCACGTCAGGGCCTCGGGATTGTCGCCGCGCGCGATTTTACGGCGCACCTCGGCGAGGAACCGCGGTGGCGGTTGCATCTTCGGGAGCGTGGCCACGCCGACGGCGAGGGCCTTCAATTCGGCAAGGGCCTCCCGGCACCGGGGGCACGACGCCAGATGCGCCTCGACCCATTCTCGTCGGTGCGGAGTTAACTCTCCGTCCACATACGCCGACAATTCCGCATGGATGATGTCGCAGTCGTTCATCCGTTGGCCCTCATGTTTCATCCTGCATACTTTCCCGCAACGCTTCCCGCGCCCGCGCGATCCGGGATTTGACCGTGCCGATGGAACAATCGAGAACGGTGGCGATTTCTTCGTAGCGGAGATTCTCGACGTTGCGAAGCACCAGCACCTCGCGGAGTTTGCGCGGCAGTTCCTCCATCCGGCGGCTGAGCAGTTCCACGAACTCGGCTTTCACCGTTTCCACATCCGGCGCATCGACGCTGGCCGCAATCTGCGTCGGCGCTTCGCCATCCCCCATTTCCACCGGACTGTCCAGGGACACGCTCGATTGGCGGCCCCGCCGTTTCCACCAGCGATGCTTGTTGCGGGCAAGGTTCATCACGATCTGGTGCAGCCACGTGGTGAACTCGCATTCCCCACGAAAATTACCCACGCTCCGATAAATCCTCACAAACGCATCCTGGGCCACCTCGGTGGCGTCTTCCCGGTCGCGGAGAACCTGGAAAGCAACATTGAACGCCCGTTGCTGGTGACGCCGCACCAGATCATCGAACGCCTCTTCATCGCCCGCCCGGCAGCGGTCCAGCAACTCATGGTCACTGGCCGATTTCTCAGCGTCCGGTTGTATGACACGCTCCATGCAAAAAAGTTCCCACCGTTTTGACCGCGTGGGGGGTGCGTATGTTCGTCGGTCGACCTCCTCAGGAACCGAATTCCGGCTTGGCTTCCCGCGTCATCAGGTCCCGGACGGCCTGTTTGGGGGCCTTGCCCTCGTAAATAATCGCATACACCTGGGACGTAATTGGCACGTCGACACCCAGGCGGCGCGCCAGTTGCCAGGCTGACTTGGCGGTTTTGACGCCCTCGGCGACCATTTGCGTGCTGGAGGTTATCTGCTCGGCCGTTTCTCCCCTGCCCAGTCGTTCACCGAAACCGCGGTTGCGGCTGTGACGGCTGAAGGCCGTGACGATCAGGTCGCCCACCCCGCTCAATCCGAAAAATGTGTCCCGGCGCGCACCCAAGGCCACGCCGAGCCGGGTCATCTCCGCCAACCCACGCGTACACAGCGCCGCCTTGGTGTTGTCGCCGAACCCAATCCCGTCGCAAGCGCCGGCGGCGATGGCAATCACGTTCTTGAGCGCGCCGCCCAGTTCGACGCCAATGACGTCGTCGTGCGTGTAAATGCGGAACCGCTCGTTCATGAAAGCTTTTTGGGTGGTCGCCGCCAGCGCCGGATCCTTGGCGGCCACGACCACGGCGGTGGGAATGCCCCGACCAACTTCTTCGGCGTGGCTCGGACCCGAGAGTGCGATGATCCGGTCCGTCTGGAGCACGTCGGCGATGACCTCGCTCATGCGCGCCCCCGTTTCGTTCTCGATTCCCTTGGCGACACTGACCAACGGCAGAGCGAGTGGCAGAAATTGTTTCAGCTTCTCGCAGATGGGCCGCATCCCGTGCGACGGCACGGCAAGCACCACCAGTTCGGCCCCGCGTAGCGCGGACTTTGTATCGAGTGTCACGCTGATTTCTTTGGGGATCTTCACCCCCGGCAGGAAGGCTTTGTTTTCACCCGCCGCGAGGATCGGATCAACTTCCGCCGGGAGACGGCCCCACAGCGCCACTTTGTGCCCGTTCCCATGGAGTAAGACCGCCAGCGCTGTCCCCCACCCGCCTGTGCCAATGACCGTGACGTTCATGCCACCGCGCCTCCGCCACTTTCGGGTTTGGGCTTCCCAATCCGGTTCTCCGTTCCGGCCATCAAGCGTTGGATATTCGACTTGTGCTTGTAAATGACCGCCACCCCGACGAGCACCGTGAAAATGAAGAGTGTCATGTCCTTCTCAATAAACCATGTGGCGATGGGAAGCGATATCGCGGCGCAGATCGATGCCAATGACACGTACCGCGATAGAGCGAATATGGCAATCCACACACCGAGTGCGCAGAGCAATGGCTGGGGCAGGAACGCGAGCAAGGCGCCGGCGCTCGTCGCGACACCTTTGCCGCCTTTGAAGTTCAGCCAACACGTCCAGTTGTGGCCCGCGATCACCGACACGCAGCAGGTAATTTGCAGCATTTCGGTGAAGTGCCGAACACTCACGGCATCCGCTCCCAATTGGAAGGACATGACCAGTTTTGGCGCAATCCACACGGGCAGGAAACCTTTCAGGGCGTCGATGACCAGCACGGCGATCCCTGGCCCTTTGCCGAGCGTGCGCATGACGTTCGTCGCCCCGATATTGCCGCTGCCCACCTTGCGGATGTCGATGCCGTGTGATTTCCCCCACAACAATCCCGTGGGTATCGAACCAAGCAAATACGAACCGATCACGCTCCCGGCGAATATGAGCCACGTCATGCGCGGGACTCTAGCCGATTGCCGCGAAACGCGGCAAGCCCGATTCCAAGCACCGAGATGGCCGCGCACGCGGCCACGAACACATCCCCGTGCCGAGTATAGAACGTTTGCGCGCGGTCGGCGGGCAGGGACAACTCGGCGCTCAGGCTGCCTTGCACGAAGGGCAGACACCGGGAGCGAATGAAACCGTGCTCGCCCACGACGCAGGTGACGCCATTGTTCGTGGCGCGCACCAGCGGGCGTCGGTTTTCCACGGCGCGGAAGACGGCGTTGGCGAGATGCATTTGCAACTCGGGCGAGGTCCTGAACCACGCGTCGTTGGTAAGGTTGACCATAAAGTCGACATCGCGCTGCACGAAGTGCCGATACAAGCCCGGCAAGGTGTCTTCGAAGCAGATGACGGCCCCAAACCGAGATCCGTTCACTTCGAAAATGCTGTAGTCATCGCCGGTGCTCATGTCGAAGAAATCGTCGACGTTGTAGTCCTTGGGCCCGACCCTCTTCAACAAGGGCGCCCAGATTGACCGGAGCGGGACGTATTCGCCGAACGGAACGAGGTGGATCTTGCGGTAAACGCCCGCAATTCCCCTTTGGGGAGTGAACAGAATAGCCGCGTTGTACAACTTTGGGTAACGATCGTCAAAGAAACCGGTCAGCAGATGGGCCTTCGATTTCGTGAGGATGTTGGTGACCAGGTCAACGGATTCCCGGTCGTTCTGAATGACCCAGGGCATGGCGGTTTCCGGCCAGATGACCAGATCCGGGTGATCGGCCAGCAACACATTCGTCAGATAGCCCAGTCGGCCGAGAATCAGTTTTTTCTCGCCGGGGTCGAACTTCAGCGACTGGGGAATGTCGGGCTGCACGAGCCCCAACCGCAGGGTGCGGGTCTCCTGTTCCTGGCCCGACCGGATCTCCCCGATCCCGTGCATGAAGGCCAGAGCCACCAGCACCATCGCGATGTAAAACTCCCAGCTCAAGCGCCGCAGGGGAGCGAGTTTGCCGATTTGTCGGACGAGCCGGCGAATCGTGAAATAGAAGGCGTAGTTCACGAAGCACAACAGCGCGGAAACGCCGTACACACCCGTCACGCTGGCGAATTGGATAAGCGGGCCCGCCTGCCATTGGCTCGCGCCGAGGAAGTTCCACGGAAACCCGCCCAACAGAAACCATCCCCGCACCCATTCGAGCGTGGTCCAACAGGCTGTGCCCACCACCGCGGCGCAGACGTTTCGAACAACGGAGTCGTCGATTCCACCCGTCGACGCGGTGTTCGTTCCGGCAATCCGCACGCCCACCATCGCAAAAATGGCAGCCGCCGCCCCGAAGTACAGCGCGAGAAAGGCGATGACCGCGATGGCGCCGGGCACGCTGACATGAACGATCCACCACGTCGTCATTCCGAAGAACACCAGACCGGCGATATAGCCGCGACGAAACGCTTCACCCCGCGGGCAGTTCTCGATGGCGAACAACAGCGGCACCAGCGAAAGCCAGGCCATCTGCCCCATGTTGAAGGGAGGAAACGCCCACGCTGTGAAAACGCCCGTGATGACAGGCAGCAGCCAACGACCCACCACAACTTTTCGGTTCCAATTTCCGTCGCTCAACAGTCAACCTTTCGGGTGCCTGCGCAACTGATGGGCCCTTGACGGTTCACGGTTGGCCGTGGAAGGTTCAGGCGTTTCTTCCGCAGCAGTTCTTGTATTTCTTGCCGCTGCCGCAAGGACACGGCTCGTTCCGGCCAACCTTCGGCACATCGCGCTTGATCGGTTGGGTTGCCTTCTCGATGGCGTCGTGTACAACATCCTGGCCACCCGGCGGGGCTGCGGCTTGTTGCCCGGACGGGGGCGGTTGTTTGTACGCCGAACCCGTCGACAAATCCGGCCCGCTGAGTTGGGTGGGCAGCGCGCGCAGGAAATTCTCGAAGGCCGCCAGCGAACTGGCCGAGCGGAAGACGTTGTTGGCGATCTCGTTCTTTACGTTGTCCTGCATCTCGTCGAACATGGCGAACGCCTCAGTCTTGTACTCGACCAATGGGTCCTTCTGGCCGTAGGCGCGCAGGCCAATGCCGTCGCGGAGCTGGTCCATGTTGTACAGATGTTCCTGCCAGAGCCGATCCAGCGCGTTGAGAACGATGAGCCGTTCGATGGCCTTGAGTGCGTCGGGGTTCTCATTGGCCGCCTTCGCCTCGTAGGCGCGCTTGACCTTCCCGAGGATGACATCGCGCAGCTCCGCGGACGTCTTGCCGTCAATATGCTCCTTCCGCAAGCCGATGGGAAACGCCTGGTTGGCCCAACGCAGCAAGGCGTCAATCTCCCACTCATCGGCAGACTTGTCCTCGGGGCAATATTCGATGACCCGCGCCTCGACAACCTCCTCGATGATGTCGAAAATCGCCTCGCGCGGGTTCTCGCTGTGGATAATGTCGTTGCGGAACCCGTACAGCACCTCGCGCTGCTTGTTCATCACGTCGTCATACTCAAGGGTGCGCTTGCGGATGGAGAAGTGATGCTCTTCGACGCGGCGCTGGGCGGTTTCGATGGACCGGTTGAGCCAGCTATGGACCAGCGCCTCGCCTTCCTTCATCCCCAGCTTTTCCATGACGTTGCCGATCCGTCCCCCGCCAAACAACCGCATCAGATCGTCTTCCAACGACACGTAAAATCGGCTGCTGCCGGGGTCGCCCTGCCGCGCGCAACGGCCGCGGAGCTGGCGGTCGATGCGCCGCGCTTCGTGGCGTTCGCTGCCGATCACGTGCAACCCGCCGACCTCGGGCACGCCTTCGCCGAGCTTGATGTCGGTGCCGCGGCCCGCCATGTTGGTCGCGATCGTGACGGAACCGCGCTGGCCCGCCCGGGCGACGATTTCGGCCTCGCGCTGGTGGTATTTGGCGTTGAGAACGTTGTGCGGAATCCGCTGACGGCCCAACATGCGCGAGAGCACTTCACTGGCTTCGACGCTTACCGTGCCGACCAGCATCGGTTGCCCCTTGCGATGTCGTTCGACGATGTCCTCGATGATGGCGTTGTATTTTTCCCGGCGCGTTTTGTAGATAACGTCGTTCTCGTCCTTCCGTACACAGGGCTTGTTGGTGGGGACCACGATGACGCCGAGTTTGTAGATGTTTTCGAATTCGGTCGCCTCGGTTTCGGCGGTGCCGGTCATGCCCGCCAGTTTCTTGTAGAGCCGGAAATAATTCTGGATGGTGATGGTGGCCAGGGTCTGCGTCTCGCGCTCGATGGCCACATCCTCCTTCGCCTCGACCGCCTGGTGCAGGCCGTCGCTCCAGCGACGGCCCGGCATGAGCCGCCCGGTGAACTCGTCAACGATCATCACCTTGTTTTCCTGAACGACGTATTCGACGTCCCGCTCGAACAGGCAGTAGGCGCGCAGCAATTGCGAGATGTTGTGGATCTTCTCGCTCCGCTCGTCGAAGGCGTGTTGGATGCGCTGCTTTTCCGTTTCCCGCTCAACGTCCGGCAACTGTTTCGAATCCACCTCCTGCAACGCCGATACCAGATCGGGGATGACGAAGGCGTCGGGATCGTTCGGATTAAGGTATTTGCGGCCTTTCTCCGTCAGGTCGGCGTCGTGCTGTTTCTCGTCGATCGTGAAGAACAGCTCCTCCTTCAGGGCGAGGATGTCTTTCTTGGTCGAATCTTTCAGCACTTCGAGTTCCGCCTGGTCCACCAGTTGCCGAATCTCCGGCTCCTCCATCATCTTCTGCAACTGCTTGTTCTTCGGCGTCCCAAGCTTGACCTCGTACAAAAGGCGGCCGGCCTGGGATCGGCGGTCGAGATCGTCGTTGGTCTTCCCGCCCTCGGTACGACCGTCGAGCAACTGCTTGGCGTCACTCACCAGCCGATTGCAGAGCATCGTCTGCGCGCGGACGAGATCGGCAACCTGTGGCTTGTATTTGTCGTAGGCGTGGGTGGACACCGTGGACGGCCCGCTGATGATGAGCGGCGTGCGCGCTTCGTCGATGAGAATCGAGTCGACTTCGTCCACGATGGCGAAGAAATGGCCGCGTTGCACCTGGGTTTCGAGGCTCGTGGCCATGCCATTGTCGCGGAGATAATCGAAGCCGAACTCGGCGTTCGTGCCATAGGTGATATCACAGGCGTATTGCGCGCGGCGCACCGCCGGCGATTGATCGTGTTGGATGCAGCCGATGGTGAGGCCGAGGAATTTGTGCACTTCCCCCACCCACTCGGCGTCGCGCGCGGCAAGGTAATCGTTCACCGTCACGAGATGGGCGTTGCCCGCGAGCGCATTCAGGTACAACGGCATCGTGGCGACAAGCGTCTTGCCTTCGCCCGTCGCCATTTCGGCGATCCGGCCGTTGTGCAAGGCGATCCCGCCGAGGATCTGGACGTCGAACGGGATCATGTCCCATTTGTAGGGCTGACCGCGCACGGGCCATTCCTTGCCGATGAGACGACGACAGGCGTTCTTCACGGCGGCGAACGCCTCGGGCAACAGGTCATCCAGCGGTGTGCCCTCGGCGAGCCGCTTGCGGAATTCGTCCGTTTTCGCGCGGAGCTGTTCGTCGGTGAGCTTCTGGTATTCCGCTTCGATTTCATTGACGCGGTCCACCATCGGCCAGAGCCGCTTCACTTCGCGCTGGTTCTTCGAACCTAAAATTTTCTTCAGTATCCAGCTAACCATACAAATCTCTCGTATCGCTCCGGATGACCCGTGCCTCAACCCCGACATCCGATGTCGGGATCAACTCCCCGGTTTCAACGGCGGCGTTCCCGCCTGGCAGAGCGGGCAGGCTGTCGGGTCAAACGTTTGAGCCTTTAATCTTAGCAGACTTTCCAGCCGGACGCCAAAATCTACTTTACCATCGGATCGATCCACCAGGGTCCCCACCCCGACCACCTCGCCGCCCAGACCGCGTACAATATCAATGGTTTCCTGCACCCGGCCGCCCTTGGTGACCACATCTTCGACCACAAGAACCTTCTCGCGCGGAGCGATTTGGAACCCGCGTCGCAGTTCCAGTTTCCCCACCGCGTTTTTCTCGGCAAAAATGTGGCGGACATCCAGAGCGCGCGCCACCTCATGCCCGACGAACAAGCCACCCACGGCCGCCGACGCAACTGTTCGCGCCCCGGCACCCTTCAGTTTCGCGGCCAGCGCCGCGCAAAGTCGCTCGGCAATGCGCGGGTATTGCAAGACCAGCGCGCACTGGAAATACTGCCGACTGTGCAGTCCCGAGCGCAACACAAAATGCCCATCGAGCAACGCGCGGGTGTCGCGAAAGATTTCAAGAACTTCGGCGTCGGTCACGCGTCCACCACCCATTTGGCATTGGGTTTGCCCGCCGACTCGAACTCGCGGCGTTTTGGCTCGAATCCCTTGCGGCCCATCAGACCGTAGGTGTAATCCTTGCCCAGTTCGACACCGGGCTGGTCAAAGGCATTGATGTTATACAACTCGCCTGCGTAGGCGGTCTGCATTTCGAGGAGAAAGAGCAGCGCGCCGACGGTTTCTTCATCCACGCGCGGGAGGTGGATGGCACAGTTCGGCTTGCCGTTCTGGGTGAGCGCGAGTTCCGTGGCCTGCTGCTCGGCGCGGATCAATTCGTTGAGCGTGTGCCCGCCGAGGTATTTCACGGCGTCAAAATCGGGAAATGCGGGCGGGATTGTCACGGTCGCGTGGAATTCGTCCACTGTCAGAAACGTCACGACCTTGTCGAACGGCCCTTCGATGTACAGTTGCATGACCGAATGCTGGTCGGTCACGCCCAGCGCCTTTTCCGGGGTCTGGCCGGAGTGCACGATCCGGCCCGCGCGATCGAGGCGTTTCCCGAGGCTCTCGGCCCAGAGTTGCCGAAACCAATCCGCCACATCGCGCAACGCGTGCGAGTACGGCATCATCATCTGGATATTTTTGCCCTTCGCCTTGTCCATCAGATAGTGGAGGGCCGCGCCCGTGAGGGCCGGATTTTCCCAGAGCTTCTTCGATTTCTGGCAGAGCGCGTTCATTTCCTCCGCCCCCCGAAGCAGTTTGTGGATATCGATGCCCGTGACCGCCGCGCTGAGCTGGCCGACGGCGCTGAGCACGGAGAAACGCCCGCCCACGTCGGGCGGGATCGGCAACGAAGCGTAGCCGAAATGTTTCACGATCTCGCGGAGTTCGCCCTGTTGCGGGTCGGTGGTGATGACAATGTGTTCGATGTGGCGCGCGGGACCGAGTTTCTTGATGAGGGCCTCGCGGAAGATGAGAAACTCGCTCATCGTCTCGGCGGTGCCGCCCGACTTGCTGATTACGTTGAACACGGTGTTGTCGAGATCAATGGCGTCGAGCAACGCGGCGATGCGGTCGGGGTCGATATTGTCGGGCACGAACAATCGCGGGCCGCGCCGCAGCGGGCGGACGAGATGATTGTACTCCGGATGGTTGAGCGCGCTGTGGAGCGCGAGATTGCCGAGCGCCGACCCGCCAATGCCCACCACGACGAAATTATCGCACCGCTTCTGGATTTTGCCGGCGAGGACGGCGACCTCGTCGACGAGCTTCGTATCATAGGGCAACTTGCGGAAGCCGAGCGCGGCTTTCTCGACCGCGTCCGCGGCGGCAACAAGCTTCGGCCCGAGCGCCTTGAGCTCGGCGTCGCCGACCCCGTGTTCGCCGACACGCTCGGCCATCAGATTATTGAAATCGTAGCGTAGATTGAGCAAACCGCTGCCCTCCCAGAGCGGTGGTTTATCGCAGATTCGGCAGGGTGCGGCAAACACATTTTGGCGAGTAGGACGCCGCTGGCCGTCTCGGAAGCGACCTTTCGCGGTCCTAGGCGCTGACCGGAGAAGTGGCGCGGCGGTTGGCTGGAGTGCGCTGGTTAGGCCCTGCAACGATCATCCTCAAACTTCCGTGCCAGGCTTCATGTTTGTGCGAGGGCGGAAATATCTGTATGTCCTCATTGCCGATAGTACAAGTCCTACCAGGATACCAAGAAATCCAATTGGATACCCAACAAGCCAAACGATCCCCCAATTATTACTTGGCCCGCACGGACCGACGTCTGCGGGAACAACACACGCGAGAACAAATATCCCGACGCTGACTGGCAGCACCGGACTGATGAACGTGCGAAGTTTCTTCATGCAGACTCTCAGCCTAACGGCTCACACCTGCGCCACACCGGGCCACAATGCAAGCTCGGCAAGCTCGCGATAGCGGACCGGAAGGTGCAACAAGCATTCAATACTTCAGTAGTTCGGCGTCAATTTGGTCGACCTCACCGATATCGGAGACTCCATCCCACAACACAATTTCGCTGGCTTCGGAGTTTGGCTCGAACGGACGGAGTTCCGTGAGAGTGGCACGAAACAACGCTCCACACTCGGTTCGGTGATCCGGCTGAAGGCGACACTCCATCACGCCGCGGAATTCGGCATCGGTCACTTTCTGATTTGTTTCTTCCCCCAGTTCCCGCAACGCGCACTCGCGAGGAGTTTCTCCTTCTTCACGATTTCCGCCGGGGAGTTCCCAACGTTTCTTCCACACGTTGAACAGAAGCAAGCTCTTGTTCCCCTGCGTGACCACGATTAGGGCATGCGTAATGGGACCGAGATGCGACGGAATCGATTCTTCCGGGCATCGGTGAAACGCGACGAAAACATCGCCGCGCTTGTTTACGATGATTGGATCAGAGGGCATGTGTTGGCTTCAGTGACTTGTCAGGCGGTTTTTTCATCTGCTTCCAAAACTTCAAAAACCGTGGTCAACCCGCGCGAGTCAACGTGCTTGTAGACGGAGGCTAATGCCACGGGAAAACGGTCGGCCATCGGGAAGCCGGGGCGACCGAGATTAACAGCCATCCGATTCCATTCCTGGATACGCTCCGAGTTGGTTCGTGACAGAAACCATGCGCCCACCTCTGCATCCGGTAACGCCGCGAGGGCAAGAACGCCTTCTCGGGTCAAACTGAAATGGGATAGAAACAGTCCATCCACCCCCGTCGGGTGACAGAAACCCGCTTCATAGTCTGGCGATAGCGCGCCACTCTTCAACAGGCGCGCCTTCGCCAGAATGCGGGGCAGCCAGACACATCCGGCCAATTGTTCACGAGGGCCTGGCAATTTCATAGGATGCCTTAAGCGATGAGAACTGAGCCACGCCGGAATGGTGATGTCAACCGTGAATGCGGAATTGGGACGGCAAGCCTGCGAGCGCGGGACCGGTCAGGCCGAGCCTTTAGCCAACTGGTAGAGGGACCAGACGATATCCTGCTCGAAGGCCTGGACGCTGGGATAGATGAACTCTCCGCCGGTCGCGGCTGTCTTGATGCCGAGGTTGGTCTGTTCGGGCACGAGCGCGTTGCCCATTGCACCGAGAACAGACACGATCTGGTCATGGTTGCGAAGACGGAGATGGGCGTCGTTGATCGTGATTATCGAGTCCTTCGTAAGCAACCATTGCGTGCGTGGTGATTCCGTAGGCAAAAACAACTCCAAACGAAACTCGGGCAGGTTTTCGAGGCGGTGGTCCGTCACCATTTCCACACCGCGCTTCACAGAACCACGCGGACCACTTGTGACGACCCACTCCATTGTCTTGTATGGGACGTCCTTGAGATGGAGCAGGAAACCGCCGGCGGCGAACACGACGTGCTCCCATTCATACGACGTCTCGCGATCATACAAATCGACAACCACGATGCCGGCTTCGTCGAATTTGAGCGCATGGCCGCGTTTTGGCTCACCCAAAGCTGGCAGGACCGACTCGTCAACAACCTCGGAAGGGACGTTGTGCGCCTGGAGCGCGGCTTGAAACGCGAGGGCGTCGGACTGCGAGAGGTCTCTGGCGATGATGCCAAATAGCTCATTGAGCAAGTGCGTGCAGTCGGGTTTTGCCAATCCGTCCGTGGCTGCGACGGCGGTCTCCAGCGCTTCCCGGCTGATGGACTGATCGAGGGAGGTCTGGAGGACGGCGTACATGGTGTCAGGATCTCACGCCTTCGATTGCGAGCAGGAGACGTTTCATGGGCAGGCCGCCGCCGAAGCCGCCAATCGAGCCGTCGCCGGCGATGACGCGATGGCACGGGATGACGACGGGGACTGGATTTGCGCCGCAGGCCGCTCCGACGGCACGCGAGGACCGGGGTTTGCCAATTTGTTGTGCGACCCAACCGTAGGAGCGGGTTTCACCGCGCGGGATCGTTTTCAGGGCGCGCCAGACAGATTGTTGGAAAGTTGTGCCAGCCGAGAGGTCGAGGGGAACGCTCCAGCGGACGGGTTTGCCGGCAGCGTATTGTTGGATCTGGTGGGAGAATTTGCGAATGAACAAAGGTGGTGGACTATTTGCAGCCATGACGGAACGTGGCCGTCCAAGACCGGGGAAATCTATGCGGGAGATGCCGCGCGGGGAATAATCGACACGAAACGGGCCAAGCTTCGTGCGGACGACTACCGAATCACGAACCAGATGATCCATAGCGCGACGAAGGATAGCCCGAGCCACATGAAAAAGCGATTGCGGAGCCGTCGTTGGACGCGTTTGAGGGGTTTGTAGCTTTTGATGCTGCCGGCGCCGAGGTAATGGGCGAGTTTCTGCTGCGTCGGCACGACCTGGGCGGCCTCGAGAGCGGCGGGGCTCCTGGTGGGGGTGGTGTGTGTGGCGGTGGCGGTCGCGGTGGCAAAGAGGTCAGGTTCAGGTTTGTGGGCGAATGCGATCGGCTCGGCTTCCAATTCCTTGAGCGGCTCGGCGGTGACATCAAACAGATCCTGGCGGGCGCGATGGGCGGCGGCGGTGGTGTCTTCTGATGGCGATAGGATGCCTTTCACGAATCGGGTGACTTTTTCTGCGGACGACGCGGCAGCCCCGACCTCGGAGTCGGGGTAACCGTGGCGGGCGGGGTCATTGGTCAACTCGCGGAGTTGACGTTGGACGGTCGCGATCTGATGGTCCAGATCGCTGATGGCCCGGTCAATCGGATCGCCGCGTTTGGAACGGAATCGCATGGCCGGGTGTCGCGTCAATGTTTCGCCGTCAGTAGTACGATGAGCCAGATCGTGCCGGCGACAATGAGTGGGGCGGAGGCCGCCGCGCCGATGCAGGCGTAGCGAACGAGTTCGTCCCACGCGGGCAGTTTCTTTTTCCGGTCGGTGGCGAGGTCGGCAACGGGCTGGCCGGCGGCGGGGTTGAGGCAATCGAGCCTGGCGTGGGCGCGATTGTATTCGAGGCGGGCGCTCTCAATGGTGGCCAGGGCCTTGCTCAGTTCATCGCGGACGTTGGCGCTCTTCCAGTCCTCGTCGTTGATCTCTTCGATCTGCTCGGTGTATTCGCGAAAGGCGGTGATGGTGGATTCGCAAAGCTCGGTGAGCCGCTGGGACTCGATCTGCTGGCGTTCGAGGGCGACGAGGCCACGGGCGAGTTTGTCGGTGATCTCGGCGCGGCCACGGCTGTATTCTTCCTGGCGGCGGCGGAGTTCCTCGAGTTCATTCTTCTGGCGTTCGAGTTCCTCCTGTTGACGGCGGAGGGCAAGCAAATGGTCGCGAGCCTGTTCGAGTTTGGAATCGACTTCTTCGCGATGCGGCGGCAGTTCAACAACAGTTAGCGTTGGCCCGACCTTGGATTCGGGCATGATGGTAGCGGTGCTACCTTCCCCACGTTTCATGCAAAAATTCCTCCTTGTTCGAGGCAGAATAGCCACACAGGCCACGGATGTCAAACACGATCAGCGACGTTACGACGGCCTCAACGCTCCACAACCTCCACTCCGCCGCCAATCCCTTCCGCGGTTATGGATAGTGCTATCCACAAATCACATGGCAGTTGCAGTTCGGTTTTGACACTTCCGCCAGCACCGCGTCGCCTGTCCCCGGCCGACACTTTGCCCGCACCCATGTACTGCATGGCACCACCACGTATTATTTGGCCTGCCCCAGTAGCTCCGCCCCTGTTAGCTTGGGTAGCATGCTGCCTATTTCCATGCTACGAATCCCCACGCGATACATGGCACTACAACGTGTTGTCCGGCGGGCTGACGCCCAGTAGTGCCAGGTATCCGCGATCAGAGAGATCAACGCTTCACAACATGCAAACTCCGTAGTCTCCGGGATCAGTCCCGTAGCCGGTCTCAAACCTCGCCGCACGGTCGCTCAGGCAGGTAAAAATCCTGGCCGAGGTCATGACGTTGCTCAACAGATTGTACGAGCCCCGGCACCAAGGCGCCGAGGCTCGTTCGATAGTGTTCGGAGGCTGATCCGTTACGGTTACGACGACCCGAGTTCCGCACGCAAGACGTTGTTCGCATTCGGCGAATCGTTGGTGCCACACGTAGCGG
>Ga0326727_10004510_pt1 | contig 41700 bp, 27 predicted proteins | sample MB2enrmetagenome_FD_207643 | JGI IMG/M metagenome (GOLD analysis project Ga0326727, IMG submission 207643) | Lab enriched peat soil microbial communities from McLean, Ithaca, NY, United States - MB29MY | ecosystem: Environmental > Terrestrial > Soil > Wetlands > Peat | place: USA: New York...
TCCAGCGCTACAACAACACCCCGCGCAAGTGCCTCCACTTCTTGACTCCCAATGAGGCCCTCGCTTATGCTCTCTCCAGTGTTGCACTTCAAACGTGAATGCACCTTCCCGCTTTCGCGGGAATGACGCGCACTGGACGGACGGGCTCTCCACCCTTGTCACCCCCGCGAGAGCGGGGGTCTATCACCGGGAAAGAGCTGTCAATAAGAGACCTCTTTCCCTAAGAAATAGCAAGAGACAGAAGGTCCTTGGCTCTAGTCATTCCTGTCCCAAACGATTCCAACAGCCGGCGAAGGAAGCTCCGAAGTTCGTGATGGATTACAGTTTCTTGTATAGATATTCTTTTTTTGGGATTCTCCAGCGCAACGTAAAACTTGGCCTGAGGAACTATCACTAACACAATCATGCACTTAGGTGCCGTGACTGCTTTGGAATCTCGATTGCTGCATGAAAGGTGGGGAGCGGGAGTGTACCCAGAGCAAAGGCTTATGTCGCCCTGCAACGGGGCTTGATTGCACTTGAGGCCGAAGACGAGAGTCTTGGATCGGACTTCTTCTCAACAGAGAATAAGCCCTGGCCCGCAAGGAAGGAAGGCTGCAAGTTTGGCTTGACAAGCGGACTAGAGTTGCTATATGTTCCCCATTCGTTTCGTCGGTTCTTAACGCCAGTGCAATTATTCCGTAACTTTCTGAGATCGCAAATGGTGAAAGCGGAGCGGTAAAATCAGTCTCTATATTACCGTTCTTGTGTACGTTAATATAGTACGCTTGGAACCCAACCGAAATATTAGATCAGGAGGCATCAATGAGGCACGCATCGCGTTTTGCGCTCTTATTGGCGGTACTGTTTATGGCTGCTCCAAATCTGTTGTGGGGGCAAGCCAACGCGACAGGCACGATCACGGGCCAGATCGTTGATCAGAGCGGCGGCGTTATCCCCGGCGCTGAAGTGACGATCACGGACGTTTCAACGGGGACTTACCGAACTCAGCCCACCAATTCGGCTGGCCTCTTCACATTCACCAACGTTACGGTGGGCTTCTACAACGTAACAGTGTCCGCAAAGGGATTTCGGAAGATGAGCGTCCCCCAGCAAGAGGTTCTGGTGGGCCAGCAGGTAACGCTCAACCTCACCATGGAGGTAGGCCTTACCACTCAGACAGTGGAAGTCACGGCCGCGCCTGGAGCCGAGCTCCAAACAATGAACTCCACCATGGGCCAAAGTCTGAGCGGCGACACCATCCTGAACCTGCCCGCTATGAGCCGGGACGTCACGGGGCTGCTGAACTATGTGCCCACCTCCCAGCCCAGTTTCAACGGTTCGACAACGAATTATCAGGCAGGGGGGATCGGCGGCCAGATGAGCGACCAAAATAGCTATATCCTGGATGGCGGCCTCAACACGGACGATTTGGCGGGAAACAACGGCTACCCCACAGGCTACAGCAGTGTTATCACCGGTGCCATGCCCACCCCCATCGAGAGCATCGAAGAGTTTAAGGTCAACACCAACAACACCACCTCGGACTTCAGTACCTCGGCGGGCGCCCAGATTTTGATGACCACCAAGCGAGGTACCAACACTTTTCACGGCTCGGCGTACGACTATCTGCAAAACTCCGCCCTGAACTCGAACGACTTTTTCAACAACCTGGAGGGCGTCACGAAACCCGTGAGCCACTCCAACCGCTTCGGCGGCAGCGTGGGCGGGCCGATGCTTCCGAACCTGGCAGGCGGCAGGACCTACTTTTACCTCAACTACGAGGGCAACCGCTTCCCGCGCTCCGGCCCCATCACGCGAGTGGTGCCCAGTGCCCTGATGAAGCAAGGCATCCTGCAATTCCGCGACGCCGCCGGCAACATCGACCAATACAACCTGAATACTTCCACCCAGTGCGGTCTGACGGGCGGGGAGCCTTGTGACCCGCGGGGCATTGGCCTGAACCCCGTGGTCAGCGCGCTGTGGAACCAGTACGAGCCCCCGCCAGACTGCAACCTCCCAGCGAGCTCGGTGGAGGACAACCTCAACACCTGCGGCTACCTTGCCAACCTCTCCTATCCGCTCTCTGACAACTTCGTGGTGGGCCGCATTGACCACGACTTCGGATCGAAGTGGCGGTTCATGACCAGCTACCGCTGGTATAGGGACATCAATCCCACTACGAACGAGGTGGATATTGGCGGCCTGCTGCCGGGTGATAAGCTGGGCGTTCCTGCTTCAGCTTCCATCAACGTGTTTCAGCCGCGCTACTTTGTGGCGGGCCTGACCACCACCATCACTCCCACGTTGACCAACGAGTTCCATTTCAACTATGTGCGCAACTTCTTTCAATGGGACCGGGCGGGCGCCTTGCCCCAGTGCTTCAACGGGACCGGGGCGTGCAATGGCATCGACGCAGCCGTGGAGGTCGGCGGAGAGTCCACCAGCGCGTTGATCCCCATGAACGCGGACACTCAGAACGTCCGCCCGCGCCTCTGGGACGGCCACGACTGGGACTACCGTGACAGCTTGAGTTGGCTGAGGGGCACGCACTTCTTCCAGTTTGGCGGTGAGTTCCTTCACGAGTGGCTGCACTTCGACCGCTACGACAACGTGGTGGGCGGGCTGACGCAGCCCGGATACGAAGTTTCCGACACGGGAATAAACTTTTCACCCAGCCAGCAGCCGATACCGTGCGCCGGTGCATCCAGTACTAACTGCCTTCCCGCCCCCCAAATTGGCACCTGGAATGCTCTCTACTCCGACGTGACGGGCATGGTGGATACAACTTCCGTCGTCGTGACGCGGGGCGGCAGCAACCTGACCGCTAATCCGATCGGCACGCCGCTGCACAGCTACGACATTGTCCAAGAATACAGCCTGTACTTCAGCGACACGTGGAAAGTCAGGCCGAACCTGACCCTCACCTACGGCCTCAACTGGAACCTGCAGATGCCGCCCTACGACACACACGCGCAAATGTCCATAATGACCGACGCCGAAGGAGGTCCCATCGATACCCGCGGCTTTATTAGCAGCGTTGCCGCTGCCGCAGGCAACGGCCAAACGTACAATCCCACCCTGGCTTGGCAGCCCATCGGCGCCACCAACGGTGGGGAGAAGTACCCTTACACACCCTTCTGGGGGGGCTTCGGCCCGCGTGTGTCAATCGCCTGGAGTCCCGGCGGTGACAACCGCATCTTCGGCCACAAGAGCACGGTGATCCGGGCCGGCTACGCGCGCGTTTACGACCGTGACCTCGCCATCAACTTCATCTCCCAAACCGTCCTGGGTGTCGGCTTCCTGCAGTCCGTCGCCTGCGCGGACCCAACCTCCGCCGGGGCCTGCCCCGCCACCAGTGACCCAACCAGTGCATTCCGAATTGGCGTGGATGGCAAGAACCCCCCGCTTCTCGGGCTCGTCAGCCCCACCCTGCCGGTGCCAACTGAGCCCGGCGTCAATGTTCCTTATTCCCAGGTTGGCGAGGGGATGGATCCCAGGTACAAGCCCGGCGTGTCCGACCAGGTTGACTTCAGCATCCAGCGACAGCTTCCGCACGATACCATTCTGGAAGTCGGTTATGTGGGCGTTTATTCCAGGAACCTCAACCAGGGCGTTGACCTGGACGACGCTCCGTACATGATGAAGAGCGGGGGCCAGACGTTCGCCCAAGCCTATGACAACGTCTATAATGCGATGGCGGCAGGAACGACCCCGGCTGCACAGCCCTTCTTCGAAAGCTCGCTGGGCGCCAGCGGATACTGCGGCGGGTTCGCGAACTGCACGGCCGCAGTGGCCGCCAACGAGGGGGGCAATATCGGCATCAACAACGTCTGGAACATATGGAACGACTTGAACAGCGACTGGAGTTTCGGAAAGAGCCTCTACCACGCTAACCGCGAGTGCCTCTACTGCTACACCAGCGTATCGAACGGATACGGGAACTACAATGCTCTGGTCATGTCGGTGCAGAAGCGAACGACGCACGGCCTGACGGTTAATGCCAACGCAACCTACGCCAAGGCGCTAGGCATTTCCGGCTTGCCCCAGACCTACACGGACGCCAGCCCGACGAATATTTGGAACTACCATACTGATTATGCGCCGCAGTACTTCGACCGGAAATTCACTCTGAACGTCTTGGGAACGTACCAACTGCCCTTCGGCCCTGGCCATAAGTGGGGGAACAGCAATGGGGTGGTCAAGAGGCTGGTGGGGGGCTGGGCCGTTTCACCCATCTACACTTACGGCACCGGCCTGCCGATGGGGGTTTTCAGCGACGAGTACTATGCCGGCGACTCGGCGTTCGGGGAAAATCCAAACTCCAGCAACGGTGACTCGGCTATTCCGATGGTGAACACGAAGACGCTCAACAACAAGGCGGTAGGCGGGGTCACCAGCAACGGCTACGTGGGGGTGAACGGCGACGGCTTTACCAACATTAATATCTTCGGAAGTAACGCCGCAGCAGTTTACAATGAGTTCCGCCAGCCCCTGGTGGGGATTGACAATTCCTCGAATCCCACCGGGCAATTGCGCGGGCAACCCCGATGGAACGTGGACCTGGGCATCACCAAGGACACCCGGATCACGGAGCGCGTCGGCACCCAGCTCTACGTGCAGATGTTCAACGTGTTCAACAAAACGCAGTTTTCGGATCCCTTTAACTCCTTGGCGGATCCTTACGACTTCGGCGCGATTGAAGGCCAGTTCAACGTCCTGAACAACAACTTCACGCGGATAATCCAAATAGGCCTGCGCGTTTCCTTCTAATCGGGTAGGGGAGGGCTCCGCCCTTCCACAGCAAGAACTCTCCGGCGGGTTGGGCCTCACGGCCCAACCCGCTTTTTCTTTTCCCCTCGCCGATTGACGCGGAAAAATGCGAATTCCGAACCTGGAGTCGACTGTCATCCTGAGCCCGCCGTTGTTTTGGCGGGCGAAGGATCTCCGCAGTTGTCCTTTGGGCTCAGCATGACAGCGGCAAAGAAGCGGCGCGCGCTCCGGCAACAAGCCCGCCGTGGCGGGCGTCCCGCAAGGCGGGATAGCCCATAGCGTCAGAAGGTGTGAAGAAATTGCAAGCCGCTGATTGACGCGGATAAACGCTGATGAAAGCAGGTTTCTTATCTGCGTTGATCTGCGTTCATCTGCGGCTGAAGTTGATGGCCGCCTCGCGAACTAATCAACCAACAACTACGACTTGGGCGCCCCTAACACGAGCTGACTCTGCGTTGGGTGGACGAGGCCCGCCGATCCCAACTTCTGCATGATGGCTCTCATTCTGGCAGCGTATTCTCCATTGGGAGCAATCTGGAGATAGGCGCCCATCTCAGCGCAGGCCTTATCGTAGGCATTCTCCCTCAAGTAGACGTCAGCGAGTTTCTCGTGAATAGCGGCAGAGCCATCGGGGCCGAACGACAATGCCCGCAAGAGTTCCTGCGCGGCCAGCGGGTAGTTCTTAAGGCCTTCATCGGCCTGCCCGAGGTTATAGTACAACTGCCAGGAACTGGGCGCTCGGCGTACTCCTTCGGCTAGGATTTTACGGCTCTCGTCATAGCGGTGCTCGGCGTTAAAAAGCCGCCCAAGCTGGAGGTAAGGCTCCACGAAGTCGGGATCGCACTCGATCGCCTTCTTGAGCGGCGGCTCGGCGCGCGGCGAGTCGCTTTCTCTCATCAGCGTCGAGGCAAGATTCACCTGAGCCCGGGCATAACAGGGGTAGATCTTGACGGCTTTCTCGAAATGGGCGTGCGCCTCGCTCAGTCTCCGCTCCTCGGAGGCCCGAAGGCCCCTTTCCAACTCCTTCCGGGCCTGCTTTGGTGCGGTGGCGTCGGTGCGGGCCGACGGACTCGTTACCTCGGTCTTATTGGGTTTCAAAATGATGACGATGGCACTCACGCCGCCGACGCTCGTTAGGTCCAGCCGCTGAACGTGAGTCTCATAGCCGTCGGCAGTCACGATGAGAGTATAGGCGAGTTTGTCGAGACCTGTGAAACAGAATTGCCCGTTCGTGCTGACGTCTTCTTCTTCGACAAACCGGCCCTGCTGGTCTTCCAGGCGCACGACCGCGCTCGGAATATGCTTGCTTTCCTCTTCCGCGCGAACCGTACCCTGGATTTGAACCTGGGAAAGCGGGGTGACGGATCTGTGCTGCCGTTGCTGCGCCGTGGCGGACAAGGCCAGCCCCAGCGTCAGACACACGAGCACCAGGGGCTTCCCTGCCCCGCCCGAGAGTCCGCGGCTCATGGACCTCTCCGCCCAGCCAAGCCCGCGCTGCATACAAGCGCCTTTTCCGGCAGCACCTGTCTCAGGATTTCCATTTTGGCGTCCTGGGCAGGGGTGCGATGCGCCGGAATTTCCGTTTTCAATCGTGCTTTCTCGGAAAATTGTACGCCGGGCGGCCCCCTCGAATCAAGCTTCAATCGCAGCCGGTCAGCGCAAATCTCATTCTGGCCGTTGATTGTGTACTGTTGCCGGATGATGAACGGGCGAGAATTTGAAGGAAAAGCCGCAGAGTCTCTGGAAAACGAGACTCTGCGCTACACGCCTTGCGAGACGCCCGCCGCGGCGAGCTGTTAGGAACGCCCGTGGGGAGGACCGCCCAATACCTCTCGCACCTTGTGAGCCAGCGCCTCGGGGGAAAAAGGCTTTTGCAGGAATGCCACACCGGAATTGGGCCCTTGATACCAGTCTGCATTGTCCGCGTAACCCGAGATGTAGAGGACTTTGATCTGCGGGTGCAAGTTCGCGAGACGGCGGGCGAGTTCGCGTCCACTCATCTGGGGCATCACCACGTCGGTCACCAGCAGATCAATCTGCCCCCAGTACTGTTCTGCGAGTTCAAGTGCGTCTTGGCCGCGGCTGGCTTCCATGACCCTATAACCTCTCTCCTTCAAGACATTTCGCACCAGCGCCCGGACTGCCTCCTCATCCTCCACCAGCAAGAGCGTCTCTGTCCCTTGTTGGGCCTCGACTAGACTTCGCCCGGGGCCCGACTCATCAACCTCTCCCTCGCTTCGAGGCAGGTAAATCTTGAAGGTTGCCCCCTTCCCCACTTCGCTGTAGACCCAAATGAATCCCCCGCTCTGCTTGACGATGCCGTAGACCATGGCCAACCCCAGGCCGGTGCCTTTCCCCTTCTCCTTAGTGGTAAAGAATGGGTCAAAAATACGGGCTTGTGTCTCGGCATCCATCCCCATGCCGGTGTCACTAAACGCCAGCAAAACATAGGGGCCCGGCAAGAGAGGAAAGTGGGTTTGGGCAGAAGCGCTGTCCATTTCCACGTTCGCCGTGGTGATGGTTAATACGCCGCCGTTGGGCATGGCATCGCGCGCGTTGACGGCCAGATTCAGAAGCACCTGTTCGAGTTGCCCCGGATCGGCCTTGACCGGCCACAAGCTCTCCTCCAGATTCGTGACCAGGTTAATATCCTCCCCAATTAACCGCTTCAGCATGTTTTCGATATTGGCGACCACGGCGTTTAGACCCAGAACTCGCGGCGCCAACACCTGCTGCCGGCTGAAGGCAAGAAGCTGGCGCGTCAGGGAGGCGGCCCGGCCCGAGGCGTTCCTGATCTCGTTGACATAGCTCCGCAGCGGTTCGATGATGCTGGGATGCTCGAGCAGAAGTCCGCCATAGCCACTGATAATGGTGAGCAGATTGTTGAAATCGTGCGCCACCCCGCCCGCCAGCCGCCCCACCGCCTCCATTTTCTGCGCCTGCCGAAGCTGCTGCTCGAGGCGTTTTCGTTCTGTCACCTCCGCTTTGATAGCAATGAAGTGCGTGATCTCCCCGCGCTGGTTCCGCACCGGCGTGATGGTCATCTGCTCAATGTAGAAACCCCCGTCGCTGCGGCGGTTGATGATCTCATCCTGCCAGATTTCACCGCCCAGAATGGTGGTCCAGAGTTTCCTGTAATAAGCCTCGTCCTGCTTTCCAGACTTGAGAAGGCGCGGGTTTTTGCCAAGGGCTTCTTCGCGGGAGTAACCCGCCACGCGACTGAAGGCGGGATTGACGTACCGGATGCTACCCGTGGCATCGGTGATCATGATCCCTTCCGCCGACTGTTCGATAGCGGTCATCAGAAGCATTCTTTCTGCTTCCGCCGCTTTGCGTTCCGTGATGTCAATCAATGTCGCCTGAATGATCGCCGGCTGTCCCCGCGGCCCTTCCATCAAGCGGGCATTCATCAGAAGCCATACAACGCTCCCGTCCTTGCGGCGCAGCGGCTCTTCAAAATTGGCCAGCGCCTTTCCCTGGCGCAGGGCCGTCGTTAGCTGTTCTCGATCTGCCGGATCAGAGAAGAAACCCGAGAGGTTGCGACCGAGAAGCTCCTGGCGCGATTCGTAGCCCAATATCCGAACCAGCGCGTCGTTACAATCCAAGACGACGCCGTTCAGATCCGCATAGAAGACCCCGGCGAGATTTTCGGCAAAAAGCAATCTGTACTTTTCCTCGGAAGCCCGCAACGCCTCTTCGGCCAGCTTCTCCTTGGTGGAGTCAATGGCCACCCCGCGGAGTTGGATGGGGCGTCCCTCCGCATCCAAAACCACATGGACTGTATCGTGCAGCCAAACCTGGCGGCCGTCCGCCGCCAGCACCCTGTATTCAAGACTGTAATCTCGCCCCTCCGCCATCGCCTGTCGGCGTGCGCCCACAGCTTGTTCGCGATCGAGCGGATGGAGATGCTGCTCCCAGAAATCAGCTTGGCTAAGCCACTGCCCGACAGGATAGCCCAGGATCTGCTCAGCCCGCTGGCTCACAAAAGTGAATTGATGGGTCTTGGCCTCGGCTTCCCAAACGATCGCGTCAATGCTTTGCACCAGTTCTCGCAAGCGGCGCTCCGAAGCTTCGGCAGCAGTCCGCAGGCGCTCGCTCTCCGTGAGGTCCTCCACGGTCAGCAAAAGGCGGCCCTGGCCCTGCTGCCCGTTTGAGATCTGGGCCAGCGTGAGCCGGGCGGGCCGGGAACCTGTTCCCCCTGGCGCGGCTAGATCCACCAGCACATCATGCGGCCCGCTGCTTGACCCCGTGGCGCCGATGATCCGGCGTGGCGGCCCTTCAGCTTGCATGACTTCGGGCAGAGACCGCCCTATGGCTTCTTCCGGGCGCAGATGGAACGCTTCGAGAAACGTCCGATTGGCGGAAAGCACGTTCAGGTCGGGCGAGAGGATCAGCAAACCCACGGGAACATTGTCCACCATCTGCTGCGCAAACGCCTGGATGGCAAGGATTGCCTGCTGGTGTTCCACCCTCTCTTGCAGGGCGCCAGCCAGCGCCTTCCGCCGGTACCCGACCAACACATAGGCGAAAACCAGAACGATTAACGCTCCCACCAACGCCTCAAGGCGAGCTCTTTGGTAAAAGTCTTCCAGCGCTTCTTCGCGATCAATCTTGCTCACCAGTGTCCAATCGGTCAGCGGGATGCGCCGCTCGGCGCTCAGGACAGGAACGCCACGGTAATCCAAGCCTTCTTCGCTCAATGATTTGCCTGCCCGCCCGCTTTTGGGTGTTAACACCAGGAGAGAACGGCGCAAGAAACCTTGGAGGAGAGGTGCGCCACGAAGCGGGGAAAAGTAGATCAGGTCGTTCCCTTCGCGTCGCAAGAGCAGCGTTTCGCCGCTGCGCGTGGCAACCTTCTCCGCCATCAGGATTGGAAACAGGCTCATTTTGGGGTCGATTTGCAAGACAAACACGCCCAGGCACGATGGCGAAGGCTTCGCCTCCACCTTGTAGCGCATACCTGCAAAGACCGGGGAAATGAAATATACAAAACTGTTCGCCGGAGTCTCGCCCACCAGGCCAACCCAAGAGGCGTCGCCCTGCAAGATTTTGCCCGCTCTTTCAATCACCGCGGGCGACACGCTTTCCGCGCTCCCGGACTGGGCTACCACACGTCCCTCCGGGCTGATAAGGTAGATGCCCGCGTAGCCGTGTGTGAAAGCGAACTGGCTCATGAGCATTGAAACGTCTTCCAGTACGCTAGTCTGAAAAACGCCACTCGAACCCGACTTCTCAACCGGATGGAGTAGTTGCTGAACGGAAAGATATGAGGAAAGCAGCCTGGTATCGGCTCGGCGTTCCCCCAGCCAGTTTGAAATCTGCCGCGCCCGGTCGTCCACGATGGTCGACTGTTGGTCCTGCCAATAGGCAATGGCAGCCTTTTCTTTCTCCAAAATATGAAGTGCGGTGAGAGTTCCCACGAGCACCAGTCCGGCAAAGAAGGCTAGGATGTACGGCCAAAGACGGCCGCGTGCCTCCTCCCGAGTCTGGATGAGGCGGAGTGGGAACTCTTCTGTCGTGTTATTCACTGCCGTAATTCGTTTACGGTGAGAATTCATGCGACGGAATGATATCACCTTGCTGGAGAATTTCCAGGCGTTTTTCCGCGAGTCTGTGGCCATTCATGTAACGGGGAGAAACTCCGTTATGGCGTCTCTTTTTGCTGAAGCCTGTAGCGCAGAGTCTCGCTTTTAAGAGACTCTGCGGCTTGTACCTGTGCAATTGGGCGTATAATTCGGCTTGCAGACGAACGAGCACGAATTTGAAGGAAAAGCTGCAGAGTCTCCGAAAAGCGACTCTGCGCTTATTTCTGGAGGAGTTTGAATCCCATGGATTTGCACCATGTAATTGAAGCCCAGCAATTCGATGTACCTACGCTTTTGCGCCTCATTGAGACCACTCGAGAAATGGAGCAGGTGGTGGCAGACGGTGGGACTTCCCAGTTCCACGGGCGAATCATGGCCACCCTCTTCTATGAACCGTCAACCCGGACCCGCTTCTCCTTTGAAACGGCGATGCACCGACTCGGTGGGAGCGTGATTTCCACGGAAAACGCCGCCGAGTTCTCCTCCGTCGCCAAGGGTGAGACACTCGAGGACACGGTACGCATCTTGAACGGCTACGCGGATGTCCTCGTGGTCCGCCATTACGAGGTTGGGTCAGCCAAACGGGCGGCGTCGGTATCGCGCATCCCGGTGATTAACGCTGGAGATGGGGCCGGCCAACATCCCACCCAGGCCCTCCTTGACCTCTACACCATTCATAAAGAGATAGGCTCGATTGATGGCTTGCGCATAGCCATGGTAGGAGACCTGGCACAAGGCCGCACCGTTCGCTCGCTTACCTATCTATTGAGTAAGTTCCAGAACATCAGAATCTATTTCGTCGCTCCTCCTTTGTTGAAAATGAAAGAGGATATCCTCGACCACCTGCGCGAAAGACAAGTCTGGTACATAGAAGAAACTGATCTCGATAAAGTCTTGCCCGAGGTAGATGTGGTTTACCAAACGCGGATCCAAAAGGAGCGCTTTGGAGACCGAACTGCCGACTACGAGCAGTGCCGCGGCGTGTACGTGATCAGTTCAGAATCGCTGCGCTTGATGAAGGCCAACGCCATAGTCATGCATCCGCTTCCCCGCCTCGATGAGATCGCGATGGAAGTCGACCGTGATCCGCGGGCCGCCTATTTCCGCCAGGCACAGAATGGCCTCTACGTCAGGATGGCGCTACTGAGCATGGTGTTGAAATAGCTGGCCGAACCATCCTGCGGCACCGGGTGGAAATTCGCAACTCCTACGGGCTTTCACGAAATAACAGAGTCTGCCGCGTGACCCCCTCACCCCCAAGTCCCCCCAAGGGCGGAGAGGGGGAGCAGGAAATGAAGAATCCGCGCCCTCACCCGCTCCCGTCCCTCCGTCATCCTGTCCCCCCGCCCTCCCGCCCCGCCTTGCCGGAGGACCACCCCCTGACCCCCGCCACCAAGGTTGCCGGACCGTAGGCCGCGAGACAGGGGGCGCAAGCGAATCGTTCGAAGCAATTAACTGTGATAAAACACGAGACTTCCGTACCGGTACTTCAGTGCCCTTGCCTTGTCAAACAAAGCCGGCGAAAATTTACCATCTTGGATATGGCTGTAAGTAAAATACGAGAAGGAAATAATGAAAGAGAGTTAAACCTATGTTAATCGGTTCACGCCTGCGGCAGCTTCGCGAGCAGAAGCATATGTCTCAAGGGGACATTGAGGATCGCATCGGCTTGTTGCGGTGCTACATCTCCCGCGTAGAAAACGGCCACACTGTCCCTTCGCTGGAGACCCTGGAGCGCTTTGCGGCAGTCCTCAATGTCCCGCTTTATCAGCTCTTTTATTGCGGCGAAGAGGCGCCACCCACACCTAGCCTCACGCCGCGAAAGACCTTGGAAGAAATGACGGCAGAGAATGGCGGGACGGATGGGGATGCTCAGTTCCTGGTGAAGCTCACGAACGTCTTGACCCATCTGGCCGAGCCGGATCGGGATGTCGTGCTCAGTTTGGCCAAGAGATTAGCCACTCGTTAACCAAGCTCCTCAAGCAGTTCGTGATTCCCCTTCGGCAATGGCGGAGAGCCCCCATGACGGAGCGCCCAATATTCGCCCGCCTTCCCATGGCATTCGGAGCGTCTATTGTGGAACGAGAATCACGTTTTCGTCTGCGGCTTCCTTCGCCGTCGACTTGCCAGGTGCCTTTCCGCCCAGGGCCCGGAGGTAGTTAACCAAATTCCATACCTGTGGCTCCGTCATTCGCCCCTTCTGGCTTGGCATCGGATCCTTCCCCATTCCGATAATCGCAAAAAGCTCGCCGTCAGTGCGCTTGGCCAAAGCGTCGGGTTTCGTGAAGTCAGGGAGGGTCAATGTCATCTCTTTCGCCAAGTCGCCTTTCCCGTCTCCCGTTTCTCCGTGGCACACCGCGCACTGGGTCTTATAGACCTTTTTGCCGCGATCCACAGATGCATCGGTAAACTTGATCGGGTTCTTCCTGGCTGCGTCTTCTGGCGATATTATTGTGTCGTGCACTGGGGACGGAGTGGCTGCCGTTGAACTCGAGGCGCCGGAGCTTTGCGCCTCTCCTTTCTTCTCCTGCGCCGAGAAGGTCGCCCCCGCCATGCAGAATACCAATACTGCTCCTAATACCTTCACTTTTAGGGACATCGCACACCCCGCGGTGGCTCAAGTTGCTCGCCCGCGCCAGACAAGGCGAACTTGACCTCGCCGGTTCATTTGAGCCACCCTGTTTGACTCACAGCAATTTCCTTACCTGCGTCCCCAGTCTATCACCAAATTCAATCCACAACGCATCAATATGATTTTCGATTGCCGATTGCGGATTGACCGGAGAGGAAACTGCCACACCGCTTCTTCAATCGACCCGCCTCGGCGGGGCAATCAGCCCGCCGCGGCGGGGCAATGAAAACCTGGTCTTTGGTTGCGGCTATGCCCCGCTGTCCGCCTGCCCCTTGCTCATGCCCTAGACGAGCACCAGGAAGGAGCGGGCGCACCCACGTGGGGTTCTCATGCAACTTCGAATTCCAGCCAAGAAATCGAGTGGCGCGGGAATTGGTACTCGAAGCGGCTGCCCGAGGCCTCGAGTTTCACCTCTTGAGTGACCACGGCATGAGGGTTCGCAAAGGTGTTGGTCGCCTCAGGGCTGGCGCCCGTGATCTGGAAAGCGCGGCCGCCGGGCTTGGCGCGCCGTCCTGCCAGTTCGACACTGCCCGTCAAGTCGCCCTCCTTACGGCGATTGACAACCGCCAGCATGACTTTCTGCTTCGCTTCATCGTAGGTTGCCGCGACGTCAAGAAAAGGCTGGTCGGAAAAGCTCCTGGTCTCAAAGCGTGGTGACTGCACCATCACATCCAGGGCGACGCTGCCGGAGCGGCTGGCATACAGTTCCACCGGGTAATAGGTCGTCATCAGGAGCAGGCCGGTGGGTGAAGTTTGCATCGGCGCGATGTCATTGACGAGCTGCGCGAGATTGGCCATGCGCACGGTGCGGCAATGGCGCTGGATGGAATTCAAAGCCGACGCCACCCACAAAGCGTCCCGGAGGTTATAAATGATTTCGAATTTATGAACGTCGTCGCGCTTTCCTCCGTCTGCCCAGTTGTTGATGATGTTCCACTCGTCGAGGGCGGTCCACACCGGCGTGGGCTTTCGTGCCTGGGCGGAGACGCTCTCGGCTACCAGGGCCGAGTTGCGTATGGTTTGTTCCATTTGCGCCACCGAACCCAGAATCTCGTAATAATCCTTCAGCTCGTCGGTGACCGAGTAATGGTGCGCGGAGATGTAGTCCACATGATGGACCATGGATTCGAGCACGGGCTGGTCCCAGTTCGGGTCGCCGGTGCCGCAAGCCACCAGCTTGATGCTGGGGTCTTGCCACTTCATCACCTTGGCGAATTCCAGCCCCATTTTGGCGTAGTCCGCGGCGTTCTTGTGGCCGATTTGCCAATCGCCGTAAATCTCGTTCCCAATGCCCCAGTACTTCACAGCGTAGGGTTCGGGATGGCCATTCTTCTTCCGCAAGTCTGAAAAGTAGGTTCCACCCTGCCGGTTGCAGTACTCCACCCAGGAGGAAGCTTCGTCGATGGTACCGGTGCCGATGTTGACGCAGATGTACGGCGCCGTTCCCAGCTTCCGACAAGTCGAAATGAATTCGTCGGTCCCGAAGCGGTTCGATTCACGCTCGAACCACGCCAAGTCGTAACGCGCGGGCCGGGCATCCTTGGGGCCGATTCCATCCTGCCAGTGATAACCAGAGCCGAAGTTCCCACCCGGCCATCGCAATTGCGTGACGTGGAGCTTGCGCGCCGCCTCGAGAACGTCCGTGCGGTTGCCGTCGGCGTCGGCCAGAGGCGAGCCCTCATCGTACATCCCGCCATAGATGCACCGGCCAAGATGCTCAATGAAGTTCCCATAAATGTTGGGGTCGATTGTGCCCAGACGCCGTTCAAGGTCGATCTTCAGCGTGGCAGGCAAAGGCAGCTCGCTGGGCCCGGCCAGGGAGCTGGCATAAACCCTCGGAAGTTGTTGTGCCGCCACGCCCAATCCCAGTGCCCCCGCCGCCTGTAAGAAGTCCCGCCTCGTACAAGAATCAAAGAATTTCCAAGATGCTTCCAGCATAGAGCCTCCCATGACATGACTGTTTATTGCAGTGCAAAGAATACCGTGGAAGCCGCCGGATGTCACCCCTCCTTTGGAAAATAGAAATTGGAAAATGGAAACTGGAAAATAAGGCTGCCAGTTTCCAGTTTCTAATTTCGGTAGTGGGCCAGTTTAATGTAGAGGCGGCTTTACGCCGCCATTTGGTCCGTCGGCTGACGGATAAACTCGCCGCTACGCCATCAAATTGACCCACTACCCTGATTTCGGTAGTGTGCTAAACCTGTGCTGCCAGTTGCTATTTCCAGTCTCCGAATCGCTCTTTTGCTCCCAATTTTCGCTTTGATATGGGTTTTTTGCATTGAAAAACCAGTTCGTTTTGGGCTTAAACCAGTTCGTTTTGGCATACTTGAAAAACTAAGTCGTTGATTCTAAACAACCTCTTCGGTTCGTTCCCTCTATTTAGTATCTTTTTTCTGTTTACTGCACATTCTCCCCGCCGCCCGCCCCTCTCGGAATCCCTTCCCCTCCTCCCCGGCCTGTTTCCCCACTGGACCACTCGCATAGGCTACCATAATTCAGGCCGGGTGTCAAGAGCAAAGTGCGGGCGTCAGGTGTCGGACGCCAGTGGTTACCTGGCAGGGGGTGGGCGCTGGGGGCCAGGGGATGGTTTTGACCCACCTACACACATCCAGGGAACGACCCTAATTTCGGTAGTGGTACAGTTTGAATTTTAGAGCGGAAAGTTTGGCATTCGAAGTGCCTCGGACGGTGTAAAATGACGTTCCAAACGCAGAGTAACAGTAGTCGGCTACTTTGCAATCTTCAAAAGCAGCCGACTAGCAAAAAAGTGCTTGACATAGGCTAGCAACGTGTGTATCATGAACTTAGGTACATACAGGGGTGCTGCGCCAGGGGGTTCTCCTAGCGTAAGCTGAAAGGATCGGCAAGCCCAATTTCATGACCTCACTTGGCAGCCTTATTGCTTCAAATTACCTCTGGTTGGATTAATAAATGAGTCGTTATTAGAGGTTAGTGAATTTACACGATATGCCACGCTTGCCGATAAACACAAGCTGGGTGGCGCCCGGAGGGTGCGGCGGGAACTCCATGCTTGCAGTGGGGCCGATCCCTGAGATGGCAGCTTCCGCCGGGGGCGGGGACGGCAGGCAAAAAAATTTCGCCCGGTTGGGCCGATGGAGTATAATAGGCATCCTAATGCAAAGGAGAACAAGAAACGTTCCAGGGGCGATCCCTGCGGGGTTCGCTTGACACGCGGATACGTTTGAGGTAATTTCTGCGGCCCTAGAAACGAGGCGGAGATCTCTCATGTGGCAGGACCGTAAACGGCTGATTGCCGAGATCGAAGGTAAGCGATCCTCGCGCTTGATCTGTTATCTCACATCTGATCGGCAAAATGCGGCCGCTATCATCGCGAAGGATGCGCTTCCCATTTTCTTTAACCAGCTCCGGCTGCACGGAAAGGTGGAGCGGCTGGATGTCTTGGTTTTCACCACTGGAGGAGACACGCTCGCAGCGTTCGGATTGGGGCGTCTCACCAGGGAGTTTTCCAAATGGGTCGGCGTTTTGGTGCCGGACCGTTGCTTGAGTGCAGGAACATTGTTTGCGCTCAATGCGAACGAGATATTCATGACCGGCGCCGGGACCCTAAGCCCCATAGACCCTAGTATCACGACACCCCTGAATCCAATTGCCGAGGGACCTATTCCGGGCCAACGCCAACAACCTCCCGTGAGTGTGGAAAGTGTCGCGGGATTCAAGAGCCTGCTCCAGGAGGACTGGTCCGTCAAGAGTGAGGAGATGACGGTCCAGATCTTCAAGATTCTGGCAGAAAGAGTTCATCCCCTTGCGCTCGGTGACGTTTATCGAAGCAGACAACAAATCGAACGCCTGGCGCATGAATTGTTGATCACACACCGTTCCGACGAAAAAGAGGTACAGGCAGTCATCAGAACTCTCACCCGCGAACTTGGGTCGCATGACTACCCAATCTCCCGGACCGAAGCACGCAAGCTGATGGGCTCCCAGATTGCTGAAGACGACCCTGACCTAGAGGGTCTCGTCTGGGACCTATATGAAGACTTTAGAAAAGAGCTTGAACTGGGCGTGCCATTTAATCCCGGCGCGCTCCTGTCCCAAGCAAGAGCGAGTCAGCAACCCCCCCCAGTCCGCGCGACTCTGCAACTGGCTGTCATTGAGAGCAAAGCCGCCCGGGATGTCTACCAACATGAAATTCTACTCTCGGAAGCTACGGTTCCTGGTCCGGCTGGCCCCATGAAGCTTGCTCAACAGGAAATCGTCCGAACAGGCTGGGTGCGTTCGGGTTAATAGGAGGATTCTCATGGGTTCCAACACGCAAAGCTTTATGGGTCCAGAGAGGTTCATGCTTCAGGGAAGGTTCGCTCCTCCGAAAACATTCACCCCTCAGGACAGATTCACGCCCATCGCCCGTTCCTCATCTCCCTCTAATGCCACGGGGTGCACGGCATCAGTGCCTGCCATTTCCCCTTACAGCGACACCTATTACAACGACGAAGGGATAGAACTATCGCCGGCGTCGGAGGCAGAAACAGCGCGGCAGACTTATGGAAAAACCATAGCCGATTTGAAGAGGATCGCCGGATTGGGAGCCGACTGGGACTCGTACGGTAGCGCGCCGCCCACTAACGTGGCAGTCGAAACCGCGGATCGCCTCATCGAGACTGTCTACCGGGATTCGCTGCTTTCTGCGAGAAACCCGTCCCTTCCGTACTCCGTCGCGCCGCTGTCTGGTGGGGGTTTTCAACTAGAGTGGCGCGGTGAGAATGAGGCCATAGAGGTTCAGGTTAGCCCAGAAGGTGCCTTCGGGTACCTGCTCGTAAAGGGCGCGGAGCCTTCATGTGCCTATGAAGAAGGGGATGGCGCACCAGAATCTCGCATCCTAGAATTGGTGCGGTCGGTCCAGCGATAGACCTGCAATGATGTGCCAATACCACCCGTCAAAATAGACGACGAGGACTATCTCTATCGGCGACTTGGCCCTGACCACACTCGCCCTGATGGGTCGGTAAACTCGAATGCCTATTATCTGAATGGCCATCCCGACCCAGAGCCTTCGGTCTACCTTCGGAGCCTCACGACAGAACAACAGGCCGTTGCCGACGCGTTAGCTCGAGGTCCAGAGTTCACAATGGGGGTCCTTAGCGTCCGCGAACTCCGCGCATCGGGCTTTGATGTAGTCCATAAACCCACTGACGCTAATCCCGCGCACTGTGTGATTGTTGGTAACACGGAAAAAGCAAAGTGCCGGCAACTGGCCAAATTGACGAACGTCTTATGAGACGACTGGTGTGCCCATCGCGATGTCTGCAACTGGGCAGCGAGCGGCTGCGGCCATGGGCGCGGGAATCTGGCTTCTCGGCCATGCGGCTTTCACAGCGAGACGCGGTGTCGGCGGCGCAGAAGCATGCTAGTGAAATCCTTTCGATAATCCCAAAGTAGCCTACCACCAAGAAATTCAAACTGTACCACTACCCTAATTTCCAGTTTCTTGACTTGTCTTGGGCGGGTACCTAGAATTGAGGGCTTGCATCACTGAGAAGCAGACTGACTGTATGCCGTTCCGCGTCCACAACACACTGAGCGGGCAAATCGAAGAGTTCAAGCCTCTTCACGACAATCAGGTGGGCATGTACACCTGCGGTCCCACTGTCTACGATTTCCCCCACATCGGCAATTACCGCACCTTCGTGTTCCAAGACATCCTGCGACGCTGGCTGAAGTACCGGGGATACACGCTCCGGCACGTCATGAACCTGACGGATGTGGACGACAACACCATTCGCAATTCCCAAGCCGCGGGCGTGTCGTTGCGCGAGTACACAGAGAAATACATCGAAGCCTTCCAAACGGATCGCCAACTCTTGAGCCTGGAGGATCCTGAAATCGTGGTGCGCGCCACGGACTCGATCGATGACATGGTGAAGGTGATCCAGACGCTGGTTGAAAAAGGTTACGCCTACGCGAGTGAGGGCTCGATCTACTTCCGGGTGGCCGCATTCAAGAACTATGGCCAACTGTCCAAGATCGACCTTTCGGGCATCCGCGACGGGGCACGGATTGATACGGACAAGTACGACAAGAACGACGCCCGCGACTTTGCGCTCTGGAAGGCGCCGAAGGAAGGCGAGCCCTTTTGGGAGACGCCGCTGGGCCCCGGGCGACCCGGCTGGCACATCGAGTGCTCCGTGATGTCCATGAAATTCCTGGGCGAGACTTTTGACATCCACTCCGGAGGCGTCGATCTTATCTTCCCCCATCACGAGAACGAGATTGCGCAGAGCGAGGCGGCTACGGGCAAGCCGTTCGTGCGCTACTGGCTGCACGCCGAGCATCTGATCGTCAACGGCGAGAAGATGTCAAAGTCACTGGGTAATTTCTATACGCTGCGCGACCTTTTGGCCAAGGGTTACAGGCCCTCGGCGATCCGATATTTGCTGGCCTCTGTCCCGTACCGCCGGCATTTGAACTTCACCTTTGATGGCCTGCACCAGGCGCAACAATCCATCGACCGGCTCAGGAATTTCCGCTTCCGGCTTACCCAAGAGGCATCCCCTGCGGGGGAGAATGTCGCTTTGCAGGATCGTGCCCGCGCCGCCTGCCAGGCGTTTGAAGATGCCATGGACGACAACTTGAACACCGCCGAAGCCCTCGGCGCCGTCTTCGCCATGGTGCGGGATGGAAACACGGCCATGGACCAGGGCGAATTCCGCACGGGTGATCGCGCCGCCTTCCTGGAGACGCTCGACCGCTGGGACCGCATCTTCTGCGTTCTCGACGACAATGACCACGAAAAGCTGGTGAAATTTGGTTTCATCAAACCCCGCGATTCAAGCCTGGGCGCTCTCGTCCCTCCGCCGCCTGCGGACATCGGACAGGCAGCAATTGGGAATGGGCACACCGGCGCGGTAGCGATAGAGTCCCTGACCGACGAGGAAATCGAGAGATGGGTTGCGGAACGTGACGAGGCGCGTCGCAAGGGCAATTTTACCCGCGCCGATGAAATTCGCCAGAATCTTCAGAAGGTCGGTGTTATACTAGAGGATAGTAAGCTCGGAACTCGTTGGAAGCGGAAGTAATCATGTCTAGCTTGCGTTTCACACTTCCTTTATTAGCGCGCCCCAACCTTTTTGGTGGGGACTAATCCTTCCCTGCACTTCCTGCTCACTCAAAACCTAAAAGCCAATCGCGTCAGCCAAAAAGCAGCGCAGAGGAGGATTCACATGGAAAAGAAGGTCCCTTCAATCAAAACGGCTCTCCCCGGTCCGGAAGCTCAGAAGGTGCTGGCACTCGACCATCAATTCATCTCGCCTTCGTATACGCGGGACTATCCCATGGTCGCCAAACGGGGCGAAGGCGTGGGCGTCGAAGACGTGGATGGGAATCTGTTTCTGGATTTCGCGGCGGGCATCGCTGTGGTATCCACGGGCCATTGTCACCCCGATGTGGTGCGCGCCATTCAGCGCCAGGCGGAAACACTGATTCACATGTCCGGCACTGATTTCTACTATCCTTTGCTGGTTCAACTCGCGGAGAAACTGGCGGCCATAACCCCGGGCAAATTCCCCAAGCGAGTGGTGTTCGGGAATTCCGGCACCGAGGCCATTGAAGCCGCCATAAAGATGGCACGCTACCACACCAAGCGCCATCGCTTGATTGCCTTCATGGGCGCGTTCCACGGCCGAACCTTGGGCGCGCTTTCCCTGACCGCCAGCAAACCCGTCCAGCGGCGTGGTTTTGGCCCCTTGCTTTCCGGGGTGGCGCACGCTCCGTACCCGAACCCCTATCGCTGCCCCGCCGGGCATCGCGCGCCGGAGTACGTTTGCGATTGCGTCGGCACAGAGTTCATTGAGAAACAGCTCTTCAGGACGGCCGTTCCTCCGGACGAAGTGGCGGCGATTGTGGTGGAGCCGATCCAGGGCGAAGGCGGATACATCGTGCCCCCTCCCAGCTTTCTGCCCAGGCTGCGGCAGTTGGCCGATCGGTACGGCATCCTGCTGATTTTCGATGAAGTCCAGTGCGGAATGGGCCGCACCGGAAAGATGTGGGCCTGCGAACATGCCGGCGTTGTACCTGACATCCTGGTCACAGCGAAGGGCATCGCTTCCGGCCTGCCACTCGGCGCAGCGGTAGCCCGCGCGGAGTTGATGGATTGGGGTCCGGGTGCGCATGCCTCCACTTTCGGAGGGAACCCAGTAGCTTGCGCGGCGGCGCTGGAAACTATTCGCCTGTTGGAAGAGAAGTATGTTGCGAACGCCGCGCGCATGGGAGAATACATCATGGGCCGGCTTGCGGACTGGCCACACAAGCACCCGCTTGTGGGCCAAGTGCGGGGGCGCGGCCTAATGATCGGAATCGAGTTGGTCAAGAACCAGGAAACACGTGAGCCTGACCCGGAGGCGCGCCAGGAGGTCATCGAGAGGGCATTCCAGCAGGGCCTGCTCATCCTGGGCTGCGGCGAGAGCACCGTGCGCCTGATGCCACCCTTGATCATCGAGCGGGAGCACGCGGATACGGCGCTCGAAATCCTCGACGCTTGCCTTTCCGAGGTGGAGAAATAGCTCGGGTGAGGGCGGGTAGCGCGGGCCCCTCGCCCGCGCTACGTCCAGGTTGGTATAATGAGTTTGTTGGCACGGTTGATGTATCGCGCGTTGGCATGGAAAGAGCGGCAGCGCGCGCAAAGGGCGGCCCTATTACAGCAGGAAGAGCGGGGCGAATCCGAGATTTCGGACCTCGGTGTTCGTGGGGAAACTCTGGCCTATTGGTATCTGCGCCAAGCAGGATATACTGTAGTGGCGCGTAACTGGCGTGCCCGTTCGGGCGCCGGAGAGCTCGACCTAGTGGGGTGGGACGGGCCCATTCTGGCCTTTGTGGAAGTAAAGGCTCGGACCTCTGAGGCAACGGGTCCGCCCGAGGGCGCGGTTTCCCCGAACAAACAAAAGCGGGTGATCAGAGCAGCCCAGGAATACTTGCGGCAACTCGGACGGAAACCCATAAACTGCCGCTTTGATGTGGTGAGCGTGTCATTGAACCCCGAGGAGGGCTTGCAAGTTCGGCTGCTCAAGGATGCTTTCAAAGCTTGACGGGCCGCTTCCCTTCGGGGTTTAGCCGCAGAAGGAGCAAAACCTTTGCCTGAACTAAGAAGAGACCCCATCACCGGACGGTGGGTCATCATTGCTACTGATCGAGCCATAAGGCCAACGGATTTCGTCCGGGACAAAGTTCAGATCCGTGGCTCGGGCTTCTGCCCATTCTGCCCTGGCAACGAAAAGAAAACGCCGCCGGAAATTGCTGCTTACCGCAACGGTAGCGCACGCGATACCCCCGGCTGGTCGCTGCGCATTGTGCCCAACAAGTTCCCGGCGCTGGGCATCGAGGGAACACTCAACCGGCAGGGTGAAGGCCTTTACGACAAGATGAATGGCATCGGAGCGCACGAGGTCATTATCGAGACGCCCGACCACAGCCTGACCTTGGCCACCATGCCCACGCGCAAAGTGGAGGACGTGCTCTGGGCCTACCGTGACCGCATTCTGGACCTCAAGAAAGACCGGCGCTTCAAATACATCCTGATCTTCAAGAACCACGGTGAGGCTGCGGGCGCCTCGCTCGAGCACACCCACTCCCAGCTCATCGCTCTGCCCGTTGTGCCCAAGCGCGTCCGCGAAGAGGTGGACGGGGCGCGTGAACATTACAATTTCAAAGAGCGGTGCATCTTTTGCGATATTATCCGCCAGGAGATGGAAAAGAGTGCGCGCCTGATTGCGGAGAATCCGGCCTTCGTGGTTCTGGCGCCCTTTGCTCCTAGATTCCCCTTTGAGATATGGATCATCCCCAAGACCCACCAATGCGCCTTCGAACAATCTCAGAAAGCTGAGTTCGAGCAGCTCGCTCCGATTCTGAAGGATATGCTGTCGCGTCTGGACCGCGTGCTGGAGTGGCCTGCTTACAACTACATCATTCACACCGCGCCCATCGGGGAATCCACAGAGGATTACTACCACTGGCACTTGGAGATCATGCCAAAACTGACAAAAGTCGCTGGCTTTGAATGGGGCACGGGCTTCTACATCAATCCCACACCGCCGGAGGAGTCCGCAAAGTTCTTGCGCGAGGCGGCCCAGCCCCCAGAAGCTCCCACGGACGCATCTCAGAAGGGCGGGCTGGGGTAGTAGTGTCATTTGCGAGACACGGGCGCTCCGGGCCGCAGTCATTCCCGCGAAAGCGGGAATGGCCGGCGGTTCGTAAAGGATGATGTTCCAAATGACACGACTCCCCGGGCTGAACCGGCTTGACTTTACGAATCACCGCTTCCTATAATCACTTGACGAGAGGTAAGGTTTGTGCCCAAGCGGGAATAACTCAGTGGTAGAGTGCGACCTTGCCAAGGTCGAAGTCGCGGGTTCGAATCCCGTTTCCCGCTCCAAGAATCAGTGACAAGTGATGAGTGACGAGTGACAAGCAAGAAAACGAAGGTGGTTCTTCCTACTAGTCACTTGTCACTCGTCACTGCTCTCCGGGCGCGGTACCCAAGTGGTAAGGGAGAGGTCTGCAAAACCTTTATGCGTGAGTTCGATTCTCACCCGCGCCTCCAGCATTCCCAGGCGAGCCGCATCTGACAGGATAATCTAAACAATCTTGCAAGCTGTGCGCCCGGCAGGTACAATGCCGCCGCAGTGAATCAACCGGAGGAAAAGGGCGAGTGGCGGAGAAACTGCCTTACGTACGAACTCTCATCTATGCGCTGAGGATTGTGGCTGGCATCTTCATTATTGCCTTGCTCCTTTACGCTGCCAGCCGCACAACCCGCGACTGCACGGTTGGCCTTTATGTTTTCGACCTCTGTTCCTGGGTTTGGGTGCGCGAGCAATTGGGCCTTCCCGCCAGCAAGTTCCTCCGCGTGGTCTTTCTCGAACTCGTGGGACTGACGCTGACAGCAGGAATTTTCTTGACCATCCGGTTCGTGTTCCCCTTCTGGAGAAAAAGATGAGCAGACGAATCTTGGTCGGAGTGCTGGCGGTGCTGGTGCTTTTGGGCATCAACGCCAGCGCACAGACTTACCAATCTCGCATCCAACATCCCATCGTCCGCTACCAGATTTCGGCCCAATTCGATCCGGCCACGAAGAAGGTCGCCGGCCACTACAACCTTACTTGGTGGAACCACACTGAGGATTCTATTCCGGACCTATATTTCCACTTATATCTCAATGCCTTCAAAAACATGGATAGCACATTCCTGCGGGAGGCTTCCATCAGTAGGCGCCGCAGTCTGCTGAAGGAATGGAAAGCCGAGCCGGAAGGACAAAAGTGGGGATGGGTGGACGTCAACAAACTTCAGATCGTAGGCGGCGCAGATCTGACGCCGGCGATAACCTTCGTGCACCCCGACGACGATAATGCCGCCGATCAGAGCGTCATCCGGGTGCCGCTACCGAAGCCCGTTCCACCTCACGGCAGCATTGAGCTCTCGGTCGATTTCACTTCCAAGCTCCCGCGCGCCTTGGCACGCACGGGCTATGAAGACGATTACATCCTGGTTGGACAGTGGTTCCCCAAGATCGGCGTTTACGAAGCAGCGGGCGAGCACGGCCGCAAGGAAGGTGGCTGGAATTGCCACCAATTCCACGCCAACACCGAGTTTTTTGCGGATTACGGAGCCTGGGACGTTGACCTGACTGTCCCCTCGAATTATATCTTGGGCGCAACGGGGTTTTTGCGCCGCACCCAAAGCAATCCTGATCGGACGACCACCTACTACTTCCACCAGGAGGACGTTCACGATTTTGCTTGGACCGCCAGCCCGCATTTTATCAAGCTCACCCGCACCTTCGACTGGGCGCATGAAGTACGCAGCGACGAACTCGCGAGCTGGGCCCGAATCCTTAACCTGCCCGCTGACCACGTTGCCCTGCGCGACGTGTCGGTTACGCTATTGCTCCAGCCCGATCACCGCAGCCTTGCGGACCGCTATTTCCGCGCCGCCTTCAACGGGCTTAAATACTTCGGTTTGTGGTACGGCCAGTATCCTTACGACACGTTGACGCTGGTCGATCCCCCACGCGGCTCGAACACCGGCGGCATGGAGTATCCCACGTTCATTGCATGTGGCGCCTACTTCTGGCCCGGTGAGCATTCCTTTTCCCCCGAGGGCGTCACCGTCCATGAGTTTGGACACCAGTTTTGGTATGGCATGGTGGGGAACAATGAATTCGAGGAAGCATGGCTCGACGAAGGGTTCAACACTTACTCGACCGGCAAAGTACTTGAAACCGCTTATGGGCAGGGATGCAGTTATCAACACGTTTTCGGCATGCCTTTCCTGATTCACCCGTGGTTCAATGTCGAGTTGCCGCAGTTCCCCTTCGCGGGGGTCGGCGATATCCCGCTGGGTACTTACTTCGGGTGTGTCGGAACCCCGCAACGCACTAGCGGTCGCCTTGGATACCTCGAACATGCCAAGGATGACGACTTAGTTCGGAACGGATGGCAGTATCTGGACGGTACAAGTTATGTGGTCAATTCTTACACCCGGCCGGCTCTCGCGCTCCGAACCCTGGAAAGCTATCTGGGCCCCGAAACCATGGCGCGCGTCATGCGGACCTATCAACAGCGCTGGCGCTATCGTCATCCCGCCACTCGGGACTTTATCGACGTCGTGAGTCAGGTCTCCGGACAAAACATGAACTGGTTTTTCGAGCAGTTCTTCTACAGCTCAAACGTTGCCGACTATGAAGTCAGTGGCCTTAAAAGCGAACCCCTGGAGGGCAAAGTCGGCGTATACGACGAAAATGGAAAAAAGAACACCTACCTCGAACAGGACGCTGCCAAGCTCGCTGGGAGGAGTAAGAGCAAACTCTATCGGTCTACGGTCATCGTGCGTCGTCTGGGCGAAGCCCTTGCGCCTGTGGATGTGGTGATTCGCTTCGATAATGGTGAGAGCGTCGAAAGAAACTGGGACGGAAAGTATCGCTGGGTGAAGTTTGTTTTCGAGAAACCCTCCAAGGTGACGTCGGCAGAAGTGGACCCGCAGCGAAAGTTGGTGCTGGAAGCGAATTTCACCCATAACAGCCGGCTGGCCGAGCCAGACAACCGCGCCGCAGCCAAGTGGTATATCCGTTGGATTTTCTGGCTTGAGAATCTATTCTTTGCCGCCGGTTTTTTTAGTTGAGGCCTGCGGCGTCGGTGAATGTAGGGCCGGGGCGTAGGTGGGAGAAAGAATCAGAGCGAGATTCCTCGCTTCGCTCGGAATGACAATGAGGGAGGATCAAGATGAGTGTCGGGTCATCCGTTCGGCAGGGACTCTCCATCACACGCCGTACCGCGTCGGCAGTCGGGATTCTATTCCTTGCTAATCTCGCCATTGCCGCGCTCGCCGGATATCCCATCTATCGTGGTATCCAGCGTTTCACCGGACACAGCCTGATGGGCCGGGAAATGGCGCGTGGCTTCTCCGTTGATTGGTTAACAGATTTCGCCTTCAACAATCCGGGCAGCTTCGATCGTTATGCAACGGTGATTATTTACATGGGCTTCGTCTCATTGGCGCTGAACTCGATTCTGGCCGGGGGTGTGCTGACTCGCTTCAGAGCGCCTGACCTGAAGTATTCGCTGGGAGATTTCTTTCGCCACGCCGGACACTACGCATGGCGTTTGCTGCGTCTCCTGGTCATTGGTCTTATTTGCTATTGGATCGTCTTCAAGCTCCTGAATGAAGAATTGGGCCAGTTGGTGGATCATTGGGTGGACAACTGGGCCGACGACCGCGCGGTTTTCTGGGCTCGCCTCGCAGTCTCTTTGCTCGTGGTGCTGGGCCTGGGTTTTGTTAACCTGGTCATGGACTATGCACGCGTCCGACTGGTGCTGGAAGAGGGTACGGGCGCGATCCAGGCCTTCCTCGCTTCGCTGGGTTTTTCTCTCGGCCGTCTCAGGAGAGCGATAGGAGTCTATGTCGTGCCTTCGTGCCTCGGGTTGGCGCTCCTGGGAGTTTACCGGCTGCTGCTCCCATGGGGATTCGTCAATGCAACCATCGCCGGCGGGCCGCACATCCGTGAACTCCTGGCGCTGGCCGGGCTTTTTGTTGTTCAACAGGCCATTATGTTCGGCCGTTACTGGTTCCGCGTGGCCACCTGGGCCAGCGAATGGTCCTTCTACTCCAGCACGAGAACGGGGACTAGGGGCTAGGGGCCGGGGAGCAGGGCAATTCTGAATGGTGAATAGTGAATCGTGAATTGGGGATGCAGAGGTTGCTTTGCGCGCCCAGGGCCTCTGACCGCTGTACTTCTTCAATTCACCATTCACTATTCACCATTCACTATTCATAATTCCGCTCCTTGCTCTTCTCCTGAATCCTGTCTTCCTCATTTGAAGATTTCCGTAAGCGCCGGTCGATCACCGAATTTCGGATCGTCGATCCCCATCACTTTCAAGATGGTGGGAGCGATTTCCGTCATGCGAATCGTGTGCAGGTCTACTCCGGCCCTGATATCCGGTCCCCACGCGATGAACGAGGCTTCAAGTTCCTGGCGAAAAGGCAAGTACCCGTGCGTCCCAGTCGTACTTTTTCCCTCCGCCAGCAAGTCGCCAGCCGCGCCGCTGCGGAAAGCGTAGCCCGTGGGTGCTTCCAGCGCCATCTGCGCGGCAGGCTCCGCAGCCAATTCCTTTAAAGCTGCGTGGTCGAGGACGGCCCACAGCAACCCTTGGTCACGAAGGGGTTTCAAGGCTTCGTTCACCTTGGAGCGAAGGTCCTCCGATTCCGGCCAGTAGATAAAGAATGAGCCGCCATTGGCGACAGTGTCGATTCTTCCTCCCGTAACATTCCCTTCCTCGTCTGCGGTCAACAGCCCCGCCTTCACGAACAGCACGTTGGGCTTGATTGTCGCTTCAACGGGCAGAAAACCGTGGTCGGAAACGATGAAGACATCAGTGGAATCAGCCAGCCCGGCGGCCTGGTCGGCGGCCAGCAATTCACCGATGTGACCATCAATCTTTTCGAGGGTTGCGGCAACCTGGGGGCTGTCCGGGCCGAAATGGTGCTCCTCCTCGTCCAAGTCGACCAGGTGAACCAGGAGGAGGTCCGGCTTGTGCTTCTTTAGGATGAACGTCGCCAGATGAGTCCTCGTCACATCAAGTTCCTGACCGGGTTGCGGCGGGCCGATTTCCAATAGAGCTTCAAACAGGAGACCGGGGGTAGAGTACTTCGCGACGTAGGTGGGATCCACCATCTCGGACTTCTGGGGATCCCAGATTTCAGGCACGTCCCAATCAATCGGCGCGCCTGCCGTCACCGGCCAGAAGACCGCGCCCGTGGTCATATGGTGCGCACGCGCCTCATCCCAGAGCGTTGGCACTTTGATGGCATTCGCGAACCAGAACCAGTCTCCGAGGTTCTTGCCCGGCTCGCGCGACGACAGGTTGGAGTAGATACCATGCTCCGCAGGCATCCGCCCGGTAACGATGGCCGTGTGCGAGGGGTATGTCAACGTAGGGTAGACACCCACCACCCCTTCTGCGTAGCTTCCTTCCCTCCGCAGTCTCGGCAGACTGGAAATGTGAATTTTCGCGGCAAGACGGTCATAGAGGCTGGCTCCCAATCCGTCCACGGAAATGACCAGCACATGCCGCTCCGGCGCAGGCCGCGGGGACGGCGCCCCCTGCGCGCGAAAGCATGGCGGAAGAATTAGCGCGACCAACCCAAGCAGTCCGGCCACCATCAGAAGAAGAGCTTGTCGCCTTTTCGTTATTTGGCCGGGTTGACGTAGAATGAGTGTGGGAATTCTCATGAGCACGGTAACCTCAGTCGATGAGATGAAGGCGGGAAGTGCCTCGCATTCCTGGTCGCCAGTCTATTCCGCCCTGGAAGTAATACTAGTGTACGCTGGGATTGTAACTTACATCTGGCGCTGGCGGTCCACATATCCTCACTTCTGGATGGCGCTTTTGGGCGTGGTGCTTGCAAGCCACTTTCTGCGCCGCGATACGTTGCGGACTCTTGGCCTCTCATTTGCCGGAATGCGGGCCAACGCCCAGGTCGTATTGCCCCTCGCCCTTGCCTTTTACATTCCCCTTCTCGTATTCGGTTTAGCGCGGCATGCCCTGACGTTTGTGCCCGTGAACGGGCACGCCGCTGCTTCACTGCTGGGCTACGGCGCCTGGTGCGCCTTTCAGCAGTATCTCGCCCAATCCTATTTTAATAATCGGCTGATGGAAGTCGTCCGCAACCGCCACCTGAGCTCCCTCCTGGTGGGGATCATCTTCGGCTCGGCGCACATCCCCAATCTAATCCTCATGGTCGCCACCACCGTGGCCGGCTTTGTCTTCGCCGAGGTCTTCGCACGGCATCGAAACATCTGGCCGATTGCGCTGGCCCAGGCAGTAGGGGGATTGCTCATCGCCGCCGTCGCGCCAGCTTCGCTTATCCACAACATGCGAGTAGGGCCCGGATACCTGTTCTATGGGCTCCGCTGATGCACTGGGATTGACGATTTTCGATTGCCGATTGTCGATTGCCGACTGAAAAGGTTGTGTGGCAACCTCCTCCGCTGTTCGCCAGCCCGTCAACTGACGGATCAATCGAAATTCAACACTCCAACGCTCTCAATCGTTAATCGGCAATCGAAAATCGTCAATCGTTAGGCGCTGAAGGGGTTTGACCGCCTCCGGAATCGAGGCAGATAGGGAACGTCAGCAATCTGGCCTTGAAAACTCGTCGCCCAACGGCCCGGGATGGAAGCGCCGCAGCCGGGGCAGGAACCCCGTGCGGTGAGCCGGTAATCGAGGACGTGGAAGCCGAGGCGCTCGACAAGGAGCTCGTGGCAGTGTGGACAATAGGTGTTCTCGAGCTCCCCCGTCCGGCCGGGCAAGTTTCCAGCATAGACAAAGCGCAACCCCGCCGCCTTGCCGATCCCGGCTGCCCGGGCCAGCGTTTGCGGGCTGGTACTCTCCGGCTCCGTCATCTTGTAGTCCTGGTGAAAGGCTGTGACGTGCCAGGGGATGTCGGGCGAAACGCTTACCAGGAATTCCGCCATGCGTTTCAGTTCATCGTCCGAATCGTTGAATCCCGGAACAATCAAAGTGACGATTTCCACCCAGAATCCCATTTCGTGCAGCTTGCGGATAGTATCCAGGATGGGCTGAATTCGCCCTCCGAGCTGGCGATAATGCCGGTCGTCAAAACTCTTCAGGTCCACCTTGTAAAGGTCCACCCAGGGCCGCAGGTATTCCAGCACCTGCGGCGTGCCGTTGCCATTCGAAACATATCCCGTACTCAGCCCCGCCGCGCGGGCTAGCTTGAAAACTGCCACCGCCCATTCGCTGGTGATGAGCGGCTCATTGTAAGTGCTCACCACGACCTGCGCCCCCTGTTGCACCGCCTCCTTGACCAGCTCTTCAGGTGTCATGTGCACGGGCGGCGAAACTGCCTCCAGGTCGCGCAAGGCCTGTGAGGTGACCCAGTTCTGGCAATAGCTACAGTGCAGGTCGCAACCCAGCATCCCAAAGCTGTAGGCCAGCGCGCCAGGGTAGGCGTGATAAAAGGGCTTTTTTTCGATCGGATCGCACTGCGCGCTGGCGACGTAGCCCCAGGGCACGAACAGCTTCCCGCCCTCGTTGTACCGGACCTTGCAAACGCCCGGTTGCCCATCCGGTATTCGGCAGCAATGCCCGCAGGCGTAACAGCGCACGAAACCGCGGTCGAGCTTCTCGTAAAGCTCACCCTCTCGGACGGCTTTATGTAACACTTCTTGCAGACTAGCCATGATTGCACTCCCCGCCCCCACCAAGTTAGGCGATTCCGCTTACTACTATCTTACTCCACAACGTCACCTCAATACAGGGGTTCAGTCGTCCCGCCGCGGCGGGTCAGCTTCCAGCCTTTGAAAGAAGGTGGGTGGCGCGTAAATCGTTTTGAACCCGAATTCGTAAGTTGAACGCCGTTCCTAACTTCATGGAATGGGGAAACCCCACACCCGCCCGCCGCGGGCCGGGTGAGGGGTTAGTTGGGAGGGGCTCGGAGCCTAGAGTGAAGCAATTGTCTGGTGGGCCATTGGGTGGTAGATGGTAGTTAGTAGATAGGCACGGGACGTCCAACCCCACCCACCACCTACCGACTACTGACCTAGTATCGGGGAACAACACGGTTTCTCGACTGGTTTGGGCTCCATCAATTCCGCCCGCGTGTAGTCGGGATCGTAAAGGTTCAATTGCCACTTGCCGTCCCGGCCGATCTTGGGTTGTTCGGCCTTATACGCTCGGTCAACCACAGTCTTATAGGCTGCTTCAATACTAGGAACACCGAGTGAAAGATGGTGCATCACACCGAGGGTTCGTGGCGTGGGATTACGAACGTTCAGCATGTACTCGAGCCAATCGCTGCCTTCGGGTACACGCATAGCGACCCAATCCACACGGTCGTCGCTCATGCCGCCGTACCACTGCAACTGGAAGCCGAGAATATCCTTGTAGAAGCGATCCGCGGCAGCGCGGTCAAGGACTGTGACCCCAACGTGGATGATGCGCTGTGAAATGCGAGTGCCCGGAAGGAACTTGCCAAGATTCCGGCCCTGGAGCGAGCCGGGCAAGTATTGCACGAATTCGACGGAGTGCCCGTCCGGATCTTTCACTACGAAGCTCAAATTGCCGTCGGGGCCGGGCTTCAGTGTTTCGGGCACTGTCACGCCCTGCGCAGCAAGGTAGTCGCGCAGTGCTTGGGCATCTGTGGTCTCGAAAGCAATGTGCGAAAGCCTGTCTTCGGTGGGGCTGGCCAGATTGGGGAAAAGCTCAATATATTGATGATCATTCACCTTAAAATAAGTCGGCATCAGGCCGCCGGTGGGTTTATCTACGGTGAACGGTTCCTGGAATCCCAGGGTGTGTCCATAGAATTCACGCGCCCCTGCAAGGTTGTCAGTCTTCAGCCCGATATTCGCGACCCCGACGATTGGCGGCCGACGCGTCACAGGCTTGCCTGCGCCGACAACCGCAAACAATGCCGCAACAATGCCAAGACCAATCATGGCGGGCAAGGCGGTGAGCTTTATAGAGACGAAAAACCCGCCAAGTGACTTCCGAGCTCCGGCATCTCTTATCGCTTCAAATGCTTTCAAGGCCATACCTCCGGCGTGCAGCGGCTCCGCTCAAATCTGGAATCCGCCCTCTCATACCAAGGTGCATTCAAACGGATACTCATCATAGCAAGAGCTTTTTCGTGGGTCCCAATTCGGGTGCGCTCTCTATACTGCGTGGTAGCAAAACCAAAGCGGACCCACAAGAAAGCTTTGCGTTACCGGATTACCCGACAATCCTGTCGTATTCAGCGTGAGGTCCGATCCAGAACCAGTAGATTCCTTCTTTGACGTCAGTTCCCAGTGCCCGATAATGTTCGCCGATGCGCACGGACCAAAGACCGCTTAGCTGTTTGAAGTGTAGGGAAGGGTGACGCGGATCAGACTTGAGGAGGGCAAACTTCTTGTCAGCTAGCGCTCGGACCTCGGTCGGCAACGCTTCATATAACGTCCAAAACCGTGGGGAGGCAAGGTGACGGTATCTCATCCCCGGTATCCTACACACTTAGGGCGGTTTGTCAGATTTTTTCGATGGCCGATCCTAAGTCAGAGCTCGCGGGCCTTCCCAGCCTTGTAGTCTGCAAGCGCTTCGGTGATGAGGCCATCCAGCTTGCCCGCCTTGGCGTCCGCCTCGATCTGGGCGTCCCAGACGCGTGCATCGAACTCCACAAACCAGGCCCGAAATTCTGCGAGATCCCGCGGGGACAGGTTCTCGATTCTCTGCTCCAGTTGCTCAATTTCGCTCATGAGGCGGCTCCTCCAAAGTCGCGACCCTATTAATTCTACCCCCGTTCCCCCATTTCGGCGAAGCCCATTATAGGTATCCGTCTTCTCGCCGACCGCGCCCAGGGGCCGCGGACCTAAGAAACAGGTCTACTCGCTGTTGACTGGCGACTGTTGACCGTCGAATTAGTCGGCCGCCTTGGCCATTCTCGCGATGGCAGCGATATGCTCAGGCGTGGTGCCGCAGCAGCCTCCGATGATTTGCGCCCCAGCTTTAATGAGCTCCGGTACTTTGGAAGCCATGAATTCCGGCGTCTCTTTGAAGACCGTCTTCTCCCCTTCCAAGACCGGCATGCCCGCGTTGGCGTTAATAAGGATGGGCGTGTTAGGCTGCGCAGCGCGCATCTGGCGCGTAATCTCGATCATGTTCACGATCCCGTTGCCGCAATTAGCGCCCACGATGTCCGCGCCGCCCGCCACCGCCTCCCGCGCCGCGCTTTCAGGCGTCACACCCATCATGGTGCGAAAACCACGCGCCCCGGCTTCAAAGGTGAAGGTGCAGATGACCGGAAGCTTGGTATTTTCCTTGGCAGCCTTGATCGCCTGCACCGCTTCGCTGAGGGATGCCATGGTCTCAATGCACAGGGCATCCGCGCCGCTTTCTTCCAAAGCCATCACTTGCTCCTTGAAAGCCTTGTAGAGGTCTTGCGGCGTCACATCACCGCCCTCGTCCTCCACGATGTGCCCGGTGGGGCCAACCGAAGCGGCGACGTAACCCTTGCCGGCCATGGCCTGTTTGGCAAGTGCAACAGCAGCCTGGTTCAACTCTCTCACCTTGTCCTCGAGCCCGTAGGGCTTCAGCTTGTAGCAAGTCCCGCCAAACGAATTCGTCTCCACGATGTCAGCACCCGCGGCGATGTATTCCTCGTGAATCCCTTTAATGACGTCCGGGTGAGAAACACACCACGATTCCATGCACTCGCCCGGTTTCAAGCCCTTGGCTTGCAGATAGGTGCCCATGGCTCCGTCGGAAATCAGAATATCCCCTTGCGCAACTCTTTCTCTAAACGCTTTCATACGCCTCTCTCCATTCGCCCTCTTGCGCAGGCTACAAAAATATTACGGGATTATCCCCTTGACAGAACAACCGCAGTCCCTTGGGGTTTAGTGGTTGGGAACACCGCCCCCGGCTAGTGGGCTAATTGCGTGTTCCGCTGGCAAAATGTAGTCGGGCCGTGGCAGCACGCCTTGTCTTCGGTGCCGGAGGGCTCCAGACCTGGTCATACCTAAGGACCAACGGGCACTTAAGGTTTTCTTTTACGTGCTCGAAATGATCCTTGACAGGGTGAACCCGCTTCCTGCAGCCGGGGCAAAGGAATCCGAGGTCTCCGTTGGGAATGTGCAGATGGAGAGCACGAACAAGAGCCCTCAGCGCACAGGCAACATTAGGCTTAATCAGGCACTCTGGTATCCTCGTCATAGGTGAAATCTCCTTGGAGCTGAAATTATAACGGCGGGGTCGGCGAATTGGCAACACGGGGCAGGCCCACGGGACTGGCTCACTGCTCCGCCCGATAGTGCGTTAATTTTGAGTTGCTCCCAAAATTTAGTGGTGGGGTATTTTAGCTTGAACCTACACAAGGGAGCTTCACAGATAACCTGGACTACAAGGCCCAAGGCCAGGGCTCCAGTTCGCCTCTTGAGTTGAACCATGCAAACCTGACTCTGTTTGCGCTCTCCACCCGTGCGACCCAAACACATTGTCCCGCCTTCGTAGCCAGCTCAGGGAAAAAGCGCTTTTGGCTGGGCCTAAGCGACTCCCGAGGCCCCTTCACCTCGACGAAACCATAGGCAGGGGTGCTGGCGAATTCGGTTCGGAAACGGACAAGGTAATCAGGGTGGGCCTCAGGTATCCTGTTGCTGTAATGCATGCACCTCAGAAAGTCCGTCCGGATCTTCGAGCCGCAGGCCTTCCAAAACCCCGAGACCCTTTGATAGCGTGCCAACTCCTTTCTGAAGTATGTCCTGCTAGCACGGTGATACCGCCTCCATGTGCCAGGACCATGGTGATGGGCAATGTATTCTGCTAGCTGCTTTTTCGAGTGAACACTACATAGACGAACAGCACTAACTCCATGAGCGGGGTCGGCTCTGGCGACGAACCAGAAGCCTTCCTTTCTGGCCGCAAGCAAGCACTTCCTCTCCCACTTTCGCTTCTCCCAGTCTTTGCGGGCCGCCTGCACGCTAAAGGTAGGTGGAGACCCTCGGTGCCGATATCTGAGGAACCAAAACAGCTCGACGGTTCTGACGCAAAGGTGGCGGCGACGCCGACACCATCGAACGAAAGCGCGGTCATATCGCCCCTCTTTAGGGCCAAGCGAGGGGAAGTGCATGATTTCACGCATGGGTGCCAAGCCTGTAGAATCGTAGCACAAGATGTGCGTCGGTAGTGTTGCTGTTTGAAAAATCGGTGGCAGGAAATGTGCTAAGCTCCGAGAGTGGCTCCACTTGATAATGTGCGACTCAAAATCCATTGGGCCTATCAGCATCTCAAGGTCCTCGAAACTCAACTCTCTCGGCACTTTCACGGCGAACCCAGCTATGCTGTGGAAGACATGGGGGCCGATACAATTATTGGCTCCTTGTGTGCGGAGGCAACTCCAATCCCTTCGGTCGTCCCGCTGTTGATTGGAGACTGTTTGCAGAATCTCAGGTCTTCCCTCGACTATCTCGTGTTGGAACTGGTGCTGGCTGCGAAGAAGGTACCCACCAGACATAACCAGTTTTTGATATGCCATGAGGAAAAAACTTTCAAAAGCCAGGTTAAGAGGGGTCGGCTTAAAGGCATTTCCGAGGAGGCCTTCATAGAGATTGAGGGACTGCAACCGTATCGCTGTGGGGATAATCGGAGCCGCAGGCTCCTCATCCTTGACGAGCTCTGCAACATTAACAAGCACAGACGCCTTCTGCTCACAAAGGCGCAATATCTCGGAATTTTAGCCGATTTTTATAGCAACTTCGGGAACGCAATCAAGCCCTTCATTCCAGTGGGAGACCGGGCAACAGACATTGGAATCAGTCTGCCGATGCAAGACGGAGAACAGATGAAAATGAAAGGGCAATCGGTCGTAGTAGTGTTCAGTGAGGGAGCCGCAAGAGGAGAAGAAGTCTGTCAATGCCTCGGTGGATTGGGGCTCGTAATCTCGGAATGGGTTATTCCGAGGTTTGAAAGATTTTTCTAAGTGAACGAACTGGGGCTTGCAAAATCAGCGGCTTTCAGATTACAACTACGAGCCGCCACCCCCGGTCCCTCCTTCGATTTAGGTTTCGTCTTACCCTCCGCCTCCTCCTTGAGAACCTCAATCCTGTCCCTCGAGATTCTCATGGCCGACCGGATGGCCCGCTTTTTCCTCCGGGGCGTCTGCAACGCCGCCCGCAAGGCGTCATCGGGGAACACAGGTAGAGCGAAATAAAGTTCGAGCGCTTCTATGCCATTCTTCTCAATACTCCAGTATTAGTCGACCAAATTCCGCTCCTATGGATACTGCGTTTTTGCTCTTGACACAAGGCTTGAGATTTGATAGCCTAGTCCGATGGACCTGTGGGTACGCAGCTACATAGCGCCGGAAGGGAGTTCAGGAGTGGCCCGCAGTTTGGGCAGGCGCCCACGCTACGCTACTTCCATAGGACAAGTCGTTATGGCGATGAGAGGCGCGGTAACTTTAATTTCTGAACGATCAACGCGGGAATGTTATTGAAAACAAAGGACCGGTCTCGACTGCTGCAGGCTAAAGCGGGAATGTTATTGATAATAAAGGAGATTCGAGCAGAAAGCGCTAATGTTATTGAAACTAAAGGTAGTTAGTATGTGGGTAGGTGGGGAAGAAGGAGTGGACCCGAGTTTCGGATGTCAAATGTCCCGCCACGGCGGGTCTAACAAACTGCAGGGACTCTTCGGCCCCAAACAAGCGGGGGCCTTAGAATGACAGGGGCAGGCTCTGCTACTTCAGGAGTGTCTACTTTGGTGTCGCGCCGGGGATGGCCGCACCGCGGCGCAGGCGCGCGGCACGCACGGTATTCGCCATCAACATGGCGATGGTCAACGGCCCCACACCTCCCGGCACCGGCGTATAAGCGGCCGCCTTTTCCTTCACGTCTTCAGGCTGCACGTCCCCCACCAGGACGGAACCTTTAGCCTCGAGGTCTTTAAGTGCACGTGAGGGATCATGAAAGATGCGACGAATTTCCTCGGGGGTGGTCAGGCGGTTGATGCCGACGTCAATCACCACGGCGCCAGGCTTGATGAATTCGCCTGTCACAAAGGCCGGCTTGCCCATGGCGGCCACCAGGATATCGCCCTCGCGAGCCACGGCCGGCAGGTCGCGCGTCCTCGAATGGCAAATGGTTAGCGTGGCATGTTGATGAAGCAGCAGGATGGCCACCGGCTTTCCCACGATGTCACTCCGTCCCACCACCACGGCGCGCGCGCCTTTGATGGGAATCTGGCTGCGGACCAGAATCTCGATGATTCCCGCCGGAGTGCAGGGAACGAGGCCCGGCGTCCCACTCACCAGGTGTCCGACGTTGATAGGATGAAACCCATCCACGTCCTTGGCCGGGTCCACAGCCTCGAGCACGCGCTTGGAATCAATTTGCGGCGGCAGAGGTAGCTGAATCAGAATGCCGTCAATCTCATCCCGACGATTGAGGGAATCCACTAGCGCCAGCAGCCGCTCCTGCGAGGTGTCCGCGGGCAAGTCAATCTTCTCGCTGTAGACCCCTAAGGATTCACAGGTCTTCACCTTGGTGCGAACGTAGATTTGCGAGGCAGGATTCTCACCCACCAGGACCGCTGCCAGTCCCGGCGTGATGCCGGCGCTCTTCAAGTCCTGAATCTCGACGGCGAGCTCCGCCTTGATTTGGTCGCGAATCTTATTACCATCCAAAATAGTTGCTGCCACAGCGGTTCTCCTTGGTACAAAGCTCTCAGCTATCAGCCAGCAGCTTCGGACATTCTTGCAGCGGCCGTGGGGGCATAACAGCGTACACGGTTGAGCGTTCTTTCGCCCCTTCCAGGGCTCACTCCTCCCGGGCGACCCCAACCCAGGGCTTGCGCCCTGGGCTAAATTCTTCCGCCCCTAACGGGGCTAGGCTTTATTACTGCCTTCTGCCTTTCTGCATCCTGCTTTCTGCCTTCTACTTTCTGCCTTCTGCTCTCAGCCTACTGCCCCAACTTTCCTTCACGAAAAGCCTGGATGTAGTTTGCACAATACTCGTCGCGCGCCAGCAAGGCTTCGGCCGCCCGGATATTCATCATCAACTGCGGGTCGCACGGATCGACGATGGCGGCGTCCAGGCCTTGCGCCATCAGCAGGAGAAGAAGGACCTCGTTGAGCAGCTTGCGCACGGGAAGTCCAAACGAAACGTTGCTGATGCCCGCGCTGACATGAACGCCAGGATACCGGGCCTTAATCTGTCCAGTGGCCTCCACCAGTGCTTTGCCATGTTCCGGCCCCGTGCTGATGGGAAGCACGCAGGGATCAACGTAGATATCGTCCAGGACGAATCCTTCCGCCGTGAGCCGATCGACGAGGCGGCTCGCGGTCGCGACGCGCTCTGCGGCCGTGTTGGGCGGCCCCGCCTCGCCCAAGCAGAGGGCGATCACCTTGGGGCGGAACTCCTTCAAGAGAGGAAGCAGCGCCCGAATGCGCGCCGGCTCATCGGTGATGGAATTGATCATCGCTCGCTGTTGGCAAAGCGGGAGGGCGCCTCGCAGCGCCGCGGGGTCCGCGCTGTCCAGGCAGAGCGGGGTGGCGAGGGTTTCCTGCACGATGGTCACGAGCCACGGCAGGACCGCCGTCTCCTGACCAGGCAGCCCGCCATTCAGGTCCAGCATGTCCGCGCCCGCATCGGCTTGTTTGCGGGCGATTTCCTTGAAAAAACCCACGTCTCTCTTCTGGGCGGCTTCTCCGACCTTTTTCCGGGTGCAATTGATCAGTTCGCCGATAATGAGCACGGGATCTAATTCTCTCCTGTTTGCTCCCCGTGAGGGGAGCACTTCGAGTAGCCGTGGGTGAAACCCACGGATGCACATGCATCACGCGACGTCCGGCCCTGAAAGGGCCGAACCGCGTTGTCCAACCCCTTGCGGGGTTGCGCAACCTTTCAGGGGATCACCGACCGTGGGCTTGCGCCCACGGCTACTCACGGTCCACCGCTTCGCTGTGAGAACGTGGCCCTGGTCTGAGGCGCAGCCTCGTTAGGTTTTCGCCACCACTTGCAGATCTTTCCGCTTGTCGACGTTGTCCAACCCCGCCATACGATTGGCCAAGGCGTTCGTGTCGTCCAAGGACCAGTCGCGCGGGGGGATCAGGGTATGTGCGAATTTCCGGGGATCATCTCCCACCGCCAGTGCGCCGCAATAGATCACGTTCCAGATGCAAGGCTGTTCGGGGCGAGCCTCGCAATTTCCGTCCACCCTCGAGCCGCCGCAGGGGCCGTTGCGAAGCTCCTTGTAACAACGTCGCATCGAGCAGCCTGCATAATCGAGGTAGTCCTGAACACAATCGCCGCAGCTCTTGCATCCCAGAGTGGTTTTTCGGTAGAGCGTGGAAGGCTCCAGCAACCAGTACCACAACCCATGACGCCAGGACTTCCCCGCAGCCCCGTCCCCATTCGCCCTCAGCCGGGCGCTGAAGAAGCGTGCGCCGAATGAATCCGATGCGATCATGTGGCGGTGTACCAGCTTGGAAAGCCTTTGGACGAAGGTCGCGTGCGGCTTCTTGTGGCTGACCTGGTAGTTGCCCGCATCATCACTCAAGCCATCTTCACCCCGCGGCAGCAGGTAAAACTCGTTTGCATAGGGGAAGACTAGCTCGTCCATCCTGTTACGCCATTCGCTCCCGAGCGCAGCAACCCGCTCGGTAATGGTCATGAAATCTCGATGAGTGAGGCCGAACCCGCCGACGTGCGCTCCCGCAAAGCCGAGATCTTTCGCCGCCGCGACCATGAGCGCGGCGCGCTCCAAGCGCTGGGGTTTCTTCTCCTTTTCGAGTCGCCGGATAAGCTCGTCCGGAATGACACAGCCCGCCACTTCACCGGCTTGCATCATCTGCGCGATCTTGGCCGTGGGAACATAGACATTGGCGAGGACAGGTATGTGCCCCAAGCCCTCTCGGGTCATGTACTGCTTCAGTTCGTAGAGCTTGCGCAGGTTGTAACCTAACTGCGTGATGATGAACTGGGCTCCAACCGCGACCTTCAGTTGCAGCTTGTAAAACTGCATCATCTGGTCAGACTCGTGAACCTTGTAAGGGTTCACAACCGCGCCCGCAAAGAAATCGAAAGGCGTGCTTTGAACCGTCCGCGGCCCCAGCTTGTATTCGATGCCCGCCCGCATGGCCTGAATCAACCAGAGGAGGAGCACGGAGTCCAGGTCGTAAACCGGCTTGGATTTTCCGCCGAAGCCCTCCTTTTGAGCATCGCCGGTTAAAGCCAGAACGTTCTCCACCCCCTCGCGAGCCAGACCGTGAAGGCGGCCCTCCAGGAAGGAACGGTTTCCGTCCTTGGCGGTGAGATGGGCAATCGGTGTCAGGCCCCGTTCCTTGATGAACGAGACAAAGGCTTCAGGGGGCAGCGCCGGGTTGCCGCTCGGCAGGTCGGTCACACTGATCACCTTAATCCCGTCCGGCTGCGCCGCCGCATCTGTGACGAAGGTCTCCGCCTCGGCCATGTTGTGATCGCGGCCCAGGACCAGCTCCGCGGTGCAGAAAAACTCTTTCTTTTCGAGTGCCAGCCTCAAATGGTTCTGAGGTTGAGCCTCTCCATCCTGAGTCATTTGCCACTCCTTTTCTACCCGTAAGAGCGCGGTTCTTGTATCCCGTGTGCCGCCGAAGTCGCCCTGTAACTATCAACCAAGCGGAGCCCGATGAGCGCGGCAAGGTGCTTGAAGAAAGTCATTCCGCTCACTGGGTCCGCGTGCAGGATCCGATCCAACTGGGACTTCTCGATCTTCGAGACCTTGACTGGACCCAGGCATTCAGCGGAAGCCGTGTAAGTGTTGTTCCCCACCAGACTCGACCAACCGATCACATCGCCCGGGTCGCTGGCCACGTGAGCCAAGAGCCCTTGGGGTCCCACGCTGATCCGCACACGCCCTTCCGAAAGAATGTAGAAATTGCGGGCGGGATCGTCTTGGTGGAAAAGAAAATCCCCCTGCGCGTGCGATTCCTCGATAGCGCTTTCCAGGATCTTCTTTCGAGTTTCATCGTGCATTCCCTCGAAAAGATAAGCCTTATCAATGTACATCGTTTACTCCTGTCTCAAAACAGTCCCGATACTTTTCCGGTCTTCACATCCACATCCACCCGACGGAAACCGGGGTTGGAAGACGTCCCGGGCATCAAGCTGATGACGCCCGCGCAGGGGCAGAGGAACTTCGCGCCCGAGTACACCAGCACGTCCCGAATGGGCAGAATCCAACCTTGCGGAACGCCCTTGAGCGTCGGGTCGTGGGTTAAGCTCAGGTGCGTCTTCACCATCATGGTGGCGTAATCGGCGAATTTGGGATCGGACTCGAGCTGCTTAGCCTTGGCGTCCGCCTCCGGCGCCCATGACACTCCATCAGCGCCGTAAACGACTTTGGCGATAAGTTCCACGCGGTCTCGCAGCTTCATCTCGAAGGGATACAGGTGTTGGAAGTGGGCTTCGTCCTTGCAGGCGTCCATCACCGTATCCGCCAGCTCCAAGGCTCCTTCGCCGCCCTTGGCCCAGTGTTCGGAGGCTGCGCATCGAGCCCCGGTAGCTTCCACAGCCTTGCGCACCAGGGCGACCTCCTCCGCGGTGTCGGTATGGAACCGGTTGATGCAGACCACCGGATTGATCCCCGACCGCCGAATGATTTTGAGGTGGTGCAGCAGGTTGGGAAGGCCCTTTTCGAGGAGCTTCAGATTCTCCTTGGTGTAATCCTCGGG
>Ga0326727_10004511_pt1 | contig 41700 bp, 34 predicted proteins | sample MB2enrmetagenome_FD_207643 | JGI IMG/M metagenome (GOLD analysis project Ga0326727, IMG submission 207643) | Lab enriched peat soil microbial communities from McLean, Ithaca, NY, United States - MB29MY | ecosystem: Environmental > Terrestrial > Soil > Wetlands > Peat | place: USA: New York...
CTTCCAAGCTCAAATTCTCTGCTTCGTGCACGCTGATATTCAATCTCCAGCATGCCTATTCCTTCAGGCTCATCTTGTATTGGAATCAAAGTCCTCCTTCAGGCTCATCTTGTGTTGGAAGAGAGTCGGCCTTGACTTCCGCCGCGCGCGGCGGTAACGTGAGCCAACACCCCTTTGATCTGCTTGATTTGCGTTTGCGTTTTCTGAGACGAAGCTCGGAGTGTGCGAATTTTGGATTCTTTACCAATTTCAGAAAGCGGTGCGGGTGCGGTGACGGAGCTGACACAGAGCGCTGAACCGACACGGGCGTCGCAGTTGGACGAGGATCGCCTGGCGTGGCTGGCGCTGGCACTGTCGCCTGGATTGGGGCCCAAGCGAATCCTGGACGCCGTGCAGGAACTGGAATCGGCAAGCCGCATCTTCACGCTGCCGCTGACAGCGCTTGAAGGGCTGAAGTTTCCCGCCGGGGCAGCGCAGTTCATCTTCGACGGCAAGGCGCGGCGCGCGGCCGAAGAGGAGTGGGCGCGTGTGGCCGCGCAGGGCGCTACAGTGGTCAGCTTTGCGTGCCCGGAGTATCCGGAGCGGCTGCGCGAGATCTACGATCCGCCGCCGGTGCTGTGGGTGCGCGGGAATATCAAGCTATTGACCCGGCCGGCGATCGCCGTGGTCGGCACGCGGCATCCCACCCCTTACGGGACGGGCGTGGCCGAGATGCTGGCGCGGGATCTGGCGGCGCGGCGGCTACTGATTGTGAGCGGAATGGCGCGCGGCATCGACTCCTGCGCGCACAAAGGGGCGCTGGCGGCGCGCATGCCCACGGTGGCCGTGTGGGGCACGGGAATCGACGTTGTGTACCCGAAGGAGAACAAGAAGCTGGCTGAGGAGATTTTGGCGACGGGCGGGGCCATTGTGAGCGAGGTGCCGATGGGGACGTTTCCCGCGCCGCAGAACTTTCCCCGCCGCAACCGCATCCTGAGCGGGCTGTGCGTGGCTGTGCTGGTGGTGGAAGCGGGCGAGAACTCGGGAACGCGCGTGACCGCCCGGTGCGCCGCAGAGCAGAACCGAGATCTTTTCGCGGTGCCGGGCAACGTGACCAACAAAGGCTCGTGGACACCTAACACGTTGATTAAACAGGGCGCAAAGCTCGTGGCGACGTGGGAAGACGTGTGGGAAGACCTGCCCTCGCCGGTGCGGGCGGAACTGGAGTCGGAGGCCCCGGCTGCATCCAAACCGGAGGCTGGAGCATCCCTATTGCCTGATCCCGTGTTACGGCCACAGGAGGCGATGGTGCTGGAGGTGCTGTGCACCGACTCGAGTCTGCAGATCGACGAGATTCTCGACCTGCTTGAGACGCAGCTCACTTCTTCTGAGGTATTTACAGCGCTTTTCGAGCTGGAGATGGCGGGCCGCGCGCGACAGTTGCCGGGCAAGAACTACGTAAGGACGCTGTAGAAACGGAGAAAAAAGGGACCAAGGGAACACGCGGCGGCGGGTGAGCATCACAGCCAAACAGCCGGTGGGTTGTTTAGGCTCGATTGGACCCGGATAGGTGGCGGAGTTTCAGTTTCGCCCGTCTCATCAAAACGGACCGCTGGCAACTTTCCGGATGAACTACACCTTTTCGATGCGAAGGAACGGATTCGCGGAGGTTTGCGAGCCGCGCAGGTGGTTTTCATTTCGCAGGAATGAGACAGCAGGCGAAGAAAAATCGCTCTGCCGGTGGAAATGAGATGGTGTTCCGTGGTAGGGTGCAACACTTGCGGCTCATTTTTTCGGGGAGACGCCAGGACACGCCGCGGACGCGAGAAAAATGGCTTGATCGCGGGGTCGGGACCGAAAGCATGTTGTGAGAGTCCAACTGGCCGGACAGGTTAAAGAGAGGGAACTGGGCTAAGGAATGGCAACGAGCAAAGCATTGGTGATCGTGGAGTCGCCGGCCAAGGCGAAGACGATCGAAAAATATCTGGGCAAGGGCTTCGATGTGCGAGCTTCAATCGGGCACATCATGGATCTGCCCAAGAACGACCTCGGCGTAGAGCTGAAGAACCGGACATTTGAGCCCGAGCTTGTAGTGTCCCCGGGCAAAGAAAAGGTGGTTGAGCAGCTCAAGAGGTTGGCGGCCAAAGCAGACGAAATTTATCTCGCGCCCGACCCGGACCGCGAAGGCGAAGCGATTGCCTACCATCTCGCATTGCAACTGGGGACCAACGCCAAAGAGAGAAGGAAGATCCATCGCGTCACCTTCAACGAGATCACGAAGAAGGCCGTGCAGGAAGCGTTCAGCCACGCGCGGGACATCGACCAGAATCTTGTGGACGCGCAGCAGACGCGGCGCGTGCTCGATCGCCTGGTGGGCTACCAGATTTCGCCGCTGCTCTGGGATAAGGTGCGGCGCGGGCTTTCGGCCGGGCGCGTGCAAACGGTGGCGTTGCGCCTGATCGTCGAACGCGAGCGGGAGATTCGCGCCTTTCAGCCGCTGGAATACTGGACGTTGGACGCGATTCTGCACCCGGAACGGCAGGGCGACAAGAAATTCAAGGCGCGATTCATCGGCATCGGCGGCGAATCGGCGCGCGTCGCCAACGGTAAAGACAAGGACGGCAAAGACCAGTTCATCGCCAATGCCTTGCCTGACAAGAAGACCATGGATGAGGTGCTGGAGGCGCTCAACAAGGCGAGCTGGACAATTTCTTCGATTCAGTCACGCGAGCAGCAGCGCCGCCCACTCGCTCCCTTCATTACCAGCCAGTTGCAACGCGACGCGGCGAACAAGCTGGGATTCAACGTGCGCCGAACCATGGGCGTGGCGCAGCGGCTGTATGAGGGCGTGGATTTGGGCGCCGAGGGCACGACCGGACTCATCACCTACATGCGTACCGATTCGCCGCGCGTGGCGCCCGAGGCCATCAGCGGGGCGCGCGAGTGGATTGCGAAGCAGCTCGGAACGAAGTATCTGCCCGAGTCGCCGAATGCGTACAAAGGCAAGAAGGATGCGCAGGACGCGCACGAGGCCATCCGGCCTACAGACGTTGCGCGGACACCGGAATCGATTGCTCGCTTTCTGAGCGACGAACAACTCAAGCTCTACACGCTCATCTGGAAGCGCTTTGTGGCTTCGCAGATGGTTCCCGCGATTTATGACGTGACCACGGCGAATATCGCCGCGGTTTCGGCCAGGACCGGCAAGACCTACGATTTCCGCGTCAGCGGTTCGGTGCTCCGCTTCGATGGATTTCTGAAGGTATACGAGGTTTCAGAAGACAAGAAGGACGAGGAAGACGAGTCAGCGAACCGGCTGCCCAGCCTCGATGGCGCGGAGAGGCTGGAGCTGGACGAGCGGCTGCCTGAGGATCACTTTACCCAGCCTTCCCCGCGCTACAACGAATCTTCGCTGGTGAAGGAGCTGGAAGAGCGCGGCATTGGCCGCCCGTCGACATACGCTTCGATCATCTCGACCATCCAGGACCGAGAGTACGTAGTGAAACATGGCGGATCGCGCGGGCGCTTCTATCCCACCGAGATCGGTGTGGTGGTGTGCGACCTGCTGGTGAAGAACTTTGAGTACATCTTCGACACGGCGTACACGGCCAAGCTGGAGACGGAGCTTGACGACATCGAAGAGGGCAAGGAGAAGTGGACCGATCTGCTGAACGGCTTCTACGGCTACTTCGAGCAGGAGTTGAAGGACGCCGGCAAAAAGATGGAAAACATCAAGCGGATGGAGCAGAAGACCCAGGAAAAGTGCGAGGTGTGCGGGTCGCCGCTGCTGCTCAAGTGGGGGAAATTCGGCACCTTCTATGCCTGCTCGGCTTACAACAAGAAAGATCCCACAAGCTGCACCTTCACCAAGGAGAACATTGCCGCCAAGCCGGACCTGAACACGCCCGAAGCGCAGGAGGCGGGCGATACCGAAGAGTACTGTGAGAACTGTGGCAAGGTGATGGTGATGCGGCGCGGGCTCTTCGGGCCGTTCATGGCTTGTCCGGATTACAACGCCGATCCGCCGTGCAAGACCTTTCGCAAGCTGAGCCAGAAGCAGCAGCAAAAGCCGCCCGAACCCACCGGCGAGGATTGCCCGGTTTGCGGCAAACCGCTGGTGCTGCGCCAGGGCTCATACGGCGAATTCGTTTCCTGCTCCGGCTATCCCAAGTGCAAATACATAAAGCAGAACCTGATCGAGGGGATGAAGTGTCCCAGGTGCGGCGAGGGCGACCTGGCCGAGCGCAGAGCGCGACGGGGCAATGTCTTCTGGGGTTGCACGAATTATCCCAAGTGCGACTTTACGTCAAACCTGAAGCCGGTGGCGAAGAAATGCCCGAAATGCGGCAGCCCGTATCTCGTGGAGAAAACGCTCAAATCCGGCGTTTTTCTCGAATGTCCGAACAAGAAAAAGGCTTCCAAAGAGGAAGCAGCACCAAAGAAGCGCGGTAAGAAAGTTGCGGCCACGCCGGCTGAGGGAGCCAAGGTTGTGTGCAGCTACTTCAAGCGCATCGGCGATGCGCCGCCCCCTCCCACTGCCGAGACGCACGGGCCGGTAGTGGAGAAGAAGGACGAGAAGCGGGAGTTGCAACCGGCATAACGCGCAAAGCGACTGGACCGGCCCTACGACACGGTTTTGGGGAGGCATGTTACGATGGGCAGCGGAGGTTTCCCATGGAACGAATGCTGGCAACACCGGCCGATGCTGAAATCATTCTGAAACTTTACCAACTGCGCACCGAGGCGGTGATGCGCCAGGCGCGCGCGTGGATTACGGGCGAGTTCTGGCCCAAAACCGCGGATGAGTTCTTTGCGGTGATGGAGAACCCCGCCGACCCGCACAACGCGTTTCTCAGGCAGGTGCTCACCTACTGGGAGATGGCGGCGGCGATGGTGCTGCACGGCGCCGTCTCGGCTGAGTTGTTTGTTGATTGCAACGGCGAGGGTTTTTTCCTGCTGGCCAAGTTCGCTCACATTCTGGAAGCAATCCGTAAGAAGAATCCCATCTTCATGGCCAAAACTTCGGAGCTGATCAATCGCTTTTCGGCGGCCTCACAGCGCTATGAGATGACGCTGAAATACATGGAGGCAATGCGGGGCGCCCGGCCGGCAAAATGAAGAGGGCACGGCATTTCCGGTCACCCGGATATCGCCTCTTGCCTAAACCCGGCCTCCGGTGCATGATAGGTACAGGTCGAGGCTTCCTTTTCCCAGGAGGTTTGTTATGAAGCGTGTATTTCCCCTGTTAGCAGCCGTCTTCGCCCTGAGCGTGCTTGTGGCGCAGGCTGCCGATTCAACCCAGAGCACAGGATGGATTTCGGATTCGATGTGCGGCGCCAAGCACATGGGAACCGGCGCGGACTGCGTAAAGAAGTGCATCGCAGGCGGCTTGAAGCCGGTGTTCGTTGACGCTGACAAGCAGGTCTGGGCCATCGACAACCCCGATGCGGTGAAGGACTACTATGGCGAAAAGGTGACCGTGACCGCAACCGAGGATGCGTCGGCCAAGAGCATGCACATCGACACGATCGCCAGCGCAAAGTAGGTCCTTTACGGCGTTCAGGAGCACAAAGGGACTCGCCACGCCGTGCAATCTCTGGTAGTGTCGTATCGGTTCCCCTTGCCGGGCCGGTTTCAAGCTGCATTTTGGGCAACGGCTGGATCGAGCGGAATCGACCGGAAACCCATGGCACGAGCAATTTGGAACGGAAAAGTCATTGCGGAAAGCGATCGGACTGAAGAAGCGGACGGGAATGTCTATTTCCCTGAGTCGAGCCTGAAGCGTGAGTACTTTCGGCCCAGCACGACTACTTCAACCGATCCCTCGAAGGGCCAGGCTCGTTTTATGAGCCTGCTGATCGACGGGCAGGACAATCAGGACGCGGCTTGGTACTACCCCGATCCGAAGCCGGTGGCGCGCAAAATCAAGGGCCTTGTGGCCTTCTGGCGCGGCGTTGACGTGGTGAAGTAGCTCCTAGCCATCCGCTTTTAGCCCTTAGCTTCACCCTGCCGATGCCAGTGTATCGGCTCACCCCGAAGAAGTGACCTCAATTCAAGGAGCCGGAGGAGATAGGCACAAGCGTGCGCCGCCCCGCGTTCCTCCAGCTCGCCATCAACGAAGCTAAGAGCTAAAGGCTGTCTCTCAGTACGCCTGCAACTGGTCCAATGGGAGCCGCACGCGGAAGCAGGTCAATCCCGGTTCTGACTTTACGCTCAAATGGCCGCGATGCTTGCGCACGATGCGCATGGCATTGTCGAGGCCTAGGCCGAGACCCTTGCCGGGCGCTTTCGTGGTGAAGAACGGCTCGAAGATGCGCTCCTGCAACTCGGGAGGGATGCCCGGACCCGTGTCCCAGATCTCCACCAACAGCATCTCGGCCTCTAGCCTGCACGTGACCCCCAGCCGGCCTTGATTTTGGCGCCCCACGGACGAAGACCTGTCCGTGGGGACCCCGTCGCCGAGGGCGTCGAGCGCGTTCTCGATCAGCGCCGTCCACACCTGGTTCAGTTCGCCGCCGTAGGCGCTGATGCGCGGCAGGTCCGGCTCGTAATTGCGCTCGATCTCCACATTTTGCATGCGCGAGCGGAACATCTGCAGTGTGGCGTCCAGCCCGGCCGGCACATCGACTTCGAGAATCGGAGCGCGGTCCATGTTGGAGTAGTCTTTGACGGCGTCGATGAGGTCGAAGATGCGGGCTGTGGAGTTCACGATGGCCTCCGCCGCGCGCAAGGAGCTCAGATAGCGGGCGAAGTACTGGAGCAGGACGCAGAGCTCGCCGGCGCCGAGAGATCTGTGCAGCTCATCGAGGTCGGCGGTCGTGACACCCTGCTCGGCAAGCTGTGCGGCCACCTCCCATGCGTCGCTGCAGCTGTTGGCGTTGAGCCAGGCGCGGATCGATTCCTCGCGGGAGATGAAGCCCAGGGCATCGGGCTCCTGAGCCGTGTCAAGAGATTGTGCCGTGCGCTTCAGGGTACTTTCTTCCCAACTCTCGAAGGAGCGAGTCTGCTCTTCCGTGAGGTGCAGATTGATGAGTTTCAGCCGGTTGTTGCGGTTGGCGTGCAAGACGGCGAGCAGGCTGGCGGCGGCGCGCTGGGCTGCGGATGCGGGATTGTTCAATTCGTGGGCCAGGTTGCCGGCCAGTTGGCCCAATGCCGTGAGCTTTTCCGCCTGCTGCTCGATGCGGGTGACCTCGCGGACGCGGTCGAGCAGCGTGGAAACCAAACCCTGCACCATCGAGGGTATGGCCGCCAGCATCTCAGGAAAAAGCGAACGGTGAATGAGCAGTGCCCACAAAGGCGAAACGGCGAATCCCTGGCCGCCATAGCCCTTCATGCGCGAAAAAGGCAGCACGCCGGTGATCTGCCCGGTGCGGCCAACGAAGAGCGCCATGGGGCCTCCGTGCTGGCGCCGCACATGGATCTCGCCTTTGAGGATCACGACCATGTGGTCGGCCGGAGCCCCTTCTTCGAACAAAATGTCGCCGGGATTCGCTACGACCTCCCGCCCGTGCTGGGCGAGCCACAGGCGATCCTCAAGGGGGAGGCCGTGCAACGCGGGGATGTGGTCGAGGGCAGCCGCGATCTCTTCCACCGGCGTGGGAGTGGCAGGCGCAGTGAAGGCGGGGGAAAGCATCCGTGAACCTCCGGGCAGGCAGTTTCAGGATAGAGGATGGGGGCGCGGGATGATCCACCGCAGGACATGAAAAATCGCGGTGCTGCTGCACATTGCATCCCACGTGCCGGAGATGAGGATTTGCGCAGGAAGAGAGGGGAGATTGGCCGATTCCCGTTTTTTTGAAACTCATCCGAACTGCTCAGCAGAACACGAAGAGAGCGGGCTGCTTCACAGCTTGAGATGCGGCGACGAAGCGCCTCTTGTCGAAGCGGCGGAATAGGCTACGCCGAAACGCGGCGCCGGGGACGGCTGTGGAAGCCGAATCGCACCCAGTAGAGCCGCGACAGCAGCAAGGCGTAGTGGCAAGCAACTTTGAATGTGGCCTTGCTTTCACCCTTGGTGCGTGGGCTGAAAGCGTAAGGAATCTCCACAATGGACCGCACGCGGCCGCGCACCAGAATCTCCAGCAGCAATTTGAATCCGGTCTTCTGGAGTTTCACGCCCTCGATGCACTCGCGCCGCAGCACAAAGTAGCCTGAGGTCGGGTCCTTGGCTCGAGCCTGCTTTCTCTGGACCGGCTGCGCCACCGACAGTGCCAAGATCGAGATCAATTTCCTGACAGGATGCCATTTGCCCAGGCTCCCGCCCTTTGCGTACCGGCTGCCGATCGCCAAATCGTGGCCATCAACCACTGCAGTTACGAGTTTCGTAAGCAGTTCGGGCGGATGCTGAAGATCGGCGTCGATCACGCCGAGAATCGGCGCGTTGCTATTCTGCCAGCCCAGGAGAGTGGCACCTGCTACGCCTCGCTCGCCCTTGCGCACCACCAGCCGTACGCGCGGGTCGGCGGCGGCGATGGCAGAGACGATCTCGTGGGTGGCGTCGGGGCTGTCGTCGTCGACTACAACAATCTCGTACCGGATTTTCATGGGGTCGAGGACAGAGCGCACTCGGTCGAGGATGACGCCGATGTTTTCTGCCTCGCACAGTGTGGGAATGACCACTGCCAGAGTCGCCACAGGACTCGGGTCCGTCCCCGCTTGCAGCTGAGACGCGGATGCCGCGCTTTCCGTCATCTCGCCGCTTGAACGCATCTTCGTCAACCCATTCCAGTGTAGCGCATCACGCAGATTGCCAATCCGGATGCGCCAGGCAATGTTCTCAATTCGGTATAATTCAACAGGTCAACCTGCCGCCAACTTGAAAACGGCCCGGGTCTAAATTTTTCTGAGTAGGGTGCCCGCCGAATATGACTGTTCCAGATTCCCGTGGACCGCAAAGCGTAAGGACCAGACGGGTGCTCGCCGTGATCGTTCTGGTGGCGCTGGCTCCCCGCTTGGCGGTGGTTCCGTTCAACAGCTTCCTCTTCGAAGATCTCTTGGATGCCAACCACATTCATGCCTGGGAGCCGGGCAACATGGCGCGCAATCTGTTAGCTGGCCACGGCTTCGGCAGCACGCTTGATTCCACCCAGCCCTCGGCGATGATGACGCCGGTCTATCCCCTCATCGTGGCTGGATTTTTTTATGTCTTCGGCGTTCACACGGTCGCTTCAATCACTGCCATCCACGTGTTCGACTGCCTGATCAATTCGCTCGCCTGCATTCCGATCTTCCTCATTGCGCGGCGCAGCTTTGGCGAGCGTGTGGCTTGGTGGGCGGCATGGGGATGGGCCTTTTTCCCTTACGGCATCTACTTTGCGGCAGCGTGGGCCTGGTCCACGCATCTGCTGCTGCTCTGCCTGTGCTGGCTGATTTATCTGGTCCAGGATATGGAGCGGTTTTCGCGGCTATGGCTATGGGCATGCTTTGGCCTTCTCGCCGGCTTCACGGGTCTCACGGAGCCTTCGGCGCTCGTGGTTGTTGCCTTTCTCATGGCGCTGGCATGCTGGCGGCTCGCTCGTGACCGCAAGCGCTGGCTCCTGCCGGGAGTGGTTGCGTCGCTGACGATTGCGGCGGCCATTTGTCCATGGATGATTCGCAACGCCCTGGTCTTTCACTGTTTTATTCCGATGCGCGACAACATGGGACTGGAGCTGTGGATGGGCAACAACGGCGTCAGCCATAGCCTGGACCAGACCAGCGACGATCGTCATCCCTTGCACGACATGGCCGAACTCGCCGACTACAATCGCATGGGCGAATTGGCCTACAACGACCACAAGTTGCAACAGGCCAAGGCATTTATCCGCGCATATCCGCTTTTGTACATACGGAAGTGTATGCGCCGCGCGGTCTACGTGTGGACGGGTTTTTGGAGCTTCCATCCCGCGTATCTGGCGCAAGATCCCACGGAGCTACCGAACATTCCCTTCGCCACCGGCCTCAGCCTGCTCGCCCTCGGCGGCCTGTTCGCGGCGTGGCGCAAGGCGCCCTTTGAGGCCATCCGTTACGGCGGCGTACTGTTTCTGTTTCCCATCATGTACTACTTCACCCATCCCGAGCCATATCATCTGCGCCCGCTCGACCCGCTGCTGCTCATCCTTGGCTGCCATGCCATCCTCGCCTGGTGCGAACGCGCGAAGGCAAGGGCTGCCCTGCTCGCGATTCCCGAAGCGGCCAGCAGTCTCCTGGTTGAATAATCGCAAGATTACCGCGCATTTGCGCTCGACGATATTCCCTGCACAATCTCTCCAACCTGCGATTCGCGGGCGGGGTCTCTGTGGCAAGCCACGTACGCCAGTCCCGCAAGAACGACGGTGTAGACTTTCCCTTTACGGCGGTTTTCCAATTTATGGGGTGTTTCTGGCATAGTGCAGTGTGGCTTTTTCTTGAGGAAAAAGCCACTTGAGAGTATCGGCTCCGCTCTGCTCCAATTGGAAAACCGCAATAGGCCCATCGGAGCCTCAGAAACATCGGGTAGGTCCGTTTGCACATCTACATCAAAGACGAATGAGCATTGCCATGGAATAGAGGGATTGCCGGATGCAGATCGCTTTTGCCGCTTCAGAGTGCACGCCTTTTGCGAAAACCGGCGGCTTGGCCGATGTGGTAGGAGCGTTGCCACGCGAGCTGGTGAAGCTCGGGCACGAGGTGTCGGTGTATCTGCCGTTCTATGCGCGCGTCCGCCGGTACATTGAGGGCGAGCCGAAGTACCTGGTGCGCTCGCTGACCATCCCATTCCGCTACTACAACCGCTTCGTTGGCGTCGTCGACGGCGGCAAACGCGACGGGGTGCAGCACTACTTCATTGACTGCCCGGAACTGTTTGACAGAAAAGAGCTTTACGGAACCTCGGGCGGTGATTATCCCGACAACGCCGAGCGCTTCGGCCTGTTTTGCCGGGCGGCGATCGAGGCGTCGAAGCTTCTTGGCGTGCCGCAGGTCTTCCATGTGCATGACTGGCAGGCTGCGCTGATTCCGGTGTACCTCCGCACGGTGTATGCGGCGGACCCCGCGCTGAGCGGCGCGGCCACTGTGCTCACGATTCACAACGCCGCGTATCAGGGCAAGTTTCCGCCCGCGACCACCGAGCAACTGCTCTTTCCGTGGGAGGTTTTCACCATGGAGAAGGTGGAGCAGTTCGACCGCTTCAACTTTTTGAAGGGCGGCGTGGTCTTTTCCGACTTGCTGACCACCGTGAGCAAGAAATATGCCGAGGAGATACAGACCAAGGAGTTCGGCGAGCAACTGGAGGGCGTCCTGTTGCGGCGCGGCGCCGACCTGCACGGGATTTTGAATGGCGTGGACTACGCGCTGTGGGATCCGGCCACGGACGGCAATCTGGCCGCGCACTACACGCCGCAGAACCTGGCCGGCAAGCGCGCCTGCCGCGCCGATCTTCTGCATGCCTTCGGTCTCGAAAAGATTGCGGAGACAACTCCGGTCGTCGGCATTGTGTCGCGCCTGGCCACGCAAAAGGGCTTCGGAATTGTGGCGAAGATTGTGGAGGAGCTGGCCGATCGCGATCTGGCAGTGGCGGCGCTGGGCACGGGCGATGCTTACTACGAAAATCTCTTTCGCAGCTGGGCTTTTCGGCATCCCGCCACCGTATCCGTGAAGATTCGCTATGACGATGCCGTGGCGCACAAGATCGAAGCCGGCGCCGACATGTTTTTGATGCCTTCGTTGTACGAACCGTGCGGCCTGAACCAGATTTACTCGCTCAAGTACGGCACGGTCCCCATCGTGCGCGCGACCGGCGGCCTCGACGACACCATTGAGGAGTGGGATGCGGAGAAGGGAACCGGCACAGGCTTCAAGTTCGAGGGCTTCGATCCGAAGGACCTGCTTGTCGAAATCGATCGCGCCATCGAAGCCTTCCACGACAAGAAGGGCTGGGCGCGCCTGATGCGCAACGGCATGGCCCTCGATTACTGTTGGTCCGGTCCGGCAAAAGAATACGCGAAGGTGTACGAGGAAGCAGCGCAGAAGCGCGCCTGAAAAATTCCTTCAGCCTTTCAGCGCGTTCTCTGGCTGCTTCGGCCAGCCCGTTGGTTCTGCCTGCGAACTCTCCGGGAAATACACTGATACTGCCGTCCCGCTTTTCCCGGGTGTCGTTGTGCTGTGGATGCGAATGGTCCCGCGGTGATTGTCAATAATACTCTTGCACACCCACAGGCCCAGCCCGGTGCCGACATCGCGCTTCGTGGTAAAGAACGGCTCAAAAATATGGTTGAGCGCCGCCAGGGGAATGCCCACGCCGGTATCGGCGACCGTGATCCGCACGCCGCGCACCGGTTTGCTCTTTCCATCCCGAACGGCGGAAACTCGAATTTCAATTCTGCCCGGTCCATGAATTGCGTCGATGCCGTTGCTGATCAGGTTGGCAACCACTTGCCTTACTTCCCCCGGTACCGCGTTAATCGCCGCGTCGGTCAGCGTCCTGTGTATGAACTCAATTCCCTTGTTTCGGGCCCGCGACGCGAAAACTGAAAGCAGATCGCTGACGATTTCACTGGGCCGAACAGAGCGCGCGCCGCTGGTTTCACGGTAAAACCCAAGCGTTTGTCTGGTCAGATGCGACACGCACATCATCTGCTCCTCCGCGGCCGAGAGAAAGTTTCGCACCTCGCCGGGCTCATTCGCCATCTTCGCCAGGTAGATCAGATTTGTGACCGCTTCGAGCGGGTTATTGATTTCATGAGCGACCGTGGCCGCAAGCCGGCCCACCGCCGCCAGCCGCTCTGTTACCAGCAAAGTCCGTTCGGTCCTTTTCCGCTGAGTGATGTCGCGCGCAATCTTGGCCGCGCCCACAATTCTGCCAGCCTCATCCTTCACCGGCGAAATCGTGAGTGAAACCTCCAAGGGCTCACCGTTCTTCTTGATGCGCACAGTTTCGAAGTGCTCAATGCGCTCGCCCCGCGCAATGGTGGCCAGAATTCTGCTCTCGTCGCTGCGCAGCTCGGGAGGAATGATGGTGGTGATCGGCCGGCCGATCATCTCTTGCGCGGTAAAGCCGAACATTCTTTCCGCGCCTGGATTCCAACTGGTAATGATTCCGCTCAGATCCTTGCTCACGATGGCGTCATCAGAGGATGCAACGATCGACGCCAGCCGCTGCGCACCTTCCTCGGCCGCTTTGCGATCGGTAATATCCTGAACGATCCCAAACATGCGCGGCTCATCGTGAAACCGACATCCTTTGCAATAAAGCCATCGCAAGCCAAATTCAGGATGCAGGTAGCGGTACTCGAACTCCATTTTCCCTGTGTGGCCGCCTTGCTGCATCAGCTCCTGCACTTTGGGCCAATCTTCCGGCCACACCCGTGCCGCCCACTTGCGCGCATCCTCAGGATCGGATTCCGCGATGCCGAAAATGCGATAGAGCTCGGGCGAAAGAAACCGCTTTTCGCTCTCTGGATACCACTCCCAGGTGCCGATTTGCCCCGCCGCCTCGGCCAGGAGCAGGCGCTCTTCGTTGACCTCGATCCTCCTGCGCGCAGACACCCCGTCGAAATCCGCAAGGGATGGCTCGCGCCGAGGCGTTTCGACGGGTTGCACCGTCTTGGCGGAAGTGGCGGAGCTGGCGTCGATTCTGGAGGGGGTGGACGACATGGATAAAAACCTGTTTTTTCGTTATAAGCTAGTTTTTCGCAGTCGCATCAGGGCCTTGCGATTTTTCCAACTAGACACGTGCACGAATGATCTTATGCAGTAGGATGCCCCGTGTGAACGATTGGTGGGCTAAGAGGCCATATGAGCGTCGTAAAAGCTCAAGGAAACGCACGGGAGGCCCTGATCTCATCGTCTGCCTCAGTTGTGCTTTCCCCTTCCACTCCTCGTATGGGCCCTGGAAGTCTTCGATCCCGCCATCGTGGAAAATCCATAGGCGCGAGGCGACCTCGTCGATCAAGTTGTGGTCGTGGGTGACCAGCAGCACCGTTCCCTCATAGCGTCGCAGCGCGATGTTGAGCGCGTTGATGGCTTCAAGATCGAGGTGGTTCATCGGCTCGTCGCGGATGAGGATGTTGGGCTTGGTGAGGATGAGCTTCGAAAATGCGAGGGGCGCCTGCTCGCCGCCGCTACTGCGGGCTAGCCATCCACGCAACAATCTCCACCGCTACAAAGAGCTCTACGTACACACTCACTCCCACGATGGCGAGAGCGATGACCGCTCTTAGGAATTCGGTGATTCCGGATTCGCGCCTCATGCGGCGATAGACAAGATACGCGGCTGCGATTCCGAAGAGGGCGGCGAGCGCCACAAGGGAAAGCGCGTAGTGGCTATGAATACCAACGATATCGCAAGGACAAAGCATCATCACAGCCGTCGAGGCTGAGGTCAAACAGAAGATCAAGGCATAGCTGAGCCAGTGTTTCTTCCGCGACGACGCTGGCTGAAGGGCTTCAAGTTTAAAGATCTGCAGCCGCTCCACCTCCTTGCGCCGGCTGGTGACCTGGCTCGACCGCGTGCCACGGTCATACTGTCACCAGTATCAGACAGTCTATGGTTTCCGATCCTTTTCGTTCACGGCTGTGGACGAAAAGGATCGGGTAAGAAGCGGTTGTGGATTGATTACTGAAGGGCTACGCCATCTGCTTTGGCTTGGTATTCAACGATTTTCTTCAGCACTTCATAGGGAGAGTTGGCCTGAACCTCGAAGCCGTTGATGATGAGCGTGGGCACCTGGTTAATGCCCACATCCTTGCCCAGCTTGACGGAGGCATCTACCGCTGCCTTGATCTCTGGCGTGGCGGCGCACGTTCCCACCTTGGCGGGATCGAGCCCAGCCTTGGTTACGGCGCTGTTGAGGGTAAGCGTGGCGCCGTCGGGGGTGGCGAGCCCATCCTGGCCGTCGAAGACGGCGGCTGCGAACTGGAAGAAGGCCGTGCTGCCGCCCATCTTGCTCACGCAGAACCCGTATTCAGCCGCAAGGAAAGACTCGGGATGGATCGACTCAATAGGGAAGTTCTGAAAAACAATCCGCGCCTTCGGGAAATCGACAGCAAGCTTGTCCATGTTCGGTTGCGCGGACTTGCAGTGGGGGCACTGGAAGTCGGCAAACTCAACGATCTCCAGACTCTTGTCGGCTGAGCCGCGATAGGGGCCGTCGGCGCTCTGCTGCAACTGCTGGCGAACTTCAGCGAACGGGTGCGCGCCGAAGTTGATGAGCTGATTGCCGAAGATGATGTGCTTGCCATCGGGAAGAACAAAGAAGTCCATCTGCATAATCTGCGCCTTCGGACCTTTGTCCGCGACCAAGATACTCACCTTGGTGACGCCCTCCGACGAAGTCTTCTGGATTGCCTGCACCTGCCACATGCGGTTTTCCGCGTAGCCCCAATTGGCCTGCAGGAAACTGTCAATGACATCTTTGGTGGGCGAGGAGGCAGTGAAGTCCGCCGGGTTAGGCTTGGGAAACACGGGAACATCGGACGGCGCGGGAGCCGCGAGCTCAGTTCCGGGCTGGGCGGCGTTCGCGTTGGGTGCAGGCGCTCCCTGTTGAGCGTCCGAATCCGGCGCGGGTGGCACATGCTGCTGGGCAACGGCCTCGAGCACCGGGACGAATAAGACAATCAGCGCAACGGCGCTGAGGAAACGAGCAGACAGACGGATCAAGCTTTTCTCCTTAGATTGCGGGAAAACTCCCTCACTCTAGCTTATACCGGGCCGCTGGCTACAGCGGAACCAGGGTAGATGTACCCCGAAAGCACGTCAGTTGAGTGGCTTTTTCCTCAAGAAAAAGCCACCTTTCACGACTGAACGCAAGGGCACGCTTACTCTGGTTCCGCTCTAGACCTGGACCTTGACTGCAATAGGAAACCTCCGGCCCATGCCAAACGACTTGGAGGTTACCTTCAGAACCGGAGCGGCCTGCTGGCGTTTATACTCGGAGCGCTCCACCAGGCGCACCACCTGTTGCACCAGATCGAGAGAAAAACCGTGTTCCACTGCGATGCGCTCGGGAGTCTCGTAGCGCTCGACGTAGGCCTCGACGATGGGGTCGAGAACGTCGTAGGGCGGCAGCGAATCTGTGTCCATCTGGCCCGGGCGCAGCTCGGCCGAGGGCGGCTTTTGCAAAATGGCTGAGGGGATTACTTCCTTCTCCCGATTCAGCCAACGGCACACGGCATAGACCCGCGTTTTGACCAGATCGCCGATCACCGCCAGGGCGCCGACCATATCGCCATAGAGGGTGCAATAACCCACGGCCATCTCAGATTTGTTTCCGGTCGTGAGCACCAGGGCGCCGAACTTGTTGGAGAGCGCCATCAGAAGCGTAGCGCGGATGCGGGGCTGGATGTTTTCCTCGGTGATGTCTTCTTTCATCCCGGCGAACAGCGGCTCCAGGGTGTGCGTGAACTCCGCGAAGAGCGCGGTGATAGAGAGGGTTTCAAAGCGGATGCCGAGGTTGGCGGCCAATTGGCGGCTGTCGTCGATGGATCCGGAGGAGGAATAGGGGCTGGGCATGCCGATGCCGATCACATTCTCCGCGCCGAGAGCTTCGGTGGCGATGGCGGCCACCAGGGAAGAGTCGATGCCGCCGCTCAGGCCTACGAGGGCCTTGCGAAAGCCGCATTTGCGCACGTAATCGCGCGTGCCCAGAACCAGTGCACGGTAGGCGGCCTCGGTGTCGTCGTCTTCGGGAACCGGAACGGGAGGCGCGCTGAAGGGATCGACGACAACCAGGTCTTCCTCGAACGAGGCGGCCTGCGCAATCACTTCGCCACGGGCATTGAGGGCCAGCGAGGAGCCGTCGAAGATGAGGCTGTCGTTGCCGCCCACCTGGTTCGACATGAGCACCGGAATCGCGTCGCGGCGGGCGATAGCGGCCAGCATCTCGCGCCGGATGGCGCGCTTGGAGTGCCAAAAAGGCGACGAGGAAAGGTTGATGTGCAGGGCCGGATGCTGGCGTATGAGCTCTTCCATGGGGTCGACAGTGTAGAGCCGCCGCTGCCAGAAGTTTTTGTCGTTCCAGGCATCCTCGCAGACGGTGATGGCCAGGCGAATGCCGTCGAGCTCAATCACCTTCTGGGGCTCGGATGGCGAGAAGTAGCGCTGCTCGTCAAAGACGTCGTAGAAGGGCAGGAGGCGCTTGTGCTGCTCCAGGAGCAATTGGCCTTGGTCGAGGAGCACAGCGGCGTTGAAGGCCGGCTTTCCGTCTTGGCGCCCGGTGGGCAGCGCAACGCCCGCCAGCACTGCGGTGGGCAGCTCGCGCGTCGCCCGGGCCAGCTCGTCGACTGCGGAACGGCAGCGGGCAAGGAAGCTGGGCTTCTCAAGAAAATCGGCGGGCGGATAACCGCAGATGGCGAGCTCGGAGAAGACGGTGAGGCGCGCGCCCTGCTCCGCCGCTCTCCGGCTGACGGCAACGATTCTTTCGAGATTTCCCGTGAAATCCCCGACCGTCGGATCGATCTGGGCCAGTGCGATCTTCACAAATACAGTCTAAATGGCTGAGCGCGTGCAGAATTCCCTGAAGCGAACTGTCTCAAAATGAGACAGTTGGTGATGTTGACCCCCAAAAGGGGGATTTTTAATGAAACTGCGGACGGGTAGAATTGACTTCACTCCTTGCCGGCCCCCGAGGCCATCAGGCGCGCAGTCGGGCGGTTCGGCAATCGGAGCTATAGGTACAAGGGCTTGATGGGAGGACGCCATCGAACCGCAGCCTAGATTGGGCGAACTGTTAGTCCGGGCAAGACTGGTCACAGAGAAAGACGTGGCTGCGGCTCTTGAGCGGCAGCGGATTCAAGGTGGCCGCATTGGCGAGAATCTTGTTGCGCTTGGCGCCATCGACGCGGATTTGTTGAACGGTTTCCTGCGCCGCAGTCTGGACGGACCCAAGGACATTGAAGCGACCGGCATCGACGAAGGCGATTTACTGGCCTTGCTGATGAAGTTGATTTATTGCAACCGTCTGGAAAAGGTGGGCCAGTGCGCGGATGCCATCAAGCTTCCGCAGTCCATCGTAATGGACCTGGCCAAAATTGCGGTCGAGCGGCAACTGCTGTACACGCTGGGAGCGCACAGTTCCGACACCATGATGGAGATGCGCTACGCACTCACCGATGAGGGACGGCGGTGGTCGGCGGATGCATTGCAACGGTCGGGATACGTCGGTCCGGCGCCGGTGACTCTTGCGGATTTTGTGGAGCGGGTGAAGCGGCAGAAACCGACCAATGAGCGCATCACCGCGGAGCGCGTGCGAGAAGCTGTCAGCAAGCTCTCCATCGAAGAAAACATCGTGGAGCGGATCGGACCTGCGTTGAACTCAGGCCGGGCCATCCTGTTTTATGGTCCGCCGGGGAATGGCAAGACTTCATTGGCCATGGGTTTCGCCAGCGTGTTTCGCGACATGATCCATGTGCCCTACGCCATCATCGTGGAGGGCCAGATCATCCGATTCTATGACTCGCGCATTCATCTTCCTTTCGACACGAAGGACAGCAGCGAGCAGGACGAAGAGGTCTCGAGCTTCCGGCGCGAAACGCACGACCAGCGCTGGATTCCGTGCCGAAGGCCGTTCGTCGTGACAGGCGGCGAGCTCACGCTGGATATGCTCGACATGCGCTACGACTCGGTTGGCCATTACTATGAGGCTCCGCTCCACATGAAGGCGCTTGGCGGCTGTTTCTTCATCGACGATTTCGGCCGTCAGTTCGTAAAACCGACAGACCTGCTGAATCGCTGGATCGTGCCCATGGAGAGCCGGGTCGACTATTTGAAGTTGCATAGCGGCACAAGCTTTGCCATACCCTTTGAAGAATCGGTGATCTTTGCCACCAACCTGGAGCCGGAAGACATGATCGACGCCGCTTTCCTGCGCCGGATTCCTTACAAGATCGAGGTCGAGCCGCCAAACTTCGATCAGTACCGCAACATCTTTGAGAGGGAATGCGAACGGCAGAATTTGACCCTGAGCGATGAGGTCTTCGATTTCATCGTGTACCTGGTGAGGGAAGAAAAGGGACTGGATCTGGCCGGATTCCACGCAACATTCATCGTCGATCAGGTGGTGGCGACGTGCCGGTTCCTGGGAGTGAAGCCGGAGCTCAGGTCACCCTATATCGACTATGCAATCAACAATCTGCGGGTTCGGCGCAATCCAGCAGTTGAAACCGATCCCGCCCGGCGGTCAGGGCCGCACGCAAACTGGCTCGCCATCGAGAGCCAAAAGCATTACGCAGCGAAATCGGATCGCGGCGCTTAGAGCAGTTTCAGGAATTACGTAGAATCACCAAGCTCTGTGAAATGTCGTCGCTCCCTGATGCTCCTACCCCAACGACAAAGACCAGTCGTTGGGGACCCCGGGATGGTCGCGCCGACCCGGCCGTGTGGCTTCACCCTATGCCATTCCTGAAACTGCTGTAGGCAGCGCCCAGCGCGGATAGCTTCTTCAACTGGAGAAGTTGCGCAGCACAATTACGGCAAAACCAGAGAAGGTGTGTCCTGTTCGGTTTTTTTTGAAGGTCGCCGCTCCTTGGGGTCGCGGCGACTTAAGTGCAGCGGCTTCGGGTTACAGCATCTCTGGTTTTGCTATAGCAACAGAGCGCATTACGAGCTCTACGAGCCGGTTCCGGCAAAAACCACGGCAATGGTGCGCAGGATGATTTTGAAATCCAGCCACATGCTCCAGTTGTCGATATAGGTGACATCCAGCGAGACATAGCTGGCAAACGATGGGTCCCGGCGCCCCTGCACCTGCCACAGACCGGTGATGCCCGGGGTCACGTCAAGGCGGCGCAGATGGCTTAGATCGTACCCGCGCACTTCGCCGGCCAGGGGCGGACGCGGACCGACGATGCTCATGTCGCCAAGCAGAACATTGAAAAACTGCGGCAGCTCATCGAGCGAATATTTGCGCAGGAAGCGTCCCACGCCGGTGATGCGCGGATCGTCGGATATCTTGAAGAGCACACCGTCGCGCTCGTTCATGTGCATGATTTCGGCGCGGCGCTTGTCGGCGTCGCGGACCATGGTGCGGAACTTGATGCAGTGAAAAACCACGCCCTTTTTGCCGATGCGCTCAGAGGTGTAGAAAACCGGGCCCGGCGAATCCAGCTTGACCGCGATCGCAATGCCCAGGAGGAGCGGCGACAGCGCCACAAGCGCCAGGGTGGAGAATAGCGTGTCGAAGATGCGCTTTAAGAACAACCCCAGTTCGGGCACCTCGCCACGGTGCAGCGGAATGGTGGGAAACTGGCCGATGTATTCGATGGGGCTGTTCCACGCCACGCCGTCGTACATATCGGGAACAACCCGCAGATCCACGCCCTGGACGCGCGCCTGATCCAGCACACTCTGGACGATGCTGCGCTCGCAAGGTGTAGTGAAGAAGATTTCGTCGATAAACTGCTGGCGGGTCTGCTGAAAGAGCGTATCCAGCGTGCCCACGACGTCGCTTGAGGTCACTACCGCGCGGGAATTGGAATCGGGGAGCTCGATGAAGCCCTTGAACGTGTAACCCAGATGCCGGATGCTCTCCACGTGATGACGGAGAGCGTGCGCCTCAGGGCCGGTGCCGACGATCAGTACGTTGCGTGTGCCCAGGCCGCGGTCGAAGCGCCGATAGAGCAGGATGCGATTCGCCAGGCGCCGGAATCCCACCGCAACGGTCACCATACCCACCGTACCCAGCACGATGCCGCGGGGAATATCGTCGGCGTGAACCAGATAGAGCGTGCCCGCGAGCAACAGGCCCGAGGTGAGGCAGGCTTGCGCGCTTAACCTCTGCTCATGCAGAAAGCTGGGAAAGTGCGCCGGCGTGTACAAATGCAACCGCCGGCTGGTGACGATGAGCGCGAACGTAAATCCGCACAGCAGGGCCAGCAGAATACCCATCGAACGGCCGTGAATCAGGGTGCCGTGCCAGAAGCCTCTTGCGCCCGCTACCGGGGTGGTACGCATCTTGTAAAGCGTGGCCACCATCACGGCCACCAATACTGTCACCGCATCCAAAACCATCCCCAGCTTGGTTGCGCCACGCGCGCCGCGCGGAGTACTTCCCGCAACCCCTGCTTCCCATTCGGCCGACGAAGCCAGAGAAGATGATAGCCGTTGCCAAAAATCCGAACTCGCCATAGGAGATACGCAGACCTCAAACTTTCACAAGAGCCTGGCTAGTTGGCTACTGTGGTTGATTGGTAACGAAAAAATCAAGACATAAGTAAACCTGACGATTTCGTGTAGGACTTCTTCATGGGAGTCCCTGATTTTGTCCCTGTTTTGGCTGACACGGTGGAGCGAAAGCACGGTGGAGCGAAAGAAGGTGCGTGCAGCGAACCCTCCCGGCCTGTTTTCACCGGGATGTGACCGACATTTGGTGTTGCGTTGCGCCGGCGGCGGACCGACCTCAAAAAGAGCCTGCTGTCAAAGCCGTCAGCGAGTTGGCGCGACCGGAAGATCATCCGAGCAAACATCTACGTAAAGGCTGAGCCTCAATTGCAAGGTTCGACGTCTTTCAGAGGTTCAAAAATGGTGCGATCAAAGCAACGATTGCAGTTTCTTAGATGCGGAGCCTTTGCAATGAGAAGCCTGCGTACTGCTTCCGCATGAAATAAAGCGCCTGGTGCAATGAATCAACTTAAGCTTCACCCATTGCAGGCGGGAATAGCAAGAGAATTACACCGCAGAAGGGTTACGAGAGAGGATCGACCCGATTACCAGTGCGAGATCTTAATTGGCAGGTCGATTCTATCCCGAATTTGTGGCAAGACTGCATCCCGAATTAGTGGTAAAACAGTAAACCCTTTATTACGAAGGTAATACGTAGGCGTCCAGAGAAAGAAACTCGCGGATGTGTGGGTCGGTCGACGCAAGAAAAGCTTGGAGCGGGCCGAAGAACTGCGCCCTGCCCTGGTGGAGAAAAAGCACACTGTCGGCAAGCAGCTCGGCAAAGCGCGTGTCATGCGTGACCACAATACCGGTAAAGCCGAGTTGGTGCTTCAACCGCTGAATCAGGTCTCCCAGGCGCCGGGCGATGATGGGATCGACCATGGTGGTCGGCTCATCGTAGAGCACGATCTCAGGTTGGGCGGCCAGCGCGCGCGCCATGGCCACGGCCCGCTTGCGACCGGTGGACAGGCTGGAAGGCAGGGCATCGGCAACGTCCTCGGCGCCGACAAGGCCAATCAACCGGTCCACGATCTGTTCCAGCTGATCCTCGGCCAAGCCGCCGCGCTCGCGCAAGGGGAAGGCCACATTCTCGCGCACACTGAGCGAATCGAACAGCGCGCCATTCTGAAAAACCATCGTGACGCGCTTGCGAATGGCCCGCAAACCCTCCTCGCCGAGGCGGGTGATCTCCTGTCCCTCCACGCGGATGGATCCGGAGTCCGGCTTGAGAAAGCCCATGAGCAGGCGCAGCGACACCGACTTGCCCACGCCGCTGCGGCCCAGGATGCACAGGGTCTCGCCGCGGCCCACGGAGAAGCTCACATCCTCCAGCACGGATCGGCCATTAAAAGAGATGGAAACGTCGCTGAAGACAATGATGGGCTCCGAGGAGGCGCCGCTCGGCGTCGCGCTCGCCTCGGGCTGCACGTTGCCGCCTGCCAGTGCGTCGAGTTCCGCTTCCAGCGGCTCCAAAGGGTCGGGATGGGAAGAAGCGTCTGACATCCTCGTGCAACCAGCTTACGCGATGCGGGACCAAGCGAAAGCTTCGGCCTGCTCGACATCGCCGGGGGAATTCAGATTGAGGAACCACCGGACGGGAGGCAGGCCAAGCGGATGTGTGACCTGGCCGGACTGAGCGAGCAACTCGACGGCAACACTGTCGATAGCCTGGCCCAGGCTGGCCGCGGCGGCCTGGAAGGCGGAAAGACAGCGGCCGTTTCGGGCGTCCAGCGCGGCTTTCAGCGCAGGGAGCACTGCGCCGTCAAGCACGGCCGGAAAGGTCTGGTTAAAGCCGGCGACTGCGGGAACCGTAACGGCTTGGCCGGTGATTCTGGCGTGATGCAGCAGAAAGCCGATGAGCGCGGGCGGCAGAAGGGGCAGATCGACGGGTAGAAAGACTGCGTAGCGCGCGGAAGTGGAGGCTAATGCTGCGCAGATGCCGGCCAAAGGGCCAAGGCCGGATTCGGGGTCCTCGACGACCGGCGCAAAAGCCTCAAGAGCAGTGCGTGCGGACGGGCGCGCGCCGGCGATTGAGGCTGGAAGACCGGCCTGGGTGAGGATGGAAAGCGCGTGCGCCACCAAAGGCCTGCCGGCAAAGAGCAGAAGCGCCTTGTCTTGCCCCATGCGGCTGGACTGGCCGCCGGCGAGGACAAAGCCGGCAGCGCCAGGTTCAAGTTGGCGAGCGCACGCGCCGCGCCCCGCTGGTTTCAACGGCCAACCTCCTCCAGGAAGCGGATCAGCGAGACAATTCCCAGCTCAAAGTTCTTCAAATAAAACTTTTCGTTGGGAGCGTGGATATTGTCGTCGGGCAGGCCGAAGCCCATCATCACGCTGGGTGCGCCCAGGTGCCGGTCGAAGTCGCCGACGATGGGGATGGAGCCGCCGGAGCGGATGAAGACCGTGTCCTTGCCCCAAACCTCGTGCAGGGCGCTGGTAGCGGCCTTGATATACGGGTTGTCGACGCGAATCAGGCTCGGGTCGCCGGAATGAATCAGCCGCACATCGACCTCCACGCTGGCGGGGGCGATCTGTTCCACGTAGCTCTTATAGAGAGCAAAGGCCTTGGCCGGAGTCATTCCGGGAACCAGCCGCATGGAGATCTTTGCCGAGGCCTTGGCAGGAATAACGGTCTTGGCGCCCGCTCCGATAAAGCCTCCCGGCATGCCGTGCACTTCCAGCGTTGGCCGCGCCCAGGTGCGCTCCAGCACGCTGTAGCCCGCCTCGCCCACCAGTTGCTTCGAGCCCACTTCGTTCTTGCGGTACTCTTCCTCGTCGAAGGGCAGGCTGCGCCACGCGGCTAGCTCCTCGGGGCTGGGCGGAATGATGTCGTCGTAGAAGCCGGGGATGAGAATGTGGCCGTTCTCGTCCTTCAGTTTGGCGATGATGTGCGCCAGCGCCATAAACGGATTGGGCGCCGCGCCGCCGTACATGCCGGAGTGCAGGTCGGTCTTGGCGCCGCGCACCTCCAACTCGGTGTAGATCATGCCGCGCAGGCCCACGCAGAGCGTGGGTAGGCCGGGCGCAAAGAGCTCGGTGTCGGAGATCAGGGCAAAATCGCACTTCAACTCGGGCGGCTTGGAGGCGACAAATTGCTCGATGCCCTCCCCGCCAACCTCTTCATCGCCCTCGAACAGGACGCGTACATTCAGCGGCAGCGCGTGGTTTGCGGCCAGCAGCGACTCCAGAGCCTTTACCTGCGCCCACACCTGCCCCTTGTCGTCCGCCGACCCGCGGGCGTAGAGGTTGCCGTCGCGCTCCGCCGGCTCGAAGGGCGGCGAGAGCCATTCGTCGATGGGATCGACAGGCTGCACGTCGTAGTGGCCGTAGACCAGCACGGTGGGCTTGCCGGCGGCATGCAGCCAGTCGGCGTAGACCAGCGGATGAACTACGGTGTCAATCAGCCGCACATTCTCCATTCCGATGCGCTTGAGCTCGGCGGCCAGCGCCTCGGCGGCCTTGCGGCAATCGTCGTTGTGCTCGGGCAAAGTGGAGATCGAAGGAATGCGCAGCAGGGCCTTCAACTCATCGAGAAAACGAGGATAGTTTTTGCGGGCAAATGCAACGGCAGAAGAAGACATGAATTCGCTCCCTTCAAACTTCGAACAAATGAGAGTATAGAACGGCGAGGCGGCGCGCAGCGCTGCTGGCCATTGAATAGGGGCAAGCAGATTTGGCGAGAGTGCACCGCAAAAAGGTAAGCTAATTGTTGAGTTGGAAGCTTCTATGCAGAACGAAGTCAAAGTCCTCATCGCCGAAGACGAGCCGAATGCGCTGGCAGGCCTCGCGGAGCTGATCTCCGGATGGGGATACCGCACCGAAACCGCGCGCGACGGCGTGGAGGCCTGGGAAAAGGCGCTCCAATGGAACCCGGCCATTGTGGTCACGGACCTGAAGATGCCGCGCATGGATGGCATCGGCTTGTTGACCAAGCTGGCCGAGGGGGGATCGGGACTGAGCGCGAACATGGCCGTGGTGGTTCTCACGGCCATGGGATCGATTCAGCTGGCCGTCGACGCCATGAAGCTGGGCGCTTACGACTTTTTGCAGAAGCCGGTGGACGCCACGCGCCTGAAGACCATCCTGGCCAACGCCACGCGGCAGCGCGAGACCACCATCGAACTGGAAGTGGCGCGGCGGCGTCTGCGCGAGACCGGAGTGCTGGGCCGGCTGGTGGGCAGCTCGCCCGCGATGCGCGAAATCTTCGGGCTGATCGAGCAGGTTGCTCCGTCGAACGTGCCGGTGCTGATCACTGGCGAAAGCGGCACGGGCAAGGAACTGGTGGCGCGCACGCTGCATGACCTGAGCCCGCGCAAATCCCGGCCCTTCGTCGCCGTGAACTGCGCCGCAATTCCCGAAACACTGATCGAGAGCGAAATCTTCGGCCATGAGAAAGGCGCCTTCACGGGCGCGGTGGAGCGGCGGGCAGGCTGTTTCGAGCTGGCCTCGGGCGGCACGCTGCTGCTGGACGAAGTGGGCGAGATGCCGTCAGCTACCCAGGCCAAGCTGCTGCGAGTTCTGGAAGAGCGCAAGTTCCGGCGGCTGGGAGCGCGCAACGAGCAGGATACCGACGTGCGCGTGCTGGCGGCCACCAATCGCGATCCCCGCCAGGCCGTCGCCGAGGGTCACCTGCGCGCCGACCTTTTCTACCGGCTCAATGTCTTCAACATCGCCATGCCGCCGCTGCGCGAGCTCATGGAGGACCTGCCGGCCATGGTGGAGGCCATGATCAGCGAGATGAATGAGAAGCATGGGCGCAGGGTTTCCGGCGTGTCGGCGGCGATGCTGGAGAGGCTGCAGGCTCACAGCTGGCCGGGCAACGCGCGCGAGCTGCGCAACACCATCGAGCGCGCCGTGGTTCTTTGCCAGGATGGCGCGCTGCTCGATCCCGGGCACCTGCCGCAGGGATTCGGCAAGCACCACGAGTTAGGAGGGCCTGCCCTGGGCGGCAACTCGATTACGGTGCACGTGGGCGCAACCGTGGACGAGGCCGAACGGCTGCTGATCCTGCGCACCCTCGAGGCCGCCGGACAAAACAAGACGCGCGCCGCCGAAATTCTGGGCGTGAGCCTGAAGACCCTGCACAATAAGCTCAAGGAGTACAGCCGGGCGCGGCAAGCCTAGGCGAGCTGGCCGTATCCCGGCGCCCGTAATCCATGCACATGAAGACCAAACTCGTGCTCGCCATCACGGCTATGGTGTTCTTCATCGCCGGGCTGGTTTCGCTGGTCTACGTACATCAATTGGTGAAAGCGGCAGTGCTCGAGACCTACGACACCAACCTCATGGTGGCCGACCAGGTGCGGTTTGCGCTGCAGAATGCGCTCGAAGCCGGTCTCAAGGGCCAAACGGTCGATCCCAACAATCCTGACGAGCTGCGTGCGCTGGTTACCGAGACAGTACAAAGCGACCCCACATTGCAAGCCACGATGGTCTCGGTGATTCGCTATTCGTCCACCGTATACGACGTCAACATCGGCGACAGCGAAGGCGTCACGCTGTTGAGCACCAATCCCGACAACCAGGGCAAGCCGCTGCCCTTGCGCCCCAACTATCAACAGTTGGTCAAGGCCGGTCCTGTCGGAGTAATGAAGCAGGTATTCGCCCAGCCCAAGGTCTTTGACGTGGTGGCGTCGCTTCAAAACAACGGCAAGCTCTTCGCCACCGTCAATGTTGGCGTTCACACCTCGCTGCTCCGCGCCGCCTACGAGCCGCTGCTCAGGAAGGCATTCTGGCTCATGGGAGTTGCGCTGATTGCCGCGCTGCTGGCGGCCTTCCTGCTGAGCAATCTGGCCCTCCGGCCGCTGGCAGAGGTCAGCCGCCAGCTCGACCGCCTGACCGCCGCCGGAGGAACGCCCGCCCTGGGAAAACCTGACAAGGGAAAGCCCGCGAAAAAGCAGGACGTCGCCGCGCTCGTCTCCACCCAGATCGAGAAGATCGGCCAGCGCATGAAAAACGTGGAAGAGGTTTACTCCGCGTTGCGCGAAAACCTCGACCAGATTCTGGGCAACCTGCAGGACGGCATTTTGCTGTTCACTGAGGACAGACGTGCGGTGCTTGTCTCCGAGGCAGCGCGCCGATTTCTCGGAACCGAGCGCGACAGCATTCTGGGCTGCCACGCGCGCGATATCTTCGACCGCTCCACCCTGCTCGGGCGGCCGCTGTGCGATGCCATCGAAGCCGGCGTGAACATGGTGAAGGAAGAGATTCGCACCGAAAACGGGCGGCGCATCCAGGCCTCGGTGGACTTTATCTACGACGACGAAAGCCGCCGCGGTCTGGGCGCGCTGGTTACGCTGCACGATCTGGAATCGGCAGCTGAGATCGAGTCGGAGCTGGAGCTTTCGCGGCGCATGGCGGCCATCGGGCGGCTCACCTCGGGCGTGGGTCACGAGGTGAAAAATCCCATCAACGCCATCGTGGTGCATCTGGAGCTGTTGAAGTCGAAACTGATCGAGGACGGCGCACCGGCGGCGAGGCACCCCGCGGCCAGACATCTTGAAGTGATCGACGCGGAGATTCGGCGGCTGGACCGCGTGGTGCAAACCCTGGTGGATTTTTCGCGTCCCGTGGAACTGAATCTGCGCGAGCACGATCTTCGCCTCGTCATCGGCGACGTGCTGGCTTTGGCCGGGGAGGAGTTTTCCACGCGCAATGTCGCGCTGAGCAGCCGCATGCCGAACGAACCCGTGATCGCCAATGTAGATGCCGATTTGTTCAAGCAGGCCGTGCTCAATGTGATCCAGAACGGCGCGCAGGCCATGCCCGAAGGCGGGCGGCTCGATGTGATTCTCGAAGAAGACTGGAAGAACGGAGAGACTTCCGCTTCGCTGGCGCCGGCCAACGGACCGGCCGGCGATAAATTCGCGCCATCGGCGTGGAAAACCGCCCTGTTGCGCATCGCCGATGAGGGGCCGGGCATTCCCGAGGAGATCCGGGAAAAAATCTTCGATCTATACTTCACCACCAAGACCGGCGGCAGCGGCATCGGGCTGGCCATGACTTACCGCATCCTGCAGTTACACCACGGGAGCGTAGACGTACAATCGAGAGAGGGCCGCGGAACGGAATTTCGACTGCACATTCCGCTCACTTCCGCGGAGCGGGGACGCCGGCATATGCAGCCGGTAATGGTTAAAAACGAGAAGGGGTTGGGAGGATGAGGGTGCCTGCCAAGTGCGCTGCGTGCCTGCTGCCGTTCTTGCTCACGGGCTGCTTCCATTTGCCCTTCCACAAGAATCAGCAGGCACAAAAACCCCCGCTGGCGCCGCCCGTCGAACTTCCCCAGACGCTTGAACTCGCATCCGTCGAGCTGCCGACTGACCTGCTCCTCATCCCCGGCGAACCCATCTACAACATGAGGGAGGTGCCGCAGCCCATCAAGCCGCCAGTCAGGCACAGGAGACCGGCGAATCCCATTCCTGAAGAAGACGCAAACGCTCCGGAAGCTGCGCCAATCCCAGCGCCCGGCGTAAGCGCCCTTGGCGAGCTCTCCTCCGGCGACCCCACCAACCTTCGCCAACAAACGCAGGATTCCATCGCCGCCATCGAGCGCGGACTCAATGGCATCAACCGCACCTTGACCGAACCCGAGCAGAAGAGCGCAGCGCATATCCGCGAGTTCGTGAAGCAAGCCAAAGCGGCTCTCGCCTCAGGCGACGTGGAGGGAGCGCACACGCTGGCCGCCAAAGCCCAGGTGCTGCTGACCGAGCTTACGCACTGACTGCGATTAGGGCTGTTCCCCTCGCCACTACGTCCCTGCTTTTCACAGCTCTCCCCAACTTAATTTGCTGCGCAGCGCGTCAAAAAAGCCGCTGTCGCCCAGGCGGACCAGCTTGACCGTGTGGCTGGAGCGGCAGCACCTCACCTCGTCCCCACGGCACAGCTCAACGCCCTGCTGGCCATCGATGGTCAGCAGCGCTACATTGGGGACGCCTTCGACGCGCACGATCAGCGATGCGTCGCCCCGCACCACAATGGGACGTAGCGTGAGCAGGTGGGGACAGATCGGCGTCACCACCATGGCATCCACATTCGGCGTCAGGATGGGACCGTTGGCGGCAAGCGTGTAGGCCGTCGAACCCGTGGGAGTGGACACGATCACGCCGTCGGCGCGAAACCGCGCTACGCTCCTGCCGTCCAGTTCCACAGCAAATTCGCCCATGCGGGCGATGTCGCCCTTTGAGACCACAATCTCGTTGAGCGCCTCGAAGCTTGCGTACTCGGCGCCCTCGCGCCACAGCGCGGCGTGCAGCATGGCCCGCTCATCCAGGCTGTGGCAACCCTCGCACCATTTTTTCAGAGTGGCATACAGTTCGGCGAGACGAACTTCGGTAAGGAATCCGAGAAACCCGAGATTCACGCTGAGGATGGGCGTACCCACGGTGGCAAAAATGCGCGCCGCTGCCAGCAGCGTTCCATCGCCGCCCAGCACAATGACTAGCGCCGGCGCCCGCGCGGGCAACTCTGTGCGAGCGACCGCGGGAGCAGACGCGGTGTAACTGCCGCCTTCCAGGTCCAGCACAGGGTCGTAGCCGTGTCGGCGCAGCCATGCAATCAACTCCGGCAAAAGCCGCGCGAGCTCTTCCCGGTTGGGCTTCGAAACAATGGCGACCGAGGTCATGCGTTTCAGTTTAACGGACCGCATCGGCTGGGGACAAAAGCGCGATTCGGTACATAATCCTGGCGCAGAAACCTGCTGACACTATCGGAATTCTGGCTGTATATTGGTTTAACACCAAATGCGGAGCCTATCCGCTGGCTGCCCGCTGGGACAAGTATTGACAGTGTGACAGGCCGGAACGGCAGTGCACGAAGAGCTGCAAGGAAAGGAGTGAGCGATGGATTGGTATTTGATGGTATGGAGAAAGTATGCCGAATTCGATGGACGTGCGCGGCGCACAGAGTATTGGATGTTTACGCTGTTCAATGTTTTGGCCGTACTCGCGCTAGGTGTGGTCGGCGTCGTCGGCCTCGCAATATCTAAGGATTACGGGGCCGTCCTGTTCGTTCCGGTTGGCATTTATGGCCTGGCCGCTGTGATTCCATCTTTGGCTGTCGGCGTGCGTCGCCTGCATGACTCCGGCAAAAGCGGTTGGTTGATTCTAATTGGTCTTATTCCCTACGTCGGGGGCGTCGTCCAAATTGTTCTAATGTGTCTGGACAGCCAACCGGGAGTGAACCAATACGGACCCAATCCGAAGTTTCCTGAGCAGGCAGCTGCGATGTACGCCGGGAACGCAGCCTTCGCCCCGGCGGGGTATCCCGCGCAGCCGCAACCTCTCGTGGGTCAGTATGGTGTTGGGTTATGCAATCGTTGCGGCGCAACGATAAACTCCGGATCGTCGTTTTGCGGCAGTTGTGGCGCGCACGTTTGAGATCGGCGAAGAGGCCGGTCCTTCCTATCGAGGACGACATGGTTGCGGAAGGCTGGTTGGTTGCGTTCGCCGCAGGCATTAACAATGCCCCCGCCGATTACTCACGGGTAGAGCAGTGACAAGAACAGTCAAACGTCTCGCCATACACAGCCTGATAGCGATGCCTTTAGGCGTAATGTGTTCGCTCCTTGGCGGCATCCCTATTTTGATCATTCAGCAGATAGTCGGGCGCTGGACCATGCCTCGAGCAGTAGATTCTTGGTATGGGCTTCTTGCCTGGTGGGCTGGCCTTGCCTTGGGCTTTCTTGTAAATCGTCGAATGCTTCAGCGCGCAGCCTGCTTCGTATGGTTCCCGGGCCTGCTTTGGCTGGCTTACGGGATTCTGAGTACGGCAGCGGGTTGGCGCCCCGAGGGGATGTCATGGATGATAAGGGTCAGAATCGAGCTGTTTCCGCTTGAGCATGACCACTGTGGAATGACAGAATGTCTCGGCCAGCCATTCTACACATGGCCGGCCCTTAACTCGGTCGCGTACTCAATCGGTGCCGCGCTTGCTCTTCTATCAAAACGGGACAGAGCCGACGGCGGGGAACCATTTAGTGAGTACACTACGCTTGGGCTGAAGTAAGAACGGTGGTGTCACGTCACGCTTCGCAGCTTTCACGAAGTTTGGGGCGTTGCCACTGGCGATTTCCAGTACTCGCGAAAGCAGCTTCTTTCACACCCGCCGCGCGTAGAGCAAGAACTCCCGGTTGCCTTCCGCGCCGGTGATCGGCGACGGAATCGTCTCGACCACTTCCCAGCCCAGCGAACGCACGCACTCCGCGACCTTGCCGACCGCGAGCTCATGTGCGGCCGGGTCGCGAACGATGCCGCCCTTGCCCACATGCTGGCGCCCGGCTTCGAACTGTGGCTTCACCAGGATCACGGCATCCGTAAGAGACGGCGCGGCAGCAACGACGGCGGGAAAGACGAGCGTGGCCGAGATAAACGAGACATCCATGACGAGCAATGTGAGCGAGGGCGCGGCTTGTGCGGCGGCGAGCGAGCCCGGCTCGAGCAGGCGCGCGTTGGTGCGCTCCAGCAGGCGGACGCGCGGGTCGTTGCGCAGCTTCATGTCGATCTGCCCGAAGCCGGTATCGACGGCCGTCACCTGCGCTGCGCCATGCTGTAGCAGGCAGTCGGTAAATCCGCCAGTCGAAACTCCGACATCGAGACAGGCGCGGCCTGTCACGTCAATCTGCCAGTGATCGAGAGCTGCCGCGAGCTTCAATCCGCCGCGGCTCACATAGGGCTGGTCTTCGCCGAGAAGGCGGATCGGGGAATCCTCCGCGATGGCCGTGCCCGGCTTGTCAACCTTTTGCTCCCGCACCAGAACCCGGCCGGCAAGGATGAGCGCGCGGGCGCGTTCGCGGCTGACGGCAAAGCCATGCTCGACGAGCAAAAGATCGAGCCGTGTTTTTCCCGGTCTCGATTTTTCGAGACGCGGCCTTTCAGGACGGATTTTCGTCGCATTCTCCATTGCCGCTGCGAAGTTCCTCTGAAAAAGTTGAAGGGCCGTTCCCACGCGGGGGAATGGCCCTTTACGGATTGCCTCAGCGCCCTCCGAGCTACGGAGTGGCTTGGCAGGCAGCGAGCGAAACCAGCGACGCATTGCCCGGCAGGTTACAGGGCTGCCCGTAGCCGGGAACGCGGCTGCTGTAATTGTTGTTGCCGCCGCCGGAACCGCTCTGTGTGGTGGTGCGTAGGTCTATAGGTAAGCCCTCCACCAGAACTGTTGTGTCGATCACATCAACCACGGTCGGGCTCGACTCGATGATGGTGATATAGGGGCTGTCGGGCGAGACCGCATAGATCTTGGAGTATTCGGAATTCTGCGTGTTCATCACGGTGCGCGGATGGCCGACGACAGTAAGCGTCTTTTCCACCGTATGCGTGGACAAGTTCACCACCGTCACGGTGCCGTTCGCCGTTCCGTCGTTCTGATTGGCCGTATACGCCTTGCTGCCGTCGTAGAGAACCGTCACGCTGGCCGGGTTGGGGGTCGCGGTATTGCCCACCGGAATGGTGTACGTTGTTCCGAAAGTGGCGCTGTCGTTGCCGTACTCATCCAGGCTCACATCGATCACGCTAATCGACCCGCCATCGTAGTTGGCTACCACCAGTTGCTGTGTTGCCTGGTTGTACTCGGCATAAATCGGCCCGGCGATCGCTGTCATGCCTGCCGTTCCGTTGGGCGGCGTAACGCCTGTGGCAGCCACCGCGGTGGTTGATAACGGCAGAACGGGATGGTTGAAGTAAGTCTGCCCATTCTGGTTGGTGCAGCCGGCCGGGGGCGGGCAGCCTGAATCCAACGTATTGTTCCTGATGTTGATGACCGTGAGCGTATCGTCTCCCCGGTTCAACACATACAAGCGCTGCTGATCGGCGCTTGGTATGGCGTAGACAGGGCACTTGCCCACAGGGATAGCAGGATCTGCCGTGTTGCTGGATAGCTCGATGGGGGTAGCCGCGCCGTTCGTTGAAACCGTTCTGGGCGTTTGGTTGCAGGTCATGGGCGCGGTATCGGGAACGTCCTGGCTGATGACGTATTCGCGCCCGCCGGAAAGGGGTGTCGGGGATCCGGCGATGAACATGGGCAATGTGTTGGGATTGGTCACCGTGCCCGTCACGGGAATGGCGCGTTGGAATGCCTCGGGCGATCCCGTAAACTGATCGACCACATTCCCATTCAGGTCGGTGGCCCAAAGTCCGGACGAGGGCGGCATCAGGTTGACCGGCTGCGCCGTGGGCGGCAGCGTGGAGGTTAAGACATTCTTGGTCTGCAGCGAGGTGGTGATGGAAAAGTTGGATAGCGTGCCGTTGCTGTTGATGGTGTAGCCTGTAGCGCCAAGCTCATCCAGCGTAAAAGCCGTCGGGCCGGGACCGATGCTCGCTTCCGTCATTACCGAATCGCCCGAGTAATCGATGATCGTGACCACACCAGGGCTACTGGAGCCCGTAGTCGAAACCACAACCGTATAGGACGTCGGCTGCGGCGCCGGGCCGTTGGTGTTCACCGGTGTCACCACCGGTCTGTAATTATCGCCGCAACCGCCAATCAGGGCAGATAGCGCAACAGCCGCAACAGTCACACCAATCTGCGCAAACGCCGCCCGCGCCCGGCTTGCATTCATAGGAAAAACCCTCATGCCTGTTCTTTCCTGCTTACTTGGTGATTGTAAATCAGGCGGGCGGGGAGAACCCGTGCCCGCGGCTGCGCCTTCTTGGCACAAGGAAAACGAGGGTTTGCTATCCCTCAGACAGACAGTGCGGCGCACCTTTTTCCCGGCGCCGCCACGGGATACGATGAAGCGTGGCTCAAGAGAAACTGACCTGGCAGTCGAAGCTGGTGTTGCTCGCGGTGCTGCCCTTCGCGGGCACGGATGTGCTGCTTGCCTGCTTTTCGCGCACGGCCCAAACAGCTCCCGTGGCAATTTGGGCTGTAGGGCTAAGCGCGTTGCTGGGGCTGGTGACCTGGAGGCTGCGGGCGGCCACGCCGGCGGCAGCGGTAACCGGCGCAACCATCACGGCCAGCCTTATGTTTTCGACGGCTTGGCTCCCTTATGCCCCGTGGCATTCGGCCCTTACGCCCACGCTGGCGGTTTCCGTGCTCGCCTTTGCCGCCACCAGGGTGGGCCGAGCAAAAAAAGAGCGGCTGGGCACGGCAGAACGGCGAAGGGGGCGATCTGCGTCGCAGATAGTGGCCAATCTGGGCTTCGCGGCGCTGGTGTCGAGCGGTCCCGTACATTTCTGGCTGCTCGATTGCCGCTGGATTCCGCACCATATCGGCGCTCAGGCGCCGTTTCTTGCCCTGGCGCTGGCCGCGCTGGCTGAAGCCGCGGCAGACACCGTCTCCTCCGAGATCGGGCAGGTGCTCGGTGGCCGGCCGCGCATGATTACAACCTTGCGCTTGGTAGATGCGGGCAAGGACGGGGCGGTGAGCCTGGCCGGCACACTGGCTGGCGTGGTTGCGGCGGCTGGTGTTGCCGGTGCCGGAAGCTGGGCTCTGCGCGGCGATCTGACTCTGTTCGCGGTGAGTTCTGCGGGAGCCGTCTTCGGCCTCTTCTTCGACAGCCTGCTGGGAGCAACTCTGGAGGAGTGGGGCTGGCTGAACAACGATGCGGTCAACTTCCTCTCTACGGCCAGCGCGGCGGGGGCGGCGCTTGCATTGCTGTGCGCGATGCACTGAAGCCGGCGAACACTCACACTGGAACTCGCACTCACTCCCTTGCTTCCTCGGTCCCTTGGTCCCTGTATTTAGTGCAGATGCAGCCGCCACAGCGTATAGCTGAGAATCTCGTGTCCGATCCGCTCGGCCTCCAGAGTCTTGTCTTCGGCGGCGGGACGGGGCCGGGGCGAAGTCAGCACATTCAGCCCTTCGGCGGCGCAGATGGCGTGGATGCGAAACATGTGGGTGTCGTCACTGACCACAACCAGGCGGCGGAGCCCGTTGACGCGGGCGATGACGGCGATGCGGCGGGCAGACTCCTGGGTATTGCGGCTCTCCGTTTCAGCAATGATGTCCGCCTCGGGAACGCCCTTGCTGATCAGGTATTCCTCGCCCACGGAACCCTCGGTGAACTGGTCGCCGCCGTTGCCGCCGAGAGTGATGATGAGCGGCGCGATGCCGCGATGGTAAAGCTCCAGCGCGTGGTCCAGGCGGGCGCGATACACCGGGGAGGGCCGGCCGTCGTACTCCGCCGCGCCCAGCACGCCGATGGCGTCGGCAGGCGCAGCCTGATCCTGGCTGGCGTAGCTCTCAATTTGCATGTAGACCCAGCGGCACCAGCACAGAACGCCAACCAACAGAACGAGAAATAAGGACACGGCCGCGCTCAGTGCCCATTTTCGGTGCGGTGTCGTGCCCAGCCACCCCATGCGCTCCATTGTAGGTTCCGCACTCGTACCTTGCAGGCCGATCTCCCCCGAGAAACGATTCGCCCGCCTGAACATAAAAGGCCGGGATCTGTCCCCTGGTCTCTAGTCCCTCAGTCCCTGTCTTTTCACCGCTGCAGGACCATAACGACTTCGTGCGTGGGGATGGCGCCCTCGCGCAAGATCTCCCAGCGCCCGGATCCGAGCGAAAGATCGACAATCGTGGTGGGCTGCGCATTTCCGGTCGGGCCGCCGTCAACGATGAGCGGAATGCGGTCGCCGATCTGGTCGCGGACACTGGCGGCGTTGGTGCACTCCGGCGCCCCCTGCACGTTGGCCGAAGTGGCCGTGATGGGCAACCCGAGGCGCTCCACCACCGCGCGCGGAATGGCCGCATCCGGCACGCGCAGAGCCACATTGCCGGTATTGGCCGTGGAGCGCAGCGGCAGTTTGGTCCCAGCGCGGACGATGATGGTGAGCGGGCCGGGCCAGAAGCGCTCGGCCAATTTATCGAACTGCACGCCAGTGTCGCGCGCCAGCTCATAGGCCTGGGACACGGAGGCGATCAGCAGCGAGAGCGGTTTGTGCTTCTGGCGGGTCTTGATCTGGTAAATCTGCTCCACGGCGTGCAGGTTCACCGGGTCCACAGCCAGGCCGTAAAAGGTATCCGTGGGCAGGGCAATCACACCCCCTTTGCGCAGGCAGGCGACAATGTAGTCGATCCGGTCCGGTTGGGGTTCATCGGGATGGACGCGCAAAATTTCTGCGGACAAGGAGGCCTGCCTGGGTTCCCGAATAAGAAAGACGCTACAAATTCGGAAACTATCACAGCACCAGCCGCGGTGCAAGTTGCAACGCAGATTCCAGCCCCTGGCTTCCACCCTCCAGCTCACGGCAACTCGCTCTTTTGAGCGACAAAATAAGGCCACAAACCTCAATGACCCGATGGGCAGGAACAGCGAGAAGCTGGTAGCGAGTAGCTAGTAGCTGCTCTTACAATCCTCACAGCAGTCCGAGAGTTGGTTCCATGCCTGTCCGCGTGGTCGAAAGCAAGCAGAATGCACGCCTGAAGGAGCTGCGGCGGGCGCTGGCAGCTCCCGGCCGCGGCGCGCGCGGACTGGTGGGAATTGAAGGTCCAAAGATATTGGAAGAGGCACTGCGCGCGGGCTTGCGGATTGTGACCGTTTTTTTGGCGCAAGGCGCAGAGGAACTGCTCGACGCGTTGCATGTGGCGCCCGGAACCGAAATTCTGCGTTTACCCAGGAAACTGCTCGACTCCGCGCTGGCCACTGAAACGCCGCAGCCGATTGCCGCGCTGGTTGAGCCGCCCGATTGGACCTGGGCGCACTTGCTTGGCGGCCCGCAAAATGCAGCGCCCCTGGTGGTGGTGCTTGCCGGCATTCAGGATCCGGGCAATCTGGGCACGATTCTGCGTTCGGCCGAAGCCTTTGGCGCCGATGGCGTGGTGAGCCTTTTGGGAACCGTGAGCGCGTGGAACCCGAAGGCGGTGCGCGCCTCGGCGGGCAGCGTCTTCCGCGTGCCGTTCCTCGCAGTCAGCGAGCGGGAGTGTCTTGAAGAACTGCATGAGGCGGGAGTGAAGATTCTTGCCACGACCGTGAACGCCGCGCAACCGGCCGAACTGGTGGACATGACCGGCCCGGTAGCTCTCATCATCGGCAATGAGGGCAACGGCGTGGCCGACGTTCTCGCGGCGAAGGCCGATGCGAGAATTACGATTCCCTGCCCGGGACCGGTGGAGAGCCTGAATGCAGCCGTGGCGGCCGGCGTGCTGCTCTATGAAGCGGCGCGGCAGCGAGTGGCAAGGAGCGGCGGGCCGGCGGGCCATCGAGGAGCCAGGCGATGAGCTTGTTCGACACCGAATCCGACCCTCCTCAGCCCTCCTTCAAAGGCCCCCGCGCCGGGGGCGCGCCGCTGGCAGAGCGGATGCGCCCGCGCAGCCTCGACGAGTTACTCGGCCAGGAGCACCTCGTCGGCCCCGGCAAGCCTCTGCGCGTGCAGATCGAGCGCGACGATGCCAGCTCCATGATCTTCTGGGGCCCTCCCGGCGTGGGCAAAACCACCCTTGCCAAAATCGTCGCCGAAACCACCAAGGCCAGCTTCATTGAGTTCTCCGCCGTCACCAGCGGCATCAAGGAGATCAAGCAGGTGATGGTCACGGCAGCCAAGGCCGCCGAGCGCCACTCGCGCACCATCCTCTTCGTCGATGAGATTCACCGCTTCAACAAGGCGCAGCAGGACGCGTTTCTGCCCTACGTCGAGCGCGGCGCCATCCGGTTGATTGGCGCGACCACTGAGAATCCTTCCTTTGAGATCATCTCGCCCCTGCTCTCACGCTGCCGCGTGTACGTTCTGGAGCCGCTCAAAGAGGAGCAGATTACCGCCCTGCTGCGCCGCGCTCTGGCGGATAAGGACCGCGGTCTGGGCGCGCTCTCGCTCACCGCCGATGACGACGCCCTCTCGCTCATCGCCGGCTACTCCAGCGGCGACTGCCGCAACGCCTACAACACACTGGAAGTTGCGGCACAGCTTGCTGTCGCCGACGAGACGAAGCACATCACCAAGGCCACGGCGACCGAAGCCGTCCAGCAGCGCGTCTTGATGTACGACAAATCCGGCGAGGAACACTACAACCTGATCTCGGCGCTGCACAAGAGCGTGCGCAACTCCGACCCGGACGCCGCGCTCTACTGGCTGGGCCGCATGTTCGCAGGCGGCGAAGACCCGCTCTATCTCGCTCGCCGCATCGTGCGCATGGCCGTCGAAGACATCGGCCTCGCCGCGCCCGAGGCGCTCAATCTCAGCCTCTCGGCTAAGGGAGCCGTCGACTTTCTCGGCTCGCCTGAAGGCGATCTCGCTCTCGCCGAAGCGGTGGTTTATCTCTCGCTCGCGCCCAAATCGAACTCCGTCTACACCGCCTACAGCGCAGTGCAGGACGACATCGAACACACGCGCCAGGAACCGGTTCCACTTCACCTGCGCAACGCGCCCACGCGCCTGATGAAAGATCTCGAATACGGCAAAGGCTACCTCTACGCCCACGACGAAGAAGGCAAAGTCGCCGACATGGACTGCCTGCCCGACTCGCTCAAAGGCCGCACCTACTACCACCCCACGCAGGAGGGGCGGGAAAAGCAGTTGGCCGCGCGGTTGGAGGAGATTCGAAAAATCAGGGCAGGGAAGCGGGGCCATTGATCCCCCACGAAAAAACCGCGTTTCAAGGGCATTTCAACGATGTTAAACTCAGGCATTGCCCGGAACCCAAAGTTTCATCAGGCTCCGAAGAGAACGGACCAAGGAGCATCTCGCGATGTCCGACCTTGCAAAGAAACTCATTGCTGAGAGCAAGCGTACTCTGGCCACCTTCCTCGATCTCGGCAACTGCGGCATGACCGAAATCCCTGAAGAGATCGGCGATCTTGTCTGGCTGGAGTCCCTTTTACTGTCCCAGAACGCAAGTCGCCGATCCATCAGGACCGCAGTAGGATCGGCATGCATCTCGGCCAGATACGCATGCTCCTCGGCATCCGTCACATAGCCCTGCTTGCCCGGCGCCGATGAGATCACCGTGAACCAGACCACGCCTTTGGCGGTCCACTCCTTTTGCAGTGCCTGCATGTTGCCGCTGACGTAATGCTTCTGGGTGTACAGGCAGCCCTGGTTGTGCCATTCGAGCACCACATACTTGCCGTGGTATTGGTCCAGAGTGTGAGCCTGGCCGCGCGAGTCGGTTGCGGTGAATTGCGGCGCGGGCGAGCCCACCACGGCCTGCGCGCCTGCCGTACAAGGTGCGAGGGTTGCCGCAAGCAGAGCCACGCCAGCTAAAGAATGCGATATTTTCATGAGAGCCAACCTCCTGAGGGGAATGCAGACGATTGACTTACCGGAATTTCAGTTTACGGTACTTTGGACGAATTACGGCATTTCTCCTTCAGATATAGCCCTTGCAACATCGTGCCAGGTTGCGATTCTTTGAGAGAATCGCAACTTGAGTGCACCGGCTCTGGGATACAGCAGAAGGAGAAATGCTTTAGCGCCGGCCTGAGTTGCAGGGCTCGGCAGCTTGCTCAACGCATCCGTCACGATGCCGGGGGTCAGAACCTGAGGTAAGAGTTGAGGGTCGGTTTGGCTTGGCGCGTAAAGCGCATAAACCGGCACGCCGCTTCGGCCCAGCGCTGTGAGCGCCTGTGTAATGGCCGGGTCCTGTCGCGTCCAGTCGGCCTTGAGCAGCGTCACGTTCTTGGCCTGAAACGCCTGCATGACTTCGGGTTGGTCAAGGGCCACGCGCTCATTCACCTGGCAGCTCAGGCACCAGCTCGCGGTAAAGTCCACAAAGACGGGCTGGCCGGCCGCGAGCGAACGCTCGACTGCGTCGGCCGACCAAGGCTGCCACTGCCCCTCGACCGCGCCGTGGCCGGCAGCATTCAACGGCGTCTGAGCCTCCGGCGTTTCAGCCAACTCCCTGGGCGCGGTCACGCTCACCGCAACCACCGTGAGCACAATCAGCCCAGCCACCACCGCAGCCCAGCGTCGGGCCGGCCAGCGGCCGAGGAACCACCCGGCAATTGCCAGCAGCAGGAGGCTCGCGAGAAGCGCCGCAAGCTGCGCCGCGCCGTAGGCCTGCGCGACCACCCACGCCAGCCAGATGACCGTGGCGAAGATGGGAACCGAGATGGCCTGCTTCAGCACGTCCATCCAGGCGCCGGGCCTGGGCAGCAGGCGCGTCCAGGCAGGCTGCATGGTAAGCGCGACGTAGGGCGCGGCGAGTCCAAGCGCGAGCGCTGTGAACACTGCAAACGTGACGGCTGCCGGCTGCGCCAGCGCGTAGCCGATGGCCGCTCCCATGAACGGCGCGGTGCACGGCGTAGCGACGACCACGGCCAGCACGCCGGTAAAAAAGCTGCCCGCGTAGCCCTGCTTAGCGGCGAGCGAACCCCCAGCGCTGGTCAGCGTGAGCCCGATCTCAAACTGCCCAGCCAGCGAAAGCCCGAGAAAAAACAGCAATCCGGCCATCAGCGACAAGAAGACCGGCGACTGGAACTGGAAACCCCAGCCCAATACTGCTCCGGCCGCGCGCAGGCCGAGCAGCGCAGCCACCAACACCCAAAACGAAACCAGAATTCCAGCCGTGTAGACAAACCCGTGCGTGCGCAACTTGTGCCGTTCTTCATTGCCCGACTGCACCAGAGCCAGCCCCTTCAAAAAAAGCACGGGAAAGACGCAGGGCATGAGGTTCAAGAGCAATCCGCCAAGAAAAGCCAGCCCCGCGATGCGCGCCAGCCCCGACAATGAGAAGGCGGGCAGCGGAAGCGGAGCAGCGGCCATTCCCGGCAGCGCAGTCAGCTCGTAGTTCCTCCCGCCCGAAAGCTCCAAAACACCCCGCAACTGCGCAGGCGCGGCGGTCAGGTTCGCGTCCTTCTTGAGTTCCAGAATCAAACCCGTCGCCGTGGGCGTGAGCTTCTGCGGCGCAGGATTGTCGAGAATGTCCTGGTCTTCGGGGAAAAACGCCGCCTGCGTCTCGCGCTGGCCCGTTTCAACGGCGAGGCGAAAGCCTGTCGCCGTGGGTTGGAAGACGGCGTGGTCGGCGGACGGGAGCGATTGCGGGAGTAAATTTGAAAGGCGTTTCCAAAGTTCCTGGTCGGGTGTGGAAATCAGCTTGACCGTCGGTTCACCGGGAAGGAGCCGAACGCCTTCTTCCAAGTCTGCCTTGCCCGGAATGCAAACGTCTCGGCAAACGAGCCAATTCACCTTGGCATGGAGAACGGCGGAATTTGGCTTCGACCCCTTCGCCACATCGAAGCGGAATGGGAAGAGGACTTCGTTCTCATAACCGAAGTCCATCAGCGGGCCCAGAGGCAGCCGCTTGGGCGCGGGAAACTGCATCGAACTGGCGGTGAGTCCTGAAGGCAGGGTCCAATGCATATCCGGCGGCTCGCCGGAGTCGCCGGGATTCTGCCAATACACGTGCCAGCCCGGCTCCAGCTTGAAATAAAGACCGGCTTGGTTCTGCCCACCAGGATAAAGATCGCTGTCAGGGAAGATGAGCTGCACATGCAGATGCGCAACGTCAGCAGAGTTCGAGGCAGCGAACGCCGGCATCCCAATGGCCAGCACGAACAACAGCGCCCAAATGGGGCTGAAGCGGCGCGAGGAGAGTGGAGAAATGATCATCATCTGACCTTGCCCTCAGAATGCGTATCCCATAGCGGGCCGGTTTTGACGAGGTTAATTCATCTCGTCGTAGTCGTTGTGACGGTGGGAATGTGGAAATCGGATTGATCGATTTCCAAGGTCGGTGGG
>Ga0326727_10004512_pt1 | contig 41698 bp, 36 predicted proteins | sample MB2enrmetagenome_FD_207643 | JGI IMG/M metagenome (GOLD analysis project Ga0326727, IMG submission 207643) | Lab enriched peat soil microbial communities from McLean, Ithaca, NY, United States - MB29MY | ecosystem: Environmental > Terrestrial > Soil > Wetlands > Peat | place: USA: New York...
GGTCTACGACTACGGCGAACCGATGCAGGCTTTCGAGGTCGTGTGGCCCACCGGCGACGTCTTCCGGCTCGGCTCGGCCAGCGTCAACGGCTACCCGGACTCAGGATCGCACGGCGGAAACCCGTCGGGCCCCGGCATCGATTTCTACCGCTTCGTGCAGGGTGCGCAGGGGACCATGGGGGTTGTGACCTGGACCAACCTGAAGGTGATGTTCGCGACGAAGAAGGACAAAGTCTTCTTCGTTCCAGTGGACGACTTGGCCTACGCGCAGGAGTTTTTGTACCGGCTTCTGCCGCGCCGAGTCGGGCAGGAGGTGCTGCTGCTGAACCGGACCGACCTGGCTGCGATCGTTGCCGAAAATTTTCCGGCGGATTTCGAGCGGCTGCGCGCAACGCTCCCCCCATGGACATTGATCATCGTCGTGAGCGGCCTTTCGCGCCGTCCGGATGAAAAGATCGCGTATGAGGTGAAGCTGCTCAGGGAGATCGTGAGAAACGAGTTCCGGAAATTGGTGCCGGACGAAGCCCTGCCGGGTTTCCCGGGATTGGGAGGGAAAATCCTTTCGCTGCTTCGCAACCCGTGGCCTGCCGGCGTGCCGTACTGGAAAAACCGGTGGCAAGGCGGATCGCAGAGCCTCTTCTTTATCGCGCGTCCGGAAAAATCCCAGAAGTTCGTGGAGATTGTCGAATCGGTCGCCCCGAAACACGGCTATCCGGTCGCCGATATTGGAAGCTATATCCAGCCTATCGAACACAACCGCGCCTGCCAGGTGGAGTTCACCTTCTTCTATGACGAGAAGAATCCGGCGGCGAAATCGCGGATTGCCGCCCTGTACAAGGATGCGGCTCGCGCTCTTCTCAATGAAGGCGCCCTGTTTACCAGGCCCTACGGTGATCTGGCGCCCATGGTCTATGAACGCGCCGCCAATTACGTCATGGCGCTCAGGCGGGTGAAGAAGATTTTCGATCCCAACAACATTATGAATCCGGGCAATTTGTGCTTCTAGGGAGGCGATGATGCCAACGAAAGTGAATTTGGAAACGATAGATCTCAACAACTACAGGTACGACATGAGCAGGTGCATCAAGTGCAAGGGGTGCTACTGGGTCGAGCACACCTACATGCCCGGCATGAAGTTTGCCTCGAGATGCCCCAGCAATGTGTGGAACGATTTCGATTCTTACGGCGCCTTCGGAAAGATGAGAATCGGAACGGCGCTAGTCGAAGGAAAACTCAGTTGGACCCCGACGCTCCTGGAAGTGGTCTATGCCGATCCTCTGTGCGGCGCCTGCGACGTCGGCTGCAAACGGAATCTCGACCTCGAGATCGAATTGTCGCTCGAAGCGATGCGCGTCAAAGCCGTCCAGGACGGGGCCGGGCCCATGCCGGCGCACAAGAAGATCGCCGAGAATATCGCCCGGACGCACAACCTCTTCGGAGCCCCGCACGGCAGCAGAAGGAAATGGGTGTCCAAGGATATCCAGGTGGCGGAAAAAGCGGACGTGCTTTACTTCGTCGGGTGCACCGCCTCGTATACGAACAACGAAATCGCCCAGGCGACCGGAAGGATTCTCAACGCGTCCCGGACGCCTTTCATGCTCATGCCGGATGAATGGTGCTGCGGCAACACGCTTCAGTCCGTTGGAATGCTGGACGAAGCCCGTCACTTGGCGAAACGCAACATCGAGATGGTCAAGGCGGCGGGAGCGAAAACGGTGCTCCTCTCCTGCGCCGAAGGGTACAGGATGTGGAAGGTCGAATACCCGAAACTGCTCAACATCGCCACCGCCGACCTCCCGTTTGAGGTGGTTCACCTGGCCGAGTTCGCGGATGCGGCGCTAAAGAACGGTTCGCTCCGGCCGACGAAACCGGTCAACGCGCGCTTGACCTATCACGACTCCTGCAGCATCAGCCGGCTCGCTGACCCGTGGACTCCGTGGAGCGGCGAACGCGGCTGGATGGGGACCGTCAGCCCGAAACTGAAGCGGCGGCGCGGCACCCAAGGGCTCTACGCCCAGCCGAGGAATGTGATCAAGGCCATTCCCGGAGTCGAATTTATCGAGATGATCCGGACCAGAGAGAATGCGTTCTGCTGCGGCGCCGGACGTGGAACCAAAGAGGCTTTCCCGACACTCGCTTCCTCCTCAGCGAAACACCGGTTGGAAGAGGTGAAGGAAATAGGAGCTGAAGTCCTGGTTTCTGCATGCCCATGGTGCAAAAACAACTTCGCGCAGGCGGTCCAAGAGGACGGTCATGGCGTGAAGGTGATGGACTTCTCTGAACTCATTGCCGCTTCGCTCGGCGCATAAGGAGGAAGTCATGGCCATAGTAAAAGAAGCATACAAAGCATTAGAGGCTATCGTAGGCGCCAAATACCTATCCGACGATCCGGTGATCTGCGAAGGCTACAGGTCGGGCCCGGCAGGCTATGAAGCCGGCACGGGCTATGAGCGGGTGATGACGAAAATCCCCGGCGCGGTCATTATGCCCAGGACGACCGAAGAGGTGCAGAAGATCGTGAAGATCTGCAACCGCTATACGGTCCCCTATGTCCCGTACAGCACGGGATTCTACGGGCCCCGTTCCCACCCGCACATCGAGAACGCCCTGCTCGTCGATCTCAAGCGGATGAACGATTTCGAGTTCGACGAGAAGCACTGGTACGCCATCGTCGGCAGCGGCGTCATCTATTCCCAGTTTCAGGAGGAGTGCCTGAAGCGGGGCGGATACGTCGTGATCGGCGGCGGCGGCGCGCAGGCGTCCGTCATCGCCAACCTGATCGGGGACGGCTGGTCGCCGCTCAGCCACAGGATCGGGCTTCCGCATCGACGCATCCTGGGAACAGAGATGGTTCTGCCCGACGGCGAAATCGTGAAAATGGGCTCGCTCGCGGTCGGCGACGATTGGTTCTGGGGGGACGGCATCGGTCCGGACCTCAGGGGGTTGCTGCGGGGCTATACGGGGCTGCGCGGATGCCTGGGCATCGTGACCAGGATGGCGGTGAAGGTGCTCCCCTTCCAGCCTGAACGGCTCGTGCCCACGGGCATCGCCCCCAACACCGCTCTCGCGCTTCCCGAAAAGCGCGTCAAGTGGATCAATTACATCATGCCCAGCAAGGCAGCCCAGGTGAAAGCCATGTACGAGATCGGCAAGGCCGAAATCGGCGGGGCCGTGACCAAGGTTCCCCTTTTCTGGCGCGCCATCGCCAAGGCGGAATGCAAGGAAGAGTTCTGGGATCTTTGGCTGAAGGAGACCCCGGAGACGGTCGCCAACTTCCACATCGTGCGCGTGCTGCTCATCGGGTTCACGAGTGAAGAGCAGCTCACTTACGACGAGAATGTCCTCAGCGACATCATGATGGAACTGGGCGGCCAGGCGCGCCCGACCAAGCCGAGCGACGAGTCCTGGATCAAGAATGCGGATTCGGCCGGCATGTGGCTCATGTGCGGTTCTTACGTTTCGGTGGACTACGTGATCGAGACCATGAGGCAGGCGACGGAACACGGGGAGGTCTATGCCGAACTGAAGAAGAAGTACACGCCTCCCCTGATGCCGGATCATGGCGATCCCGGCTGGTTCCAGAGCTTCGAATTGGGATACCAGGGTTATTCCGAATTTCTGATTTACTGGGATCAGGACGAGGACACGACCGGCGTGGATCATTTCTATCTTGAAACGTCCAAGATGAATATCGATCACCGGTTCTATACGGCTCTCATCGGCCCGCATCAGCCCATGTACCTGACCGGGCCCAAGTACGGCCCGAATTATCACGAGTGGATGCTGAGGATCAAAAATGAATTCGACCCCAGCTGGGTCTGCCATCCGCCGGTGCCGTTTGCCCATGACGAATTCGTCGAGCGCGCGCCCTGGATGCACGAACTCAAGACCTGGAAAACCCCGCAGGACTTTCCTTATCCCGCGTGGCTGAAAACTCAAATGGCCGCTGAAGCCAAGGCTTTCAGAGCCACTCTGGAACCCGCAGCCAAAGCCAAGAAGTAATCCCTGAGGGAAAGCCCGGATGGCGCGGCCTCGGCGCGGTCCGGGCTTTCCCTCAGAACCCCAGGCTCCATTCAAAGCCCAGCGGCTGATCGGCCGTTGAGGTCTTGAAAGATGTCGCTTTCAGGATTGTCCCGCTCACGAGAGAAGACGCTCTTGCCGGATTCAGAGGTCAGCCGGCCCTTGACACCCCAGTATCTCGCAGAACTGCCCCTGAGGCTCTCGGCATCCGTAGAGGAAAATGCTGAGATCAAGGGAATGGACATCAATCCCCTGATCGCCTGCAAAAACGGAGCGGTGGCCGTGGATGCCAGGATCATCGTGGACAATAAGGGGGAATAGGCCGCAAAAGCCCGAGTCTTTGCGGCTCTCTGGGGGGACCCATCCTGCCCGGCGGAGAAAGCGAACGCAAGGGTTTCCCCGGGGAAATTTTCCCCGAACAGGGAAATCTTTCTTTTGAATGCAAACTTCATTATCCCAACAACTAAGTCCTTCTCTGAGCTTCCTGGTTTCTAAGTGAGCCCTTATCAAGCGTTTGCTGCTGGCACGTTCGTTGCATAACAAAATGGCGTATTCATAAACATGGCTAAGGAAGTTCAACCTCACGTCAAAGGATGAAGCGCATGAGTTTAGCTATTCCGTTGCCCTTCAACCTGCGTCCCAAAGAGGCCAACGAGCAAGAGCCGGCCGCAGATTTATTCGGGTGCATGGAGCATCGTTTTGGGAACACATGCACCGAGCTCAAAGTGAAGAGAAACACGGTCATATGCATTCAAGGAGAGAAGCTCTCCTGCCTTTATCTGATCAAACAGGGAGAGATTTTGCTGACCCGGCTGTCGCCTGACGGCAGGGAGACATTGATTTCCATTCTGGGACCTGGAGAGTTTTTCGGTGAGGGCGCGCTGCTGGGCAGGACCCGGGTTACGTTCAGCGCGAACACGACAAGGCAGTCGGTGCTCCTGCAGCTTCCCGAACGGAAATTCAAGCTTATGCTTGAGGACCCTAAGGTTTGCCACACATTGCTGGCGGCGATCGCACGGCGCTGCGACGACGCCTGGACTCAGGTGGAGGTTCTGGGCTGCACTCACGCCCGCGACAAGGTGCGTTCGGTGCTCCTCTGGCTTTCCGGCCGCATTGGTGTCGAGACCCGGGAAGGGGTGCGGATCGACCTCAACCAGACGCAGCTTGCGCGCATGGTCGGTTGCGCGCGCGAAACCCTCAGCCGGGAAGTCAGCGAGCTGAGGCGGCTCCGGACCATCGATGTGCGCCAAAGCAATGGGCGCAAGTCCCTGTTCGTGGTCGACACGGAGGGATTGAGCGCATACAACTGAAAATCAGGGATGTGGCGTCCCCATGAATTAGGTGCCTTTCCCAGTCAAAAATCACTTCCTTCCACACGGGCCTGACCCGCCCGACTCAACAACGGATCCGGGGGCGGATCCCCTCTTGCCCCCGGATCATTTCCCGATGCCCTTGTCCCCCACAGCCGAGCTTTGAGTTTCCGAACCTTGGGGTTAAACTCAGGAGCTACAGTTGGAGGTGGGAAGTCGTGGAAAGAAAACAGTTGGCTGTCACCTGCCCGGTCTGCGGCCGGAAGAATGAATTCCTTGTGAGTGCCCTCGCGGAAGGGTCCGTCATCGAGTGTCCGCTGTGCAAAGTGAAGTTGACCTTGCACGGCCACATGTGGAAAGAAATCCAGGCGGACCTGGAGAGAACGAAAAAAGCCATTTAAGCGGGCCAGGCAGGAGCGACCGGCCGTCAGGGTGTGCGCGTAACCCCGGATGAGACCTCCTGGTCAAGAGGAATGATCATGATTTTGACTCGAGATAGGATATTGGAAGCGATGCGCACCGGCGCCATCAGGATTGATCCATTCGACGAGCGCGCGCTGAGCGCCGCTTCATACGATATGATGTTGTTTCATCAGATCCGGGTGTTTATCGAAGGTCTCAACGAAATTGATTTGATGGACATGGCCAAAGACGCCCATGCGCTCATGCGCATCACCCGTCTCGTGCCCATTCCGGCGGAAAGCTATTATCTGCTTAAACCTGGAGAACTGGTGCTTGGCATGACGACCGAAAAGCTCACCATGGCACCGGACATCGCGGGGTCGCTCGAGGGGCGAAGCCGGTTCGCGCGCATGGGGCTGATGGTGCACGTCACCGCCAGTTTTCTCCAGCCCGGACTCAAAAACACACGCCAGGTGTTCGAAATCTTCAACGCCAGCCGGAATGCGATCAAGCTGCGCTCGGGGGTCAGGATCGCGCAGGTGGTCTTTGAAAGGTGCGAAGGGACAGCCGTTTATTCCGGCGTCTTTGCCAATCAGCGCAAATTATAGCGCAAGGCGGCGATCAAAAGCCCAAGGCGCGAAAGACATCCGCAGCCGTCCCGCTCCACGGGCCATTTCCCCGTCGATGAATTGCGTAGTACCACCCATTGGCTGATGCGTAGTTCAACGCATTGATCGAGGCAATGTTCGGCGATTTAATAGCAGTGGCCTGTTAGAGAGGGAAAGATGGCTCGATCCAGTGCTCGGTTCATCCCGGGCTGAAATGGGTACGGGCGCATCATGATCGAATGGCAGGGTATCCGGCGCACCACTTCAACGCCCCCCAAAAAAATTTCACAGATTAGGAATTGGGAGGGAGAACGAAGATGGAAAGTGAGACGAATAAACCGAACGGACCCGGATCCATGTCGGCTCAGGACATACTGAACCAGGGATCCCGCGTATTCGACGAGACCAAGCGTGCTGCGACCCGCGCCTATGACCGATCCGCGAAAAAATTCGGCGACACCTACGACCATGCCCTGGCCTTCGGACGCCAGAATCCCGGGAAAGCGGTCATCATCGCTTTTGGGATCGGGGTCGGTGTAGGGGTGTTCCTGCTGGGCTCAAACCGCCGCAGCCGGGTAAGCCGTTACGGCGAACCGATCGTGAACGCGCTCTCTGACTTGGCCATCGAGTTCATCAGAGGTTTATAGCAGTTTTCCGTTCAATAGCACACGGATGAACACGGATGGAATCCGATTCCCGCCTGTCGGCGCGCGAGGGGCGGAACCGGGTAACGATACCCCTGCGGGGACATTCATGAATCTCCAAGCACGCCATTGGCAACCGATCGAAATTCTCCTGGTGGAAGACAATCCGGGAGACGTCGAATTGACCCGGGAAGCCTTGGATGCGGCCAAGGTCCGCAACAGGCTCCACGTTGTGGACGACGGCGCCGATGCGGTGGAGTTTCTTTTTCGCAGAGGAAAATTTGAAGATGTGCCGCGGCCGGATATCATTCTTCTTGACCTGAATCTGCCCAAGAAGGATGGGCGCCAGGTGTTGTCTGAAATCAAAGCGGAACCGAGTCTTTCGCAAATCCCGATCCTGGTTCTTACGACCTCGCAGGCGGAAGAGGACATCCTTCACGCCTATCAGCTTCATGCCAATTGCTACGTTACCAAGCCTGTCGATTTCAAACAGTTCCTGCATATCATCTCCACGATCGAGGACTTTTGGCTAGGCGTGGTCAAGCTGCCCAAGAGGTTAGGCTGAAATCATGGAGGGCTTGGATGGAGGAAAATCTCCATATTCTGCTGGTGGAAGATAATTCTGCGGAGGCGTTTCTACTCGAGGAATCCATCGCTCAGGTCCAACCCCCCCCCGAAGTGATCCGTGCGGGGAGTCTGGACCAGGCGCTGGACTGCCTGAGGGCAAAAAAGATCGACGCGATTCTCCTCGATTTGGCGCTGCCGGACAGCGAGGGCTTGAGGACACTCGAACGGACCAACGCCGTCGCCGAGTTCCTTCCGATCATTGTCCTGACGGGTTTGGAGGACGAAGCGGTCGCCATCGAAGCGGTGCGCAAAGGCGCCCAGGATTATCTTATCAAAGGCCAGACCGGAGCTCGGCGCTTGTTGCAGACGGTTTATCACGCGGTCGAGCGCAAGAGGCTCGAGAGGGCTGTGGCCGAAGCCGCCCAGCGCAACCTGCTGTTGGCGGAGGTTTCCGCGGTGGTGGTTGCTCAGCAGGACTTGGAGGGGCTGCTCCTGAAAGTGGCCGAAGCCGCCCGCAACCTGACCTCCGCCTGCATCTGCTTCGCCGGCGCCGGCTATACCGGCAGCAGCTTCCGGACACGCGCCACCTCGAAATCCCAGGGGACGCGCCCCGGGGCGTTTGAAGAAAACCCGGCCAACGACAAAATCTATTTCAGCCTGTTCGAAGAAAGAGAATCCGTGCGGCTTTCCGGAGAAGACTGGCGCCGGGTCGCCGCCCTTTGCAGTCCGGCCGGAGAGTGCGCGACTCTGCCGGGCCTTCTCGGGGCGCGGCTCGTCGACGCCAAAGGCCGCCCCGCCGGCCTGATTGTCGTCAGCGATAAGCAGCCAGCCGGGGAATTCAGCGAAGGGGATGAGGCTTTATTGCGGCAGCTGGCGCTCATCACTTCGCTCGCCATGCAGCACATCGAATCTCGAACCGCCGCTGAATCAGCCAATGTGGCCAAGAGCCAATTCCTGGCCAACATGAGCCATGAATTGCGCACGCCCATGAACGCCATCCTGGGCATGACGGACCTGGCGTTGACCGAGGAATTGCTCCCCTCCGTGCGGGATTGCCTCGAGACAGCCCGGGAATCGGCCGAGATCCTGCTTAACCTCCTGAACCAAATCCTGGACTTGTCGCGAATTGAAGCAGGGCGCTTCGAGCTGGAATTCACATCTTTCAGCATCAGAAAAGTGGTCGAGCAGGTGGTGAAGTCGCTGCGTGTGCGCGCCAAGGACAAGGGGCTGGCCCTGGTTTACAGTTTGCCTCCCGATGTTCCCGAGATGGTGTCCGGCGACCCGCTTCGCTTCCGGCAGATTCTTCTGAACCTCGTCGACAATGCCGTCAAGTTCACGAAAGCCGGGAAAATCATCGTCAATGCGGCCGTCCTGGATCGAAGCGCCGATTCCGTCAAAATTGAATTCAAGGTTGCCGACACGGGGATCGGCATTTCTTCGGAAGACCAGGAACGGATTTTTATCCCGTTCACCCAGGCGGACGCGTCGACAACCCGGAACTATGGGGGCACCGGCCTCGGGTTGACCATTTCCCGCAAGCTCGTGGAGTTGATGGACGGGGATATTTGGGTCGAGAGCCAGCCGAATGTCGGGAGCACGTTTCATTTCACGGTGCATCTGAAACCCAACAAGAACGCGGCGGCGCAGGCCGAAATGTCGAGCCTTCCCAGGTCCGCCGTTCCAAGGCGTCCGCTGTCGGTGCTGCTTGCCGAAGACGCGCCGACCAACCAGAAGCTGGCGGAATACCTTCTTAAGAAACGCGGGCACAAGGTCGCGATCGCGCAGAACGGCAGGCAGGCTCTGGAGATGTTCGAACGATCGAGCTACGACGTGATCCTGATGGACGTGCAGATGCCGGTCATGGACGGCTTTCAGGCGACGGCGGAGATCCGCGCCTTGGCCGATCCGGTCAAGGCCAGCGTTCCGATCATCGCCATCACCGCTCACGCGCTGAAAGGGGATGCCGAACGCTGTTTGGCTGCCGGAATGGACGCCTATGTGAGCAAGCCGATCCAGGCAGAAGAGTTCGTCGAACTCGTGGAAATCCTCGGGGAAGATGAGGCTGATCCCGAGACCGGAGCTTTGGCCGCTGCGACGGAGCACATTCCTGAAACAAAGGTGAAGCCTCCCGACGGGCCCGCGCCGGTGTTCGACGTCAACGAAGCCGTGGACCGGTGTTTCGGCAAGTACGAGTTCTTCCTGGATATGGTCACGTGTTTTTTCGGCGAGGCGGATGAGTTGCTCCGGTCTCTGCAGGAGGCCCGCCGGCGGGGAAAACCGGAGGAAGTCCGCACCATTGCGCACCGACTGAAAAACACCATCGTCTATCTGGCCGCCCAGCCGGCCATGCAGGCCATCCTGCAAGTCGAAACCGCAGCCAAGGCCGGGGAATTCGTGGAGATCGACAAAGCTTTGAGTCAATTGGCGCACCAGCTGGAACGTCTCAAAAGCTCGCTCTCGACTTTCAGCAAGCGGGACAGCCTCAGCTCCAATTTGCTGTAGCAACCCTCCCGTGCCCCCGGGCAGGGCCGGCGACGCGGGATTTCAGGGCGCTTCGCTGCCTTTGGGCGGGGCATCGCCCCGGAGGCTATTGTTCGGGCTGCCGGGACTCGAGAACATGATTCCGGTAGTTTTTGATCCTGGAAAGCATCGACTGCGCCGTGCTTCGATTCGCCTCCGTGTCCGCAATCGCAATGGCCCGCTCGGCCTCGCGGACGGCGTCGTCAAACCTCTCCATCGATAACAGGATTTCGCAGACGTTGATGCGGTGCCGCATCTCAGCGGGCTCGAGTGCCACGGCCTTGGCCGCCATGCGAAGCGCTTCCGGCAGCTTCTTCTGCATGGAGAAGACATAGGCCAGCAGGCTGTAGGCGGGCACGAATTTCGGATTGAGCAGGAGCGCCTTCCGGAGATAATCCTCCGTGGTCGTATAGTCCGCCCCACGCTGGTATTCCGATTGGGCGGCGTAATATTGGGCCAGAAAGCTTTTCGAATCCAATTGCGTCGTAGCCAAAAAATATTTCCGGGCTTCTTCCCGGTTCCGGAGTCTCAAAAAAAGCAATCCCATCCCTTCGTTGGCTTCGGCGCTTTGAGCATCCAGCTGCAAGGCTTGTTTAAGCATTGCCCTGGCATCCTCCAACCGGTTTGCGCTGAGCAGAAACTGCCCGCGCAAGGCCAGCGACTCCGGTGCGGGCAGAAGTCGGGCCGCATAGTCCTCTTCCTTCGCGCCGGGGCGCGCAGGAATCCGGTAGTGATAAAAAGCCTTCATCCTCACATAGCTATTGAGGTTTTGCTGCAGCGTGTCGAGATCGCCGAAGGCTTTTCCGGCAGCTTCCCCGTCGGAGACGCCGTTTTGGATTAATTTCAGGAACTCCTTGAGCGGCTTGGCTCGTGCTTCATGATCCCCGAGCATCAGATAGTGCGCGAGTGCCCAGGACTGCGCATAGAAAATGCGCGCCTTGTCCGCCTGAATATAATAGGGCGAATCCCGGCCCACGGTCAGGAGCGTAGACAGCGGCATCATCGATTCTGTCTGCAATGTCTGAAGGTGTTCCGGACTGGGATAACCCAGACTGCACTCTCCCTCTGAAAACTTGGCAAAGGCGAACAGCTCCGCCAGTCCTTCGTTCGCCCACAAGGGCATTTTAGGGAAGTTCAGCCGCATGATCATGTGGACGTACTCATGGTAGATCGTGTGAAAGGCCTGGTCTTCGGGGACGTCGAGCCGAAGCGCCACCCAATTTCGCACCGAGTTTGATATGAATATGCCGGACGGCTGCACCACCCCTTTCCCCGGGCGGATGGGGAGCAACGCTTTCAGGCTTCTTTCGTCACGAGTCGCGAACACGAGGAGCGGGACTCCCGGATCCGCCTTGAGTTGCGGAAGACAGGTCCGAAGCAGAACCCGGAATTGCTCCAGGGATCGTGCCGTTTGCCGGGCCTGTTTTGGGGAGGCATCGCTGATCACGACAAAATTGGGGCTTTTGATTTCGGTCCAGGCGTCTTCACGAGCCAGGCCGGCCAACGCAGAAATCAGAACGCAGGTGCCCGCCAGGATTCGGTGTCCGGTGCTTCGCATAAAACCCTCTTACCCCCAGACTGAAAGTTTCGGACCTTCTGCCATGGCTTTTGGCTGACAAGGCGTTAAAGCTTATAGAACGCGGAATCCGAGCCATAACTGATACAAACCCAGGCAGAAGAGCGCCATCGAGGCGAGGCCGATCAGCATTTTCCGGACCTTCGGCCCGAAGCTTCTGGCCGAGGCAAACAGAAGGATGATCCCGATCATTGTCCCTATGATCGTCAGATAGAATCCGAGCACAAAAGCGATTCCTTTGGCCGGCGACTCGTGCCAGCCGCTTAAAACCATGGGTCCAAGGATGATGCTCCAGCCGAGGTAGAGATTGGGATTGAACCAGTTCACCAGGGCGGCTTTCCACAGACTGTTTGCACGCGCGGGTGGAGAAATCGGGTTTTCGCCGCCGGCATCGAAAGCGCGCCACGATTTGCAGGCTTCATAGGCGAGGTACAGGATAAAAGCTCCGCCCGGGATCCGAAGATAGTGCACCATGCTGCGCGGCGCCCTGTAGAGGAGGGCCAGAACCAGCGCCATGACCGGACCGTCGCTGACCAGGGGTGCGAATGCGGCGGGCAGTGCCCGCCGCCAGCCCACGGCGACGGCCTGGGAGATCAGATACATGGAGAGCGGCCCGGGGGTGACGGCAGCCGCGAATCCGTAGGCTATACCCGGGATGACATAGGAAATCATACCATTCGCTCGCTTTGAAAAATCAGGTATATCACGATCGATGGCTCAGCCTTGAGTGAAATCAAAAGAGAAAAGCGCCCAGCCGGAGCGCCGGGAGCAGTCTCCGTTCTTCGCAGGGAGCGAGGCCCGGGGGCTCGAAAACGGCCGCTCTCCCGCGGGCCGATTCAATTTTTGGCCTGTAGGGGCGGACATCCGGCGTCAATCTTCAAAGCTTCCGGTGGTTCCGGAGAAGCCGTGAAAAGCCTGTTTCAGCGTCCAGCGGAGGGCGCGGCCCGCGTGATAGCAGTACGCCAGGTTGTGGTTGAGCGTCGAAAAACAATGAGGCTGACACTTCTGCTTCAGCTGTGCGAGTTGAACCTTGTCGAAACGGGGTTGTTCGATCGAGCCCCAGTCATGGCCGGCCGAATACATCGGGAAACAGGGCCCGAGCGTTCCATCCGTCCGAATGATCAGTGAATTTTGGCCTGCGCGGCAATCCCAGTGCTGCAATTCACCCCGCATAAACTGCTTCATGTGGGCCAGTCGTCTTACGGAATTCACCATTTTATAGCCGGACCGGTTTTTGTCGATCAACCAGTCGATGAGAGCGTCGATTCTCGGCCAGTCCTCTTTGGTTATATAGGTGCCGTTCCCCTCGTTGTGCTTGAAATGGAGTTGGTCGAGCATGGGAGATTCGTTGAGGTGGTAGTCCGTGGCGATGCCGGAATCATGAGCGATTTCAGTCAGCTGCTTGACGTCTTCGAGATTGATCCTCGTGATGTTGATGTTGAAAAACACGCTGAACCCGTAGACGTACTGCTTTTTGATCAGGTATTTGAAATAGGGCAGAATCGGGTTCAGAGCTTTCGGCAGTTCCTTACAGTCTTCGACCGAATCGACAGCCAGATTGACTGTCGCCGCTCCGGCGTCCCCCAGCCGGTCAACCACTTCCTCCCGCATGAGGCGGCCGTTGGTCGGCACATAAACCCAGAATCCCCGCTTTGCGGCATAGTACACGACTTTATGCACGAATTTGGGCCGCAGCAGAACCTCCCCGCCCATCAGGGCGAGGACCCGGCAGCCCGTGTCGTACAGCCAATCGACGGACCGCTTGGCGACATCTTCCGTCATGCCCGGCACCTGGTTGTTGTAGGCCCAGCAATAATGGCAGTCCAGGTTGCATTTCCATTCGGTGAACAGATAAGCGATTATGGGATGAAAGTCGCCGGGAAAGGTTCTGGAGCGCAGGTAAGGGTACAGCCAGCCGCGCAGCGCCCGCCTCAGGATGAACGGAGTAATGCGGGTGCGATAAGGATTGCCGTTCGACGGGACAAATCTCGGGTCCGGCTCCACGTCGCCGCACCGGTCCGGATACTGCGGGAAAACCGGGTCGGGCAGCTTCGAGGATTTCTCCTCGGGCAGCGGCGCCTTGGATATCAGGCTGTGCATCAGCGAGTCATGAGTTTGAAGGTCGATTCGAAAATTCGGGTTCTGGGATGAGTAGGATTGTCGTCTCAACATGTCTGCCAGTCTCCATAATCCTTGTCCTTGAACACCACCAGGATGCAAAATCGAGAAACATGGTTCATTAAAATGCACCTCCACAGCGGAAATGCAACGATAGAATACTAGCATGCATTCCTGATCCCGGTAGCGCTTTCCGGCGTCTCTTTCGGCCGTTTCGCGGCTGAGAAAGAAAGGTCCGCTCGAGATGAATCAACGTTTTACTCCACTCGTCCTTGCCTCGGTCATTTTCTGTTCTGCCGCCTGCGCCAGGGATCCGGCCAAACCGAACGCCGCCATCACCGAATTTGAACCCGCATGGGCCGTCCGGGCCTCCGGCTGTATCACCGACTTCGGCCATGGCGACCGGTGCTTTTTCGGCAAGCCTGTTTCAGGCGCCATATTCGGCCCCTTTGACGGGAATGTCTAGGGCGATTTTTATGGAGGCGAACCGGACAAAACCGGCTGGCTTAGCGCCGAAATAGGAAAGACAATCGTCGTTCCGGAGGCCGCCATCGATTTCGACCTGCCCGCATCCGGCGCCAAACTTGCACCCGGATACCGGCAGCCGCTCCGTTGTGCCTCTCTCGCCCAATACCTGCGGGCGCTGGGAAGTCAAAAGCAGCATCCGGCAACTGTCGTCGAAAAAAAGGGAGTCTTCATCGGGGCCCCGACGGCTGTATTGGAGGCGCGCTTCGACATCGCTCCCGGATCGGGCGTTCAATCGAAGTTCCTCAAAAGCGATAGCGCCTCGCCTGAAATCAATGGCATCGCTACACCAATACCGGCGAGGTTGTCTGCGACGGGGACTTGTTCCTCCGCGGAACCCTCTCTCTAAACGAGGCGAGGATCTCCGCCCAAAATGGCTGCCACATCTACGCCACCGGTCCCATCTTTTTGCAGAAAGGGGTCACCTGACGTGCGCCGGAGGGCACGCCGGATAAAGCCAACTCGCAGCTGGTCAGCGCCCAAGCCATCCTGGTGGGGGTTGGAGACAAAAGCTGCGACGCGACCTCGACGGAAAGCCCTCTCTCCCGCCGTCTGGCATCGGGCCACGCGGTGTCGACCTTTTTCACCCGCGAGGCCGAACGCAAGGCCATTTCGCCGCGGGCTCTCGGACAGAGCATCTATGCGGCGGGAAAGTCGATCGCCGCGCTCGAGGATGCGGGCTGCCACGACGACACGATCCCCTTCTCGCGGCTCTTATTGAATGCGCCGCTCGTGCACAGCCGCTACAAAGGGGAATTCAAGGGACTGGTGATTGCGGAATTCGCTCTCTTCCGGCTGGGCCAATCCGCTTTCGAATTCGACCCGGTATTCAAGCCGGTCCCGGTTCTGCCGGTGCTCAAGGACACCGATGATCTTGATGTGAGGTAAACCCGGGCGAGCGGCACGCCCGGTGCGCAAAAAACCCGGGCTCCGTCCCCCTCCGGACTCTTGCGATATTCGCACGCTCGGTTACGGCCAGTGCTGACGCGAGAACAACGGAAAAAAGGAGAAGAGCCGTGTCGTGTCTGATTCCCCGGATGGATTCGGCTGTGAAAATCGCGATGGGAAGGACAATTGAGCCCGCGAGGCAGGCGATGGACATGTAGTTCAGGACGAGGAGCGTGGCGGCGAAGACCAGGGTCGAAGCCAGCACGGGCACCGGGGCGAGGGCCAGGAGCGCGCCGAGACTTGTGCTGATGCCTTTGCCCCCCTTCAGTCCCAGCCAGGGAGAAAACAGGTTGCCCGCGATGGTCGAAGCGGCAATGAGAATTCGTTCGGGGCCGTCCAGCCCCGGGCTGAGTCCCAAGGCCAGAACGGGCAAAGCTCCTTTGACCGCATCCAGCGCGAGCACTGCGAAAAAGCCCCCATTGCCCAACACCCGGCGCACATTGGTGGCACCGATGTTGCCGCTGCCATAGCTCCGGATATCTATGCCCTTGAGCCGCTTGACGCCGATGTAGCCGACCGGGATTCCGCCCCAAAGGAAGGCGCCGAGCATGAAGGCGAAGGTTACGAGGATGTGGGTCATGGATTTGTCGCGCCCCCATGCTCCAGGGCTTTCCCCGGACATCAGGCTGGGAATGATAAAATCCTATGTTCCTGCTATGATGAGCTGCCGGCAGTTTAACACCATCCGGGGAACCTCATGCCAAGAAATGCGCTCCGATTCGCACTCTGCTTTTTCATTGCCCTGGGCTCTGGCGTCACCGAGGAGATTAAACCGCTGCGCGGCTTCAGCGCAGAGTCCTCGGCGGCTCAGCGTGATTGGGAGGCTAGATTCCGCGCCTCGCCCAGCACGGATAACCTGCGCGCATACATGAAGCGCATCGCCGCGCGGCCGCACCACCTCGGCTCATCCTATGACAAGGAGAATGCCGACTGGATTCTGTCAAAATTCAGGGAGTGGGGGCTCGACGCCGCGATCGAGTCCTTCCAGGTGCTGTTTCCGACGCCCAAGGAGCGATCTCTCGAATTGATCGAGCCGGGGAAATTTACCGCCAGGCTCCAGGAACCGGCTGTCGGCGTCGACCCGACTTCCTCGCAAACAGACGAGCAGCTCCCGACCTACAACGCTTATTCGGCCGACGGCGATGTCACGGCTCCGCTCGTTTACGCGAACTACGGCATCCCGGAAGACTACGACGAGTTGGAGCGGCTCGGCGTTTCGGTCAAGGGCGCGATCGTTATCGCCCGATACGGAAATTCCTGGCGGGGGATCAAACCCAAGGTGGCGGCCGAACACGGCGCCGTCGGCTGCATCATCTATTCCGACCCTCGCGAAGACGGCTATTTTGAGGGGGACGTCTTTCCATCCGGGCCCTGGCGCCCCAAAGACGGTGTGCAGCGGGGCAGCGTCATGGACATGGTTCTGTATCCGGGCGATCCCCTCACGCCCGGAATCGGAGCCACGGCTGGAGCCAAGCGGCTGGAGCTCGCCGAAGCCCGGACCCTGACCAGGATCCCGGTGCTGCCGGTTTCCTATGGCGATGCCCAGCCCTTCCTGGCCGCTCTGCGCGGTCCCGTTGCCCCGCCGCCCTGGCGGGGAGCGCTGCCGATCACCTATCATGTCGGGCCCGGCCCGGCGAGGGTCCATCTGAAGGTGAAGTCCAACTGGGATATCAAGCCGATCTACGATGTCATTGCGCGCATCCCCGGCTCCGAGTTTCCCGATGAATGGATCATCCGCGGCAATCACCACGACGGCTGGGTGAATGGCGCTTCAGACCCGGTTTCCGCCGTCGACGCGCTCATCGAGGAGGCGCGCGGATTTTCGGAACTCCTCAAACAGGGCTGGAAGCCCAGGCGCACCATCATCTACTGCGTGTGGGACGGAGAAGAGGAAGGCCTGCTCGGCTCCACCGAGTGGGCCGAAACGCATGCCTCCGAGCTCGGCCGCAAAGCCGCGGCCTACATCAACTCCGACTCAAACGGCCGTGGTTTCCTCGGCGCCTCCGGCTCGCACACACTTGAAAAATTCGTCAACGAAGTGACCCGCGACATCGAAGACCCGGAAACGGGGCTGTCCGTCTGGAAGCGGCTGCAGCTTTCGCGAATTGCCGGCGGCGGCGAGAACGCCCGCAGGGAAGCGCGCGAGCGCCCGGACCTGCGCATCGGCGCGCTCGGCTCCGGCTCCGATTACACGGCCTTCATCGACCACCTGGGCATTGCCTCCTTGGACCTGGGCTTTGGCGGCGAAACCGGAGGAGGCATCTACCATTCCATCTACGATGACTACTACTGGTACACGCATTTCGGCGACACGGATTTTCGTTATGGCCGGGCCCTGGCCCAGACCATCGGCACCGCGGTCCTGCGGCTTGCCGGCGCCGACGTCCTGCCCTTCGAATTCGTAAACCTCGCCGACACCGTGCGCCAATACGCGACCGAACTCGAGAAGCTCGTCGCGGCCAAGCAGGAGCAGGCCCGCGAGCGCAACCGACAGCTTGACGAAGGGGTCTTTGCCGCCATCATGGACCCTGGAAACAAGACGGTTCCGCCCAAAGCTGAACCCGTTCCGCCCCACCTGGACTTCGCTCCGATCCTGAACGGTGTCGACGCGCTCGAGGCCAGCGCCCGGCGATTTGAAGCGGCTTTCGCGAACGCGAGCCGTAACGGCGGCGCGGCGCTACGCCAGGCGCGCTCCGTCAACCCGGTCCTCATCGCCGGCGAGCGCCGGCTGACCGACTCGCGAGGTTTGCCGGGCCGGCCTTGGTTCCAGCATCAGATTTACGCTCCCGGCTTTTACACAGGGTACGGCGCCAAAACGCTCCCCGGGGTCCGGGAAGCGATTGAGCAGAACAAATGGCAGGAATCCAACACGGAAATCGGGGTTGTGGGGCGCGTGCTCGCCGATGAAGCTGCCTTGATCTCGAGCGCCGCGGATCTCCTCGAGGAGGCCCTGAAACAGCCGGAAGGCATGTAATGCAGGCGGGGGGGGGCGCGGCTCTCCCCGGGGGCCCGCGTGAAATCCGTGGCATCCGCGGCGTTTTTTCCTCATAATGCCCGTCAAAATCAGATTCATGGAGGTAGCGGCTGTGAAGACTTCGGATCTTTTCAAAGTAGAAGGCTATGGGGTTATCGTCACCGGCGGGGCGAGCGGAATCGGCCTGGGTTATGCCGAAGCTCTGGCATCGGGTGGCGCGAGCGTCACCATCCTTGATGTCCACCCTCAACGCATCGAAAGCGAAACGAAGCGGCTCTGCGGCCGAGGGCTGGATGTCCGCGGGAGCGTCGTTGACGTTACCGACCACAAGGCACTGGATGCCGCTATCGACGAAGCGGTTCGCACCTACGGCCGTCTGGATGTCATGTTTGCCAATGCCGGCATCGATCCCGGGGTCGGCTTCATCGGCGGCTGGCCGGGATCGGCGCGCCCCCGCGTCCCCGAAGGCGCGCTCGAACTCTACACGGATGAGCGCTGGAACCGGGTCATTGAGGTGAACATGAACGGCGTGTTCGCAACCGTGCGGGCGGCGGCGCGCCACATGAGGCAGCAGAAGTCGGGCCGCATTATCCTGACGACCTCCGTGGCCTCGACACGCGTGGAGCCCGCGATCGGCGCGGCGTACATGACGGCCAAGGCGGGGATCGCCAATCTCATGCGCTGCGCCGCGCTGGAGCTTGCCGCGTACAACATCACCGTCAATGCCATCGCTCCAGGATACATCGTCACCAATATCGGGGACGGCCACGCGCACAATCCGGTTGAGCAGAAGGCCGTGGCCCGGACGATCCCGATGCACCGCGTAGGTTTTCCGGAGGACATGCAGGGACTGGCGCTCTTCTTCGCTTCACCGGCATCGGCTTACGTGACGGGGCAGGAGGTGATGGTGGACGGGGGACAATCGCTCGGCGAGGCCGACTGAGACTGCCTGGTCCGCGACACGAAAATTGACGGACCGGTTGGAACCGTCGCTGGCGCCCGGCCCAAGAGAGATTGTTTGAAATGAACTTTTTGCTGATTGCGCTTTGCCTTCTTGCCGGCCCGGTTCTTCGTTCTTCCGGGCTTGTCCCCGAGGGCTCGCATCGGGGAATCAACGCCTGGATCCTGTACGTGGCGATGCCGGCCGTGGCGCTTCTCTACCTCCCCGAAACCCGGTGGAGCACCGAGCTGATTCTCCCCGCCGCGATGCCTTTCCTCGTGTGGGCCGGCGCATGGCTCATGCTGAAGCTGTGCGCGGGACGCTTGGGCCTCGATCCTGAGACACAAGCGGCCCTGCTGCTCACGGCCGGTCTGGGGAACACGTCTTTCATAGGCTTTCCCCTCACGGAGGCCTATTTCGGCACGGAGGGATTGCGCATCGCCGTCTTCTGCGATCAGGCCTGCTTCATCGCGCTCTCGAGTCTCGGGGTGCTGACGGCGCTGAAAGCATCTCACGGTGCGGCTTTCGGAGCCAAGACGATGGTGACAAACATCGTCCGCTTCCCTCCGTTTCTCGCCTTTGCCGCCGGGCTCCTCCTCCCGCGTTTTCTGGATTATTCACCGCTCGATCCCCTGCTCGCAAAACTCGCCGGGACGCTTGTCCCCCTGGCGCTGTTTTCTGTCGGCCTGCAAATTCAAATTTCGGATTGGAGATCGGAACTGCGGCCGCTTTCGCTGGGACTTGCCTACAAACTTCTCCTCGCCCCGGCCTTGGTCCTGGGCGTCTCGCTCGCCTGCCACGCGAAGGGGATCATCGCACAGGCAAGCATATTCGAGGCGGCCATGGCGCCGATGGTGACGGCCGCGATTCTCGCGGCCCAATACCGGCTGAACCCGCGGCTGTCCAACCTGATGGTCGGCGTCGGCATTCTCCTTTCCATTGTGACCACCGGACTCTGGTCGCTTATTCTCCGCACGCTGCGGTGACTGGTTTGGCCGGGAGGCAAGGGTGAACGCCCCATTTTCCCACAAGCTTTTGGCTCTTGATGCCATGGGCGTGATCTATGCCGAAGCGGATGACGGACCGAATCTGCTGTATCCATTCATTGTTGAAAAGGGCGGGTGCCGCGACGTCCGGGAGATCCTCAGGCTTTATCTCGCCGCAAGCCTGGGCAGGATGACCTCGGCCGAATTCTGGAGGTCCGCGGGTCTCGACCCGGCATTGGAAGACGAATACCTTTTGAGGCACCGGCTTTCGGACGGATTGACTGCATTCCTCGATGAAGCCTCTTCGCGCGGCCTGGAGTTGTGGTGCCTGTCCAACGATGTCTCGGAATGGTCCAGGAAGCTGCGGGACAGGTTCGGGTTGGGCGGGTATTTCCGGGGCTTTGTGATAAGCGGCGACACGGGCACGCGGAAACCGGATCCTGCCATTTATCGGACCCTGCTCGACCGTTCGGGATATCGGCCGTGCGACACGATTTTTGTGGACGACCGCTTGAGAAACGTTGAAGCGGCCGACGCGCTTGGCATTTCCGCGGTCCTGTTCAACCCCGCGCCCCAGGAATGCCGGGGACACCGGTGCACGATCGTCAGGAGCCTGGCGGAGCTAGGGAGGCTTCTGCCGTCTTACGCCCCTCTATAGCGCCGTCCGGAAAAAGCAAAAGCCGGTTTTCCGGGGATGAAGTGAAGGACCGTTGACGGGGACCGGATTGTGAGTCATGGTAAATGCATGGGATTTCGAAGCCGGTTCGGACGTCCGCTGCTCATTTTTCTGGCGGCGTCAGCCCTGGGCCTGGCGGCGGCGCGCGACTTCCCGCCGGGTCGCATCCCGGCCGCGGAATTTTCCAAAATCATCGAAAGCTTTTCCGAAGAAGAAGGCTACTTCCTTTCAGACAACCTCATTTCCAATGAGGACGGCTATCTTTCGGTTTTAGGCAAGCTGCGCGAACTCCGTGTTTCCGGCGGCGCCTATCTCGGGGTCGGACCGGAGCAGAATTTCACCTATATCGCCAAAATTCGTCCCTCCATCGCCTTCCTCGTCGACATACGGCGCCAGGCCATGATTCAGCACCTGATGTACAAGGCGCTGTTTCACCTCTCGAAGAACCGAGCCGATTTTCTTTCCCGCCTCCTTTCTCGGCGGCTGACCGGAAAAGAGGCGCCGGGAGCCGATTCGAGTGTGGCTGCACTGATGGATTATTTCGCCAACGCGCCTCCGGATATCCTGTATTTCACTTCGAATCTGGCCGAAATGGAGCGCGCCATTCAATCCGATTTCGAATTTCCGCTCTCCAAGGAGGATCGGGATTTGCTGACGAACACGGCCAGATCCTTTTATACGGATGGCCTCGATGTCTCTTTCCGGTTCAAGTCCCCCGGCAGAGGCGGATTCGGCATGCCTTCCATGCGAGAGTTGGTTGAACAGGTCGATGCCGAAGGGAAGCCGGGCAACTACCTGGCCAGCGCCACGGATTTTCAATTCGTCCGCGCTCTGCACGAGAAAAACCGCATCATTCCGGTATGCGGCGATTTTGCGGGCTCGAAAACGCTGAAAGCGATTGCAGGCTACCTGCGGGCTCACTCCTGCACGGTCAATGTCTTCTATACGTCCAATGTCGAGATGTATTTGTTTCAAAACGGACGGTTCGGCAATTTCGTTGAAAATGTAAAGGCCCTCCCCGCCGCACCGGGAAGCGTATTCATCCGCTCTGCGAACAATCGCTGGCGTTGGCCGTCTTCGGGCTATCGCATGGCCACCATGCTGCAGTACATTTCGGTTTTCTTGAAGGACGAGCAAGAGGGGCTTTATCCGGATTACTGGACGCTCGTCCGCATGCATTTGATTCCGATCGATCCGTAGTTTTGTGACTTTCGCGCACGGTGTGGTTGCGAGTTTTTTCGGGCAACCATTTCCGGCACGAAGCACAGGAAAAATTTGAGGTGCTTATGAGCTTCAACCTTAAAAGCCTGCTCATGAATGTCTTCGATCCCGAGAAGGGAGAGGTCGTCCTCGTGGCCTGCGATGTCCCGCACGGCACCATCGCCGATTCGGCAGAGTGGCAGGATCGGCGGGCGCTGGCCGGACAATGGCACAACGCCTTTGCGGAACTCGGGCGGGAGCGGGGGTTTGACACCAGGCCGCTCGTCACCTTCGCCGCAACCGGCGCGCACGGGGCCGATCTGCCGGCGCGGGCCACGCAATCCGGAGCCGGGGTTTCGCTTGATCAGGAACTGGACCGATGCACGCTGGCGGCGTTTTTGACTGAGTTCTCGGCCACAGCCGCCCTCGACGGCTTTGCAAGGAGGAAAGAGGATTTCCGGGCGGCGTCGATGCCCGGGCTCGAGCGGCGCATGGAACAGAGCGCGCTCGCCGCGGACTACCGCGAGGTGGCGCGGCGCTGCAACATCCTGGGCGGGCTGCTCGAAGGCGCCGAAACGCTCGAGGTCCGCTTTTCCACCGGGCACGAATGCCGGTTCGATCTGCGCTTCCGCAGGGCCGAAATCGATGACGGTTTCCTGCCGAGGTTCAAGAAAGGGGACCGAATCATCAATCTCCCTTCCGGCGAAACCTTCATTGTGCCGTATGAGGGCGAAAAACCTGGCGATCCCTCCCGCACGGCGGGTCGGCTTCCGGTCGAGATCTTGGGAGAACAAATCGTGCTCCGGGTCATCGGCAACAAGATCGTGGAGGTGGAGGGCGGCGCTGAGGAGGCAAAGCGCATGCGCGAATTTTTGAGCGCGGATCCGGCGCGCACCAACATCGCGGAGGTCGCCTTCGGGTGCAACGATTGGGCGATCGTGACCGGCAATGTGCTCGAAGACGAGAAGGCCGGCTTCCACTGGGCCTACGGCAGGAGTGATCATCTCGGCGGCACCGTGGGCGTCCAATCCTTCAGGAAACCCGAAAATGTTGTGCATCAGGACATCGTCTATGCGAAGGGAAACCCCATCCAGGTTGCGGAAGCGTCGGTTGTTTCAATAGCCGGGCGCAAGCCTGTCATTCGTGACGGCTCTTATCTGGTGTTTTAATTGCCCGCGCTTACGCGCGAGAGGCGGACTTCGGCCCGGCCTGACTGCCTCCTCGTGGTTTGTGCAACTGCGGGTTGGATGCGGTCAATCGTCATCCCGGCCACGCTTTCTCGAGCGTGCTCGGCCTCGGAGTCCCGTTTGGGGCGCTGTCCGTCCCGAGGGCGGCTCCGGCGGCGCGCCAAGGCTCTCAATATCGCAAAGGCGTCTGACTTGCGGCTCGCGCCACAGCTTCTATGGCAATGGCGACCAGGGCCGAGCCATAGTCCAGATCGATGTTTCCCATCGTATCCTGCGTGTCGTGATAGCCGGTGCGATTGATATCGTAATCCTCCATGAACAGGACGACAGGGACGCCGGCATCCGAAAAGATCTGCGCGTCGGTGTTAAAGAGGGTGCTGTCCGGGTCCCAGGGCAAACGAACCTGCCCGTGGAGCCTGAGATGCTCGAACATGCCGGGAACAGTCCGGGCTTCGGGGCTTCGCCGCGCGCGTCCGCAGCCCCTCCTGGAGCCACTCCGGTTCCAAGCACGGGCGGCGCTGTTCCAGAGTTCATTTGCCAGATGAGCCTGGTAAGCCAGCCAAAGAGAGGTCGGCCCCTCGCCGGGAGAGATCTGGAAAATATCGGGATGACGACTGTTGTTGTGCGCAACCATGTCGAGCACATAAGCCCCCTGGATCCGGACTCGCGACAGGTCGTGCCATTTCCCGTCGGGAAGTTTCACGCGCAGCTTGCCTTGGACCAAGCGCTCGCAGAGATGCCGCGCCCCGAGGCAGTCCGATGGGAATTCCTCCCCCGTCAAGTGCACAAGCCACACATCACAACCGAGCCGTCCCTGCCGGCTCAATTCGCAGAATATCGGAAAGGCATGGATCAGCGCGGCTGTCGCCGAATGATTGTCATCGGCGCCGGCGGAGGCAAGGCGAGCCCCTTTCCCCGGGGTGTTCCCGTAAACATCTTCCATATAGGCCGTATCATAGTGGTCCGCCATGATGACCGCCCTGCCGCGGTCTTTCCCGGGGATGATGGCAATCAGGTCGCGCTCCTCGGTTTCGCTTTTCTGGTTCCGGAGCCAGCCGTCGGACCATTCAAAGCGAAAATCCGTGCGCCAGCGGAACGGTATCGATCCGATCGTCACTCCTTTCGTCGGGGACGCGGCGGCGGCCTTTTGATACCGGGCAAGCAGATAATCCCCCAAGGCCTCAAGGTCGCGATGCCGGTGCCGGAGCACGGACTGCGTCAGAGGATCTCTTGCGCAGTCGGCATTTTCCTTGTTGACGAACCTGCCGGCGGAGAGCTCGGCGATGGTGCGCCAGTAGCTGGCTTCAAACGAGCGCCGGGACGTGCGGTGGAAAGTCAGCGCATCCGCCTTCAAAGGGCTCCGGTTTTTTATGACCCGGCGCAGCTCCCCTGGAAGGCTCCGATGGGAAAGAGATCCGATCCACCTTTCAAGTTTCGTATCCAGGCTCGAGGCCACTAAACTCCGGGCAAAGCTGAAAGGCAGGCGCCCATGCGCGAGTTCGGCCGCTTCCAGGATCTTGCGAGCTTTCAGCGTGTCGTGGTGAAGGTGGGGATGCTGGGCTTCCTGAGAGAGCTGGACGGCAGCGGAGTGGGGAGCCCGTTTCAAAATGCGGGGCCACAGTTCGACCGCGCTCGACAGATGGGGCTGATTTGTCCGGTAGGCCGTCAGATACCCGAGGGGCGCGCCGCCGAGAACGGCGGCTTGACGACCCGCCCGGTAGGCCACCAGGGGGCGATGCCAGTAGACTTCATACGCGCCGGCACGCATCGCCGGAAACAGGAAACGGTACCCGAACAGGCCGCCGGGGGCCGTTTCCTCTATGGCCCGTTCAATGTTCTCCCTCGCAGCCCGCGGCCCGTCCAGCAGAAGACGGAAATCGTCGTTCCAGATTTGAACATTGCGGGCCATCGGCTTGCCGTACAATTCCAGATCGTCGGGCGCGGTGCTGAACAGCACGTGGGCCAGTTTGTCTTCGCGCGCGACAATGGCCGAGAGCGGATCCTCGTGCCGCCCGAGGCGCGCCCATCGATGGGTCCTCACATAGCCGTTTTTTACCGGGCCGTGTCCGGTGTCTTGCCCGCCCCCCCGCCGCTCATGCATCCAGCCGGATTGCAGGATCCGCAAACCTCCGGGGGCCTCCCGTCGCGCCGCGGCCTGCAATAGCGGGATCTGGAGAGCGAACGGCAGCTCGCGTGAAAGTCGCCGGTATCCGTCAACCCCCCAAAAAAGGAGGCTTCCGGGGAAAGGCAGAAGGTGAAGCCGGCTCCCGAGATAGGCGCGCTGCGCAACCGGGGGGAGTTTGGAAAAAGGTTCGAAAGTGAGCAGATAGGAGACGCCGTCAAGCGATTTTCCGCGCCAGATCAACGGTCGGGTCCAACCGGGCATTCGGACCCCGGCACTCGGCCAGATGCGGAATCCGCACTCGAGCAGGTCGGCGGCTTTTTTCTCCGGTTCCAGATAGACCTCGGTAAGAATGCTTCGGAAAAAACCGAGAGCCCAGTCCTTTGAAAGCTCCTCGTTCGGTTGGCTGAAGAAACCCTTCCAGAAAGCCCGGGCTGGACCTTGTTCGCTGCTGCCGAACAGCGTCCAGCGGACCCGGCCATGGTCATCCTGGGTGCGGGACAAAGCCAAGGGCAAGATGATGACGTAACGCTCATGCTGGAGCGCGCCCGCGTGGTCGGCCAGGCTGGCCGGCCAGTAGGGATTATGCTCCAATTTTTTTCTTGCGATCCCGTGGGCGCTGTTCCCCTCTCCGAGTTTCAAGAGCGAGTCCAGAAACTCGCGGGCGAGGTGTTCGAATCCAGGCTGCAATTCGAAAGCCTCTTCGTATTCGGTGACGGGCCAACCCCATGGATCATCCTCCGCGAAGGCGGCTCCGATGATTTCGTCATAGGGCTTACAGAGCGGGCGTGGCGCGGGCATAAACTCAGAATAGGCGGGAATGGAGTATGTCCCGCGATGCCCGAAAGCGTTCGCGCCCGCCAGTAGACGCTTCCAACCCTGAGCTGCCGTTTGCGCCCTCATTTGAATTCCTTCAGAAAAATGAGTTTGTCGTCTCCCGGACGGTAGAAATTTTTGATCCTGGCTGCCAGTTGGTAATTCGTACGTTCGTAGAAGCCGATGGTGGCGCCATAGTCTTCGCGGGACGAAGTCTCGATCAGAAGCATTCGTCCGCCACGGGCGAGAATGTCCTTTTCGACATAGGCGACGAGCTCGCGGCCGATTCCGCGTCCCTGCGCCTCGGGATGAACCGCGATCCAATAAAGATCGAACACTCCCTCGGTCAGCGGAGTGGGGCCGTAGCAGGCATAGCCGGCGACGGTGGGGGTGGTTTCAAGCATTTCGAGGACAACGGCGATGTAGCCGCTCTCCTCTCCCTTTTCCAAAGCCTCGTCGATGAGCTCCATTGCAGTTTCAATTTCCTGCCGGCTGAAATTGCCGGTGGCGCTGACGATTTCGCTTATCCTGGAGCGATCGCGCTCTGAGATGGGGCGTATGCGCATCGTTTTCATCGGAGGGACATCCATGCGTGACTCCTTTCCTTTGCCGGCAGCGCTCCTACTCCCGGGTTTCGCCGGCCATTCGATAGGCGTCGAAGGTCAGCGAGACGGCACGGGCGCAGTCGCGGGCAGTCACGGCCGGCGGATCGCCGCGGCCAACCCTGTCCAGACAGTCAACCACGGCCCCGGGCCAGCCGCCAACGTATTCTTTGGGCGCGTCGACGACCTCATCGCGGCCGGGCCCGATGATCTGCAGGCCGTCCGTTGCGCCATTCGTGGCCCTCACGAGCGCCTTCTCTGCCGCGATCTTACGCTCGGTATCGGATCCGGTTGAAGGGAAAGTGTAACTGGCCTCATTCAGGCACACGATGCCGCTCGGTGTGCGCAGGGTGACGAAGGCATAATCCTCCACTTCCCGTTTGTGGATCGAATGGCTCGTGACGGCGGAGACGACCCTGGGTTCTTCGCCGGTGATGTAGCGGCAGACATCAAAGCCGTGGATCCCCAGGTTGAGGAGTGCGCCGCCCCCGGCTTCGGCTTTCGTCAGCATCCACGAGCTGCCCGAGTCGACGTAGCGTTGAACTCCAGGCTGGTTAAACCGCACGAGCATGTGGGAAATGGTTCCCAATTCACCGCTCAGCCGCATATTTCTGGCGGTCTGAGCCCACCAGCTGTAACGAAACGGCATCGGCACGGCCGCCCACGCCTTCCTTTTTTCCGCGAGCCCGGCCAGCTCGCTGACGGTTTTGTCGTCGATGCCCCATGGTTTTTCCATCAGAAACGGGATGCCCGCGTCGACAAGGAACCGGAAGGCTGCCGGCATGGCAGCGTGATGCCCCAGCGCCACGACGAATTCCGGCTTCGTCTTTTCAATCATGGCGCGGTAATCCGTGTAAGCGACGCTGCCGACCTGGCCTGCGTAGCGCGAAGCGATGGTTGGGTCCGGGTCATGGATGGCGACGATGTCCAGCTTCTGGCTTCGAAGGATCTGGAGATAGTTTGGAAATGAAAACGCGTGGTAGTGGCCGACGCCGATGATCGCGACGCGCTGCGGCCGGTTCGCGAGCGGCCGGGCCAAGGCGTCGTCGGCCCCCCGGACCCCCGCGAAGACTGTGGCCGCCAGGCTGCCGGCCGCGAAGGTTCCCGCGCGCTGCAGCAGGTCGCGGCGGCTGAGGTCGCCCTGGTGAGAATCCCCTGATTTCTCCCGGCGCATACGCTTTTCTCCTGAAAGCCGACTGGGAAACGAGCTAGCGGGCGGACTTGGGGCTGTCTTCCTCACGGACGGGGCCCCTCACGGTGCGGTGCGATAGATGTTGCCACTGACCGTTGCGCTTTGCGTAGACTCGTTCGAACCATACATATAAATGCCCTGAGTTGACACTGGAGGAGTTCTGGCGCGGCTGGTACCTATACCGCCCGTAGGTGATGGCGATGTCTCCATGGAGTTCGACCTGCACGGAATCGAGCTCGCGGTAAACATAGGGCGACGGCTGTTGACTGACGTAGGCGAGCCAGGTTTGCTTGGTATCGACCCGGAGCGGCGCGCCCCCCGCAGTCCATCCATCCCCATGGGTGAACAAAAAATCGGCGGAAAGGGCGCGATCAAGGAACTTGACGTCGCCCCGCACGACGGCGGCTTCCATTTCCTTCTCGAATGCGATCACCTCGGCAATTTTGGCGGCGTCTGAAGGGCTCACGGCATCCTGGGCGCCGGCGGATTGGGGCTGTTGCGCCGAAACCGCGCTGGGAAGGATGGTCACAAGAAGGAACACAAGCCAGGTGCGCATCAGAACCTCCCGTTATACGTTTTGAGCGATCCAAGCGATCTTACACCCAACCGGGCTTTACAGGAGCGGGAAACTATCGGCGGCCGCACTTGAAGTGCGCCCGGGGCACGGCCGAGCGCCTCTCCGGCGTCTTTGCCCCGTTCTCCCACGAATTTCTTGTTTGCCTCGGCGCGCGCTTTACGATGAGGGATGCGCTCGCTCCATTACCGTAGTGGGCCCGTCGTGGGTAGCGTGGCGTTCGCTTCCGCTTCGCGCCTCTGGCAGTTCAGCGACATGCTTTCGGATGGGAAGGGCGAGCGGGTCATCGGGTGACGATCTCAAACGCAATGGCCGGGAGCATGCCGATGGGGAGGCGCCTGCGGGCGCCGGCATTCGGGGCATTGGCAGGGGCTACACGTTCGCCGGAGACCGCGACGATCAGGTTTCCGCGCATTCCCGGATTGACTTTGTTGGTATCGGCCTCCAGCACAAACTGAGTCTCGGCCGGCGTCACCGAGAGGCCGCTCAGCGTGATGCCCTCGGGGGGGTCGGTCAACTCGAACCGGAGCTTTTCATATCCATGATATCCGGGCGGGATGGCGACGCGCACCTGCGCCTTCCCGCCGGCGGGAATCTTCACCGGCTCCGAGGACAGGAGGCGCGACGAGGCCCGCGTTCCGCCTCGCAGGGCCACGGTCAGGCGCAGCTCGTCCGCCGGCACGAGATGATGATAGGCAAAAGCCTGCATCATATCGTCCGCCGGTATGGCCTGCCGCACCAGGGTCCTGCCCTGAATTTGGGCGTGTCCTTCGACGCGCACATTGAGATGGGAGCCTGCAGCCGCCGACGGCACCGTCAGGGTGAGCCGCACCTGATCCTGTCCTGCAGGCACCAAGGCTCCGCTGAGGGTGAACCCGGCCGGCGCGCCCCTGAGCGCTAGAGTGATGTCGCCCGCGAAGCCGTCTCGCCGTATTGCCGTCACGGTCACGGGGACCGTTGCGCCTCCGCTTGCGTTGATGCTCGACGGCGAGACGCGCAAATCGAAATCGGGCCGGGGAGCGCTCAATCGCAGGCGATACGCGTACTCCGGGCCGGCTTTGCGCTGCAAATCGCCGATGCGGATAAAGTATTTTCCGTTCGCCGGCAGCGTTGCCATCAGGAACGAATCGGCGTGGTGCGTCTCCAGTCCCGCACCCTTGTCTTCCGTGTCATCGTTGAAAGCCAGACGCCGGCCCGCCGCATCGGTCAGCTCGAGGACGGAGTCAAGCGGCGACTCCAGCCGGCGTGCGCTCACTTCCGCGGCAATCTCCTCCCCTTTGCGCCCCTTGAAGCTGAAGACATCCCGTTTGCCGGGTTGGTCGATGCGTCCATTGACGATGACGGGCAACTTTACGGTTGGCGCCTCCTTGGGCGTGCGCACTGTCTCTCTCTCCATGACTTCCGGCAGGTCGTCCACCGCAAAAGGCAGCCGGTTTGAAGTCAGGCCCTGTGCAGCCATGGAAACCGTGTAAATGCCGGCCCCTTTGCCCTTGGCATTGAAGGTGATCCTGTTGGACGGCAGGTTCCAGCCGGTGACCTCCACATTGACGGATTTGCCTGCGCGGCCGCCCAGCGGGTAAATGCTTGTCACAAACGGCAGCTCTCCCATGGCAATGCGGTACACGAAGTCCTCGCGGCCGCGATAAAGCGCGTCCTTGATCTCGAGGATGTATTCCCCATCGCCGGGAACCTCGTAGTGCAGGACTGGATCCGGGTGGAAGCGGTAGTCATCCTCGTAAGCGACCTCATGCCCCTGGGCGTCATAAAGCGTGAGTGTTGCCTGGACCCATCCTGGAACGGCGTCGGCGAGATACGGCATCAGGTCTCGCGCGCTGACGGCGAACACCAAGTGCTGCCCCCGCCGCGCCGAGAACCGGTATCGGTCCACGTCGCCGGGCATGTACTGCGGGGGCAGCCGCGCCGGGAATTTGACGCGATCGATGTCGCCGGGAATCAGCCGGCCGTTCACGGTGGCAGGAAGCGTGACGGCGAGCTCCATATCCGCAGGGCTGTTTTTAACCTCTTTCTCCAAAAATTCCGGCAACTGGCCGACACAAAACACGAGCGGGTTGCTCAATCCCAGCGCCGTGTTCAATCGCAGCTGGCGCGGGCCCGGCTCGGCGCCGGGTGCAAGAGTGATTTCGAGGGTGACCTGTTCAGAAAGCGCCGGTGCGGCGTTTCTCCGCACCGAGTCGCCGATCTTCTGGCGAATGGACCGCAGCTCCTCCCGTGCGGATGGATCTTCGGCCTTCTTCTGCAATGCCTGCAGTTTTTCGCGAAGGTCGTTCAACGCCTGTCCCGCCAGCGGTTTGTTGAATTCAACCATTTTGCCCTGAACGCCTTTGCCGGAGACGATCACACTGGTGACGCCGTCAAGGAACTGTCCGCCCACCAGGACCTTGATCGTCGTGCCTTGTCGGCCTCCCGCGGGATACACATAGCCGGCGTGCGGAGAGTTGGGTTGCTGCCCCCACGCCACCGGTATCATCACCAACACGACCGTCATGCCTACGGCGCACCACTGGGGTCCTTTCATCGCCTTTCGCTCCAACCGCTGCTGCCTGCTTACATCATTTCCGACAACCGCCCCACCGGGCCTGTCCCCTCAAGCGCTGGCGGCACGGCGGGAACATCGAGTCCTTGAGGATGAGGCAGCTTTGCTTCAGGACCGATGCCGAGCAGTTCGTACATACTCGCAATGACCTCGGCGGGCGACACGGGGCGGTCGCGGACCTGTTCCCCCTTTGCGTCCGTCGACCCGACGACATGGCCGCCCTTGAAGCCGCCGCCGGCCAAGACGGTGCAGAAGGCCTCGCCGTGATGGTTGCGGCCACCGTTCCAGGGGGCTTCCCACATCACCCTCGGCGTCCTGCCGAACTCGCCGCCCCACCAAAGGATGGTGCTGTCCAGCAGGCCGCGTTCGTGCAGGTCCTCGATCAAAGCGGCCATGCCTTTGTCCATTTGCGGCAGCCGTTGGCGCATGACCTGGAAGTTCTGTTTATGCGTGTCCCAGCCGTTGTAATTGATGGCCACAAAGGCCACTCCCCGTTCCACCAGCCGCCGGGCCACCAGGCAGGACTGCCCGAACGTGTTGCGCCCGTAGCGATCCCGCAGGTCGTCTTTCTCGATGGAGAGATCGAACACCTTGCCGGACTCGCCGAGGATGAGGTCGTAGGCCTTTTCCTCCGATTGCGTGAACGCGTCAAGCGAAGCGCCGGCGTTTGGAACGGCGCCGATGGAATTCAGCTGCCGGAGCAGCTCGCGCCGGTCTTTCTGCCGCTCGGCGGTGATGTTCTGCGCCACGACGCCTTCGACCACAAATTGAGCCTGCGCCGGATCGCCGCCGGTGGCGAACGGCTGGTAGCTCGGCCCGAGAAAACCCTCTTCCGAGAATCGTCCCAACGGCTGGGTCAACACGATGTACGGGGGGATAAGCCCCGTGTAGCCCGCGTTGTATCCCTTGAAAAGGGAAACGACGGCGCCGACGGAAGGGTAGACATCGTGGCCGCCGGAACGGCGTCCGGTCTGCACCGCGTAGGACGCGGTCTCGTGCGCATTGATGCCGTGGGTCATTCCGCGGATGATGGAATACTTGTCCGCCTGTTTCGCCAGGAGAGGCAGGATCTCGCTGATCACTATGCCGTTGACGTTCGTGGGAATCGGCTTGTCCAGCGGGCCGCAGTAGTCGTAGCCTGCCGCCGGTTTCGGATCGAAAGTGTCCAGGTGCGAAGGTCCGCCCCACATCCAGATCTGGATAATCGATTTGGCCTTGGCCGGCCGCGCTGAATCGGCCCACAAACGGCGGGGAAGCCGTTCCGAGATGAGCAAGCCCGCCGCACTGAAAAGCCCGAATCGCATCGCGTCGCGTCTTGTGATGTGCATCGTTCACCTCTTCCGAAAAGACTGTTCGTGTCGGCGCTAATGCCGGAACAGAAACTCCTCACTATTGACCAATGCCCACGCGAGGTCCATGCCGAACACCCGGCGGGCCCCGCCCTCCTTCTCGGCATGGCCCGAAGCAACTCTCACCTCTTCCTCCGTCGGGAACCGCGACAGAACCGTCAGATACAGGTTTGTGATCGCCTGCCGGAGGTCCACGCGCGCCTGAATCAGGGCCTGCAGCTTTGCGCTGGAATCGAACTTGCGCTGAATCTGGCTGGAATTCAGAAGCGCCAACGCTGCCGCCGCCGTAGGCTGCGCGTTCCGCTCTGACTCCAGGCCGGTATCGCGCTTAGGGCGTCCAAAGGTTTCCAAAAAGGCGCTGGTGATGCTGCCGTCCTCCAGCGCAATGGCCCGCTGATTGGGAGGGGTGAACGTGAAAGGCTCCGGAATCGCGCTCGAGTAGGGCTCGCTCGCACCGGTAATCTGGTTGATGGCGTCGATCAGCACCTCCGCATCGAGCATCCGCAGCCGGTAGTGCGCGAAGTTGGCCTCGTCTTCCGGGCGGCCGGCGCCCGAGGACATCTGGTAGGTCGCCGAATTGAGAATGAGCCGGAAAAGCTGTTTCAGGTCAAACCGCGACCCGGTGAACTCTTTTTCGAGGAAGGCGAGCAGCTCGGGATTGACGGGCGGGTTGTCGGGCCGGATGTCGTCCGGCTCATGGACGATTCCGCGTCCCAGCAGCCACGACCAGACGCGGTTGACGAGGGCCTTGGCGAACCACGGGTTGTCGGGGGCCGTCAACCATTGAGCGAAATCCTCGCGCGGGTCCTGATCCGGCGCCAACTTCGCCGTCGTCCCGTCGGGAAATACAACCATACGAGCCGCGCCAACCCGTGATCCCGTAAAAGCTTTCCCAGGGTCAAAGAAGACGATCTCTTCCTTCCACTCCTGGGTTTGTTTGTAGCCCACCTGCGAGAAGAAAGCGGCGAGGTCGTCAAGACGGTCTTTCGGCCACGCATCCGTCCGCGTCCCCATAAAGGTCAGTGCCGCCGCGGCGGCGATGGTCCGCGGCTCCCGGCTCTGAACGGCACGGTAGAAATTGACCGGCGGGACGCGGAAATTGCTGCCGCTTTCGGTAAGCAGTTCCCGCGCAAACTGGTCGTAGGGCATGTTGTCCCTGACGGTTGCGCGAATCCAGTGGTAATAAGCCTGTACGGCATTCGGCCACAGTTTGATCGGGAACTCCGATTTGACCCTGAGGATGTCGCACCACTTCATCGCCCAATAATCGCCAAATTCATCCCGACCGAGCAGGGACTCGATCAAGCGGCCGCGCTTGTCGGGGCTCTGGTCCGCCAGAAAAGATCGCGCTTCCTGGGCGGATGGCAGCGTTCCGATGACGTCGAGGTAGGCACGGCGAAGGAAAACGGCGTCCGAAGACAGCGGCGCCGGCTGGATGTTCAACTGCCGCAGACGGGCGAAGACAAGGTCGTCGATTCTGTTGTTCGGCGCCGGTTCTCGGGCACTTTCGGGTGGACGCGCTTGCGCCGGGGACGGCGGGGTTACAGTCAGGATGGTCAATAGCGTCAGAGCTCGAGCGAGTACGAAAGCGTGCCGGCGGGCCGGGGTCGTCCTCATGGCTTTCCCACCTCCCGCCCCATGGCCGCCGCAATGGCGGCCAATTGAATCATCATGCGATCGAACTCCTCCGGTGCAAGCGATTGAGAACCGTCGCTCAACGCCTGTAGAGGGTCGCAGTGCACTTCGACGAGCAACCCGTCGGCGCCGGCAGCGATGGCAGCGCAGGCCAGGCTCGGCACCATCCAGGCGTGGCCGGTTCCGTGGCTGGGATCCACCAGCACAGGCAGATGCGTCCGGCGCTTCAGCATGGGCACGGCGTTCAAATCGAGCGTGTTGCGCGTGGACGATTCAAACGTGCGAATGCCGCGCTCGCACAAAATGACCTGATCGTTGCCGCCGCTCAGGATGTATTCGGCTGCGTGCAGGTATTCGTCAATCGTGGCGCTCATCCCCCGCTTGAACAGCACCGGCAGCCGGCTCCTCCCCACCTCCTCGAGCAACGTGAAGTTCTGCATATTGCGGGAGCCGATTTGAAGAAGATCCGCATAGTCGGAAACGATCGGCAATTGCCGGGCATCCATCACCTCGGTTACGATGGGCAGGCCGGTTTCCTCGCGCGCCCGGGCGAGTAATTCCAGGCCCGCTCCCCTCAGCCCTTGAAAACTGTAGGGCGACGTTCGCGGCTTAAAGACTCCGCCCCTCAAGATCTTGGCTCCGCCGGCCCTGACGGCCCTCGCCGTCTCGAGCAGTTGGGCCTCGCCTTCCACCGCGCAGGGGCCGGCCATCACGACGATCTCAGGACCGCCGACGTTGACTTCGCGCACGCGCACCACAGTGCCTTCAGGCTTGGCTTCGCGCGCCACCCATCGCAGCGGGATAGTCGTTTCACAGATGACGGTCATGGCAGATCCCTCACCGAACAAACTCCAGGGTGTCCTGCGCCTCAGCGGCGTGGCTCGACCGGAAGGTCTTCACCGCCCCGCCTGCAAGAGGGCTGAGCCCCTTCCAGCCGAAGCCTGGTCATCCCGTCCCGCGCCTCTCCGGCGGCGAGTGGTGCGCACGATGTCGCGGCGCTTCCCGGGTGGAGAATAGGCGTGATGTTTCGATACGTCCGCCAAAGCGGGGCTCGAAAATTACCCCCGGGTTTTGTCAAACCGGCTTCGTCTGCGCCGGCGGTCCCCGAGATCGTCAACATGGTCTTATCGTCAAAGCTCAGGCGGACGCCCTGCGCAGTCGTTTCCTCCCCCAATGCTTCAGTGTCCCCTGGTGAATTTGGGCGGCGCAGCTGTTTCGATCGCATCGATGGCCCTCGTGTCTTCCTGGGCAGTGTCAGTCGGTGCAAGTTCCCCATCAGGCAGGAGCGGGGCCGGCACCCAGGGCCAGGTGCTGTTGAGCAAAAACCTCAAGGCCCTCTCCATACCATCAAACACGGGTCACTCGAAAAAAGTTCCGGTGTTCGCCTGCAAATCTTCAGCAATCCGCGCGAAACCTTTTGCCCGGATTTGTGTTTGACCAAGTGAAGGGAATCTGAAACGCGACCCTCAAGCCTGTGATATGATCGAGGCATGGAAGATGGAAACCACACTGGTTTATAGCCCCTTGATCCAGATGACTGAAGAGACCAGGAATGAAGCGCTGGATCCCGATGCGCGGCTCATGCTCCGGTTTAAGGACGGAGACACAGAGGCCTTCGAGCGGCTGTTCATGCGGCACATGCACCCGATAGTCAACTTCGCCTACCGCTTTGTGCGCAACCGGGAAGTGGCGGAAGAGCTGGCGCAGGAAATTTTCCTGAAAGTGCACGATGCGGCCGGAAGCTACCGGGTGCAGGCAAAGTTTACGACCTGGCTTTACAGGATCGCGACGAACGTTTGCCTCAACGAGGTGCGCAGACCGCATTTCCGGAACGCTCACCAGTCTCTGGATGCCAATCCCAGGGAGACGCCGGATGAAGTTTCCTTTGACCTCGAGGACAAGGGGGCGGTCGATGCCGAAAAGCTCCTGGAACGGCAGGCGATCGCGCAAGCGCTGAGACAGGCGTTGGACCAGATACCGGAGAAGCAGCGCATTGCCTTCATTTTGAGCAAATATCAGGAGCTGTCCTATGTTGAGGTTGCTGATATTATGAAAATCAGCGAAAAGGCGGTAAAATCGCTAATCCATAGAGCAAAGGGGGCTCTGGTAGAAAGGCTTAAGCCCCTGCTGCCGGAGCTTTGACAACAATGGACTGTGACGAGATCCGAAACTTGCTGGAGCCATTGATGAGCGGCAGACTGAGCGGCGATGAATCTCGCAGGGTCCGCAGGCATTTCGCTTCCTGCGCCGGCTGTGCTTCCAGGCTGGGTCCCATGGAATGGATTGAGGTTTTGCCTGCTCTCGACGACGCCATCGAACCCTCGGAAGATTTTGCCCTGCGTTTTCAGTCCAGATTGCAGGAGCATAGGCTCCGTCGGTTTGCAGGCCGAAAACCTTGGTGGGAAATGGTGGCCGCGGCGGGGTGGGTTCGGCAACTGGTTGCTGCGGGGGCTCTGGCGACGCTGGTTGCGGCAGGAATCTACCTGCGCAAATATCCGGGCGACGTGACGGATCGGATCAACTCTTATAACGAGTTGGCGGTTGCGGAAAACCTCCCTCTGCTGAAAGATATGGATGTCATCAGCAACATGGATCTGCTGGAGGATCTTGATACGATAGAAAACTTGCCCTCGAGTCCAGCGCCGCTGCTGGGCCGGTAGAGGCGGGCGAGTTGCTGGCGACGTTGGCATGGCCATGGTTGGCGACCGGATGGGCCGGAAGGAAAACGAACCCCCGTATGCGGAAAAAGCTTCTTCCTTTATTAATCGTCATGTTGGTTTTGCCGGCGCTCGTCCATCCGAAGGGGAAGGCGAATTCGCAGAAAAAGCCTCCAGCGTTGTCGGATGAGGAAAAGGAGATACTGAAAAACCGCGAGATTCTGGACAACCTGGAGCTGCTCCAAAACTTCGACAAGATCCAATATTTTGACTACTTTGCCGAGAAGAAGGCTGGCGAGAGCAAGAAAGAGCTCCCGTCCAAACCGGCGGCGAAAAAGGATGCGGGCAAAGAGCAATGAAAATTCGATTGTTTGCTGCAATCCTGATGATTCTGCTAGAAGGCGGCCTGGCGATCGGGCAAAGCCAGCAGGGCCCCGCCAGTCCGGAAGAAGAGTGGAGCAAACTGACAGCGGAGCAGAAGGCGACCCTGCGGGAACGATATCAGGCTTTCAAGAGGCTGAGTCCCCAACAACAGCAGGACATCCGCAATCACCAGGAGCAGCTCCGAAATATGAATGCCCGGGACAGGGCGGCAATCCTTGAAAGCTACTCCACATTCCGACGGCTTACTCCGCAGCAGCGCCAGCGCCTGGAGCAAAGTTATCAGCGGTTTAAGTCTCTGCCTCCGGGACGGCAGCAGCAATTGCGGGACAACTATCGCCGGTTTTCGCAAATGAGCCCGGAGCAGAGGGCGCGACTGCTGCAGAATTTCCGCAGGTGGCAGGAGCTTACTCCGGAGCAGCGCGCCCGCTTACGGCGCCAGGGGGCGGCTCCCGGTGCCCAACCCAAGCGCCCAGCCCAGAAGCCGGCACGCAATAAACGACCGCCTGAAAAAGCCGAGTGAGCCTGGCGCGTGCCTTCCGTAAGTGCCAGGCATTGGCCGGGTTCACGATCCCCCAGGACAAACAGCTTGCCCAGTCCCTGACCGCAGGAATCGCGGCAGCGCAGAGCGGCATCGGGACAATCGGAAATTCTGATTCTATTCATTCGTCTCCATGGGGGGCGGCCCTGCCGTTGCCTCCGCCCGGATCGACGAGCGTCGGGTCCGTTGCCGCGCTGGCTTTTCCCGCCAAGCGGAATCGATCCGCGCCGCGGGATACAACCGAGAGGCTTTGGCGAAACTTTCCCGATGCTCGATTGTTATAGGACATGGGAAGCATCGCAGGGCGACAAAAAAAGGAGGCGATCTCATGAGAGTTGTGATGGGCATGTTTTTCGCGGTTGTGCTCTTCGGCACTGGTTTCGCACAAGAAATAAAGGACCGCAGAGAGAACCAGCAGGATCGGATTGCCAACGGGGTGGCCAGTGGGCAATTGACCGCAGGGGAGACGGCAAACCTGGAAGGGCAGGAGGCCAAGGTCAACAGAGAAATAGCCAATGACCGTGCCGCCAATGGCGGCAATCTTACGGATAAAGAGAAGAAACAGATCAATGCTCAGCAGAACAAGCTGAGCAAAGGCATTTACAGCGACAAGCACAATGCCGCAACACAGCAGTATGGGAACAATGAGGTGGATAAGCGGCGCGAGAACCAGCAGGATCGGATTGCCAACGGCATACAATCCGGCCAGCTGACTGCCGGCGAGACGGCAAAACTGGAAACCCAGGAAAGCAAAATCAACAAGGAGGTCCGAACGGACCGTCAGGCCAATGGAGGCAACCTCACCAACAAGCAGAAGGCCCAGGTGAACAAACAGCTGAATGTCGAAAGCACCCGTATCTACAACAAGAAGCATAATGCGGCCCGGGGGCCGCACTAGACTGATTTTATAATTCCAGATCCCTTGTTCGCAAAAATTGAAACTTTCAGAATGATCTGGTTTCATATAGAGAGAAAAAAGCGGGATGTTCAATCAATACTGGTAGACTGATGGTGCGAACAGGACGGGAGGAATAATTGTGAAACTCATCTACGGCAAATCCGTGGCGATCATCTGTGTGCTGCTTCTTCCGTCTGTGCTTAGGGCACAGACGGATCCGCCCGAAAGAGTCGCCCGGATCAACCTTATCGAGGGGGCTATTTCCTACCTTCCGTCCGGAGGCGGTGACAACGATTGGGTCGCCGCCACGATCAACCGTCCCTTGACCACCGGCGACAGGCTTTGGGCAGACTCCAACAGCCGTTGTGAGCTCCACATAGGATCGGCTGCAATTCGGATGAATCGCTCCACAGGAATCTCCTTTCTTAATCTGGATGACACCAATGTGCAGATACGCCTTTCCGACGGATCAATCATCCTGCACCTGCGCCATCTTGAGCCAGGGGACGTTTACGAGGTCGATACCCCGAATGTCGCTTTTTCGATCAGCCGCCCGGGGAATTACCGGGTGGATTCCTTTCCCGACCAGAACCAATCGATCGTCACGGTGCGTCAGGGCGAAGGGGAGGTGATCGGGGGAGGGCGGTCGTGGCAAGTGATTTCCGACCAGCAAGTCATGCTCACGGGCACCGATTCGCTTGCTTATGATCTGAGAGATGCGGATTTGCAGCCGCTCAATGACTTCGACCGCTGGGCCAACAGTCGTGATGAGCGGGAAGCGAGAGCCGCCGCTCCGCGCTATGTCTCCCGAGAGATGACCGGCTACGAGGATCTCGATGCCTACGGTATCTGGACTTATGTGCCGGGATATGGCTGGTGCTGGAGACCGGCCGGCACCCCGGTAGGTTGGGCTCCGTACCGCTACGGACACTGGGTTTGGATCGCACCGTGGGGCTGGACATGGGTTGAAGATGAGCCGTGGGGCTTCGCCCCATTCCATTACGGGAGATGGGCATTCTACGGCGCCGGCTGGATGTGGGTCCCGGGCCCGGTCGTGCCGAGGCCCGTATATGCCCCGGCGCTCGTCGCCTGGGTGGGAGGCAACGGTTTCGGCTTTTCAGTCTCGCTCGGTGCGCGCGGCGGAATCGGGTGGTTCCCGCTGGGTCCACGCGAAGTCTTTTTGCCGGCCTATCACGTCAGCGAAAGGTATGTGACCGATGTCAACGTAACCAATACAGTGGTCAATCATGTGACGGTTGTGAATGCATACAGGAGCCAGAACATTCAAAACGCCACGTATGTGAACCGTGTCGCCCCCAATGCGGTAACGATAGTCTCACACGAGAACTTCGTGAGTGCCCGCCCGGTGGCGGGGAACATCGTTAACCTGCCGGCCAGGGAATTAGCTTCAGCGCCAGTCTCCCATATTTCTTCCGTAGAGCCGGAACGCTCAAGCATCTATGGCGCGGGAAGCCGCAATGTGGCGCGCCCGCCGGCTCAGGTCATGAACCGCCTTGTTATAGCCAAACAAAACCCGCCCGCTGAGCCCAATCACTTCGAGCGGGTGCAGAATGCACCAGCAGGCCAGCCCCCAAGCGGGTCGGCGAACCCGGTGCCGGGCCAGCAAAGCGGAGGGACCAGGCCTCCGCAAGCCCGTCCTGCTCCGGAAAATCAGCAGATGCGCCAGGCAGCTAGACCTTTGGATGCAGCTGCGGAAAAGCCACCGCGAACGCCTCGTCCTTTGACAAAGCCGGCACCGACGGTCCGCCCGCCGACATCGAAGGAACAGTCGGATATGAAAGCCAAACAGAAAGCCTGGGAGAATGCTCACGCCCGTAACAAGCCGAAGGGCGAAAGCAAGGATCAAAAATCACCCTAAGCGGCGAGCTCGGCGAGGTTACTGTCGGCCGGGTTGGATTTTATTGATCCAGCCAAGCGGGGATGAGCGCCAAACCACAACCCGGGGTCCAGGATCACGGCACAAACAGCCGGCTACTGGTTGCGCTGGAGCCTTCACAAGCCGCTTGAACTCCGGGAAACGGTCCAAAATGGCTTCTCGCGTTTGCCAAAATTCCATGCGGCGGCCATTGCGAAAGCTTGCCGCCGGTTCAGGCGTCGGCGGCGTTGTGAATATCCGCTAGCGGCGCGCTTGGCGGTTTAAGCCTGGGTCAATGCCGGCCTATCGAGCGCCTTGCGAACTTTGTGCACAAGGGCTTCGGTCTCAAACGGTTTCTGAAGGGAATCAGGATCCGCATCCAATGCAATATCGTTCGTATGGCCGGACATAGAAATGGATTTCAGATCCTATCTGTCTGAGGCTGACTTGCCGGCATCGTGCCACTCATGCCGGAGCCTGCCGCCATCATTCCGAAGCACCATAAAATCAATGGCCTGGTTCAGGCATGGGTGGCCTGAACCATGACCGGACTTCCCGCTTCTGAACGCCATGAGCCCCACGGTCCGTTCAGCAGTTTGTTGCCAAAGAGTTTTCACCCCGGATCTCCCGTAGCGCAGTTCGAGTCGCTGGGCGCCTTCTTGGCTTTGGTTCTGGCAACCCCCGATTCCGGAATTGCCGATATTGATGGATGCCAAGCGCTTATTGCCCCGAGGCATTATTTGAACGGGATTCCCGCCTGGCCCCTCGGCTTGACGCTCCCTTGCGGGACAAACAGGTTTTCCCGCAAGAGCGTGTGGCCCCAGGCGATCTATCGGGAATCAAGTTGTTTTACCATTGGCCGCTTAAAAAGGCAGGTCGATGCCCCGGGGAGAAATTGACAATTGGAATCAGCACTCCAACGCCATGCCCTGCAGCCGCCCTTCTTGCACATCCTGCAGGCTGGAAGAAGAAACAAAATGCCCGCAAACGCGAGTCGGGACAGACGAGTGGCAAGGATTGCAAGAAATTCGGCAACGCTGGTTGTGAACAAAGTTCAGGTGGAAGCGCGGCTCGTGATATAGAATTTACAGGGGTTATCGGACGAAAACCGCCCGGTCGGCCCCCCGGAGAGGAGTTTTGCGTATCATGAAGTTGTGCTTTTGTCTGATTGTTTGCCTTCTGCTTTTAGCTCCCGTTGTGGCGCAATCCCAGGTGTCGCAGAAACCCGATACGACGGAACCTAAAGACCCGGCGGGTGCCCGGCAGACAGCCGCTACGGCGCCGGGCCAGCAATCCTCAC
>Ga0326727_10004513_pt1 | contig 41687 bp, 31 predicted proteins | sample MB2enrmetagenome_FD_207643 | JGI IMG/M metagenome (GOLD analysis project Ga0326727, IMG submission 207643) | Lab enriched peat soil microbial communities from McLean, Ithaca, NY, United States - MB29MY | ecosystem: Environmental > Terrestrial > Soil > Wetlands > Peat | place: USA: New York...
ATAGGACGAGAGCGCAGCGCATTCCATCATGGCCAGGAGCCTTGCGCTCCAACGAAGGCCGAATACATTTGCGCAGACCAACCTGTTACCTCATTTTTCGCTTGCGACAAAGCGGCGGACCATACATACCGGTTAGCTCGTAACCCTAAACGAAACCAGTGCTATCGACTGCCAACCTAGATAAGAGGCTAACGAACGCCGCCTGCTGCGAGAATCTGTTTCAGCTCTTCGGCCCAATGAACGACCACACGCAGGCTGCTTCCATGCGCGCCGCGCCGCAACATAATGAAGCGGCCGTCGCGCGTCACATCGTAGTTCGGAATGGAGATAGCCTGCCCGAAGTCGTACTCGTCCGCGAACAAGGCCGTAGGTTTTCCGAACGTGGGTTCGGCTCCCGTCAGGGCGACAGCCACGGCCATTATGTGTTGGCCTCCGCGATAGTAGATCTCTCGACTGGTACTGCTCCAGCGCGCCTGCAGCCCACCGCCTTCCGAGACCTGCCATTGACGATCCAGGGCGGGGTACCGCCGAACGTAGATTTCCGGTTGGCCCGACACGTTCGATTGATAGAGCATCCAGTGCCTGTCCGGCGACAGTTGCGGTCCTCCCTCGTACGCTGGTGTTGCCAGAAGGGGCTTGGGCTCGAACTTGCCACTGATCGACATCAGGAAAATGTCGCCTGACGTTTCCGGTTGAATCCGAACGTCAAGAATGGTGTCGGGGTCGGGCCCAGGAGACGACGGATAGTCGTTGATCAGTCCTGACGGGACGGGACCGGCTTTGCCGCTACCGTCAGCGGCCGTCCAGAAAGGAACATTAAAGCGCCGGAATACGACGCCTTCGCCATCGGCCGTCCAACTGGGAAAACTTGTGCCCAAAGCCGCCGCCGTGAGATTGGCCCGGGTGCCGCGCAACAGGTCGAGCGTTTCAAGGTAGCTTCCCTCGCTCTCGACCAGAAGGGAGCGTCCATTCGGCGAAATGCGCGGCGTGCCATAGCGATCGGGCGGCAGGCTCAGAGCCAGCGCGGAACCGTCACGGCCAACAGAGACCACCCGCTTGGAATCGAAGTCCGCAGGAACGTAGACCAAATCTCCGGTGGATGACAACTGGAATCCCAGACTGCCAGAGCGCACGGTGCAGACTATACCGGGGGGTATTACCGGCACTGCTGTACCGCGTGTGGTGGCGCTGTTCTCGTCGAAAGGCACGGCCCATACCGCGCCATCGCGTCCAAACAGCAGATGCCCTTCGGGAGACCACACCGGAGTGACTGCATGCTCAATAACTACCGCCCTTTGCTGGCCGTCCACGGAGACTGCTTCGATTCGCTCCGTACCGGCGTCGGTGGTCAAGCTTGAGAACAAGACGAACCGCCCTCCGGGCAAGACTGCGGGATCGCTGTGCAGTACTTCGCGCCGGGCAGCATCAAGCACCGTCAACTGGCGGGGAGTGCCGCCTTGCTCGGGCACAATCCACAACGCGCCCCCGCGGGAGTAGACGATGTTCGATGAGACCCAGGCCACCCGGCTGGCCAGATCGGCGCCGCGCGCCACGACCGCTCGCTGCTGATCGGCCAGCGACATTCGAGTGATTAATCCGCTGCCCAGCGCAAAGGCAACGCTCTTGCTGTCGGGAGAGAAATAGGCGGCATTGACATTCGCAGTCTCGCTGATTTCGGTGGCTTCCGGGCGGTCGAGCCGTCGAATATACAGTCGCCGCACGCCGTCTCTTACCCCGATCAGCGCGACACTCTGGCCATCGGGCGAAATCGCGAATCCTCCCTGCAGCCCGGAAATAGGTTCGACATTCGGCGGATAGGCTATGTCGAGGTGCATCACGGCGCCAGAGACCGGGGCGACAGTGCGATGAGAGAACGCCCATGCCCCTAGAGCGATGGCCGCGACCGCTATGGCCCACGGCAGTACGCGCCACAACCGATTCAGCAGGGCCCTCAAGCTAGCTTCCGGCGCGGCAGGCTTCGCATGCTCCAACATGGCATCGTCCAGCACGAGTCTTGCGTCGCCAATGTCGCGCAGACGCCGTTTGTCATCCTTCACCAGGCAGCGTTGCAACAGTTCGCGGACGCGTCCCGGCGTGTTCTTCGGAATCTTGCTCCAATCCGGCTCGGCGCGCACGACGGCCGCCATAATGTCGGTCGCAGTTTCGCCGACATACATCTGAGAGCCCGAGAGCATTTCGAACAGCACCACACCGAACGACCAGATATCCGCGCGGCGGTCTACAGCCTTACCCTTGGCCTGCTCGGGCGACATGTAAGCCGCGGTCCCGAGAATAATCCCGGCCTTCGTGGCCTCCAAGGTCAGGGTAGGAGAATTGGAAATATTCTTCGGTGCAGCGTCCCCCTGCAGCGCCTTGGCCAGCCCGAAGTCGAGCACCTTGACCTTGCCATCATGCGTGACCTTGATATTGGCAGGCTTCAGGTCGCGGTGAATGATGCCGCGCTCGTGCGCGGATTCGAGGGCTTCCGCAATCTGCTTGGCGATGGGCAACGCCTCCTCCAGCGGGATCGCGCCTTGCCTGATGCGATCGGCGAGCGTCGGCCCTTCCACCAGCTCCATCACCAGCGCACGCACGCCGCCGCTGTCTTCGAGGCCGTAGACGGAAGCGATGTTGGGATGGTTGAGGGATGCTAGAACTTGCGCCTCGCGCTGGAAGCGGGCCATGAGCTGCATGTCCTGGGCAAATTCCTGCAGGATCACTTTCAGCGCGACATCTCGTCCCAGCTTCGAATCCGAAGCGCGATACACCTCGCCCATGCCACCAACACCCAGCGGGGACTGGATTTCGTAGGGGCCGAGTTTTGTCCCAGGAGTAAGAGCCATCCGTGCGCGCAATTATAGCCTGTGCATTACGTTACAAGAGGATGCGACGATCCTGGGTGTATCGTCGGCAACTCTTACCTTACCGATTTAGGTAAGAGTAGCCCGTCATCCGGCAGAAGAGGACGGAGTTGGTCGGCAAACCTGTCGGCAACACCGAACCGGGTGTCGGCGCGGACTGGTGTTCACGAACTTCGCGATCAATACGGCTGAGCGTATTGCCGCATGTCTGGCCCAAGAGTCCCTTCTGCGCAGATTCACGCGCAAGGCCCGGTGATCCCAACTAGCAGTAGCAGCGCTGGGTGACTTAGGACGCTGTGCCATTTCCAAGTCTCGCCAACACAATCGGCCCGGCGTCGGAAAATCTTTCGCGTTAGGTCTGCTGATCGAGACTCTGCCCACATTTGTGCAATGCCCGCATTCGTGCAATCAGCTGAACGCAAGCCTGCCAAGAGCTGAATTCTATCAATGAGATAGCGGCAGAAGTCTTGGCACGCAACTTGCGTTCCCACATACGACGGAGCGCAGGACGAGCCGCTGGGCCAAGGACAAGAAGCAATGTTTTCGCTCCGAAATTCATCAACTTGCGAATGGTCCGGCTCTGAAGATGGAAGGCAGGCTCGTTGGTGAGTGGGCAGAGCAGACAAAGTCCCTGTCACCAAGGCTTCAGTCCCGAAAGGGTTAATCGTGGATGTAACTGAAGTGAGCTACGTAGATTCCGTTGGCGAACAAGCACTGAGCTGGTTCCGCAGTATCGGTGCAGTGTTTGCCGCGAAGGCAGTCTACGCCGCGGGTGTCTGCGAACGGCTGCATTTGCTGCTCCAAGGAGAGCCGTCTAGTTCCTCCAGCGAGTGGCATCGAGGGGGCGTTCGCAGGCCCTCCCCCGGCCATCCCCGGGCGGGTTGAGGCCCGCCCGGCCTGGTCCATCGCTCGTTACATCAAGGAAGAAACGAATATGGGTTGGTTTCACACAAACGAGGTGGCGATGGATCGCCGGGACCATGCGTCCGTGTTGGAGGTACTGGCATGCTTCCGAGACGAGAGGAGTCTCCTGTTCCGCCTCGCCCTGCTGATAACCCGCGATGAAGCGACGGCAGACGAATCCGTGGTCAATGCCTGTGAGATCACTGTCCAGGGCCACAGTCCATTTCGCGATTGGCTGACTGAATGGGCCAAAGCAGCCACCATCACCAGTGCGATATCCCGGTGCATCGGTGCTATACGCGGTTGTGAGGCAGCATACAAAGATCTGCGTTGCTCGCATAGCGAGCATTTGTCACAAAGCGATGATGCCGAGCGTAAACAGCGACTGGGCGTCGTTCTCAGTACCGATCCCAAAGTCGTGACCGCCGAACTTGACCCTCTGGCTCGGGCGGTCTTGGTCCTTAGGGTAGCGCTCCGGTCGTCGATTCAGGACTGCGTGTTGCGCCTGAATGTCTCGCGCTCCGCTGTCCTTGGCGCCAATTGTCGCGCAATGACCTGGCTGCGTGAGCTGCAGCTGACGCGGGTGGTCGACCAGCAAAGTTCTTCAGCGGGAGGCCAATCCAACAGCGATCAATCGCGCGGGAGTGATAAGGGCACGTCCCAGTTAGTCGCAGCGGTGGAACAGGATCCGTCAACCGGCCAAGCAGGGCAGGAGGGACGTTGATCGGCGTAGGTACGATCGCGCGTGAGTACTGCAGCGGTGGCGCCGAGCTGGGACGTATAGTCGCGGCGAAGCTTGGGTGGGAATTATTGGATCGCCAGCTTATCGACCGGGTGGCGCGCGTCGCTGGAGTGGACCCGAAAGTTGCAATCAACCTTGACGAACACGCCAACCGCTGGTGGGAGTGGATTGTCACTGGCTTGAGCTACGCCGCACCTTATGCATACAACCCACCAGGCCAGGCTGGAGTAATCGATGTGAATGTTTTGCGCGACATCACCATGTGGCTAATCCAGAGGGCAGCCGACTCGGGGAAGTGTGTCATCGTCGGTCGCGGTGCGCAATGCGTCCTTCAAGGACGAGTCGACGTTCTGAATATTCTTGCGTATGCACCGATCGACGAGCGAATTCTGCGCTTACGAGTGCGACGCCCTGACTGCGCAGATTATGAGGCGCTCGTAAACCGGATCGACAGCCAACGCGCAAGCTACCTCCGCCAATACCATCGGAGGAACTTGCTCGACAAGTCGCTCTACGATCTCTGCATCAATCCCGCGCTGGGCCTTGATGTTGCAGCCGAGCTAATTACAACGGCAATCAGCCGCGCAAAGCAACCGAGGAACACAACGAACCAGCAGTCATACGACCCTCTGGGCGGTGACTCCAGCCAGACCGGGGAAAAGCGCACAAGAACATGGTAGTAACGGGAGTGAATCGCATGTCCGTTGTCAGTGAAACTTACATCTTCAGGACGAAATCATCCAGCGAGACAAGCTTTCGGCAAGAAAGGCGAGAGCAAGTGCTTCACATCATGTCGTGCGGCAAATGGTGCAAGTCTCTAGTCACGATCGGGCCCGTTCTGATGGTCCTGCTGTTTTCGGGCTGTAGATCAACTGCGACCAAGCCTTCGGCAATTCCCCCCGAGGTCGCTACCGTCACCATACGTCCGCAACCTGCGGTCATGACGACCGAGTTGCCTGGACGCACCAGTTCATATCTTGTTGCCGAGATCCGCCCGCAAGTGAATGGGTTGATACAGAAGCGAGTGTTTCGGGAGGGCTCGAACGTGATGGCCGGTGACCTGCTTTATCAAATTGATCCGGCGCCCTATCAGGCTGCCTATGAGCAGGCTAAGGCGGCCCTCGCCACAGCGGAAGCGGATCTCACAATGGCAAAAGCGAACCTCCCTGCGATTCGTTTGCGGGCGGAGCGGTTGAAAGGACTCGCGGCTATCCACGCGGTTGGGCAACAGGACTACGACGATGCCAGTGCCGCCCTCGAACAAGCCGAAGCTACAATTGAGTCGCGTAAGGCGGCTGTCGAAATGAGTCGGGCCGCAGTAGAGAGCGCGCGCATCAATCTGTCTTACACGCCGATCAAAGCGCCCATCTCTGGACGCATTGGCATATCCAACGTCACAGTCGGCGCAATGACGACCGCGTACCAGCCCAATGCGCTGGCGATCATCCAGCAACTAGATCCGATTTACGTGGATGTGACTCAGGCTAGCGCTGAGTTGTTGCGCATGCAGCAAAGGCTTGAAAGCGGGCGTCTCAAACAAGACGGACCAATCCAAAATAAAGTGAAGCTGATTCTAGAAAACGGCACGACCTATCCTCTTGAAGGCATTCTTCAGTTCCGCGATGTGACGGTCGATCCAAGCACCGGCTCCGTTACACTTCGCCTAGTTTTCCCTAATCCGAGGCAGATTCTTCTCCCGGGCATGTTCGTACGGGCTGTCGTCGAGGATGGGGTGAGTGAACGTGCACTTCTTGTTCCTCAACAGGGTGTCACCCGCGACACAAAAGGCGCTCCCATCGCTTGGGTCGTGAACAAAGAAGAGAAGGTGGAGCAGCGCTCGCTCGAACTGGACCGGGCAATCGGGGACAAATGGCTCGTTACGAAAGGACTCGACGATGGTGACCGGGTGATCGTCGAAGGACTCCAGAGAGTACGCCCAGGAGATCGAGTTCGGGCAGTCGCCTTTAATGCGAGTGATCATCGCGTCACGGCCACTGCTCAAAACAATGCGGAAGGAGCAAGGTAATGTTGTCCAACTTCTTCCTCGACCGACCAGTTTTCGCTTGGGTGATCGCCATCGCCATGATGGTAGGCGGCGTCCTGACGATCTACACGCTGCCCATTTCGCAGTATCCGCCAATTGCGCCTCCTTCGATTGCGATTACTGCAACTTATCCGGGTGCCTCGGCAAAAACGGTCGAAGACAGCGTCGTTCAAATTATCGAGCAGAAAATGACTGGGCTGGATCGGATGCTCTACATGTCAGCCACCAGCGATTCTTCCGGACAAGGGCTGCTCACTCTGACCTTTTCTCCGGGCACTGACCCTGACTTGGCCTGGTCAAAGGTGCAAAACAAGCTGCAACTCGCCATGCCCATGCTGCCCGAGGTCGTGCAGCGGCAGGGTGTCATTGTGAGCAAGTCAACCCGCAACTATCTGATGCTGGTCGGCTTAGTCTCCGACAATCCGGCTGTGGACCAGAACGATTTAACCGATTACGCCATTTCCCAGGTCCAGCCATCATTGGCGCGAGTACCCGGCGTGGGCGAAGTGGAAGCCTTCGGTTCCCAATACTCGATGCGGATTTGGCTGAATCCCGACAGGCTTACCCAGTACAACATGACCGTCGACGACATCGTCGGCGCAATTCAGGCCTATAACGTCGAGGTTTCCGCCGGACAATTCGGCGGGTTGCCGGCGATCGACGGACAGCGGCTCAACGCTTCCATCGTTGTGCAGTCGCTGTTGAAGACACCGGAGGAGTTTGCCGCCATTCCTCTGCGCAACAATCCCGACGGTTCGATCGTGCGGGTCCGCGATGTCGCGCGCACCGAGCTGGGCGCCGAGTTTTCTGACATGAAGGTGTTGCACAACGGCAAGCCAGCATCGGCGCTCGCCATCCGTCAGGAGGCCGGCGCCAATGCGTTGGACACTGCTGCCGCTGTAAAGGCCAAGATGCAGGAATTGTCCCGGTACTTTCCCAACGGCATGCGAGTGGTTTATCCCTACGACACGACACCCTTCGTGAAACTCGCCATCGGAGAAGTAGTCAAGACCCTGATTGAAGCTATCATTCTCGTCTTTCTCATCATGTATCTCTTCCTGGGCAACATGCGGGCGACGCTGGTGCCGACCATTGCCGTGCCAGTCGTGATCCTGGGCACGTTCGGTGTCCTTGGATTGTTTGGATTCTCCATCAACATGCTGACCATGTTCGCCATGGTCTTGGCCATCGGACTTCTCGTAGACGACGCCATCGTTGTCGTTGAAAACGTGGAACGAGTGATGAGTGAAGAGGGGCTTCCGCCATGGGAGGCGACCCGGAAATCGATGGGCGAGATTACTGGGGCACTGATCGGCATTGCACTGGTGCTTTCAGCCGTTTTTGCTCCGATGATGTTTTTCCCTGGTTCCACGGGCATCATCTATCGGCAATTTTCGGTGACCGTTATCGCCTCGATGCTGCTGTCCGTTTTAGTCGCTCTGATCCTGACGCCGGTGCTGTGCGCTTCACTTCTTAAGCCCGTAGCCAAAGGACACGAAGCGGCAGAAAGCGGATTCCGACTGCTCCGTCCGTTCTTTTTGGGATTCGACCATCTGTTCTTCTTCCTGCGTGACAAATACCAGTCAGCGGTAGGACTAGTGCTTCGGACAAAGGCACCGGTGCTCGTGGCTTTTGTCCTCATCGTTGCTGCAATGGGCTTTTTGTTCCTCCGCATGCCGACAGCCTACTTGCCCGACGAAGACCAGGGGATACTTCTGGTCCTGGTGCAATTGCCGCCCAGTTCTACGCGTGAGCAGACCGATGTGGTCATGGATCAGGTGCGGCGTCACTTTTTAGCGGACCAAAAAGACGCTGTTGAATCCTGTATGACCATTTCCGGAATGAGTTTCGCTGGTAACGGCCAGAACCAAGGCATGGCCTTCGTGATGTTACGAGACTGGAAATTGCGCAATCGGGAGGATCTGCGGGTAAAAGCAGTCGCGGCCAAAGCCATGAAGGCTTTTGCCGGTCTGAGAACCGCCGTCGTGTTCGCTGTTCCTCCACCGGCGGTTGTTGAACTCGGGACTTCGACCGGCTTTGATTTCATGCTCGAGGACCGGGGCGGTCTCGGGCACGAAAAGCTGATGGAAGCGCGGCGTCAGCTTATGGGCATTGCGATGAAGGATCCCAGGCTCATTCGGGTTCGGCCAAACGGATTGGAAGATGTGCCTGAGTATAGAACGGATGTGGATTGGGAGAAGGCTGGCACACTGGGAGTTCCTATCACGACGGTTCACGACACGATCTCGGCTGCATTCGGAAGTGTCTACGTAAACGATTTCATTCAAGCTGGCCGCGTTAAGCGAGTGTACGTCCAGGCCGACGCGCCGTACAGGATGCTGCCAAACGATCTCAACCGGCTGTACGTCAGAAACAACAAAGTTGGAATTCTGCCTGTCTCCTCATTGATTTCAGAACGGTGGGTCTATGCATCCCCCCGGCTCGAACGGTACAACAGTTTTCCATCACTCGAATTCTTGGGAGAGCCAGCTCCCGGGAAAAGCTCGGGCGAGGCAATGCAAGCGATGGAAGAGGCTGTCACCAAGCTCCCTAAAGGTATTGGCTATGAGTGGACCGGACTCTCCTACCAGGAGCGGATGGCCCAGGCGCAGACCGGACTGCTGTACTCGTTCTCTATTCTGGTCATCTTCCTCGTACTCGCAGCTCTTTATGAGAGCTGGACAATCCCAATCTCTATCATGCTTGCCCTGCCCCTCGGAGCTATCGGTGGCGTAATGGCTTCATCGTTTCGTGGATTGCCAAATGATGTGTACTTTCAGATCGGTTTACTAACGGTCCTGGGGTTGACCACCAAGAACGCCATCCTGATCGTTCAGTTCGCCAAGATACGTGTGGAGCAGGGGATGGGGTTAATCGATGCCACGCTTGAGGCCGCAAAACTTCGTCTCCGTCCAATCGTGATGACATCGTTAGCGTTCGGCTTCGGTGTTCTGCCTTTGGCAATTTCTGCAGGGGCTGGGGCGGGAGCCCAAAAGGCCATCGGCACGAGCGTCTTGGGCGGGATGGTGACGGCCACCTTCCTGGCGATCTTCTTTATTCCGCTGTTTTATGTGATGGTCGTGCAACTGTTGGGGAAAAAAAAGAGCCCTCGCACCGAGCAACCCAACTCCGATGCGCTGAGACCGGCGGAGGGACAATAACATGTATCGCACACTACTTGTACTGGGAATGGCGGCGTGCCTGACTGGGTGTCTGCAGCCGAAATATAGCCGTCCTGCGTTGCCAGTTCCTCCAGCTTGGCCAGAGAATCAAACCACAGCGCCTCAGGCCGCCGTTTCGAGTACGCCACAGGCGGCTGACGTGAAATGGCGAGAATTTTTCACTGACAAGCGTCTGCAGTCGGTAATCGAGGTGGCTCTTGCCAACAATCGCGACCTGCGGATGGCGGCGCTCAACGTCGAGAAGGTTCAGGAGCTGTACCGGATTCAACGGGCGCAGCAGTTCCCCAACGTCAGCGCGTCCGTCAACGCCGACGACTATCGCTTTTCAAAAACCACGAAAATCGCCGGATTCAGTGTCCCAAATGCGGTAACGGTGGAACAATACAACGCGAACCTCGGCGTTGCTTCGTGGGAACTGGATCTGTTTGGTCGAGTCCGGAGCTTGAAGCAACAAGCGTTGGAACAATATTTGGCCACCGAGCAGGCCCGTTCCGCTGCACAGATTTCGCTGGTAGCCGCTGTCGCTAACGCTTATTTAGCACTGGGCGCTGATCGGGAGAATCTGCGATTGGCCCAGGCGACCTTCGACGACCAAGAAGCCTCCTACGAATTGATCCACCGCTCGCGAGACGCGGGCATCGCCTCCGACCTCGACCTTCGTGAGGCGCAGACTCAAGTGGAGGCGGCGCGGGTGGACATCGCGCGATACGCCGGGCAAGTGGCCGTCGACGAAAATGCGCTCAACCTTCTGCTGGGTACGCCGGTCGCTGGAGACCTGCAGCCCAGTGAATTAGGTTCCGATCAGGCGCTGAAAGATGTGTTGCCGGGAATGTCTTCCGCGGTATTGCTGCGCCGCCCGGATATCTTATCAGCAGAACATCAGTTGAAAGCTGCGTACGCTAATATCGGAGCAGCGCGCGCCGCGTTCTTTCCACAAATTACTCTTACTGGCGGCGGTGGTTTCATGACCAGTCACCTGGCCGACTTGTTCACGGGTGACTCGAAAACATGGACCTTTGCACCGCAGGTGGTGATGCCCATCTTCGATGCTGGCACTCGTCGTGCCAATTTCAGAGTTGCCAAAGTGGATCGGGATCTCGCCGTCGCTGAATATGACAAGGCAATCCAGTCTGCGTTTCGGGAGGTCAGCGATTCGCTGGCCTTGCGGACTCGACTGATGGAACAACAAGATGCCCAGCAGGCGTTGGTGAACGCCCTAGACGAAACCTATCGCCTTTCAGATGCCCGCTACAAGGCAGGAATCGACAGTTACTTGAGTGTCCTTGTGGCACAGCGATCATTGTACGGTGCTCAACAGGCTTTGGTGAGTGTTCGTATGACCCGAATGAGCAATCTTGTCACCTTATATAAGGTGTTAGGGGGAGGCGCGTAAATCCGCTTCCAGCAACTCGGCCGGCAGGCTGGCGGCGGTGCAGGAACTCCTGCCCACGAAAGGCCTGTTAGCGGCGGCACAGTTTGAACGTGCCCCCGATGCCATTCAGATTCTCGTTGGGCTCTGTCAACACAGCTCAGATCTGAGCCGAATGTTGTGATGGCAATCACAGACTGGCTCCAATCTAGCATTGAATCTAATGAGGTGAGAAGGATTTCCCGAAGAAATTCCTGCGCGAGTGTATGCGGCTTTAGTTCCAGGAGAATCTCAGCAGGCAGAGTACAGAAGCGAGGACGCGCACGGCATGAGCGAAAGAGTCACGACGGCGCAAGACCAAGATGCCATTGAAAGGGAACTCGCCCGATACCGCGCGCTCCTGAAGATCTCTGGCGCCGTAGGGTCGCAGCCAACTGTCGATGCTGTTCTCCATAGCCTCGCTGATTTGTTAACGAACGTAGTTGCATTCGAATCCGTCGTGCTGCTTTTATTTGACACTTCCCGGCGCCGACTCGTGTTGCGCGCGCTCGAGCGCGGACTACATGATCCCGGGATTGAAATCGGGGAAGAGATTCCTCACGCAGGCACTGCTCTTGCGCGTGCCCTTGAAGAGCAAGTCCCAGTATTCATTCCTGACACCAAGTTGGAGATAGCTAAGGCGCCTGAACTGGCATCCAGAATTAACCTCGGCGAGGTTCACAGTTCATATATCTTTCCTGTTTCAACGGCACGGACAAAGCTCGGAGCGTTGATATTCGGCGTGAAAGAGAAAGTCGAGTTTAGCCCCGCTGACCTACAACTCATGCGTTCTGTTGCGGGACACGTTGCTGTTGCTCTGGAGAGCGTGCTGGCCATCAATTCAGTGGAAGCGTATCAGCGTGATTTGGCGCGCGAGCGCGACCGGCTCAGCCTCTTGCTGGAGATTAACAACCACATCGTAACCATCCTCGAGATCAACGATCTCTTGCGGGCCGCATCGACATCGATCCGCAAATTCTTTGCCAACGATTTCACGAGTTTCTGGCTCTTCGAAGAGCGATCCAATCGTTTGAAATGCGTGGTCCTGGATTTTCCAGGAAGTCGCGGATTCCTGGGTGACGTTGGAGTCACCCATGTCCGCGAAGAGGATCTGGATAAGTTGCGAATTCGAGCGCCTGTGGTGTTATCGGGGCCGGACATTGCGAAGATTCCCTCTGTGGTTGCGGATGTTCTAAGAGCGGAATCCATTGCGACAGTGGCAAGTGCCCCGCTGATCGGGGCTAGTGGACCAATCGGAATTATGGCGCTCGGAAGCCGAAAAGCGAATACTTTCGGCCAAGCGGATCTTGATCTGCTACCTCAGATTAGTAGCCAGATATCTCTGGCGATCGACAACGCATTGGCCTATGGTCGGGTCACCGCATCGCGAGACCGCCTGGAAGACCAGCGATTGTATCTGGAATCGGAAATCAGCTCGGAATACAGCTTTGAAGACATCGTTGGAAGAAGTTCAGCCTTCCAAAAAGTGCTCGAGCAAGTGTCCATCGTTGCGCCCACCGATTCGACGGTCTTGCTTCATGGGGAGACAGGAACCGGCAAGGAGTTAATTGCACGAGCAATCCACAATCTCAGCTCCAGGCGCGAGCGCACGTTTGTGAGACTGAATTGCGCGGCCATTCCATCAGGGCTGCTGGAAAGTGAACTATTCGGGCATGAAAAGGGAGCGTTTACTGGTGCCCTGATACAGAAAAAGGGCAGATTCGAACTCGCCGACAGAGGCTCGCTTTTTCTGGACGAGATCGGCGATATTAGCCTCGAACTACAGCCAAAGTTGCTGCGCGCGGTGCAGGAACAGGAGTTCGAACGTCTCGGAAGCGCTAAAACAATCCATGTCGACGTAAGGATGATTGCCGCGACCCACCGGGACCTTTCCGACATGATTCGCGAGGGAAAATTCCGCGAGGATCTCTTTTATCGACTCAACGTCTTTCCGATCGAGATTCCACCGCTGCGAGAGCGGCGCCAGGATATTCCGCTCCTGGTCAACTACTTCGTCTCCAAGTTGTCGCGAAGGATGCGGAAACAGATTAAGTCCATTCCTAAACAAGCAATGGAGGCCTTGACGAACTACCCATGGAAAGGCAACGTGAGGGAATTGGCGAACTTCATCGAACGTGCAGTCATTCTCTCGCACGGCGATGAGTTAGCTTTGCCAGTGGCCGAACTCCAAGCCGCTTATTCTAGTGCCGTTTCGTTCCCTGCCTCTACCTTCAATCAAGCAGAACGAAAGGTGATTATCGACGCACTGAGGGCGGCATCCGGGAAAGTTGCGGGTAAAGGCGGAGCCGCCGAGCGCCTCGGCTTGAACCGCACGACCCTGCAGAATAAGATGAAGCGCCTCGGTGTCATTAAGAAGGACTACGGGTCCTAGTCACCGGTCGCCACTTGGCATAAATGGTCCTTGATGCCGACGCGATGCGACGCCCGTAGGTACCCGGGCCGCAGGCCACGTCCAGAATGAGACCGTCCCGCGATCCGACGATGTCGGAGACCTCATGTGCCAGCTTTTTTAAGGACGTGCTGCGCCATCCGCCATACAGGTTGCACACTACCGGATAGACACATGTCTCATAAACGCCGACGGCAAAATCAAGGAGGGTGGTGGAATCCCTCTTTCCGAGCATGCGCAGGGACCAGTTGCTGCTTTCTTCAAGCTTTTCCACGATGAAGTCGGGAATCCCGTCGCGGATAGGGTAGGTCACTGCACAGATACAGCAGGAAAGCCCGCCGGGTCCCAGTTCCACTTCACGCTTCCGTCGGCTGCAAGTCCCGGTGCGCGATTACTTCACCACGATTCTCCCTGGGCTTGCCGATCTCCCGATTCGGTGCCTTCCAGACCTCACTCCTGCTACTTGGATAGCCCGACATTGTGAAGATTTGCCTGACCGGATTACTTCTTGCTACAAGAGTCGGTGCGGGTAAGAGCCACCCTTATTTGTAAGATTTTGCGGGTAGCAAGAATTGCAACCCGAAATAACCGACGAAATAAGACTGATTGGAACGGGCGGGTTCGAGGCTGCGTCCGCTCATCAGAAGGAGAATCACCGGACGATGGATCTTGTAGCGCGCGCCCACCTCAAGCGTAGGCTCGGCATCGAAGGGATGAACCGTGCCCGGGGAATAGAATTCCACGTCCGCTTCCAGTTTATTAGTGAATTCGTGGCCGACCACCAGGCCGGTGAGCCAGCTATTGGGTCCTTTGTGGTTGAACTGATAGCCGAGTTCGTAGTCGACATCTACCGGGCCAATTTTTTTGGAAAACTCGAAGGGCAGCAGGAACCCCTGGCTCGGAGGCGTGACCCCGCGTCGGACGGCATCGTTTGGATTGTTGAGGAAGAGCTGGGGGAAGACCGAGACAGATAAGCCGTTTTCTCCTGCGTCATAGAAGCGCCACTTGACGCCAGGATTAGATTGACCCAGGCCAAATTTAGTCGGGGAAGACGGATTCTGCACCCGCAACCAGGCGTTTTCGTATGTAAGCTGGATTCGATCGCCCACTCCAAAATTAATGTCAACGTCGGGCGTGTGAGAAACGGACTGACCGCTATAGAAAAACGACATGTAGCCCACATTGATTTCCCAATTGAGATGGCCCGGCGTGCCCGGATCATTGGTGTAGTAGGGTGGGCCACCTTGGGCAAATGTCAAGGCCGCGGCAAAATGGAAGAGGATGAAGATCGAATTCCGAAGCATATACCTTAAAGAGGAGGAAGGGCGCCCAAGGAGCTTTTACGCTCATTCCCGGCCACGCCAACAAACGTTACTTCGCGTGGTCCCCCGAACCAGTCTTAGTGCGCCGCCTCCACCACGAGCACGACGAACGAATCGGGCTCCACTTTTCTCTCCGGCTTCGGCCCCACGTTGGCCGCTAAGGTGAACAGTTGATGCGTCTTGGCATCGACGGCCATCGTGCGCGCACTCTTCTGCGTAGTCACCGTCTGCACCACGCTGAACTTGTCTCGACTGTCTTCCTTGATCACTGTGATCGTGCCGTCTCCCGCCGACGCAAACGCTAACCCACGATCGGCATCGAATACGGTCGCATCGCATCCCTCTCCGATGGCAGGACTCGCTATGACTTTCCCGTTGTCCGCATCCACCACCATCATCTTTTTGTTTCCTCCGCAGGCGGAAAATAAACGGCGATTGTTCCGGTCGATCGCTAGGCCCGTCGGTTCTTCGCAGTCCGCCAGCTTCCAGCGCGACCTTACCGTCAGCTTCTGCGGATCAAACGCCACAATTTCCGATTTGTCTTCAAGATTCACGAACACTGTGCCGATTTCGTCGGTGGCAGCAAATTCCGGCTTTCCGCCTAGTTCGATCTTGCCCACGACCTCGCCCTTCGACGCATCGATGGCAGTCGCCGTCATCTCACTGCCTTTTCCATTGAAGGTAAAAACGCGTTTCGAAGATGGATCGTACAAAATCGCGTCGGGTCCGCTGCCAACTTTGATCTTCTTCTCGACCGCCAGCGTTTTCAGATCGAAGACAGTTACCGTACCTTCGCGGCCATTGCTCGTAAATCCGCGGCCGATTTCCGCATCGAGCGCCACCCCGTGCACGCCCGCCGTGTCGGGAATCTCGCCGATCTGTTTGCCCGACTCGGTGTCAATGACCATCACGCGCGTGGCGCGCGCAATGAACAAACGATGCCCGTCGCTATCCGCAGTCAGGTAGTCCCATCCGCCCTCGCCGCCCAGCTTCCAGGACTTGGCGACCTTGTAGTCCGCACTGGCCGCCACGGCTGCCAGCGCTAATGTTGCTGCTAAAATCATCAAAGAAACTCGCATAGCCGCTCGCATTTTCATGTTTGTCACCCCGACGAACTTCCTCTCTCTTCAATACCGTGATTCGCGTTTACCATCCTAAAAGGCAATCCCGATCCGATGGTGACCCAGACGGCAACGTCCAGCGTCGGCGCCCAGCCTCGATGGACCGCAATCGAGGTAGTTACCGTGGATGAAACCACTACGTCGATGCTTCCCAGGGTATTCATCAGTGCCGATAACGAAGCAGACCGACAGGGCGGCGAATATGAGGACTAGAATCTTTTTCTTCCCCATGCAAAAATCGCAGTGGGTGATATTGGATTGGATCAAGCCCCGCGTTCTCCTAGCCATTGCTGCGGGCTGCCGATCGCCTCGACCAATTCACGCAGAAATTCCGCTGCCCGCGCTCCATCCACCACGCGGTGATCGCTTGAAAGCGTCAAGGTCATCATGGATCGGATGCCGACGCGAGCATCAGGACCGACACCTACGGGCACGGCTCGGTCGGCGATGGCGCCAACGGCAAGAATCGCAGCTTGCGGTGGGATGATGATCGCGGTAAAGGCATCCACGCCGAACATGCCGAGATTACTGATCGTGAAAGTGCCGCCCGCGATGTCGGCTGGACTCAACTTGCCGCTGCGTGCTCCCTCCGCCAAACCGTGCCGCTGCACCGCGATATCGCCAAGATCGATCTGGTTGGCATTGTGAATCACCGGCGCCACGACGCCAGCTTCGACTGCTATCGCTAGTCCAATGTTGATTTCAGCATTGGCGCAAACACCGTCACCAGTCCAGCTAGAGTTCATACGCGGGTGCTTCTGGAGGACGCGTGCAGCCAGCGCTGCAAGCAGATCGGTGTGCGTGAGCTTCACTCCGCGCGATCTCTCAATTTCTGGACTGAGCTTTCGTCGCGCCTCGTTCAGAGCGCCAGCGTCCACCTCTCGGACGACGAAGAAATGGGGAACCGTCGTCCAGCTTTGTGTGGTGCGCTCCGCCATGAGCCGTGAGACGGGGCTGTTGCTGCCAACTTTCGTGGTAGATGTGTGTGCCTTGGATTCCGTGGCGGCGAGAATATCGGAAGCGAGAATCTCTCCGCCAAGTCCCGATCCGCGAACATTCGCCAGGTTGACACCGCGTTCGCTGGCGAGCCGTCGCGCCTTGGGGGAAATCCTGGCGGGCTGAGATGACAACTGCGTTGGGCTCGCGGCCGGCGTTGCCGATGCGACAGAATGGGCGGCTGTGGTGCTCTTTCTCCCAGACGTGGCGACGACTTCGTCCGCCGGAAGAACTTCTCCTTGAGGCACGATCCAAGCGATGGTTTGGCCAACCGGCACTTCGCTCCCAGCCTGGACTCTGACGCCGGCCAGGACACCGTCGCCGGGGGACTCGATCTCCATCACGGCCTTGTCGGTTTCGATTTCTAGCAGCGGCTCGCCTTTGGCGACGGACTCGCCTTCTTTTTTCAGCCACGAAATGAGCTTGCCAGTTTCCTGGGCCATTTCGAGCGCGGGCATAACGACACTGATCGCCATAATTAGAGGAACATTCGTTCTGGAATTGTCGGCAGAGGAGCGAAGGCGATCTTCAGTCCCCCACACCAACTCGTTCATGCCTGGAGCTTGCTTCGATCATCTCGCGGACGCGCGTACTCGGCTTTGATTCGGTTTCGCGGATTGCGGGCAGCGGCCCATCTACAGTGAAGTAATGTCGGCCAGCAACCAGCAACTCCTCGGCCGGAAAGCGCGTGATGACTTCGTGGCCGGTTTCAGTGACGACGATTTCCTCTTCGATGCGAGCGGCGCTCCAACCATCCGTCGAGGGCCAGAAAGTCTCCAGAGCAAACACCATGCCCGGTTTGATTTCACAGGAGTGCTCGAGCGATACGAGGCGGCTGATCACCGGCTTCTCCCAGATGGCGAGGCCAATACCGTGGCCGTACTGCAGCGCGAAAGCGGCTTCCTCGTTGGGGAAGCCGAATTCCTGCGCTTTCGGCCACACGGCAGCAATCTCAGCCGTGGTGCGACCCGGGCGCACGAGTTCAATGGCCGCGTCGAGATATTCGCGGCACCGCTTGTACGCGTCGTTCATGGCGTGAGAGGCGTATCCGATCGTGAAACAGCGGTAATAACAGGTGCGGTATCCCATGTAGGAATGGAGGATGTCGTAATACACGGGATCCCCCGGCCGGAGGACGCGGTCCGAGAAAACGTGGGGGTGCGGATTACAGCGCTCGCCGGAGATCGCGTTCACGGCTTCCACATACTCGGAGCCGAGATCGTAGAGCACCTTGCTTACCAGACCCACGGCCTGGTTTTCGCTCATGCCCGGTTTCATCGCGCGATAGAGTTCGTCATAGGCAGCGTCCACCATCATGGCGGACGTATTCAGCAACGTGATCTCGTCTCGCGTCTTGATGAGGCGCGCTTCCGACATGAGCGCCTGGCCATCGACGACTTTGATTCCTTCTTTCTGCAAAGCAAAGAGGACAGGCAATTCGATGATATCGATGCCCACCGGTTCTTTATGCAGGCCGCGCTTTTCGAGTTCGATGCGAATTTTCTTGGCCACATCTTCCGCGCGCCCCATCTCAGGCGTCATCGCGCCGCGCAACATGGAGATTCCGGCGCGCGACCGCTCTCCGAGCCATGGACAATGCAATTGGTGGTGTTTCGCCGCCGATCCGAAATCCCACAAAATCGGTTCGTCGTTTTGCGGAAGGAGGGTGAACCGATTCGCCTTGTCCTGCGCCCATGTGCCAATGTGCGTCGCCGTCAGGTAGCGGACGTTATTCATGTCGAAGCAGAGAAGGGCGCCCATCTCCGACTTGGCGAGCAGATCTTTTGCCTTCTGCAAACGTTCGCGGCGCAGGCGGTCGAAGTCCACGCGGTTTTCCCAATCCACCGCCATCGTTCCATAAGTTGGCAGAGCCATAAATCTCTCCTTAATCTCTTGCTATTAGCGGCGCCCGTTGCCGGCGGGACGCCGGCGCTACCGTTTTTTCTCGGTCGCCGCTAGCGGCCACACATTTTGCGGGCAGTTTCAAACACAGCTTGCTCCGTCGGCACGGTTAGATCTTCCAGTGGCGGCGAGAACGGAATTGGAACATGCATCGCGCCCATCCGTATGACCGGCGCGTCCAGATCGTAGAATGCGCCTGTGGCGATCACCGACGCAAGCTCGGCGGTGACACCGTAGCGTTCGTAGCCTTCGTCGAGAACAATCGCGCGCGACGTCTTTTTCGCCGATTCAATCAGAGTCTTTTCGTCGAGCGGCCAAAGGGTGCGCGGATCCACCACTTCAGCACTGATTCCGATTTCCTCAAGCAGCGTCGCCGCGCCCAGCGCTACCTGCACCATACTGCTGGTGGCGATCAGCGTGACGTCCTCGCCAGCCCGTTTTACATCCGCAACTCCAAGTGGCACCGTGTAGTCACCTTCGGGCACTGCGCCCTTGAGCTTGTACATCATCTTGTCTTCGAAAAAGACCACCGGATTCTCGTCGCGAATGGCCGCTTTCAGCAACCCCTTGGCGTCGTAAGGCGTCGAAGGCAGAACCACCTTCAACCCCGGCACGTGGCAGAACCAGGCATGAAGCGACTGCGAGTGTTGCGCGGCCGAGCGTCGAGTCGCTCCGAGCGTCGTGCGCATCACCATCGGAACCTTCCACGCACCTCCAGACATGTAGTGAACCTTGGCGGCCTGGTTGACCATCTGGTCCATGGTCAGCGTGATGAAGTCACCGAACATGATGTCGACCACCGGGCGCATCCCCGTCATGGCCGCACCAACCGCCAGCCCGGTGAAGCCCGCCTCGGAGATCGGCGTATCGAGCACGCGTTCTTTGCCGAATTCTTCAAGCAGGCCAGAGAGAACTTTAAAAGGAGTGCCCGCCTCGGCCACGTCCTCGCCCATGATGCAGACCGTCTTATCGCGGCGCATCTCTTCGGCGAGCGCTTCGCGAATGGCCTGTGCGAATGTCAGTTCGCGCTGCCCGGCTGAAACGGTTTCAGGCATAGACATTCTCGCTCACTTCCGCGGCGGTTGGATATGGCGCCTTCACTGCGAAATCGACTGCTTTCTTCATCTCGTCGGTGAGTTCGGATTCGATCGCATCGAGCTTCGCCTTGTCCGCGACTTTCTGGTCAATTAGCCACTTGGCGAAGTTCGCTATAGGATCGCGCTCGGTTTTCCAGCTCTGCTCTTCTTTTTTCGAGCGGTAATACTCGCGATTGATGTCGCCGACGTGATGACCGTGATACCGGTAGGTGTTGCAAAGAAGGAACCCCGGACCCTCGCCGCGGCGGGCACGAGCCACCAGTCGCTGTGAGGCGCCATAAACCGCGATTACATCCTGCCCGTCCACGCTTTCTGCCTCCAGACCGAACGCGATCGCGCGCATTAGAATGTCTCCTGCCGTGGTTTCCGAGAAATGCGTATATTCCGTGTAGAGATTGTTCTCGCAGACATACACCACCGGCAGCTTGAACAGTTGAGCCAGGTTCATTTCTTCGTACAGCACGCCCTGGCCGAGCGCACCTTCACCAAAGAAACAAACTGAGACTTGGCCTGTGCCCAGATGTTTTGCCGAAAAGGCGGCGCCGGTCGCAATTCCAGCGCTGCCACAAACGATAGCGTTCGCGCCAAGGTTGCCGGTCGCCGGGTCCGCAATATGCATAGAACCGCCTTTGCCCTTGCAGTAACCTGCTTCCTTTCCCAGCAGTTCGGCGAACATCCGATCCGGGGAGGCACCTTTCGCCAGACAATGTCCGTGACCGCGATGCGTGCTAGTGATGTAGTCGGAGCGATCCAGCGCCTCACAGACGCCGACCGCAACGGCTTCTTCGCCAATATAAAGATGCGCGAGGCCGGGCATGAGCGCGCGCGTGTAGAGTTCGTTGACCTGGGTTTCAAACAGGCGGATGGCGACCATGTTGCGATACATGCGCAGCCATAGATCCACTTTGTGCAGCACTTCGCGCGGTTCGGCTGCGGTGGTCATTTCTCCACTCCCGACATGCGCGCCAGCACGTTAAACACACATGCGAAGTCAAGCTTCTCCCAACCCATGCCGCGGGCCGCGGTCAGGAATTCGTTGCTAACTGCGGTTGTGGGAACGGGAACATTCAGCTTGCGCCCTAAGTCCATCGCCAAGAGCATATCCTTCTGCATCATGTTGACGTCGAACCAGGCTTCTTCCGGTTGCTGCAAGACGAAAGGCCCGCGGTACTGAATCATGGGGGAGGCGATTGCACTGTGTACCATGACATCGACGGCGACTTCGCGCGGGACGCCGCTCTTTTCGGCGAGCAGCATGCCCTCGGAAAAAGCCAGCATCTGCACGGCTAATTGCAGATTCAGAGCGATCTTCATCGCGAGCGCGACGCCGTTGTCGCCGACGTGCGTGACCTTGGGGCCGACATCGAGAAGTACGGGCTTGAGCCGGTCGAAGGTCTCCTTGCGGCCGCCGACCATCGCCGAGAGCTTGCCCTGCTGGAGCGTGATCACGCTGCCGGAAACCGGCGCGTCGATCATGTCGGCGCCCTTCTCGCGCACTTTGGCGGCGAGGGCGCGGCTGACATCTGGGCTCACCGTGCTCATATCGATGTGGTATTTGCCTGCGGATAGACCGGCGAGCGACCCGGTTGGTCCGTCCGTGACGGCCGCGAGCGCTGTGGCGTTGGTGACCATCGTGAAGGTGATGTCGGAGGCCTCGGCGACCGCTTTGGGCGACTCGGCGAATTTCATGCCGCGATCGATCAGCCATTGCGCCTTGGAGCGCGTGCGGTTATAGCCAGTCACGGTGTGCCCTTTTTCGAGCAGGCGGGCCACCATGTTGCCACCCATCACGCCGAGACCGATAAATCCCAGTTTTGCCATTCGAAAAATTCCTTTTCGCCGATGCTGCCGCTCAGGAAGCCGGGCGGCCGCGCGACTTTCTTTTTGATGAAGACGAACGTTCCGAAGAAGATGAATCCGAGAGCACCTGCTTGAGATGAGCGCGCATAGCCTCGCGCGCCTTGTCAGGATCGCGCTTCTCAATGGCCGCCAAAATTCGCTTGTGGTGGAACTGTCCGCGCTCCGGGCCGCCGTCAACATTGAAAATGCGGCTGCGCTGCTCGCGTAGCAGGCCGACGATCGAATCGAGGAGCGAAAGAATGAGCGGGTTGCCGACGGCTTCGGCCAGCGCCAGATGGAAATCGAGATCGGCTTCAACGTAGGCGTCGGGGTCGTGCAAGTTGCGCTCCATTATGGTGACGGCCTCACGCATGGTAGAGAGCAACTGTTCCTCGATGCGGGGAGCGGCCAGCGCGGCTATTTCAGGTTCCAGAACCTGGCGCAACTCCGCCAGGTGGGCCGAACCTTCCTGCTGGTTAATACGAATCATCAAATCGAGCGATTGGCGGATAGCTTGGGAAGTTCCATTGGTGACAAAGGTGCCGCGGCCCGAGTAGGCTTCGACCAATCCTTTTTCGCGCAAGGTTTTCACGGCCTCGCGTACCGCGGTCCGGCTGACGCCGAAGCGCTGGGCGAGATCGCGCTCGGCAGGCAATTGATCGCCGGGCTTGAGCTGGTTGTTGAGGATAGAATCTTCGACCTGCTGCACGATTTGCTCGAAGAGCCGGGACGTCTTCACGGCCCGGTATACGGGCTTGGCGGTCAGCGGATCGACTTGTGCGTTTGCCATGTTGGGTCCCCGATGCGCGCCTTACTGGAGGTCTTGTGGTCATACCACTATACCATAATGGGGGTAGCCGCGCTCCTTCGCCCGACTCCTTCTACATACGAACTGTGCTCGCCTACTGAATCCAGACCGTCTTGATGTTCACAAATTCGCGAATGCCCTGGACGGATAACTCGCGTCCGTGCCCCGAGCTTTTCACGCCGCCGAAGGGCACGCGCGGATCGGAGGCGACCATCTTGTTGATGAACACCATTCCGGCCTCGAGTTCGTTGATGAATTTCTCGGTTTCGGCAGCGTCCTTAGTCCATGCGCTCGCGCCCAACCCGAAGCGGCTGTCGTTGGCGAGCGCAATCGCCTGGTCAATATCCTTGACGCGAAAGATCGAAGCCACCGGGCCGAAGAATTCCTCCTTGTAGGCCGGCGAACCTTCGGGAATGTCGGTGAGCACGGTGGGCGCATAGAAACTGCCCGGGCGGTCGAGCGGGTGCCCGCCGGTGAGCACACGTGCGCCTGCGGCGACGGTTTTCTTTACGTCGGCATCGAGAGAAGTCACGGCTTCGGCGTTGGCAAGCGGACCAAGCTGCGTGCTCTCGTCGAACGGATCGCCGACGCGCAGCGACTGCATCCGGCTGACAAACTTGCGTTCGAATTCGTCGGCAATCTTTTCCGCAACGATGAAACGCTTGGCAGCGATGCAGGACTGGCCGTTGTTCTGGATGCGGGCTTCGACCGCTGTAGCTACGGCGGCGTCGAGATCGGCGCTCGGCATCACCACAAAAGGATCGCTGCCGCCGAGTTCGAGCACGACCTTCTTAATGCGTTTGGCCGCGGAGATTCCTACCTGAATGCCGGCCTGTTCGCTCCCGGTAAGAGTGGCGGCGACGATGCGCGGATCGTTCAGGATGCCATCGACTGGGGCCGAGCCGATCAGCAGGGTCTGGAAAACGCCTTCAGCAAAGCCGGCGTGCCGGAGAATGTCCTCGATCTTGAGCGCGCTCTGCGGAACGTTGGACGCATGCTTGAGCAATCCCACATTTCCGGCCATCAATGCGGGCGCGGCGAACCGCATCACTTGCCAGAAAGGAAAGTTCCAGGGCATGACGGCTAGGATCGGGCCGATCGGTCGGTAGCGGATGAAACTGCGCTTGGCGCCAGTGTCGATGACTTCATCGGTCAGAAATTTTTCGGCGTTCTCCGCGTAGTAGCGGCAGCCGGCCGCACATTTCAGTGCTTCGCCGACGGCGGCTTTAAGCGGCTTGCCCATTTCCAGGGTCATGAGCCGGGCGCATTCGTCTTTTTCCTGTTCCAGAATTTCGGCGGCGCGCATCATTTTGGCGGCGCGGTCTGCAAAGGAAGTGTTGCGGTGAACTCGGAAAGCCTGGGTGGCCAGTTGCAGCTTGGCTTCAATCTGAGCAGGGGTAAGAGGCTGGAAGGTCTTGAGAACTTCGCCGGTTGCGGGATTAATGGTCGCAATTGCCATAAGACGAGGATTCCTTCCGTCCGTCGGACGGGCTGAACGGGGCTACTGCGGTGAAGACCGCCGCGAGCAGCCCGACAGCTGTTTAGCGGTCGGACCACAATACTACTTGACGGGTGGGCCACGTCAAGGGTATATCTTCCAAACGCTCAATCTTTTTGTGCCAGCTCGCAAGTGGCAAAAGATCGAAACGTGCCCGAACAAACGTGCATCCTCTTTGGAGGTCGTAATGCCTTGTTGCATGAAAACCATTCAGGCTCTCGCATTGGCCTGTCTGTTGTTCGCCGCCCTGCCGTCGTTTTCCCAAACCACCACCGGCCGTATCATCGGCAACGTTCGTGATCAGACGGGAGCCGGGGTGGCCGGCGCGACGCTCACCGTCACGGACGTGCAGCGCGGGACGATGCGTACGGCCACGACCGACGATTCGGGAGGCTATGTCGTCTCGAACCTCCAGCCTGGGCTGTATTCCGTGCGGACCGAGGCCAAGGGCTTCAAGACGGTTGAGCAGCGCGACATTCAGATCGAAGTCGCAACCGACGTACCGGTTGAGATCGCCCTCAGCCCCGGCGACGTGAAAGAAACGGTGGTCGTCACTGCCGAGGTTCCGCTTGTGAATACGACTTCATCCGTATTGGGCGGTACGCTCAGCAACAAGGAGATTAACGATCTGCCGCTCAACGGGCGGAACTACGAGAATCTGCTCCAACTGCGCCCCGGAGTAGTTCGGTACCCGGGCGGTGGCTTCTCGACGACCAGCGGCAATGGCCTGCGCGCTGAGGACAACGCCTACCTTGTCGATGGCCTCTTCAACAGCGAACCGTTTTCCGGCCAGAGCATTATCAATGGCGCAGGCATCGCCGGTGACTCCGCAACGATCTTGCCCGTCGACTCCATCCAGGAGTTCAACGTGCAGCAGAACCCACCGGCGGAATATGGGTGGAAGCCGGGCGCAATCATGAACGTGGGTTTGAAGTCGGGCACAAACAGCATTCACGGCACGGCTTACGCTTTCGGGCGCGACACGCCGCTGGATGCGCGTAACTACTACAACCCGGTCGGGCAAACGAAGAATCCACGAAACCTGGAGCAGTTTGGTGGCACCGCTGGCGGGGCGATCATCAAAGACAAGCTCTTTTATTTTGGCGGATATGAGGGCCAGCGCTACACGGTCGGCAACACCGGTTCCCTTACGACGTGGTCCACGGTTCCGATGCCCAATGCAGGGAACTGCCTATATTCCGGCGTTGGCGATTGTGCAAATAGCATTCCCGACGCCATCGTCAACGTGCACGACGCCTTTTCTTTGGCACATGCGATCCCGAACGACGTTAGTGCGGCCAGTCTCAAGATTGCCGGTTGTACTTTTACACCGCCCGCCACAGTTTCATGCGACGGCAGTGGTTTCCCGATCAATACCAGCTTGACTCCAAACAGTTCCATCAACTTTGGCCTGCCGAACACGGTGAGTTCGGACAATGCAATCGGCAAGGTCGACTACCACATGAGTGACCGGAACACCTTCAGCAGCATGTATTTCTTTGGCGACAACTCGGGCACCGTTTCCGATGCCAGCCAGCTCCAACCGAAGTGGCTCACGCAGATTCACACACGCGCCCAGGTTTTTGGCCAGAGTTGGACCTATGTGCCAAGCGCCCGATGGGTCAATGAAGCGCGCTTTGGGTACAATCGCCTGTACCAGCCCACCTTTACCAACGACCACAATACGAACCCTCAGAGCGTATACGGCCTGGATACGGGGGTGACAAATCCGCTCTACGGCGGCCTGCCTCGCATCAGCGTTTGGCCGTATTACATCTTTCCGCAGGAACTCGGCGGCTTCAACTGGCCGAAGGTACAGGGCCCGGACACGCGCTTCCAGTTGGTCGATCACATCTCCTACGTCGTCGGCAAGCACGCCATCAAATTTGGCGGAGAGCTGCACCGCGATTCTTTTAGCGGCGGCGCCTATGGCGGCTCCCGCGGCAGAATCAAGTTCATTGGGGGCAACTTCGAAGGTGGAAACTCTCAAGGCATTGAAGATTTCTTTGCGGGATTGCCCACCAACGGCACACTGCTCATTGGAGATCCCACTCGGCACATTCACAACTGGGGCTATGCCGGATTTGTTCAAGATGATTTTCGCGTCGCCAAGAACGTGACGCTGAACTTCGGCGTGCGATATGAAGTGAACACCGTAATCAAGGAAGAGCACAACCTTCTTGGCAATTTTGATCCATCGTTGCCGCCCTCGAAAGCACTGATTCAGGCCGGAGTGAACGGGGTGAGCGGACCCTACAATCCCGATCGTAAGGATTTTGCGCCGCGCGGGGGATTCGCCTGGGATGTCTTTGGAACTGGACGAACCGTGCTGCGTGGTGGCGCCGGGATTGTCTACGAAACCCTGAATTGGGAGTCATTCCTGGCCTTGAACAACTCCCAGGGATTGGCGACAGTTCCAACCGGAGCTCCGCTTGACTCGAGTGGAGATACTGCCGGAGGCAGTATCGCAACTGGATTGCAATTTTTTCCGGGATCGAGTTTGAATTGGTTCGGAACCGTGTTCGGTACCAACCCTGTCAACTGCGATCCAATTACGGGGTCGCCGTGTTCGATCCTGGGCGTCGACCGCAATCTCAAAACTCCCTACGTTTCCAGTTGGAATCTGAACATTGAACACTCTTTCACACGCAACCTGGTGCTGGAAGTGGGGTATGTGGGTAACCACGGATCGCGCCTGGTAGGAATCCACGATATTAACCAGGTAAATCCTCAACTGGATAACGGCAGCGAGCAGTTTGGGAGGCCATTCACTTACAACTGTCCGGCCCCGATTGGAGCCGACGCCGGTGGGCCCTGCTTCGACTATCTGAGCTTCGTCTATCAGATGAGCAATATCTACCGTTCCAACTACAACGGACTGCAGACCACCCTGACTGCTCGGAACTACCACGGACTGTCGATGATCGCGGGCTACACCTGGGCCCACGCTCTGGATCAGGTTGGTGCTAACTGGGACTTCGGCGCCGGACTTGGCTTACCCAGCGACAGCACCCATCCCAACCGCGAATATGCCAGCAGCGATTTTGATATCCGGCATCGTCTTACGCTCTCGCTGACTTACTTACTCCCGGGGATGAAGAGCTTTGGGCAGTTGTTGGAGGGCTGGCAGATCAATTCGATTATCACTATGCAGACGGGGCAGCCTTTCGGCGTCATGGATGCGGGCACGGATGTCAGCTTGACGGGCGAATTGAATGATCGCTGGGACTTCTATGGCAATCCCAATGATTTCAAGTCTACGACGGTGGGAATTCCGTATTTTGCACCGGGAAGTCTGCCGACTGCTTGCGTGAACCAGGCTACAACTAATGGTTCTTTAACATCGCTGAACACTTTCGGATGCTATGCCAGCGGCAACTCGTTCATGATCCCGCCCGCATTCGGTACCCAGGGCACGATGGGCCGCAACATTTTCCGTGACACGGGATTCCATAATGTGGATTTCTCACTCGCCAAGAACTGGAAATTTGGAGAGAGGTTGGGTGCGCAGTTCCGCGCCGAATTCTTCAACATTTTCAATCATCCGAATTTTGCCAACCCGTTCGGTGGACAAAATGGATGGGCGCATAACGATCCTTCGACTGGCTCATTTGGCTGCTCGTGTGCCACGCCGGACGTCGCCGCGTCGAACCCCGTCATCGGGTCCGGTGGCAGCCGCGCAGTGCAACTGGGTTTGAAACTCACTTTTTAGCGAGCCTCCTCCCCCAGCGGCGGGGCCGGGCTCCCATCCGGCCCCATTTTCCTGAAAGGAAGCTTCCGTATGACAAAAGTTCTCAACCAGCACCACCCATACAAGCGGATCGCGCTGTCGTTGGTTCTGGCTGCGCTGTTTAGCGCGTCATTGCTTGCGCAGGAACCAACTCGCCCGGAGCGTACGCTTGACGAGATCAAGACCGAGGCCATACACCGCGCCGAAGTCGGCCAGTACCCGCTCATTGGGCTTGATCCGGGCGACATTAGGGAAGCGTTCGCTTCGATTCACACCAATGACAAAGACGAGTGGGCCGCGGCGTTTATCGGTGTCGCTGACCGCTACATGAACGAGGCCAAGTTGCTGGAGAAAACGGAGCCAGCAAAGGCGAACGCCGATTACATTCGCGCCTGGCGGCTCTATTCGTTTGGGCGCTGGCCGATTCCGGCTTCGTCGGGCAAGCAGCGCTCTTACGAAAAAGCCATCGAGGCCTTTCTCGCTCATGCAAAGTTCTGGGATCCGCCTCTCGAAATCGTGAAGATTCCGTTCGAAGGAAAGGAAATCATCGGCTACCTGCGTCTGCCGAAGAACGCGGCTGGCCCTGTGCCGCTGGTACTCGCGGTTAATGGCCTCGATAGCCGCAAGGAAGATTTGTCGGAAAGTTTCAGCGCGATTCTGCCGTTTGGCGTGGGCTTTCTGGCGGTGGATGGCCCCGGAACCGGCCAGAATCCTATCAAGGTCAGCGAGAATGCGGAGCGCATGCTCTCGCGCGTGCTCGATTACATAGCAACGCGACGCGAAATAGATAAGAACCGCGTTGCCATGCATGGGGTGAGCTGGGGCGCTTATTGGGCGACGAAAATGGCGATTGTGGAGCGAGCGCGCTTGAAGGGAGCGAGCGCACAGTCTCCACCGACCGACAAGTTCTTCCAGAAAGATTTCCTGATGAACAACCTGCTCGGCAATCGCGAATACCTCTTCGATCAAGTGCCTGCGCTGATGGCGATTTTCGACAATGTGAAGACGGTCGATGAAATGGCCGAGATCCTGCCGAAGATGTCGCTCGTCAAACAAGGTCTGCTTGGTAAACCGACGGCGCCCATGCTAGTACTGGCCGGCGTACTCGACACTCAAGTCCCGATTTCCGACATCTACCTGCTTCTGGATAAAGGCGACACTCCTAAGATGGCATGGATTAACCCGGCGGGCGGTCACTTGGGGCGCCAGGTTAAGGTATGGCCGGATCCGCGGATCTTCAAGGAAGTCATCATTCCGTGGCTGGTGCACATCCTGGAAACCGAACCCAACGTACAAAAAGAAAGCCACTAAGCTGTGCCGGACACCACAACAAGGGATCCGACGGTAAACGCTTCGCCAGCCTCGCCCGCAGATTCTCCCGCAGTGCCGAAATCGCACGTGCCCTTCTACCGCATCCTCTGGGTGCAGGTACTGGCGGCGATGGCTCTTGCGATCGTGCTTGGCTATCTGAGTCCGGCGCGCGCCATCGCCATGAAGCCACTCGGCGACGCATTCATTCGCGTCATTTCGATGATCATCACACTGGTCATCTTCTGTACGGTGGTGACGGGAATCGCTGGCATGGAGAGCCTGAAGAAAGTCGGCCGCCTCGGCGGAATGGCGCTGATCTATTTCGAGATCGTCTCCACGGTGGCGCTGCTCATCGGACTGGTGGTCGGTAACGTGGTGCAGCCGGGCGCTTCGTTTCACGCCGACCCTTCCACGCTCGACGCCAAAGCCGTGGCCGACTATGCCGGGCAGGCCAAGGCGCAAAGCGTCACCGAATTCCTCACGCACATTATCCCGACAACGGTCGTGGATGCCTTTGCCAAGGGCGACATTCTCGAAGTCGTATTCGTGGCTCTGCTTTTCGGCTACGCGCTCTCAGCCATTGGCGCGAAAGCCAAACCTCTCCTGGACATGATCGATTCGCTCACGCGCACTGTATTCGCAGTAACCTCGATTTTGATGAAGTTCGCTCCCGTCGGGGCTTTTGGCGCGATGGCCTTCACGGTCGGCAAGTACGGCTTGGCGTCGCTCGGTCCGCTCGCGAAACTGATCGGAACTTTTTGGCTCACCTCGGTCCTGTTTGTTGTAATCGTGCTCGGTGCGATCTGCTGGGCCGCAGGTTTCAACATCATCCGTTTCCTCGTTTACATCAAGGAGGAAATCCTGCTCGTGCTTGCGGTCAGCTCCTCGGAAATTGCCATCCCCACTATGATGGCGAAGCTCGAAACACTGGGATGCTCGAAATCGTTGGTTGGCCTAGTCGTCCCTACCGGCTTTACTTTCAATACTGATGGCACCAGCCTCTACATGACCATGGCGGCGCTGTTCGTGGCCCAGGCCACGAACACGCATCTGACCCTGATCCAGCAGCTCACCATTTTTGCTGTCGCCGTTCTCACTTCGAAAGGCGCCAGCGGTGTGCAGGGAGCATCGTTCATTGCACTGGTGGGCACGCTCGCTGTCATTCCCACCATCCCGGTGGCGGGCATGGCTCTCATCTTGGGGATCGACCGTTTCCTGAGCATGTTCAGAGCGTTAGTCAACATGATCGGCAACGGCGTCGCGACCCTTGTGCTGGCGCTCTGGGAAGGCGAACTAGATAAGGCCACGCTGCGGCGGAAGCTGGCCTGACAAGCAATGTGCTGGGAGGGAATGACGACAACCCTTTGCCCGAGACCTCAGCGATCACCTAAGACCGGCCAATAGTTATCACCTGAAAACCGGCCAACGAAGATAGCGTCCGAAACATTGACGCCCGCCGGGGCTTGCAGCCTCCGGGGGCATGGCCGCGCTTATCTGAAAGCCGCTGGGATTGCCGTGCGTTCGCCCGGTGGTGGGGGCGGGCGGCAAAACCGGCCAAAGAGGTGATTACCGACTCTGCGGTGATCGCCGACCTCAACCCTCTGCGACCAGACGAAGTGGGCGCTGTTTCTTCGGAACACGTTGCATCTCCGCACTGGATGCGCCGGAGCCATGACTTCAGCGCTTGTCGAGGCACTCAGTGCCTCGGAGCTGACAGCTCAGCTCGCGCACTTTACGACAGTCATTCTGTTGGCTAGCCGCGATTACGTTAGTTACCTCGTTTTTCGTCACTTAGTCCGTCATCCTCTTCCGTCAAGCTGCAAAAGCTGTACTGGATAGAGTGAATGGACGACAGAACAAAAGCCAAGTAAAGTTCTGAGTGAAGCCACCCCATGAATGAAGACCGGAGGTATTATGCAAACAAACTGGACGAACCCGTTCTTGTATCCCCTTCTGATCGCTTTGTTTTTTGATACAGTTGCGCTCGCGCAAGATCCCACGAAAGTGGAACCCGCGCACTACAAATTGGCGTTCGAGAACGAGACCGTGCAGGTGGTGAACGTTCATTACGGACCGCATGAGAAATCGAAGTTGCACAGCCACCCGGGAGGCGTGGTTGTGGTCCTAACCGAAGCGCATCTGCGGTTCACCGACGAAAACGGTAAGACGCAGGACGTATACGCGAAGCCGGGCGAATCGCGCTGGTTCCCGCCTTTCAAGCACGAAGTGGAAAACTTGGGAGACACTGTTTACAACGCAGTGTATATCGGCATCAAGACGCATCATCCGACCGGTCAGGTCAGCCTGAGCAAGCCGCCATCACAGATGGGTGAGGAAACGCAGAACTTGCTAGACGAGGCGCTGTTGGTTGCTGCGAAGCAATAAGCGCCCAAGCCCCTTTCACATGCCGAGCGGAGAAAGAGATCCAGTTTGAGTTTGCTTCCAAGATTGGACTTGCCTGAACAGGGAGCGACAGGGTAGAAAATCTAAGAGTCCCGGGCACCCTACATTGGCCGGGTTTGAACTGATAAGTGTTGGCCGCTTTTGAAGTGATCACTGAGGCCGAGGTGGCCGGCAACAAAGAACAGATCGAGTGGTATGCCCCAACGTTTACTTCTACGCCAGTCGTCAACCGTGTGATTCCTCTTACGGTTACATTGTTCCTGGAGCGTTCAGTCCTGTGCTGGCGCAGCGCTCGAACCCGAATCAGTGTCACTGGCCGTATCGTCGGCAACCTCACCTTACCGGATCATGGAAGGGTGGCCCGTCATCCGACCGGAACGGACATGATTCGGTAAACACTAGCCGACTTGCCGGTACTGATCGCTCCCTGCCGGCCTGGATTACTTCCGGATTGCCGACAATGCACTAAGAGAAGCGCACGCGCTGGAGGTTGTGACTGAAATGCCTCGCGTAGGTCTCTGAATTAGTGATTGTGCGGCTGTTCTGGTGCTGATCGTGCGGCTCGCGGTGAGGTGGACGAAAGCGCCAAGATGCACTGGCTATTCCTTCCGTCCATCTCGACGCAATGCCGCGCTCATTAGCGTCCTTGCGCCATGCTTCCGCTGAGTACCAGGCACGTGCTGGAGGCTCGCGCCATAAGGCGCCCGTCTGCGTCCGTCACGTCGCACTCGATCAGCCCCACGGTCTTGCTGCGGGAAGTTACCCGCGCTTTGGCCTGCAACATGGACTCCCACACCGGGCGTAGGAAGTTGATTTTCAGTTCCAGGGTGGTAAAACTCTGGTCTGCATCGAGGGTGCTGGCGAACGCCACTCCCATGGCAGCGTCCGCGATGTCGCAGAGCACGCCGCCGTGAACTGTGCCCATCGGGTTGTAATGTTGAGGGCCGGAGTCCAGTTCTACGACCGCTTCACCGCTGCCGAATGCGCTCACTCGAAATCCTATGAGTTTCGCGACACCAGGCGCGCTACCGTCGAAGGGGGCATTGGCTGCGAATTTCGTAATCGGAACATTAGCCATGGTTCGAACTCCTGATGCATAGCCCATCGTTCTTGGCGATGACGGGTCTACCCCACTGCAACCAACACCAATTTCTTCTCATAATTCACCCTGCCTTCCTTCCATCGACGTTGGACCGAGCAACTAAACGTCCGGGCCAATCCAGATGCAGCTCGAAACTTAGCCTCCCACTTGCTGTCTGTGCCGGCTCCGTCAGGCGCAGGTACTGCTGTCGATTGAACTGTTACTGACAAACCACCGACTTCCGCCATTATGTGAATTGGGGCCAGGAATTCGGAGAGGCGTGAGCGCAAATCATCTCTGCTACAGACCGGCTCAGTGCCTTCGCCCAAGATCACTTGGACATCCTCGGAGTAAAACGCATCCAGGATGTCCAGATATGATTCAAATCTGTCGTTTATGCTCGCAGCGGTGATCGCCGCGTTCAGACGCTGGTCATCTTTATGGTCTAACCGTGCGGGAGTCATTTTCCTTCCTCAAAGAGAATCCTGCGATGGATTAGCGGCGTTTCCGGCTGCGACCGGCACCAGTTTCTTAGAGGCCTTCCAGAGCTGCCCGTTCATGAACCCGGGTGCTAAGCGCCGCATCAGTGCGAGGAGATTGGCCTGTCCCGGCCGAATCTCGGGCTTGCCCGCCCTGAAAGCTGCAAAGGCTTGCTTTATCAACTCGCCTGTAGTCATTAACGCGACGAGGCCCCCTTCGGGCAGATCAGCCGACAGAGCGGTCTTCACGGCTGGCGGCATGAGTTCGATCACCTCAACACCTGACTCTTCCAACTGAAACCGCAGTGATTGGGTATAGGAGTGAACCGCCGCCTTTGTTGCACAGTAGATCGGCGCAGAAGACAGAGGAACGAAGGCCAGCCCGGAGGAAACATTGATGACGGTACCCTTGTTGGCCGTGAGAATGTCGATGAATGCAGAAGTCATACGGATGACGCCGCCCAAATTGATGTCTATTTCGGTCGTCAACCCATTGAGGTCGGCTGCCGGGGCCTTGAGGTTTTTGTGAAGCATGATGCCCGCGTTGTTCATTAGGACGTCGAGCTTGGGGAAATCCGTTTTTACACGTGCCGCGAGGGCGGCGACTTGCGCGGGATCCGCAACGTCACTCTGGATGGTGTGGAGCTTCGGATAGTTGGCCCTTAGCTCGTCGAGTACCGACTGGCGGCGACCGGTCACGATGACTTGGTTGCCTAGTTCGAGAAACTTGTTGGCAAAAGCGAGGCCAATACCTGAAGAGCCTCCTGTGATCAGAATAGTGCGGCCGGTTAATTTCATAGAGATCCTTTCGCGTGAATATTGATACTGCATGTATGTCGTTTGGGTCCGGAGAATCGTAGTCGTTGATTCGAGTTCATCTTCGTATGCTCGCGATTGCCGACGAGTATTCCCGGCCCCAATGGTCGATTGAACGGATTACCCGCCGCAGACCGGCACCGATCGGGGTAAGAGAATAGAACTGCTTTCGTCTGTCTGCTCTGCACTGATTCACAGTGAGAAGTTGCTGGGAGACGAGTTGATGCAGCCGGTGTGACAAAATGTTCGTCGAGATTCCGCGAAGAGCCACATGCAAGTCGGTAAACGTAAGGGAACTGCTCAGCGTAAGCTCGCGCACGATCAGGAGCGTCCAGTGGTCGCCAATCAGCCTCGACGCTCTTTCGAAAGAGTGTAGGCGCGGCGAACTTCGGCTTATCGTTATTTGTGGCAATCACATGTCCCCACGCAGGTACTACGAATTGTGTCCAGTTGTCAAAGACGCTTTCCACTATGCACTCACCAGCTCTGTCTCCGCCTCATCGCTCGGAACTGCGGTCGGTCTTACCCCAAACCAGATTGAATAGAGTGCAGGCAGGAAGATGAGGGTCAGCACGGTACCCACGGCAGTCCCTCCAATCAGCGTGTATGCCATTGACCCCCAGAAAACCGAGAAGGTCAGAGGGATGAAAGCCAATACGGCTGCAAGAGCGGTGAGAACCACCGGACGTGATCGCTGAACGGTCGCCTCGACGACAGCGTGGTAACTATCAAGTCCTTCCTCCTGATTTGTCTTGATTTGACCGATGAGGATCAGCGTATTTCGCATCAGGATGCCGGCTAACGCGATCAGTCCGAGGATCGCATTGAACCCAAATGGTTGGTGAAAGAGAAGCAATGTTGGCACGACACCAGCGAGACCTAAAGGCGCCGTGAGAACCACCATAAACATCGCAGAGAATGACCGCACCTGGAAGATGATCACTGTGAGCATCAGCACGATCATCGCGGGAAACACGACTGAAAGTGCCCGGTTCGCTTTCCCAGACTCCTCAATATTGCCGCCCGTTTCGATCCTGTAGCCCTCGGGCAGGCTGGCGATAATCGGCTGAATCGCCTTTTCAATCTCCGCAGAGACCTGCGGGGGTTGAAGTGACTCGTCGATGTCACTCTCTACCGTGATGGTCGGCACGCGATCTCGGCGTTTGAGGATCGGCTCTTCAGGACGAATCTCGATGTGGCCGACTTGACTCAGTGGGACAGCTTTGCCCCAGTGATTCATCAGAGTCATGTCGTTCAGCTTGCTGGGATCGAGGCGGTCTGTTCCCGCACTTCGAGCGATTACATCCGCCGTTCGAATATCTTCACGGACCTGCGTTACCGGCGCGCCGGTCAGAAGAAATTGGATCTGCTCAGCAGCCTCGTGGGAGGAAAGGCCAATCAGTTGTAGCCGAGCTTGGTCGAGGACAAAGTGCACGGTTGGCGCGCGTTCCCCCCAGTCCTGGTTCACCTGTCGAGTATGTGGATTCTTCAGCATTTCAGCCTGTACCTGTGCTGCAACCGCGCGGTCCTTTTCCAGGTCGGGGCCTGAGACGCGAAACTCTACGGGCCACGGTGAATATGGTCCAAAAACGAGCTGCGACGCGCGCACGCGTGCTTCAGGCGCAAGGCCCTGCTCAACCCGTTCACGCAGCCTGAGCTTCAGACGGTCTCGAGCGTCTTCATTGGCCGTTAGAACAATGATCTTGGCAAAATTGGGATTCGGGAGTTCTGGATTGTACGAGAAGAAGAAGCGTGGAGCGCCCGCCCCGATGTAAGCCGTAACAATCTTTGCTTCTGGCTGCAGCCGCAGCCACTCCTCGACTTTCTTCGAACTCGCGTTGGTGGCTTCTATGCTGGTGCCTTGTGGAAGCGTTACCTCTACCAGGAGTTCAGGCCTATCGGATTGAGGAAAGAACTGCTTTTTGACAAGTCCCATGCCTGCGAGGGCGACAAGAAAGAGGCCCAGAACAATGCAAGCAACCACAACCTTCCGGCGTACCGCCCAGGTAATTACCCGGCGGAGCTTCTCGTAGCCTGGTGTCGCATAAATGGCTTCATGGCCGCCGGACAGGGCTTTAATCTCTGGCAACATCTGCACGCCAAGATAAGGAGTAAAGGTGACGGCTACTACCCACGAGGTGAGCAACGCAAAACCCACTACCCAGAAGATGTTTCCCGCATACTCGCCAGCTGACGATCGAGCGAACCCCACTGGCATGAGACCAATAACAGTGACCAGCGTGCCTGCAAGCATGGGCGCAGCAGTATGGCTCCAGGCGTACCCCGCGGCTTTTATGCGGTTCCACCCTTCCTCCATTTTGACCACCATGATCTCGATGGAGATGATCGCGTCATCAACAAGAAGGCCGAGACCGAGGATCAGCGCGCCGAGGGTGATGCGATCGAATACTCTTCCGGTCAGAAGCATGATGACGAAGACCGCCGCCAACGTCAGCGGAACGGCCGCCGCCACAATGATTCCAACGCGCCAACCGAGGCTGATGATGCTGACGATCATGACGACAGCCAGAGCAACAAAGAACTTCAACATGAACTCATCCACTGCTTCGCGGATGTTTACCGCCTGGTCGGTCACTTTGCTGAAGCTGATGCCTGCAGGGAGTTCAGCAGAAATCTTCTTCTGTTCGGCAACAAGGGCTTTGCCGAGGTCCAGACCATTCCAGCCCTCCCTCATCACGATGCTGAGAAGCAAGGCCGGCTGGCCATTATGACGAACAAGAAAGGTTGCGGGATCTTCGTATCCGCGCTTCACGTCGGCAATATCGGACAGCTTTAGAGTGCGCCCGCCTGACACGACCGTCGTATCCCGAATCTTCTGGAGATCATCGAGCGCGCCATCCAGACGAATGTAAACCTGCTGAGCATTCGTATCGATCGATCCAGATGGGGTTACGGCGTTCTCACGAACCAGCGCATCGAAGACATCTCGTGCGCTCACTCCCAGCGTGGCCAGCCGTTCGTACGAGAACTCAACAAAAATACGTTCTGGCCGTTCTCCAACGATGTCAACCTTCTTGACGCCCGGCACATGAAGCATCCGCTGCCGAAGAGTTTCGGCTTCACGCGCAACCTGGCGAGGAGCTAGATCTGGGGCCTCGACGGAGTAGAGCGCGAACGCTACATCCGAGTACTCATCATTGATGAAGGGACCGAATACGCCCTGAGGCAACTTGGGTGCTTCATCGCCCAGCTTTTTGCGAGCCTGGTAAAACTCTTCCGGGACGTCCTCTGGTCGAGTAGTGTCCTTGAGACTCACCTTCATCAGCACGAGTCCGGGCCGGGTAAAGGTCTCTACGCGATCGTAGTCGCGCAATTCCTGCAGCCGCTTCTCGAGTGGCTCGGCAACGAGGTCTTGCATCTCCTGTGCCGTCGCTCCGGGCCATACGGCTGCAACCGTAAATACCTTGATGGTGAATGTGGGGTCTTCTGCGCGTCCCAGTTTCAGGAAGGCAAACATGCCAGCCGCGACGATCGCAATCAGCAAGAACAGAGTGATCGCCTTCTCGTGGACTGCGAGGGCTGACAGGTTGAGAAACTGCTTCGCCGTGTCGTTTTTCTCTGGCATATGGTGCTCGCTCATTGAATTTCTGCCTTGTTCTCTACGCGCACGCGTTCGCCGTCGCGAAGGAGATGAACGCCAAGCGCTACCACCTGTTGTCCGGGGCGTAGGTCCCCGCTGATGGTTGCTAGTTCTTCACCTACTTGGCGTACTTGTATGGGTTGAAATGAGACTGTGGATGTAGAAGGATTCAGTACCCAAATACCAGGCCCCTTTCCTCGATCGATGACGGAGGCGACCGGTACTTGCAACATGTCAGCCACGTCGCCGGAGAGATGGACTGTAACGGTCGCTCCTAGCGGGGCCTTTGCGGCATCGCCTTCGAGAACGTAACGTGCTTCAAAGGTCCGGATCTGCGCGTCAGCAGCACCGGAAAGCTGTCGCAAGCGAACTGGAATCCTCGTCGTACTGCCGTAGAGCGTTGCGTATGCCTTCGATCCAATCGCCGGCCTCAACGTCTCTGGGAGGTTGACTGCGGCTTCTCGCGGACCGGAATGGGCGAGCTTCACAACCGTTTGCCCTGCCATTACCACTTGTCCCGGCTCGGCCAGGGTCTCGACCACGGTGCCATCCGCATCCGCAACAAGTTGTGAGTAGCCGCCCTCGTCTCTCGCAACCTGCTCTTGAGCGGTGGCAGCAGCGAGCTCAGCTTGTGCCGCATCCGATCCGGCCTTGATCTGATCGTAGGTTGAAGCGGAGACTGCGCCGGTCTTGACCAAACCGCGATATCGGGCCTCATCGGCGGCAGCTTGAACTGCTTTTGCCTTTGCGGCCGTAACGGTTTCCGCTCGCGCGGTAATAGCATGGACGTAGTCGGTTCGATCAATCGTCATGAGCGGCTGTCCAGCATGGACGTATTGCCCCGTATCTACCAGGCGGCTCGTGATTTTTCCGGGAACCCGAAAACCCAGGTTGCTCTGAACACGCGCTGAGACCACGCCAGTGAACGCAGGATCAGCTCCGGACGACGAACCTATTTCCACGATCCGAACCAGTTCCGGCTGTGTTCTTGGGTCTAATTCACGCTTCTGACCGCAACCAGTCAAGCTGACTGCGAAGGCGGTGACGACCAGCACCAGGGCGGAATAACTGAAGTTGATGTTTTTCATATGGCGTTCCTTTATCTTTTGGATTTCGATCATGGGAGCCAGCCGCCCCCGAGAGCGCGATACGAGCCGACCGCTGCACGCGCTGCACTCTCTCGCGCTACAGCTAGGTCATCCTTGGCCGCAAGCAATTGACGATCCGCGTCGAGCACGTCGGTGAGTGCGATGACACCGGCGGTGTAGGACTGTTCCGACAGGTCGCGCACGCGCTGCAGTTCAGCTATTTCATGAAGGATTTCATTTCGGCGGTTCTCCGACTGGACCAGCAAGCTGAAGGCGTCCTCGACATCTTCGGCCGCGTGAAGGGCTGAGCTTTGATACTGGATCAAGGCTTCGGCATGGGCGCCTCGCGCTTGCTTCACTTCCGCGGCGACCGCGCCGAAATCAAACAGTCGCCAGCGCAGGCCCACGACACTAATCGGTTGGAATCCTTGCTGCTCGAAGAGATGGGCGGGCGCAAGTGCTTGAGACCCGACGATCCCTGAAACTGAGAGTTTTGGATAATATTCGGAGAGAGCCTGGCCAATGCGAGCGTTCGAGACAGCAACCATTCGCTCGGCAGCGATGATGTCAGGCCTCCTCCGTAAAAGGTCGGTGGGTGTTCCATAGCCAGAAATTTCCGGCACATCGGGAATGTCCGCGACCGAGCTCAACTCCGCTGCGTAGGTTCCCGGCTGGGCGCCCATGAGGACGTCCAGTCGGTTCAGCTGTGTTTCGAGAGAGACTGTGAGCAGGGGAATCGTCGCCTTCGCTTGCGACAGCAAGGCTTGAGCCTGAGCGAGTTCGCGGTCGGAAGCGACGCCCGCATCCTTGCGCTGCTGCACCAGTTCGACGAGATGCTCGTCAGTGACGATCTGGTCTTTGGCGAAGATTAAGCGCGCCTGCGCGCCGCGTATTTGCATATATGCGTCAGCGGCTTCTGCGGCAACCGTGATGCGGGTTCCTGTGTGGGAAGCTTCGGCTGCCTGAGCCTCGGCGGTAGCAGCCTGAGCTCCTTTCTTCAAACCGCCGAACAGATCCGTTTCCCAACTCGCGATGAATCCGAGATCGTAGTAGTTCTGAGTGCGGCTGTAGCCGGGCAGATGCGACGCGAGACGGCCCGTCGTGCCTTCAGTCGATTGATAAAGTGAGGTCGTCGAGGCGTTGAGATTTCCTGATGGCAAGCGCCGCGCTCCTGCTCCTTGGGCAGCGGCACGCGCCTGTTGCACCCGCGTCATTGCAGCGGCCAAGTCGAGATTCTGGTCGAGAGCCCGCTTCACGATCCGGGTCAGCTCAGGATCATGGAAGCCCGTCCACCACTGATCGAGGGGCGGTGCTGGCAGAGAGCTGGTACGAGCTTCGATGGAGGGCGCGTTGTGAAACGGCTGCAGATTCACTGTCGGGCGACGATACTTTGGCCCCACGGCACAACCCGTGAGGGTTGCGGCCAATGCGAGGATAAAGGTCATTCGCAGAGTGAGCTTCCGCGCGGTGGGTGAGTCTTTGTATGACAACATCTAAAAACTCCTTGCTTGAACGAAATGACGTGCACCCATGGTTGCGGCATCAGTTGCAATGCCGTCGTTGAAGTGGGCCCCGGGAACCGCAGAGCTGTTCTGAGCGGCGATGTGGTCAGCGCACGAATTCGGGCGTCATGTACCTCCAGCGGAGAACAGCCGAGCAACAGCGAACATTCCGTTTCGGAATAGCCTTCCAGAACCGACATCACGAAAACAAAGCGGTCCAAGTCTTCCAGCGCCAGGACTCGTTGCAGCTCGACGTGCAGGGCGGAACTGCTTGGGAGCTTTTTCTGAGGAGTCGTCCGGGAAAAGCCGCCAGGGACGCTCGGACGCGGCTGAACGGCCTCGATCGCGTTCTTGATGATCGTGCGTTTTGCCCAAGAGCGTGCCCAATCCCGAAACACGCTGTTCGAGTTAACGGAATCTTCGATACCTGCAACGAAGCACTGCTCCGTCTTCGCCTCGTCGCCTGTAAGCAGAAGGGCGAGCAGGTGGAGTTTGTTCATCTCTTCCGTGAAGACGTTCCGGAAATTCTCCATCGTCGCATACTCGCTTGGGTGACCTTTGGCACCCCGGCTTCCCCATAAGCAGTTCATTCGTGTGCTCCATTCCTGCGCAATCTGCGGGCGACCTGTTTCAAAATCACATTCGTAAACACGCCACAGCCTCGGCATCTGACCCCCTGCTTCATCAGTTCCAGCAGCAGGTTTTCTCCTTCTTGGCCGATCGTCGTTAAGTTCTTCAGATCGATGACGAGTTCACGGCCGCCAAGTCCCGATCCAGCCTTTTCGCAGGCGGCCTTCAGCTCATCGGACCACGGCGCGACGAGCCTGCCCTCTACCACCAGCCTGCGTTGCTTCCTTCTTTCGACAATGGAGATCTTCAACATGCACCACATCTCCTGCCTTGCGAACCGCGCACCTCGTCCTTTGCTTCACTGCAGTTCAAGCTGACTTCCTCGCCGGAGTGCTGGGGAACTCGACTACTTTTCCGCGTTGATCGGCCGGCACCCATCGCGCCGTCGCTTTGAAGTTCTGCGGGACATAGAACTCAATCACTTTTGCCATAATCCACCGCCTCTTTGCCGCTTCCTGACTTCTTCTTCGTGCCAGGGAGCCGTCTTACGCATGTGGTAAAGGCAATATGCGTGCCACACCTTTCGGCTCGTAACTCGATGAATTTTCAGCATCCCGGTTGAGATCAGTGTTGCGGCGAGTCGAGAGTGTAGGAGACAGTTCCGACAGCTAGCGTGGAGTCAAGGCGGCTACGATTGTCGAATGGACGGTGACGGAAGGGGAAAAAGCTGGCGGTGTAGGCGCTTCCGTCTTAGGTAGCGTACTGCCTGGGATCGATGCCCAGTTTCTTCATGCGTGCGATGAGAGTCGAGCGGTTGATTCCCATGCAGGCCGCGGCCCAGGAGTAGGAGCCGGTGGCGGAGCCATGGAGGAGCACAATGGGAAGCTTGTCGGTCATCGGAGATCTAAACCAGCATCGACTGCTGGGCGAAGATACCCGCCATCGCGCCCTGCGATGATGCCAGGGATGAGAG
>Ga0326727_10004514_pt1 | contig 41685 bp, 36 predicted proteins | sample MB2enrmetagenome_FD_207643 | JGI IMG/M metagenome (GOLD analysis project Ga0326727, IMG submission 207643) | Lab enriched peat soil microbial communities from McLean, Ithaca, NY, United States - MB29MY | ecosystem: Environmental > Terrestrial > Soil > Wetlands > Peat | place: USA: New York...
CCATGGACCCTTGAGTCTTGAGCGGAATTGAGTCGCGACCTGCTCCTGACAGCCCACGGCTCGCGGCAACCGACCTTTCCACTATCTCCAGAACGCCCTGCCATCGCTCAATCGCGATTCTTGGGTGCCGCTCCGAGCTTGACTTTGCGCTGCGGTTGGCATATTTTTCAGGGCGATGATGGCCTATAAAGAGACTCTGAGCAGGTGAGATTCGCTTTATCTCTGCGGCATCGTGCGAACAGCGGAGCCCCCCATGGAAAAGAAATGGTACAACTTTATCATCTCGGTCGATCAGCCCCCGGAAGGTAGTTCGGAAGAGAAGGCCACCTCCGAATCCCGCAAGGCGCCCGGCGCTCCCGCGAGCGCTGCTCAAACGGTGGCGGAAATCGCCTCGGCGGCTGCCATGAATCCCACTTTCACGACGCCGGTGAGCAACCCCACCTCGTTTGACGAAATTTACCACGCCGCCGAGATTGTCGATCCCAGCCACGGATACACGATTCTGAAAGTTGCCGATATGCTCCAGAGCGAATACATCCGCAGTCTCGCGCCCACGGTGAAGCGCAGTTCCATTCTGCTGGCCTTGGAAGCGGCGGGCGTCAAGATTCAGGGAGTTATCGAGGATGCGGTGCGCCGGGATCGCGCTCTTGATACTTACGAGCACGTACAGGAAAAAGCCCTGCACGAACTCGAAGCGCACAAGCTCGAGGAGAACCGCCAAGTCCAGGCCGAGCTCGACCGGATCGCCGCCGAGCACCAGGCGCAGATCCAGAAGAACAACGACGAAATCGCCAAAGAGAAAGAGCGCTTTTATGGATGGCGGCTCAAGAAACAACAGGAAGAGCAGAAGATTCACGACGCGGTCTCATACTTCGTAACCGAAAATCCCATTACTACCGGCGGGCCTCCATCGGAACCGCCTGCCCCGCCCAAGCCGAAAGGAACTTAGCGAGAGAGAGGAGTCGTTATGTGGAATCGTCTGTCACGCATGATGCGTTCGTTCGTGGGCTTTTTCATTTCCGCAGCCGAGAATCCGGAAATCATCCTGGAGCAGAACATACGCGATATGAACGATCAGGTTCCGCGGATGAATGATAGCATCGCCATGGTTAAGGCCAACGTGACGCTACTCGAGAAGGAAGAAGCCAGATACAAGAACGATGTGAATGATTTGAACGCCAAGGTCAAGGCGGCCATCCAGGGCAATCGTGACGACCTGGCCGGAAGCTTCGCGATGCAACTCGAACAGGTGCGCGGCGCCCTGGCCCGTAACCAGGGGCAATTGGCCACCGCGCGCGCCGCCTTCGACAAGGCGATGCTGGTCAAGCAGGCCTTCCTGAGGGAAAAGGAACGCAAGACCCAGGAGGCTCTCAATGCCATCCGGGACTATCACCGCGCCCAATGGCAGAAGAAAGTCGCTGACACTTTGGAGCAGTTCGACGTGGCGGGCATCAGCCAGACCCACGATGAAATGGTTCGCAAGATCGAAGAGGAAACGGCCGTCAACGAAGCTCGCATGGATATGGCGCTGGGGAACGTGGACCAGCAGAAGATCAAGATCGAGGAAGATGCCCAAAAGATGCGCGCCGATGAACTGGTAAAGCAATTCAAGGTGGAGATGGGTCTGGTGGCGCCCGAACCCGCGGCGGCTACCGCGGAAAAAACCATCGGTGGGAAAGAAGCTCAGAAGACCGCGTGAGGCAGGTTCTGTGCCTTGCGCGTTGAGATGCTGTCATCAAAATAGATCGTAGGGGCGACCCTTGTGGTTGCCCAGGGCAGGCACAAGGCCTGCCCCTACGAGCGTTCGGGGGGGAGAGATGTCCACATCGCGGAAGAAGCTATCAGGAATTCTAATCTGGCTATTCACATTGGTACTGCTCGCCTGGGTATTACCTGCCGCGTGGGCGGCGGAGGCGAACGCCGTCCGGGTCCGCGTCAACATCTGGGTGGGTTGTGTAGGAGGGTTGGTGGCGAATGGCGGTCTGGATACGGCGCCGGGCTCCATTTATGCCCAGAAGGGGCTGAAGGTCTCGTTCAAGATTATCGACGATTGGACGGACGGCGCGGCGGCCCTGGCCACCGACAATGTTGATGTGATGCTGACCACCGCGGACGTCTGGGCGAAGGACTATGCGCAGTTCAAGGCGCGGGGCTTTGGGGCGCACGCCTTCTTGTTGGTGGATTGGTCGCGCGGGGCCGACGGCGTCATCGCCGCTCAGGGCATCAACAGTTTGAAGGACCTGGTGGGTAAGAAAGTGGCCTTTGCGCCTTACACGCCGTCGCATTTCTTGTTGTATACCGGGCTCAAGGATTCCGGCCTCAGCGCGCCCCAACGCAGCGCAATATTTTCCCAGGGAATCCACACCAAGGATGGCATCGAGCCGGCCACGCTCTTTGCCCAACAAAAGGTGGATGCCGCCGTGGCCTGGGATCCTGACATGAGCGACGCGGTGGCCAAGCGCCCCGGCTCCCGGAAGATCTACGACACCCACACTGCCCGGAATCTGATCGCCGATATCCTGGTGGTCAGCGACCAGTTTGCCGCGCGCAACCCGCAGACGGTAAGCAAATTTGCCGAAGGCTGGCTGGAAGGGGTGCGGTTTATCGGTGAACAGCCGGCGCGCGCCTACACTCTGATCGGCAACATCAAGGACTTTAATATTCCCACCGACTTGGCCAAGACCATGCTCGGCGGCGTGAAGCTGGCGGACCGCAACGATCACAAAACGTTCTTCGGCGCCCCGGGCGCGGCTTCGGATTACGCTCGCATATTCAAGACGGCTCAGGAAATGTATCGCGAGGAGGGAGTCCTCAAGGGCGCTGTTTCAAATCCTGAGGACAGCGTGAACAGGAACCTGGTAACCTCCATCGCCAAATAGGGGGGAGTGAATTTCAGATGTAGCGCCGGCTTCCAGCCGGCATTGAGCCGCCAAGATGGCGGCGCTACGTTCAAGCGTGGAAATTGAGGTAGAAAGACCCGGAGGCAATTCATGGCGGTTAAAATCGAAAAGGGTGGTTGGATTCTTATTTTCTTAGTTGGGCTGGGGCTGGTGGGCTACAGCCTGAACAGGTATGGCTTACTCGACTTTCATAAGTGGCTGGGATCTCGTTCCGGGAGTTCGGGGGGCGCAGTCGTAGACACTTCAAAGCCCTTGCCCCCTCCCACCGCGGAAACTTCGGCAACCAACAATGTGCGGGTGCGCGTCAACATCTGGGTGGGCTGCGCCGGCGGCTTGGTGGCCAACGGGGGGCTGGACACTGCGGATGGCTCGATCTACGACAAGTTGGGCCTCAAGGTCACCTTCAAAATCATTGACGATTGGACGGAGGGCGCCACGTCGCTCGCCACCAACAACGTTGATGTGATGCTGACCACCGATGACGTTTGGGCCAAGGACTATGCCCAGTTTCAGGAAAAGGGGTTTGGTTCCCACGCCTTTTACATGGTGGATTGGTCGCGGGGGGCCGACGGCCTGATCGGCCGCCAGGGAATCAACAGCCTCGAGGACTTGGCGGGCAAGACGGTGGCTTTTGCTCCCTACACTCCCTCGCATTTTCTCCTCTGGAACGGGCTGGCAAGCTCCGGCTTGGGGACCGAGCAGCGTAACGAAATCTTCGCCAATGCCGTCCATACCAAGGACGGTATCGAGCCCGCCACGCTATTTGCCCAACAGAAGGTGGACGCCGCCGTCGCCTGGGATCCTGACATGAGCGACGCAGTAGCGAAGCGCCCCGGGGCCAAGAAGATCTACGACACGCGGGTGGCCAATCGTTTGATTGCCGATATTCTGGTGGTGAGCGACCGGTTTGCTGCCGCCAATCCTCAGACGGTGATTAAGTTCGCCGATGGCTGGCTGCAAGGCGTGGCGTTCATCAACGAACAGCCGGCGCGCGCGTATACCCTGATCGGGACCGTCAAAGACTTCAACATTCCCACCGACCTGGCCAAGACGATGCTGGGCGGCGTGAAGCTGGCCGATTACGCCGATAACGTAGCTTTCTTCGGAACCCCCGGGGCAGAATCCGACTACGCGAACATTTTCAAGATGGCCCAGGAGATGTATCGCCAGGAACGGCTGATTCGGCATATCGCGGACCCCGAGGCGACGGTGGATCGCCGTTATATTGCCGCCTTGAGTGGCAAATTCTCCACCACTTCCACGGAGGCGCCCATCGAATACAAGGCTCCGGCCAAGGGAGCTACGCCTATCGCCACGCAACACCGCTCGATCTACTTTGACACCAACTCGGCGAACATGAGCGTGGATTCGCGCGCCGTGGTGGATGAAATCGCCAGCTTCATGCGGGCCTACGAAAATACCGTGGTGGACATCGAAGGCAACACTGACGCCACCGGTTCGCGCCCCCTTAATATGCAGCTCTCGAAGCAGCGCGCCGAGGCGGTTAAAGAGTACCTGATGCAGAAGTATGGCTATCCCGCGTCCCGCATGCGCACGGTGGGGAACGGCCCGGACCGGCCCATCGATACCAACGATACCCCCGAGGGCCGCGAGAAAAATCGCCGCACCGACATCAAGGTTTATCCCAATCCGGGGGCCTGATCCGCCGGGACGAAACGCTGATGGCCAATCTCTTCGAAATTCGCAAGGAAGTCTCCCCGCGTACGCGGCTGGCCCTTTCTTTCCTGAGCTGGGGCCTCATTATTGTCGCCTGGTTTGCTTTGACCTATTGGGATATCCTGCCGCCCTTCACGCTTCCCAGTCCCATGGGGGTTTTGAGGGCTTTCGGCCGCCTCTGGCAGGAATACAATCTACTCGGCAACGTCCTGCAAAGTTGGTGGCGGATTGCGCAGGCCTTCTTCTGGTGCGCTTGCATCGCGATTCCCTTGGGGCTGCTGATGGCGAGCTTCCGCTGGGTCCACGATCTGATCAACCCCGTGGCCGCTCCCATGCGCGCCATGCCCATTACCGCTTTCCTCCCGGCTTTCATCGCCTTGTTTGGCATGGAAGAAACCATGAAGGTGGCCTTCCTGTGGTTCGGCATGTTTTTCTACTTGCTGGCCGTGGTGGTGGAGGAGGTTGACAAGGTCGATAACAGTCTGCTCGAAACCGCCTACACGCTGGGCGCCAAGCGGCGCCAGGTTTTGTGGTTGATGTTTCGGGCCTCCTTTCCGGGCATCTTTGGGTCCTTCCGGATTCTTTATGATATTGGTTGGACGTACGTCATCCTGGCGGAAATGGTCAACGCCCGCCGAGGCGTAGGGTACATGGTGGAGGCCGCGCGCAAAGTCCTGGACTTCGAACGGGTGTACGCGGGCATCATCGCCATCGGCTTTGCGGCCTTCCTCTTCCGAGTGCTGTTGACGTTTTTGGAACACCGCCTGTTTCCATGGCACCAGGTTGCGCGTCTGTCGAGCGCGCCCGCTGCGGCGGTGGGGGCGGGAGTCCACGTGAAAGCCGGGGTCCATGCCAAATAAGATCAAAGTCAGCCTCAAAAACGTTTACCGCTCCTTTGCCAGCCTTAGTGGCGAGAGAATCGAAGCCGTGCACGATGTGAGCCTGGAAGTAGAAGACGCCTTTTCACCCGAGGGCCGGGACATCGGCGAATTCCGCGTTTTGCTGGGCCCTTCGGGATGTGGAAAGTCGACCCTATTGAGAATGATCGCCGGTCTCGACCGTCCCGACAGCGGCCAGATTATCGTGAATGGGAAGCCGGTGGAAGGGCCGGGGCGGGACCGGGGCATGGTCTTCCAGAAATACACCTCCTTCCCCTGGCTGACCGTGGGGGATAACATCGCCTATGGCATGAGGATCAATGGCGTTCCGAAGGAGGAGCGGGCCAAGACCGTCGCTCGCCTGGTCGAGGCCGTGGGCCTTTCCGGGTTCGAAAAAGTGTATCCGGACACGCTCTCCGGCGGGATGCAGCAACGCGTGGCCATTGCCCGCACCCTGGCGGTCAGGCCGGAGGTGATCCTGATGGATGAGCCCTTCGGCGCGCTCGACGCCCAGACCCGCACCGACATGCAACTCTTGCTGCTGCGCGTCTGGGACGAGACCGCCTGTACGGTGTTATTCGTCACCCACGACGTGGAGGAGGCGGTCTACCTCGCCGACCGCATCTTTATTCTCAGCGCCCGACCGGGTACTATAGTGGAGGATGTCCCGGTCCCGTTCGGTCGCCCGCGCGACCCGGCCGTCAAGCAGAAGCAGGAATTCCATGAGCTTCAGGACTACGTTCTGGCCTGCTTGCGGCGAGCTCCCGGGCGCGGCCAGGTTCGAGTGGGTGTCTGATGGCTCAGAATGGTCCCCTGCAAGGTGGCCCCGACAAACCAACCTCCTTCTTGCGAAGCGCGGCCGAGCGCGGCGCCGAAGAGCTCGGTCTCGACCAGGTCAACTTCGTCAAAGAAGCCCTCAAGTGGCAATACAACTGGATCGGCCTGTCAGCGGCCGCGCTTTTCGCTCTGGTGTCGGGCACCGGCTTGCCCATTGTATTGGCCGCGGGGCTGGAACTGATTTACTTGAGCCTGGTCCCCCAGAGCAGCGCTTTTCGGCGGTTGGTGCGCTCCTGGAAATACGCCGAGGAAAAGCAGCGGCGCGAAATGAAGCTGAGCGCCATGTTCAATGAACTTCCCCCGGACATGCGCAAGGGCTACGCCAACCTGAACTCGATGTGCGCGGCCATCCGCACCAATTACAGCCGGCTGTCGTCGACTTCCCAGATGTTTCTGGAGCAGATGCAGCAGCGGCTCGACGGCCTTCTCCAGGCCTACCTGCGTTTGCTCTTCGCGCGCTTCCAGCATATCGAGTACTTACGCACCACCGACCCCGATGTGATCAAACGCGACCTGGCGAAATTGCAGCACTCCATCGACTCGGATCCCCCCAAGGTGCAGGAGATCAATCGCCGGCGCATTGAGATTCTGACCAAACGCCTCGAGAAATACGGCAAGGTGGGCGAAAACCAGAAAGTGGTTGAGGCGCAGTGCGCGGCGATCGAGGATGTGCTGGAACTCATCCGCGACCAGTCGGTGACCATGCGCGATCCGCAACAAGTCAGCGACCAACTGGATAACCTCGTACACGACGTCGAGCAGACCGAAGAAACCGTGCGGGAAGTCGAGGCCGTCTTCGAGATGGCCTCGCCGGAGATGGGCGACACACTCGGCCCCCTGCCCACCGATACGTCCGACTCCGGCGTGCCGTCCGCCCCGCGCTCGCGCCTGAGGAACTGAAGCATGGCCATGGCTCCGTCCGCCAACCCGCAATGGGAATCGCTGCCCGCCTGGGCGCAGCAGCTTTCCGAAAAGTATTATTCGCGGACCATCGCCCTGTTCGTTCTCTACGGCAACGTTCGCGACGTGGTGCCGTTCCGGGGTGGCGGCTCGATGGAGTTTCTTCCCCTCCTGCGCTTTCTGAATGAAGCCCTGTTCGGGCAGCGCGACATCGTCATGGCCTACGACCGGGGCGGGGGATTGACGTTTGCCAATCCCGCCATGCAAGCCGATTTCACCCGCGCCTTGACCGGCTACGACAGCTTTCACGGCACCAACTACGCCGCGGCGCTCCCGCGCAATCCCGATGGGGTGCTGAACCTGCTGGATAACTACCTGCGCTTACGCATCGCTGACGGCAAGAGGATCGCGCTCGCCATCGACTTCGCCGAGACCATCGCCCCCTCCGGGGATGTTTCCAGCATGTCAGCCGAGGATCGCAATGCGCTGGTGATCCTGAAGCGCTGGGCCACCAACCCGGCTTTTCTGCACGCCGATGTAACCATTTGTTTGATTGCTGAGAATCAGATTGAACTCAACCCCGGGATTGTGCAGCATCCCGGGGTGGCCTCGATCGCCATCCCCATGCCCGACGAGGGAGAGCGGCTGGAGTTTGTCCAGCACCAGTTGGCCAATGCTCCCTTGCCCGACGGTTCCGATGTGACGCCGCCGACTCTGGCCAAGCTGGGCGCCGGGCTGAAGCGCGTGCAACTCCAGACCCTGACCTCCCAGGCTGTCCAGAACCGCCAGGCTTTGACCCAGAAGTTCCTGGCGCGCCGGAAAAAGGAATTGATCGAGGCGGAATCCGGCGGCCTGCTGGAATTCGTCGAGAGCCGATTTGACCTGTCCATGGTGGCGGGAAGCGACCAGGCCAAAAAGAAACTCCAGGACGCTTCCGCGGCTATTCGCGCGGGCAAAACCGAAGTGTTGCCCATGGGCTACGTGATTTGCGGACCGGTGGGCACGGGCAAGACATTCCTGACCACCTGCTTTGCCGGCGAAGTGGGCATTCCCGCCGTCATCCTCAAGAACTTCCGCAGCATGTGGCAAGGGGTCACGGAAGGCAATCTGGAGCGCGTGCTGAATCTCCTGAAAGTGATGAGCCCCATCGCCGTCATCGTGGATGAAGCCGACGCCCAGCTCGGCAACCGCGCCAGTTCGGGCGATAGCGGGGTTTCCAACCGGGTCTTTGCTCAGATCGCGCAATTTATGGGGAACACGGAATTGCGCGGGAAGGTGATCTGGTTTCTGCTAACCTGCCGGCCTGACCTGCTCCCCGTGGACCTGAAGCGCCAGGGCCGCGCCGAGGAACACATCGCCCTCTTTTACCCTGAGACCGAAGAAGAACGGTTGGCGATGCTGCGGGCCATGCAGAAGAAGACCGGAACGCAGTTGATCTCGCCCGAGGCCGATAAGCTTTTCCTCGAGCACGGGGCTCAGCTTTCGGGCGCCGACATCGAGGCCGTGTTGACTCGCGCGCGTATGAAGAGCGCACTCGAGAACGAGGCGGCGGTGGACGCGGACGACCTCAAGGCGGCCCTGGAAGACTTCATTCCGCCCTCCTACCCCACGGAAATCGAGCTGCAAAACCTGGTGGCAGTCTTGGAATGCACGAGTAAGAAGCTCCTTCCCCAAAGATTCCGCGACATGGATCGGACCGAAGTAATCCGTCGCACTAGAGAACTCACCGCGCTCATCCGGGAATAGCTGGCTGGACTTCGCGTTTTGGTGCTCGGGGTGCGGTCGCTACCCAATCTCGGGTCAATCACGGAGCGGACAAGGCCAATGGTTATCGGCTTAGCCCTACAGAAAAATGGAACCTATATTCAAAATTTTGTATCGCCCTCCCATGTTTTGGAACTGACAGTCTATCAATAAGTATTTAAATCACTTAAAAACTATCTTCGCATCGATTGCTGGAAGCAAACGTGCTAGAATCTTTAAGGATTTAGTGTTCTTCACGTCAACGAACGGACTTCAGGATGACCAGGATCCCTGCCTTTCGACTAACTACGCTCTCGCTTGCCCTCCTGAGCCTTGTTCTGGTGGGGTTTGGAATCCTGAACTACCAGCAGCGTAGCCTGTTTCAGGTTCCGGACGATGGCGTCTCATGGATTGAATCTCCGCAGGGCGTGACGGCTTGGATTGTGGTGAAGGGCGGGCCCGCTGACCGGGCGGGCATCCACGAGGGCGACCAACTTAAGGCGATCAATGGTCAGACGATTACCACCGCCACCGAGGCCGTTCAGCAGATTTACAAGCTGGGGGTCTGGTCGCTTGCCAACTACAGTTTGACTCGCAGCGGCGAGCCCTTTGACACCCCTCTGGTCCTGGACCCACAAAGTACCGCCGGCTCGGTTCGGAACTACTTGGCGATCGTGGGCTTACTTTACCTCCTCATCGGCACCTTTATTCTCTTCCGGCGCTGGACGGCGCGCAAGTCCCGCCACTTTTACGTCTTCTGCCTGGCGTCCTTTGTTCTTTACACCTTTGCTTACACGGGCAAGCTGAATCTGTTTGACTGGACGATTTATTGGCTCAACGTTGCCGCCTGGGTCTTGCAGCCCGCACTCTTCCTGCATTTCTGTTTGACGTTCCCTGAACGTTCTGAGCTGCTCCGCGAGCGCCGCTACCTGACGCCTCTCATCTATTTGCCCGGTGTCTTACTGGGGGCGATTCATGTCCTGGTGGCCGTGGACATTCTGGTGCTTCCCTTGCCGCTCTTGCAGGCGCGCTGGCTGCTGGACCGGGTGGAATTGTTTTATCTGGGTGCGTACTTCCTGGCGGGCGCCTTGGCCCTACAGCACGCCTATGCTCGCGCCAGCGATGCCGTGTTGAAGCACCAACTGAAGTGGGTCACGCGCGGAACCTGGCTGGCGATTGTCCCCTTCGCCGCCCTTTACGCCTTGCCCTACTTCCTGGGATTTGTTCCTAATGCCTGGATGAACGCTTCGGCGCTCTCCCTGGTGTTCCTGCCGGTTACGTTTGGCTATGCCATTGTGCGTTACCGGCTGATGGATGTGGACATCATCTTCCGCCGCGGCATTTCTTATACCCTGGCCACGGCCGGCATTGTCGGTTTGTATTTCGGCCTCATCGCCTTATTCGCGGATTTCTTCCGCGCCACGTTTCCGCCCATTAACAGCCGTGGCGCCTGGGTGGTGGCGATTGTCTTCACCGCCATCCTGTTTCAACCCGTCGTGAACTACATCCAGCAGTGGGTGGACCGGTTCTTCAATCAAGAGCGCTATGATTACCGCCGCACGCTGCTGGAGTTCGCGCGCGACCTCACTTCGGAATTGCACGTCGACAGCCTGCTCCAGCAGATTTCCGATCGCCTGTCGGAAACCCTGGGCGTGGACCGGCTCGCCGTTTTCCTGGCCACGGAGCCGAGCGGCTTCCGCCTGGTGCGCTCGCGCGGCATGAATTTCACCGGCAAGATCGATACGAGCTTCCTTGACCCGGCCCAGCCGGCGCTGACGAAAGGTTACCTTTTCTTTGACAGCGTCAAGCGGCCCTACGGCTTTTCGCCGGGGGCGCAGAAATCCATTGAACAACTCAGGCTGCACTATTACCTGCCCTTTAAGGTCAAGGAGCGCACGCTCGGTTACTTGGGATTGGGCAAGACGCGCGAAGGTGATTATCTTTCCAGCGAAGATATTGATCTTTTGCAAACCATTGCTGGTTATGTCTCGATCGCCCTGGAAAACGCCGGCCTCTATGAATCGCTGGAGCTGCGGGCGAAGGATTATCAGGCCCTCCGCGACTTCAGCCAGAACATCATCGAGTCCATCAACGCCGGCGTGCTGGCCTGCAACCTGGAGGGCGCGGTGGAGGCCTGGAACTCCGCCCTGGAGCGCCTCTATGGCCTCAGCCGGTCCGAGGCCATCGGCAGACCCCTGGAAGCGATCTTCCCCCCGGAGTTGCGGACGGAGTTGTCGCGAGTTTCCGACCCCCATCACACGCTCAACTTGTACAAATTCCGCCTGCGCAATGCCGAGGACCGCGCCCTGATCGTGAACCTCTCGGTGGTGCCGCTGATCGGGAAAGAGAACCAGGTGATTGGGCGGTTGTTGATCTTCACGGACTTGACCGAGCGCGTGAACCTGGAAGACCAGTTGATGCAAGCCGAGAAGCTCTCCTCCATCGGCCTGCTGGCGGCGGGAGTGGCCCACGAGGTGAATACCCCTCTGGCGGTCATTACCTCCAACGCCCAGATGCTGATGCGACAGATGGATCCCGAGGACCCCCGCACGCGCACTTTGGACAAAATTATCACCCAGGCGTTCCGCGCTTCCGAGATCGCCAACAACCTTCTCAAGTTTTCGCGCGTCGGCGGCAGCGAATACTCCGACTGTGACGTGAACCGCGTGATTAGCGAGAGCCTCTCCCTGGTTGAACCCATGCTGAAGGCCGCCAGGATCACCGTTCATCCCCAGTTGAAGACCGCGTTGCCCGCCGTGTACGGAAATGCTGGAAAACTCCAGCAGGTTTTTATGAACTTGATCCTGAACGCGCGCGATGCCATGCCCCGCGGCGGCGAACTGACCATCGCTACGGAGGCTGAGGACTCCACCGTGCATGTGGAAGTCTCCGACAACGGCGTGGGAATCGCCGCCGATCACCTCAACAAGATTTTCGATCCGTTTTTTACCACCAAGGCCACCAGCCGAGGCACAGGCTTGGGTCTCGCGGTGACCTACGGCATCATCCGGGAGCATTCCGGATCGATCCAGGTGGACAGCGTGGTGGGTCGCGGCACGACCTTCCGGCTGGAATTTCCCGCAGTCAGGAAACCCGTGAATGTCAGCTAAAGGCTCTATTCTCGTTATTGATGACGAAACGGAAATTCGCGAAAGTCTCGAGCAACTCCTGGAGCTCGAGGGATATAAGGCGGATTCCGCCGCGACCGGCGACGAAGGCCTGCGGCGTATTGAAAACGGCCTCTTCGACCTCGTGCTGCTCGATATCAATTTGCCCGACCGCAACGGCCTGGATTTGCTCCAGCACATCAAACGTGAAAGCCCGGAGCTGGGCGTTATCATGATCACCGCCTATGCGTCCACGCAGATGGCTTTCCAGGCTTCCAAACAGGGCGCCGACAGCTACATCACCAAGCCTTGGGACAATGACAAGCTCCTGCTGGAGATCCGCAACACGGTCGACAAGTCCCGCCTCCAGGCTGAAAACCTCCAACTCCGCCGCGCCCTCAAGCGTTATGACCTGCCCAATGTGGTGGGCAAGAGCGAGAAGATGCAAAAGGTGATGGACCTCATCACCCAGGTGGCGGCCAGCCGCGCCACGGTGTTGATTACCGGGGAAAGCGGCACCGGCAAGGAATTGATCGCCAAGACCATCCATGCCACCAGCCCCCGCGCCGATCGGGCCTTTGTTCCCGTTAACACCGGCTCCATGCCCGTCGATTTGCTCGAAAGCACGCTCTTTGGACACGTCAAGGGCGCTTTCACTTCCGCCATCGCCACCAAGCGCGGGCTCTTCGAAGTGGCGAACCAAGGCACCATTTTTTTTGATGAAATCGGAACCGTGGGGGTGGAGACTCAAACCAAGCTGCTGCGCGTCATTCAGGAGCGCGAGTTCATGCGCCTGGGCGGTACGGAAAACATCAAGGTGGACGTGCGCATTCTTGCCGCCACCAACGCCGACTTGCGCAAGATGGTGGTGGACGGCAGATTCCGTGAAGACCTGTTTTACCGCTTGAACGTCATCACCATCGAGTTGCCCCCGCTCCGTGAGCGCAAGGAAGACGTTCCCCAATTGGCCGAGCATTTTCTGCGGAAATTCTCCGCCGAGAATGGCCGCACGGGCCTCCAGTTCACTCCCGAGGCCCTGAAGGTCATGATGGATTACGCCTGGCCGGGAAACGTCCGCGAGCTTGAAAACGCCGTCGAGCGCGCCGTGGTGCTGGCCTCCGGCGCCTCGCTGGGAACGGAACTTCTTCCCAAACAACTCTTCCACAATGGAACGAAGGAAGCCGGCATGTTTCCTGTCGAAAGCTTCGACGGGCGCTCGCTGTTCGAGATTATGGAAAGCTGCGAGCGCCGCATTATCCTCGATATGCTCACCCGCACCAACTGGAGTCAGACCGAAGCCGCCGACCGCTTCAAGATTCCCCTCTCCACTCTTAACCAGAAAATCAAACGCCTGCAAATCGACGTCAAACGCCGCGGGGCGTGACGCTGCACTTGCTTGTCATCAGAACGCCTCCGGCTTGGCGGGAGGACCCAGTGCGACGGCAGCCTCGGCGGTAAGCAGCAGGAAGGTAAACGTCTCCTGGAGGTACAGGCGAACCACGGCATCGGTGTGGTTGGAATAGCCAATGGAAACGTCCTGGCCGATGTGGAGGTCGAAGTCGCCGCCGCGGGTGGTCAGCACGAAGGCGCCGGCGATGGCGGGGGCCCAGATGATTTTATCGTCGACGAGGCGCTTGACGTGCTCCAGCACCGGGTATCCGTGGTCGCTGGTCTCCGCAAGTGCGGTGTAGGCGTCGGCGCCGAGCAGCACCGCGTACGGACCGTTGACGCCGACCAGCCGCAACTGACTCAAGCCTTGGGCAATGGCTTCCGGGTACTCGCGCACGTCGGCAGGAAGCGTCATGGTGGGATTGCTGGTGCCCTGACGGATGCCCTCGATGCCGGCCGCGGCATAGCCCTCGAACACGGCGCCGTCCTCGGCAAAGGCGATCTGGCGCGCCGCGTCCTTCGCCGCTTGCCAGTCCGCGTCGTTCGCGCCTCGCTCGGCGTCGTCGATGGCCTGCCGGTCCAGCTCGAACGGAACCCGCAGCTCGACCAGCGCCTTTACCTCGCGTTGCCTGGCGACGATGCCGTCGCTCGGAGCCGCAATCGTCCGCAGGTGGCCGGTGCCGACGGCGGAGAGACCTGTGCCTGCCGGCCCCTTTACGTCGACGACGCGCCGTCCGGCGAGGTAGCGCTTGAGCGTCCGCGACGTTTCCTCTTCGATCTGGGCCCAAGCCGCTTCGGAAATGGGGGCAAGCTCACGATGTAGATTATTCATGGGGGATTTCTCCTTTGAGCGACCCGATACCGAGCGAACCATCGTTCTTCGCATGGCGGGAGGGAGGGGGTTCAACCGGCGCTGGCGCGGTAGAGGGCGCTGCAACCGCAGGCGGGTCTTCGGTCACGGTTTCCAGAAATGTTGCGGTCGGCACGAAAAACAGGTTTCCCGTGACGGCACGGCTGAAGTCGAGCAGCCGGTCGTAGTTGCCGGGCGGCCGGCCTATGAACATGTTCTCGAGCATCTGCTCGATGGTGCCGGGCGAACGGCTGTAGCCGATGAAGTAAGTCCCAAATTCACCGTATCCGGCCCGGCCGAAGGGCATGTTGTCGCGCAGGATCTTGATTTCTTTTCCGTCCTCGACGATGGTGTTGAGGGCGTTGTGCGCCGAGGTGGGCTTTACGGAATCGTCCAATTCAATGTCCGCGAGCTTGGTGCGGCCGATGATGCGTTCCTGCGCCTCCGTGGGCAGGGCATTCCATCCCTCAAGATCGTGAAGATATTTCTGGACGATGACGTAGCTGCCGCCCGCAAACGCGGCGTCCTCCTCACCAATCAGTACGGCATCGACCGCTGCCTCACCTCGCGGATTCTCGGTTCCATCGACAAAGCCCAGGAGGTCGCGGTCGTCGAAGTAACGGAATCCCTGCACCTCGTCTGCCGGCGAAACGGCATCACCTAAACGCGCCATGATTTGCGTTGCCAGCTCGAAGCACAAATCCATGCGCTGGGCGCGAATGTGGAACAACAAATCGCCCGGCGTCGAGACCGCGTGCCGCGCTCCGGCACGAATCTCCCGGAACGGATGCAGCTCCGCCGGCCGCGGCGGCCCGAATAGCCGGTCCCACGCCTCGGACCCAAACCCCAGGACGCAGGAGAGGACCCCTTCAAGGTCGCGAAATTCCACCGCGCGCACCAGCGCGGCGAGGTCTCCGCAGAACGACCGAACGGCGGCGCGATGGTCGGGGCCAGGATTGATGGTCGCAACCAGGAAAATCGCGGCGCGGGTGAGCGGCGCGGCTACCGGCTGCGCGGCACCACGCACGCCGCCGGCCGCTTCGGGCGGGTTTTTGGGATGGGACTCCATCAGATATCATCCTGGCGGGGGGGCGGAATTTCCTTCTTCGAAATATCGCGCTCACCTCGCCTGCAAACAATCGGACAGAAAGTCTACCATCACCTCCCGACGAATGTCCATGCCGGCTCCACGCGGGTAGTGGCATCATTTGCTGTGGCACGGCCATCTTGGCCGTGACCGTGCACGGGCGGGACGCCCGTGCCACTTCCAAATAACACCACGACCTCCGCGCGTGGCATATGCGGGGGATGGGTCAACCCTTAACTGTCAGGCGTTGTGCCTGCTCATATTACACCCTCGTTCAGCGTACGTGCGAGGGCAACGAGCTTAAGAGCGCGCTCGTGCCGTTCCACAGGATCTGCACGCCGATGCACACGAGCAAGAATGACGTAAGCTGCAAGATGACCGTCATGCCCGTGGCGCCCAGGATTTGTCCCAGGCGGTCGGCGAATCCGTAGCACAAAAAAATGCTGACCGCGAGCAGAGCACATCCAACAAATGCGACCAAAACACTCAAAAGATTAAATCCATGATGGTGCGGGGCATTCGCGCCCAGGGTGATGGCCACGGAGATCGATCCGGGTCCTACGGTTAAGGGCAAGGTTAACGGATAAAACGCGTTGTGGAAGGGGTCCGTGGGTTCAAGGTGATGTTTCATATCCTTTTGGTCGTCCAGACTGCCTTGCTTGAGCAGCGTCCAGCCCGTGGAGATGACGATTAATCCCCCGCCCACCTGGACGACGGGCAACGAAATCCCAAAGAAGGAAAGAATGTGTGTTCCGATGAAGTATGAGCCCACCAGCAGGAAAAAACTGTTCATGGCGATCCGCCTGGCCAGTGCTCTCCGCGTGCTTGATGAGGAATCCTTCGTCATCGCCAGGAAGATGGGGCTTCCCCCCAACGGGTCAATGATCGGAAACAGGGCAGTGAGAATCAGGAACAAACTCTTTGCCGCTTCAACCATGAGGTTTTTCCACTCCGCATTACACGCGAGCCCATGCCGGGCCGTCAAATAGTACCGAAATGGTGCGGGTCTTTCAATCGCCTGTTTGGTAGCTGTCTATCTTCTTGGATTCATGGGGTTATGGTACGCCCGGGGTGATTCGAACACCCGACCCCTTGCTTCGTAGGCAAGTGCTCTATCCAGCTGAGCTACGGGCGCACATTATTGCTAAGAAACGACTTGGCTAAAACGGTAAATCCTCAACTTCTGCTTCATGTGGGGACTTTTGTGGGGAGCTTTCTTCGATTTCGACGATCGGTATCCCCCACTCATCCTCTTTCGGCTTCAAGTCTTCTGCCTCGCGCTCTTCCTGCAACTGCTTGGCTTTGCGTGCTGCCTCAACATAGGCTTGGAGCTTCGCCGTGGCTTCAATCTTCTGCTTCCGTGCGGCATGAACGTAAATCATGGTGGTCTGAATATTCGAGTGACCCATGAGTTCTGCCAGCACTGGCAACTCCGTTCCGGCCTGCGAATGCCTCGTTCCGTACGTATGCCTAAAAGTATATATCGTGAACGGGTCATCTGAAAAGCAATCTTTGATAACTCGCTCGTGCGCCTTCTTGAGAGAGGTAATGTGCTTTACTTCACAATGCTTGGTTTTGGGGCGTCGGACGGGGAAAATGTAGCCATTGGATGATGCCGCAACCCGTCTCTCTAAGACCTCTTTGGCGTTATCCGTCAATGGGACGTCCCGCTTGGCTTTCACGTTCTTGGTGCCCGGCAGACTGACATATCCCTCGGCTAAGTGGATGTGGTTCTTGTGAAGAGCTAGTATCTCGTTCGGCCGGCCACCCGTCTCGGTAGCGAGTATGGCAAAATCTCTCATGTCACCCTTCGCCGCAGCAAGGTATTTATCGACTTCCTCAAGGGTCAAGGCACGAATCCTACCGGATTCCTTGTAATAGGGTACATGCCTCACGGGATTCTTGACGTTCAGGCCCATCGCGTCGGCGTAGTTGAAAATCCGCTTCAGGGTGGTCATGTTCCGATTCACCGTCGCCCCGGAAACCTTGGTCTTTGCGTTCTTGCGCTTCTGGTCCGCCCGCCAGCCCTTGAACTCCTCCACGCTTTTGCGATCAATCTCATTAATCAGCCTGCCACGAAAGAACTGTTTGAGCCTGTCAATGTTGACCTTATGCAGCACGACCGTAGCGTGTGCTAAGTTTGTTTTCGCCCAAACCAGGAACTGGTCAGCAAATTCCGCGAAAGTGGGCACAGCGGTCGGTTTTGGAATCCCCTGAATCGAATTTAATAGCCTGGTCCGCTGGGTGGCTTCAACTTTCAGTGCAGCTTGGCGATTGGTGCGTTTGGTGCTTCCGCGATACCGACGTCCGCCCAACTCAAACTCATAGTGATAGATGTGACCGCGCTTTGAGACAGCCATGGACTTTGCCTTCCCGTCCTTTCCTATTCAAATCTCGCGCTTGAACAACCTTGCGTGTAGGCAAAAAGGCCCGCCACTTGCGCGGGCAACTGGAATCCGAAGAATTTCTCCGGCTCATCCCCGGAGACCGCTTGCTGTATTGGCGGACCCCTGGATGGCTTTCGACCCTTATCAATTATCATAACATGACACCTCTCTGAAAGTACCGCCGCCATGTTACCGATGTCGTTACGGCTAATGTCACAACCACTGTCACGCGCAAGCCTCCTGGGTTGTCGATGGAATAGGATCTCCGGCTCCGCAGACTGTCAGAGGGGATTTTGACATCTTCGTTCTGTAGGTTTGCAGGAGGGCCGGGTATTCCTGATGTTCCTTGCCATCCAGGAGGGTGTTCTTTTGATGCTTGCCTGCGTGTCCAATGAACCAAAACGCAATGCCGCGTTGGGTGCACAAATCCCTGATGTCCCTTGCCCACTGTGCATCCATCGGACGGAACTGACTGCCAGACTCTCCGCCGGCCTGGACCCAGTCGATGCCCTGGATGTGGTCAGCGAGTTCCGGCATCAAATCCTCTAGCAACGGCTCTGCTGCCAAGTAGCGGGCAGCAGCGGGAATCTTGTGCAACGCGTCCAATCGCCCGAGGTACTTTTTCAGTTCCACGCTTGCGCCAAGCCAAACGTTCTCGTATCCATTGCCCCAATCTTTCGGCAATCGGCCTGCGATTAACGCCGGTCGCTTGGTGGTCAATCGCCAAGTCAGATTTGGCGTGTCTCGAATAATCTCCCATGCCTCGGGTCTCCACTGGTCTGCATGAGGATGAAAGAAATCAGATATCGAGCAGCAGAACACTATTTCTACTTTGCCCATGCTGGCTGCTTCTTTCTGCCACTTCAGAGGGTCTCGCCAGGTTTTGGTTCGAACGACCGTGCTGAAACTGCGCCCGTAGCGTTCCTCTTGGGCTTCGGCATAGCAATGTTTACACCCTTCGCTCACCTTGGTGCAGCCACGCCAGAAGTTTTGCGTGTGGTCCACGCTCTTGATTTTGGTATTCGTACCCATTTACTGTTCTCCTTTTTGCCCGCCCTGCGGTGGCCCGGTATTCGTCGGCTCCGCAGAGTCGGGTTGCCTTTCTGCCGGTGTTCTCCGCCACCGGCAGCGGTCAGGGAGCGGACTGCCCGCTCCCCGTTGCTTCCACCCTTAAAATGCATCCGATGTGGACCTTTGCGCGATGAGCGGCCTAGTATGTTAGGCGCACATCGCAACTTCGCAGCCTCCTGGTTTGATTTCCCCGACCTCGGGGATAAGTGACGGAGCTTCGTTATGGAGGACTCCATCAAGTAAGCGGCTGGGATGCCAGTTTCGACCGGCGACATGGGAGAAGCGGAAGGGGATTCCCCTGTCCGCGCAAAGGTCCCGGATGTTCCGGGCCCATTGCGCATCAAACGGTCGAGGTTCAACTTTATTGCAGCCCTGCTCACCAGAGACGATCACCCAACCAAATCCCTCGATATGATCGGAGAGGTCGGGCATCAGATCTTCTAGTGTTGGCGCGAAGTCAACCCACCGGAGCACGCATGGAATCTTGCGCAGATAATCGAGCCGTGATAGATACTTCTTTAACTCGGCCGACGTTCCTAGCCAGACATTCTCGTAACCGTTGCCCCAGTCTGCCGGAAGTCGATCAGCAATCAAGTGCGTGCGTTTGCTGGCTAGCCGCCAGATGAGATTTGGAGTCTCGCGAATGAGATCCCAAGCGTCATCTCGCCACTCGTCAGCTTCGGGCAGGAAGAAGTCCGAATACGAGCAGGCGAACACGCTCTTGAATTCGCCAGCTTTCGCGGCCTCCCGCTGCCACCTGAGCGGCTTTCCCCACGTCGTCGTACATCGCCGTATCGACGTGGGATCAATTCCCCGTCGCTGCTGTTCCAAGAACATATAGCAGTTCTTGCAACCTTCGCTGATCCTGTGGCAGCCGACCCAGAAATTGAAAGAAAAGTCATGCTGTGTCGCATGAAATTTGGTGCACTTCATAAACACCTCGTCTTACAGCCGACTTTGGGGTGACCCGGCAACCCGGGTTCCCCAAAATCGGATAGTGCCTTCGGTCCCCATGGTAGGGAGATCGAAGGAAGTCATATCTCCGTCAGCGATTCCGACTCGCTGCGGTCGGCCCGTGCGGAACATGAAGTCGCAACACCATAAAGACACAAATGCTGCGCCCTCTGCGTTACCGGGGCCTAGACGAACCTGTGCGCTTAATTGAGCTTGTAAACCTGAGTCTGAGTCTGGGGTAGGTGCGTGCCAGCAGAGGCTTTTAAAGCAGATACTGCGGGATGCTTCCCCGGCTTTCCGTTGAAGCTCCCATCACGGTTCGGCGTAAAGCTTACTGCGTGACCAAACTACGCGCACCAATCCTGCACTTATGGCAGGCTTTCCCAGCCTACACCCGCACCCAAAACCGTGTCAAGCATATTCTGGAAACTTTATTAGCCTACGTTTTCATAGACTTAAGGCGTTATCGGTCATATTGTCCATAAAGACCTCCCCACGCCACCCTCGAAATAGCCGCTAAGCCGTTTATAATCAATACAATCTTCTTAGAGGTGGGGCATAACGGGTTGGGGCTCAATTTCTTCCTATACTAACCATAAGTGCGGGGAGATATCAACAAATCCAAACCCCGTCGGTGAAGGAGAAAGCAATGAAAGAACTAATAGTTAGTTCTACAAAGCCTCAACCCAACAGGAAGTTCACAGATGAGCAACTAAGGGTGGTCCACTCCAGGGGCCTCAGCACGGCTAAGATGGCCGACCAGTTGGGTGTATCACGACAATCTGTGTGTAAGCGTTTGAAGAAGATAGGCCTAAAGCCCAACGGGAAGTCGGGGTCACTTCCAAAGTACATGAAAGTGGGGTCCAAGCAGTTCAACTGCTGGTCCTGTGAAAGAGACAAACCATTGAGCGAACGCTATGGCACGATTTGTTATCAATGTCGTCATTTACGGCGTGTATGCACCAAAGAGGGAGCCTTACGATACCGATACAACAAGAAGAAGTCCTACGCCAAACAGAGTGGTATTCCCTTCACCTTGACCTATGAATACTTCAAGGGACTCTTCGAGCAGCAGGACGGCAAGGACGGTTACACCGGCGAACAGTTGTGCTTCGACTTTGGGCATGGCAGATCGGGGGCCACGGCAAGCTTGGACCGCATTGACAACGACGGCGGATACACGCCTGACAATGTGGTGTTCTGCAGCCTGGCCATCAACGGCAAAAAGAGCGACAAACCTGTAGACCAGTTTATTGCGCAGCTGAAGTTAGATTTCTCGATTGAAGTAAGCGATGGCAGCGAGCCTGAATCAAAGGAGGTATCGTGAAGACGACCCAGTTTGAAGCTGTAAATCTGCACCTATATATTGTCCATTCTTTCATTTCCACACGGGAAGGTGCTTGTACCGTCTGCGGCCTCCCCGGGCACCTCGCCGGCTTGATGAGCATACCAGGCCTAACCGGCCTCTTCTGTTGCGTCGAGTGCGCGGAGTGTTGCCTGTTCGGGCCAGGGAGGTGCCGGTGGTGTGGTTTCGCCCTCGACTCTGATCAGGGTACGTTCTGCTGTGAGAAGTGCCGCACGGTAAATGACAGTTCGCCTTTCGGGTCAGGTAGGCGCTTCGGTCTGTGGTTTAACCGCCATCATCCACGACTATATGCTGAGCTCGCTGGCAAGGAGATCCCCACAGGCATTGCGTGCTTGGTATGTGGTGACAATCTTCAAGGTAAACGCCATGACAGCATGTTCTGCTGTTCTAATTGCCGGCACAGGTTTAAGCGATCGTTGTACAACCCGGTCAACTCCAAGCAAGGGGGTTATCCCGGACAGGAGATGTCCTGTACGTCCCACCATTCACTGGCGGTGGGTGGCCTGTTCGGCGGCAGGGTGGCAGAGAATGTCTATACTAATATGAGCACCCGACCAGACAGCAACCTGCCGGGCAAAGTGGTTGGTAAGTGCCAACTGTAACGTGGGATGGACCAGGTCCACGCGTATTCACGGTTCTAATGCGAACACAAAGAGCGGCGAATGCCAAAACAACGGATTTGAGGGGCTCGGGTGCTATCATTTAATTGAGCGAAATGGTGTTCGTGATGCCCGGTCAGGAAGCTGGCATGACTCCGTGAGCAGCCTTAAGAAGCCTGCTAAAGGGACAATTTGACGACATGGGAAGGGCTCTCATCTCACCGGGCGGTATGGAGAGGGGAGCCAGAAGTCGGGGGAACCCGGCAGATTCCCATTATGTGAACTGGAGAAGATGAAACCAGTGAAGGATATAGGTGTATCTGGACAACTCGTTTCATCTCTATGAGTTAAGGTTAACACCATAAATCAGCCTACCACTAAGGTAATCAGCTTACCTAGTATGGCTACCGACGGTGATCATCACCCTAATTCATATCCCTAAGCTCAACTCCACGGAGGTAGTCTATATGTATTCAGTTCAACAATTTAACCTTGTCTCCGCCTACGGGGCCTTCTTCCAGGGGTGGGCTTGGGACCACTATGCCACCCTCACCTTTGGCCGTAAGCTATCTCCCGCCAACTGCATTCGTCATTGGAATGAGTTCATTAACTCCCTCGGCCGTACCACCCGCGGTCGTGTGGGGTGGGTGAGGGCAGATGAACAACGTTGGTCTGGCTGGGGCACTCCGGAGATCCCTTTTCATTACCACGCCCTTCTCAAGCACAAGAATGTTCCTACCCCTCAAGTGGTGGCAAGCCTGTGGAAGGCGGAGGCTGGAGACGCACTGGTTGAGGATTATCGTTCAGGTGGTGGAGGTGGGGGCGGTGCCGGCCCGTACATTGCCAAGATGTTTCCCTACGCAGACACCGGGTATGATGTGGGAGGTTTGGAGCACTTTCCACGTTTGGGGGAAGGTCCCATCCGTGGGTCCGCTAAATGACTGAGGAATGACTGGTTAAGTTGTATGTCTGGCATTAACCTAAGGTGGTAGAACTCCAACCGATCGTAATCCACCGGCTCTGCTGTAGACAACCTGCTTGCCTCCTATGGGGTTATCTGTTCGGGAGATGACCTGGCATTCTCCTTCGCACACCTTATGACAAGGTGGAGGCCCCTCCCGGTAGTGATTGTGACGCCTCAAGCTGTGCTGATAACCCCTCTGCTTTCAGTACTTGCAGGTCATTCCAGACGACTATTGCGGCCACCGGCCAGGTCTCCAACATGACCAGACGAAGCATCAGCGACCGATTGACCTTGAGGATATCCGCCACCTGCACAGCCAGATCGGGATCCAAGCGCCTGTGGCCTAATTCGATCTGATTTAACCACTCGCCGCTCCGGGGTTTACCCTCATCGTCTTTGATCTGGCGAGCGACATCATATTGAGCAAGCCTTTGGCGCCTACGGAGTATCCGCAGCGCAAGCCGAAGCTGAGGATGAAATGGACCTGGTTCGCGGGACTTGGCTGGCATGTTTAACCCCCAACAGAGAGTATAACTAAGTGTTAGAACACGTCAAGCCTATTCGTACGACCACCGATGGGGAAATATGAGTTAAATGAATGACTTTACGGGAATTGACAATAAGTTTAGATGTGTACCGGGAGGGCATTGGAAGACCCTTTAGCGATGACTGAGGTTTAGTGGCCGACCTATCACCACCACTGTCGATGGAATACATGGGTATAACGCCTTATATTATAGTGGTTTGAGTTGAACATGTTCACTTCAACCGTCCCTATTCAGAGCCTGTGCACGAGGACGAACGATATGGACTATGATGGCGAAAACGAACTAATCGTTAGTTCACATGATATAATGGTTTGGTAAGGGAAAGAGGTTGTTGACCTGGCGAGAAAGGAGGTTTAAGCCCGGCGGCGATGATCTAGCAAGCAAAACAGCTAATGCAAAACGGAGGAAAGCGTGAACTACGTTGCACAAAACGAACTATTAAGAACTATTCAGCCCTATAAGGACGTCATGATCCCCTACAGTGTCAAGGAGGACGACATGGGGACGATCACAAAAGATGTCTACGCTGCTTTCATCGACAGAGTGACTGTAGAAGTCATTGATAATGAAGGGCGAAGAATCGGCATCGTCGGAGGGGTGATTGAGGATGGTGGCTGCACCCGAGCAGTCCCGATCTATCCCAGGGATTTCATCACTTCTGGCGAGCCGATCGCCCGCCTTGTCTGGAATAAAGGCCAGATAGCCGACGCAATTGAACTCCTCGTCGACTACGGTCGTATCTGTGTCCGCCCCCAGGGTCGCAGTTATGTTGTTGGGGTCTTCAACTGCATGAAGTTTGATTCCTGCCCGACGCGCGTCGTACAAAAGCGCCCCGGCGACTGGGACGACTTCTTCCTTCGGGAATTGGTCATCTCTGCCAAGGATTACTGGAGCGAAATCGACGCCGAGGACTTTAAGTATTCCACCTCGACGCCGGGTCTTCCCCTTCCGTCAATGATTCGAAGACCGGTCACTCCGTTCAGGGACCGCGACTATTGCAATTTCCATTGCAATTATCTGTCGCTGGCCTTCGCCCGCGCCCAGAACATCATCTTCCAGAAGGGCCCCGTCGGACCGTATCGCTGGAACCTTAATAAATGGAACCGAGAGACCGAATCGGACGAATGCGACAAGATAGTTGCTGCGGCCCGACTTTATGCCCAGGAATGTAACGCCCCTTTTGGATGCCGACGTGATGTCTTACCGGAGTTCCTTTCGTATTACGAATGGTGCCTTTCTCTCTACCTACTCTGACATTGACGCGGACAACTTCCGACTATTCTGGGGCTCCCCATCAAACTACGGAGGCTACTGATGCGTCAACAGACAATTGGCAGACGAAGGCGGGCAGTAAAGCTATAGAACAGATTAGAACTACGGAAAGCACAATGGATAACCAAGACCTCAAGTCCAAGCGGACGAGGTTGGTACCCATAAGGATGATCAATATGAATTGGCAGAACAGCAATAATAACTTAGAGATTGTAGGCAGTGCTGGGACCAAACCCAGGCGGTGGCTCGATTTACCTGTTGACGCAGAATCCGTACAACGCCTGGCGTGCGAACTGGAACTTGCGCCGCTGATAGCGCGCTTGCTTGTGCAGCGGGGGCTTGCGGAGCCCGCCTTGGCGCAAGCGTTTCTTCACCCCAGCCTCGGGCAGCTCCACGCCCCAGCGCTTATGGCCGGCATGGGCGAAGCCGTCCCGCGTTTGCACCGCGCCCTGGACCAACACGAAAAGATGCTGATCTACGGTGACTACGATGTGGACGGCACCATGGCCGTGGTGGTGGTGCTCACCGCGCTGCGCATGCTGGGCGGCGAGGTCGAGACCTACATTCCCCACCGGCTCAACGATGGTTATGGCATGCGCATTCCGGTGGTGGAGGAGGCTGCTGCCAAGGGCTTCCGCGTGATAATTACCGTGGACACGGGCATTCGTGACCACGCCGTGCTGGCGCGGGCGCGCGAACTGGGCGTAGATTGCATCGTGACCGACCATCACGTGCCGGACGTGAACTTGCCTCCCGCTTGCGCGATCTTAAACCCACTCCGGCCGGACTGCCATTATCCGGAGAAATCGCTGGCGGGTGTGGGAGTAGCCTTCAAGCTGGCACAGGCACTGCTCGGCGACAGAATGACAGACCGGCTGCTTCAATCCTTCTTGAAGGTTGTCGCCATCGGCACCATCGCGGACGTAGTCCCACTTACTGGCGAAAACCGCGTCATCGCCCGTTTCGGCTTGGAAGCGTTGCGCCAGCCTGCGCAATCCGGGTTGGCTGCACTCATTGAGCTTGCAGGCTTGGCGGGCAAGGAAATCAGCGCTGGGGACGTGGGATTCCGACTGGCCCCTCGTTTGAACGCTGCCGGTCGCATGGAAAACGCGCGGGATGTTATCGACCTCTTCACGCTGACCGACCCCAGACGCACACGGGAAATAGCCGAAAAGCTGGAAGGCTTGAACCACGATCGGCAGCGAGTGCAGGAAGAAATCCTGAGCGAGATTGTGACGCAGTTGGAGGGGCGCGACAACCTCCACGAGCAATACACTTTGGTGCTGGCCGGCGAGGGATGGCACCGTGGGGTGATCGGCAATGTGGCGTCGAGGGTAGCAGAGAAGTATCATCGTCCGACGCTGGTGATTGGGATCGAGGATGGGGTGGGCAGGGGCTCAGGACGTTCCATCAAGGGCTATACCCTATTCGATGCGCTGACGTCGGTGGGCGATCTCTTCCGGACCTTTGGCGGGCACGCGCAGGCGGCGGGATTCTCCCTTGCGGTCGAGCAAATTCCAGAGCTCAAGCGGCGATTCGAGGAACACGCACGCAAAGTCCTCACGCCCGCCGACCTCGACCCGGTGCAGCGCGTAGACGCACTCATGGATTTGGCCCAGGTGGACTGGCCGCTTTACGAGGGAATCATCCAGCTTGAGCCCTTCGGCATGGGTAACCCCACACCCGTGTTTGGTGCCTGTGGGGTTCGGCTAAACGGTGCACCACGCATCCTCCAGGAGAAGCATCTAAAGCTGAGCCTGGGAGAAGGAGCACGCACGCTTGACGCGCTCGGATGGGGCTGGGCGGCACGAGCGCCTTCGCTCACGGCGGGCCAGCAGATGGACATGGCCTTCACCATTGAACGGAATGACTATCAGGATAGAGCCAGCCTACAACTTAACATCAAAGATATTGTGGCAACCGGTGGAATGGGCTAGGGCTGGGAAGGCAACACCGTCTGGTGGAGGAGTTCTAGCCTGTGTATACGGGTTTATACCGCCCAAGCTGTGAAGGCCAGAGTTTGATGTGGTCTTCCTCCTCCGCCCACAGACGGGAGTACAGTGTTCGACGGACAATAAACTGGAAGTGATTTGGCCTTTGGGGTTGTAGGTCAAGTTGAAATCTATGCTGGCAGACCAATATGACAACCACCGGGGTATTCAAGGGGGTAGATCTTTAACTGGCCAATCCAGTCCCCTCCCCCTTATCTTTTACCTTGCATACGAACGACAGCGATGGCCTCCGAATGAACCCGTCCTCTACATTAGTAGACCTACTCCAACAATACACAAGCGTGCCAGCTCAAGCCGTCAAAAAGGTTGAGTGCAATCGCCCTCATGCCGGCGGTCAGGCTGTCAAAGTGTGCCCTGTGGGTTTACTCACAACCAAAGTGTCTACTCGGAATAATGCCCACTACCACCAAACCCGTACGCGTATGGTTTACTGGTCCTCCTCTTATCCAATGGAGATCGAAAAGGTAATGAACTGCGCCTTCAAAGAGCACACTGGTCAAATGCCGTTCGCCAATGGGAATAAGAGGATTGACACCCAGCCATGCGTTACGTACAGTGGGGGCAGAACGACGATTTCAATATGGCAATCGTTACAATCCAACAGAGAGAGGAAGAGCAGAGAATATGATGACAAAATCCCAGATCGTCGCGCATTTGGCCGAGAAGGCGGGGATCCCAAAGAAGACGACCGCCGCAGTGCTCGAAGAACTCGTCGCCCTGGCCACGAAGGAAGCCAAGAGCAGCGGGCAGTTTGTGGTTCCCGGGCTGGGCAAGGCGGTGAAGGCAAACCGCAAGGCTCGCATGGGCCGCAATCCTCAGACCGGTGAGGCCATCAAGATTCCGGCCAAGACAGTGGTGAAATTCCGCCTGGCGAAGGCGTTCAAAGAAGCGGTGGTACCCCCCAAGAAGAAATAGCCTGGCTTTTCTCAAGGGGCGGAAGTCATTTAAGCCTGGTCTTCCGGCCGAGCCACGGGTGTCAATATTGAGAACGCCATTCGCGCAATTCCCCCCAGGGGACCACTAATTTAGGGGTTGATATTCGCCGTGCACGGGAGTATGAAGGACATATGCCAACGGGAGGAGTTATTGCTCCGCCGGGCATGAATATGATCGTCGAATGACCACACACCGCTCTTGCGGTGCGCACCCTGGCAACGTCCTGCGGACACTGCCACGGCATTAACGACGAACACCTGAGACGGGGAGCCGGGGACGGTTCCCCGCTCTCGCTTTGGGGCCAAGAACCCAGACCCTTGCGTACGAACTGCGCGATTGGATTGATCTTTATGTTCCTGGTTTTTGATTCAAGCCCTGCCGCATTTGTGTTATCATATCTCTCGCCTCGGAAGAGGCAGCCGTGCGTGGAAACGCACGGTATCTTAACGATGGGCTGACGCCCGGGAGGAATTACCGTGGTTGACACCATAGATGAATTGTCTAACCTTGCCAGTAAACTCAATCAACAATCTGACAGATTGAATTCGATTATTTCAATAACCAATGCGAAGCTCGAAAAGCTCAACATCGGGCTAGAAGTGTGGGTTCGTGGCGAAGCCAAGGGCCGGAAGATCGACCGCCACGCCAAGATAACGATGCTGGGTTATGCGAAAGTGGAAGACAAATGGCAGCTTGCCTTCAAGCAAGCGACATTTCAGACCATAATTGATGGCGACCAAGAGTTTGACGAGATCCTAAGCGCGACGGATTCTCGATCTTTGCTCAAGGCAAGCCGGGCGATTCGCATTGAGTCAATGCCGCTGATTCCGGACTTGCTCACCGCCTTGGAGAGCGAAGTGGAATCGGCTCTCGATGACATCGACCAGGCTGAGAAAGCTGCAATAAAGCTATGAGGTTGAGGAAAGCCGGGGCGTTTCACAGGCGCCCCTGCCCTTCACGTGGTTCAAACCCGGTACAAAGGCGAAATCCTACCGGTAGTCAAGATCCCTTTCATGGCGAATGCGCATCCACTCCAGGTCTACCCTGGGGTCGGCCTTCTCTGCACATTTGAGGGCTTCGGTTTTGTCAGCGGCTTCTCCTTCCCAAACAAGTCGTTCATGAGTTCCTGGTCGGGTTTCAGCAGCGGGCCCTGAAACCACTTCAATATTACCGCTGACGATTTCAATCACTTTCCAGTTGGCCATGGGGGTGTCGTTGTGCCTTGCAGTTCATTCTATCAGGGTTAGCAAGCTGGCGGTTTTGAATGCTCACTGAGGATGATCAAAGTACGGATTAGGCATATAACCCATTGTGACTTGTCTGATGGCCAATGAGCCGCGGGTGTAGAATGGCCACACATCGTTGAACTTCTTGTGAAATGCGTTGCTAACCAGATACGTCACGAGGTCAAGCGATGCTGTATCGCATCCAAGCTTCGCATTCAGTAATGGAGTTAACTTCGCCCGGTAAGAATAGAAGTACAGAGCGTAATTCAAAACTTGCGAGATTACTTCGAGCTTGGAATCATCAAATTTGATCTCAATCACGGCGAGTTGGCGATGTTTGTTCAGGGTAACTAAATCGACGAATTCGGTGGATAGGATTCTGTTAGCTTCTTTGACTTGTTTGTCAAAGACACCCGTCGGAAACTCGCGCTGGACCTCATACCCTTTCTGCTTCTCCCCAGACTTGACCTTACCGAGGCCAACGAAGTCACGGCCAAAAAGGGCCAGCCGCTCATTTGTCCGCGGGCTCTCCGGGTCCGTATCTCCGTGAAGACCTTTGCCGAAAAGGTAGGCCTGAAAGTCCTTTTCCAACCGGCCTGCAGTATCATCATCACCACGTTCGGAGTAGTCACCGCGAATTACTTCCGTGTCAGGTCGGCAAGCTAGTTCGGGCATGCTATAGAGCCGATCGACAAATCCCTGCTTCAGCAGACTAACCTGCATGCCATTCGTTGCTGCCAAATAGGACACCCGTCGTTTTAGAGCTTCGTACTGGCATTTATCGATTTGGATCGAAGTTTGCACCGAGAAAATCAGTCGAATTGGCTTCTTTGAAATCTTCTCGACCTCTCTGACGAATGCAAATCCCCAAGGGTCGATTCTCCTCCAGGCGCTGTCATTGACCGACTCCGAGAAGCTCACGGTAACGTCAATAACCTCTGGCCCCTCTGTGGCCTGGTAGGTTAGTTCAGCAGGCCAACCAAAAGCCTTGCCGCGTCGGCTGTCAACATGCTGACTGAAGGATTCAATCGTCATGTCCGTGCCCCTCTTCCTGAAACGGCTCCTAAGATCCAGAGGGGCCGCAGTATCGGCCCCTCCTCGCACTCGTGGACTGTTTCGTTCCGCGCGATCTATCGCATCAGAGTCTGGTAAGCGAGACCCTATCAATCCGGCAGCGCCAAGGCGGTCCATGCTGGGTAGCGCAACAGTTTTCCTTCGCAAACGTTGGTGACATAGCAGCCCTTGCAGCGGAACTGCATAAATCGGTTTCCCTGCTGCGCTAGGGCAGCCCACCGCGAGGTGTTTTACCGACCGAGGAATTTCGCGACGCTCTTGAGAATCTCGTCCCGTCGGAAGTGAACGAACTCTTCAAACTTATCCTCAGCAAGAAGACACCGTTTTACTAAGAAGTCTCGCTCAAGTTCCTCGTCCGGCAAGTCCTTGAAGTACTCCCAAGGCGGTTCGGCGTTCTTGCGGATATTCCTCAGTTTACCCAAGTACGCGAGGTTGCCGATGTCATCCACGGTCTCCGGAAACCTCTCGCGGTAAATGGATTGTGGAAAGATGTGATCTACCTCAGCCTTAACCTGCCAGGAGAGAGACTCCCGACAAACCCTTGGCTGGACAATGTTCAAGGCTAGGTGGGGATTTCGATTCAGCATTTCGATTGAAGTTTGGATGAAATGGTCCTTCTGCTTTTCTCGAATAATCGCGAGCATTTTGTCCACGGGAACTGGGCCGCCGTCGGACATTGAAAGCACTTCACGTAACCAGCGGACTCTAGCCTGTGGGCTCTTACCACGGAGGAAGGCATTAAACAGGAGGAAGTAAAGCAGAGTCCGCAAAGGTAGTCGATGTTCGTCGGGTACTGAAGCGTTCTTAAAGTGGCTCAGGTAATATACGAGCGGGTATAACGTCGCAACGGGCTGGAGCAAAGACGCGGACAGGATGCCCACCTCTGGCTCTTGGCAGAAGTCGATGGCCGATTTGAGTGCTGCGGCAAGAACATCGAACTTACACTGCATCGTCTCCCAATGGCGTTCAATCGTGTCCACGTCGAAGGCAAGGGGAGCATCTGCGACTACGAGGAGTCCTCCGATAAGGAAGTCTTTGTCAAGGTCCAACATGTGGGTTGGATCAACGACCTGGAGCAGATTGTCAAAAGCTTGCCTCGCCCCTGTCCACTTGGTCTTAATCAGACTGAACGTGAGATCCGACCGGGTTAGTCGTGTGCCGCCTGAGTTGACCCGGACGAATATATCCAAGATCTCGTTGAGGTTCCTCGCCTGCTCTGCACGGCTCACCTCCTCGTCAATCGTCTCGACAGGCACGAGATCGCTCTGCGTGAGAACTCGTCGAAGGTGACGCATGTTACGTGCCGCTCTCTCAGCCTCGTCCCCGTCAAGAGGGATCGACTCGATGACTCTCTTGATTTCAGCATCCTCGAGCCGCGGTGCCCAATCCGCGATATCGGCGACCCGTACGAGACGTTTGGGGCGATTGGCCTGGTCTTCTTCCTGCCAAAACTGGAAGCGGTAGCGCCCTCCCGCTTCCTCACCCTCGTCATCCTTGTAGCCCTCGCCACTTGTGACATTGAAGTAGAGCCGTTTCCCATTGTGCGAGCCGTAAAATCCGACGTAAAAAGACTGGAGGCGTTGCTGACCGTCGAGTACCATCCTCATCGATCTACTCTTCCGTTTCATCTTTGGGATGAAAGTCATGCCCGGCCTCCAGTCCAAAACGAATTCGCGATACGGAACTTCGAGGAATCTGGTATCCCAGAGCAGCAAGGATCCAAACGGGTAGCCCTGCATGATGCTGTCGAACAGGAGTCGGATCTGATCTTGCTCCCATACAAAGTCCCGTTGGAGGTCTGGTAACATGATCTCTTTGTCGCGGATCTGGTTGAGCAAGTGAGCAATAGACGTCGTTTTGGCACTCATAGTAACCTTCCCCTTAATGTCTGGTTGTTGTTGGCCCCATCGACTGCTTAGTTGTCGTGATAGAGGTCTTCTAAGTCTTTAATCGCTTCAACGATTTGTTCCTTTAGCTCGGGCGGATGAAGGACAACGGCATCTGCCTCAAATCCAATAAGCCAGCGCTTGACTTCCCACAAGTCACCGACCCTGAGCGTCAAGATTATGCTTCCATCTGGCTTCCCTTCGATTTGCTGGCTCGGGTGCCAGGTGCGCTCCTTAATATACGGGGCTTGGGAGGGCGAGAATCGAATTTTCACATCCTGCGGCTCGCCCCAAATCACGTTGAACGCCGTCTTCTGGAACTCGGCGAAGTTGAAGTCGGGAGGAATCTCAAATCGCCGGTTGGTCACCTTTGCGATGTTGATCCGTTCAACGGCGAAGGTTCGCAGGGCATTTTCCCGGTGGTCGTGGCCGACCATGTACAACCCGTTGTTCGCATACCAAAGCTTGTACGGATCGACTTCACGCTCAGTGGCCTTCTCACGGTATGGTGCACGGTGAAGGATTCGCACGATGAATTTGTTGAACACGGCGCAGGTGAGAGCATCAATGACTTCTTTCGAGTGGCTGTAGTCCTTCAAACCAAAACTCGAAACCGAAATACCCTGGTCGAGACCGCGCAGGAACTTGAAACTCTGCGCCGGGAGCTGCGAGCCGATCTTCTGGATTGCGGATTCCAGCGACTCGTAAATCGGACTGCCCTGGAGAGGTTTGAAGAGCCCTTTGCTGAAATAGAGCGCCATTTGTTCGGTAAGACTGAGCGCGATCGGCGCCCCAGCGTGGAACCCTTCCATGAAATGCCAGAATACCGTGCCGTTGCGTGTCTCCGATGTGACTGGGAAACCTGCCACGCTGAGAATTTCAATATCGCGTTGGACGGTGCGCTTTGTAACGCCTAATTCACTGGTGAGCTGGGCGAGCGTCCGGCCCAGGTGGCCGGCCAGGAGGTGGACGAGCTTCCACTGGCGAGTGAGTTGATCTCCGCGTGGCATGGTCGTACCCCCTATGAAACGCAAGGTGCTGAGGTACTAAAGGGGCAGCATTTTACCACTTCATCATCCCGCACACAAAAGGAACTCGCGGCGGATCAGCCTGCGCGGCAGCAATGCTCGATACAAAGCGCATCGGCGTTGATGTTTACCTTCCGCAGTGCGTGGCGCTCTGGCCATGGAAGCCGGCCGAAGTTAGCGATATAACGTACAGCGGCTTCCCCTGCTTCCTTCGCCATGTTGAGGGCTACGTAAACCAGAATGATGTTCTCTATGGGATATGGTGATTCCAGGATGTTCCCCATTGGGCCGATCTTCTTGACTTTTGCTGCTCGCTCCAACCAGGGGAGGGCCTTGGCCCTCATCGAGGGCGGCAGGGTGGTGTACGAAGGCGGTTTGGGCGTCCGTAAGCTCGGGGGTGTTACGCCCGTGGACGAACACACCCTGTTCATGGTGGCATCCAACACCAAGGGAATGACCACCCTCCTGCTGGCGAAACTGGTTGACGAGCATAAGTTGAACTGGGACGAACCGGTGACGCAAGCCTACCCGGAGTTCCGGCTGGGCAGCGGCGACACCACCCGGCAGGTTGAGATTAAACACCTGGTTTGTGCGTGCACCGGCATGCCGCGGCAGGATTTCGAGTGGTTGTTCCAGTTCAAGAGCTACACGCCCGAATCGACGTTTACGTTAATCAGTCATATGCTGCCGACGAGCCGCTTTGGTGAGGTGTTTCAATACAGCAACCTGATGGCGTCCGCAGCCGGGTATCTAGGCGCACATCTGTATGACCCGGCGCTTGAACTCGGACCGGCTTACGACAAAGCGATGAAGGAGGAGATCTTCGGTCCGCTCGGGATGACGGAGAGTACGTTTGATATGGAGCGTGCGCAGCACAGCAACTTTGCCAGCCCGCATGGAGACGACGTCGACCAGCATCCCGCCGTAGCAGGCATGGACACAAACTACTCGGTTGTTCCATTCCGTCCTGCCGGCGGTCTCTGGAGCTCGGCTCATGACATGACCCACTACGCGCTGCTTGAGCTCTCGCGAGGCAAGCTCCCGAACGGCGAACAGTTGGTTTCCGAAGAGAACCTGCTTATGCGTCGCAAGCCGCAGATTTCGACCGGCGAGGATGAAACCTACGGAATGGGTTTGGAGGTTTACAGCCGCTGGGGAATTCCCATCGTTCACCACGGAGGCGCCATGTTCGGCTATAAGTCGGACTGGATGATCATTCCGGATGCCGGTGTGGGCGCGGTATTGCTAACTAATGCTGACAATGGAGTCATGTTGCTGGATCCGTTCCGGCGCCGTTTGGTGGAGGTTCTTTACGATGGAAAGCCCGAAGCGGCAGGCGACTTGGACAGCGCGGCACAGAATTACCACGCTTACATGTCAAAGGAGCGGCAGCGTCTGACAGTACCCGCGAGCGCGGCCGAAGTGGCGCAGTTGGCGGCTCACTACACGAACGAGTCGCTGGGCAGTATCAAGATCGAACATCACGGTGCCGACACAGTTTTTCATTTTGACGGCTGGCAGAGTGCTGTGGCCTCCCGTAAGAATGATGACGGCACGGTCTCTTTCGTCACCATCGACCCGACCCGTTATGGTTTCGCGTTCGTAAGAGCCGAGCGCAATGCCAAGCGCAGTCTCGTCGTGCGTGATGCCCAGCACGAGTACGTTTTCATCGAAACCGATTGATTCAGCGTAAGATCCATTGCCAGGTGCGCTTGGGGGCACTGTATGCGTATCCCCGAGAGAAGTCTGTTTGACCATTTATTCAATGTTAGACAGGAGTGACTTCGGACTGGGGGGTTATGCAGATCGCCGAGAATTCTTACACGAACTTACGTGCAATCGGTAAAGATGAGCTCTGGCTTCAAAAGTGGATCACTGAGAAGCCGTCGCGATTGGGGCTAGGCGATCTGGTTATCAAGAATTCGGAATTGATCCATTACAAAAACAAGGGCGGGCGCCTGGACTTGCTTGCGTATCGGGGCGCTTTGGACACCTACTACGAAATCGAGGTGATGCTTGGTGAGTGCGATGCCGACCACGGCTTTCGCACGCTTGACTACTGGGCGCGCGAGCGACTAAAGAACCCGAACGCTCGCCACGTTGCTGTTCTGATTGCGGAGGATCTTTCCGGACGCTACAAGACAATTGTCGAGACGCTGCCGCAATTCTTGCCTCTTATCGCGATTGAGATAAGGGTTCTCCGTCTAGAGGGGACGGGAGATATATGCACAATCGACACGGCAATTGTGGCACAGCCAGATGATTTGATTATCGACAGCGGTGACGAGCCGGACAGCTCGGTGAACGAGGGTGGACAGCCACGAGATCGCGCGTGGTGGGAAGCAAATAGCAACCCTGGGTTCCTGGCTACAGTGGATGCTCTCACGAAGTACTGTATTGATAATGTTGGGCCTTCCCGCCTTGATTATAGTGCTCAGAGCTATATCTCGCTCAAGAAGGGCCGTCGGTGTTGGTTGCCCATGTGGCCGCGAGCAAACGGTGTATTTGTATATCTGCCAGGTGGGCAGAATGGTGCCGAGGATGCCCCCTCGGACTTCTATAACTCCGTGAAGCAGCGCCTTGAGGGGGCCGGTATGGAGCCCCCAGGCTGGACCTATAAATACAACGCGGGCGCGAATCCGATCTCATTTCCGATTCCGCTCGACAGAGCCACACACTCAGTGGTGCGCGACATATTGAAGGAAGCCTACGGACTTGCCTAGGCTGCTTAATGCAGCGACGTAGAACTCCCCGCATTTACCTCAGAACTTTGAGATCTGCCCCCCTTGTCACCTCAAGGTCATCGACGATTCCGTAAGGGCAATCCACTTCTCCCCGCCGATACACTGATTGTGTAAGGCATGTCTCGTTGCGGAAATGATCAGGGCCATCGCTGGACCTATGAGCGAACGAGATGTAAGCCTATTTGGCCTTCTTAGCGGCTTTCTTCGCCTTTCTCTCGGCCCATCGCTTCTTCAGCGCGTCCGACAGACGTTTTCTGCCTTCTGGCGTGAGGCGGTCAGTCTTCTTGGCTGGCGGGGCAGGGGGATTGGCAGCCGGGGGTGGCGTGCGTGGGGTAGCGGGTAAGTCTGTTTCTTCTAAAGCTGCGATTGCCTTGCTTAGCCGGTCACGTTCGCGTTTGAGCTCTTTCACGATAGCCTGGGTATCCAAAGGCTCCTCCTGGGTTAACTCATTTGATGTCTGGACGCAAGTCAGAGTAGCACGCTCTCACAAAGCTGTCGAGGTATCGATCTCACCAGTAGTAGGTGACTCACCCCACCCTTAGCTCTGGAACAACCCCAGCTGATCTGCCGTCGTTGCAGAACTCGATGGCCTGCGCGAGGCTTTACGCCTGGGCACACTCTCAAACGACCCACCAAACATCAGAAGTTGCGTCACCACTGCCGGGATCGGCACTGGTGGTGGAATTATGATTTCTGGTACAGGGGGACTTGCTTCCATTGGGGATGTCTCCACGGCCCGGACTCCGAACACTTCTGCCTGCTTCTCCACGAGCCGTTTCCACACCGCATCAGCACTCTCTCCGATGCCTTTCTCCGTCACCAACTCCCGCGCCATCGCCATGAGGATGTCATCACCCTCGTCTATTGATTGCAGGCCTTCAGTGGCGAACTTCCCTTCCATCGCCAGCGAGACCAGCAGTTTCTTCCCCATTAGCCTCAAACAGGATTCCTGCATAGTGCCGGCGTAGTAGAAGAACTTGACGTTGACATTCGCCCACTGGCCAATCCTCCACGAACGTCGGCTGGCCTGGCGTAGGGTGTAAATGGAATAACCCGTCTCCGCAAAGAAGATGTCAGGGAAAGCCCATAAATCAAGGCCGGTTTGAACCAAACGGGGGTGGGCAATCACCACCTGAACACCGGCTTGCAATTGACGCTCATACCAAGCCTCACGTAGTTCAGGGGCAACGTCGGTGGTCAGCACCGCAACCCTGATTCCCTCTTTGGCCAGGATGCGTTCCAGGCGTCTGGTTACGTCCCTCTTCTGGGTGTACACAGCGTAGACCTGTACTTTTCTCCCGCGCTCAAGCGAGGATTTGATTTCCGCCACCAGCCGTCGCTCCTTGGCGTAGACAAAGTCCTCATCCAGGTCACGGGTAGCTGCAATCAGGAATGGCTCACGACGTTGGGTTTCAGGATTGAATTCACGCCCAATCAAATCCCCGAATCCGTAAGGCCGGTCAGGATAAGCGAGCAGAGCATTCAAGGCGACGCTCGCCACCGACTGGTTGCCTCGATGCTCGCGGAGTGCCTTCTTGATGTCCTCCTCCATGTCCTCGTAAGCCTTCTTTAGGGGTTCATCCATCTCCACGCTGACGATTTCTTCCCGGTAGGGAGGGAGAGCATCGGAGATGTCTTCCAGCGACACGAATGCCCCGAGGCTCATCAGGAAGCGGCCAAACAGCAGGGGTGATGCTCCTGGGCGATGGCGAACCCGAGTGGTGACCCGTGCCTCGGAACAGGCGTTATCGGCCGGCTCAATCACCGTGATCTTTTCCAGCAGACCGTAGTTTTCGGTGAAGGCCCGAACTCCCGCATCTCCGTATTCAAAGCCCTCTTCGAGCATTCGCGATGCCCCGAGGCGAAATAGGATATTGAACAGTTCGTCCGCGTAGCCGCCCAAGAGTGTCCCTGTGAGCACTGCGATGTGACTGGCGGCCGCAGCCAATGTGCCCAGAGCGTTCCCCTGGGCGGTATCCCCTCCCTTCAGCTCGTGGACTTCGTCAGCAATGGCGTAATCGAAGAATCCATCCATGTACCGGCCGATGAAGTCGATGGGGGCAAAGCGGCGAATCTTCTTTCCGTCTGCCTGCCAAAGCGCACTGTAGAGTGGCCGGCGGGTGTGATTTGACACTTCACCTTGGCCTAGCATTTCGCTGAGTTTCACCTTCTTGAAGTCCATTGCAAGCAGGCGTTCGCCTTCACTGCCAAGGTAGACCGGAGATCCACTGTCTGGATTAACGACACTCCCCTGATAACGTCCGCAACGGGCGACTTGGTAGGCGTGCCTCCAGAAATACCCAAGCTTGGCGCGGTCACGGCCCACCACGAACAGACTCGGAGTAGAGCAAATCGAATCCCAACGCTTACGGGCGGAGGGAGATGTTTTACGTAGGCGTAATTCGGTCAGGCTTGTCCGCAATCCCTCCCTCACAATACGTTTGTTCCGCAGCTTGACTTCATTCACGCCACAGTGATTGTTGGAGGGGGTCGGTGTACGCAGCCCGTCGATGATGAACACGCGAACACGCGGTAGGGTCAGCATTGCTTCCCGGCACCACTTCTCCACTAATTGAGGTGGGACCATTGCGATAGCCGTAAAGGCTCGGTCCTCGGCATGGGTTTGAACGGCACCCAGTGATATCAGTGTCTTGCCCGTACCGCACTCTGCAATCACCGCGCCTGCGCGGGCTTGCTGCCAGCGTCGAACCAGACCCATAATGGCGAGAGTTTGAGCAGGGTAAGGCTTGCGGAGGAGCTTGCCAATCATCGGGGACGGTGGGGCATCTATAGAGTGAAGGGGTGGGTGGGATTCGAGGATTCGGTTCCCTAACTCTGAGGCGTGGGCACGTAAATAATCCTGGATATTTTCCAGTAGAGGCAAAGTCTCCTCCTTAAGCGGCGAGAGCGGGTTTGTAGAACTTTGGGTGGGGAGTTCCGAGCCGGTGATGGCGACTGAAGAGAGAATTGATCTCCGTTGACGGTAAATGAAGGTACACTTTCCACCGGCGAGATCCAATAGGAGGTAAGCATGAAAACATGGGCACTCAGTTCAGGGATAATCTTGATGTTCAGTATCATGGGCGGATTCACTGCTGCCCAACCGACGGCGATGTCCCCGAGGGCTTACTGCGCCAACGCGAAGATGGGGTTGTTCGTTCACTACACGCTGGGCACGTACCATGACGGCCATTATGAGGGCACGTGGACCAACCCGAAAGGCAAGCCTGCCACCGACATTAATTCTGTGGCTGACGGCCTGGACGTGAATGCCTTAGCCAGCATGGCCAAGGGCATGGGGGCGCAATACGTCATCTTTACCGCCTACCATGCAGGGATGAACTTGATGTACCCCAGTCCGCTTTGGGGAAGGGTCTTTCCCAACAAGGTATCCAAACGGGACTTGATCGGCGACTTGGCCGATGCCCTAAAGGCCCAGGGAATTCCCTTGATCCTCTATGTCCACCCCGACGACCGGCATGACTTGACCGTGGGAGAGCAGAAGATGCTGGTAGAGAATGGCTGGTCGACAATGGTCAACATTACGACCGAACCCGATGAGAACCACATCGATCCGGCCTGGTATGCAACCTACGTCCGACTCATCGACGAAATCGGCTCGCGCTACGGCGGTCGGATCTATGGCTATTGGCAGGATGGTCCCAGGTGTGATGGCCCCAAGGTCAAGGCGTCGATGCTCAAGCACACGCCCGATGCGGCAATCTGGATAAACGGCGGATCGAGTGGCCCTCCCGCCACACTCATCGGCGATGAAGCATGGAACCATAAAGCAAATCAAGAGCACGAATGGGCAGCCACGGTTGCGGGGAACTGGTGGGCCAGTGGGGGCAAGATGAGTCGCACTCCCTGGGATATGTATCGAACAACGGTCCTCTGGGCAGCTACCCGGGGACAGGTTAATGGGGGGATCGCTTGGTCGGCGGGTCCGTACGTCAACAACCAATGGGAGACGGGGGTGGCCGAGGCGTTCAAGGAACTGGGCAGATTGATGCACGCCAATGGCAAAGCCATTTACGGCACCGTCGCCAGCACCTCGTACGTGACAAGCCCGGACGCTCAGCCGAAATGGGGGGTTGCCACTGACTCTGCCGACGGCAGCACCGTATACCTGCATGTGTTTAATTCACCGAAGGACTCTTCACTGCAAATTGACAAGGCAGGCGATGGGCGCGGGTTCGACGGGGCCACGCTTTTGAGCAACGGCAAAGCAGCAAAGCTGACGGCAACTGATGAGGGATATGTCCTGACATTGCCGAAGGCCGAGCGCTGGAGTGACATCGACACGGTGGTGTGCCTGGCCGTCAAGAAGTAGTTGTACGATCAGATGACGGTGCCTCCTCCGCCTGGATGGCGGAAGTCTCCTCGCTCATCCCCCGGCGGCTCCCCCGACTCTTGGGCGTGGGCACATAAATATGTTGCGATATCTTCCGGCTGAGGCAAAGTCTTCTCCTCAAGTGGCGAGAACGGGCTTGCAGGACTTGAAGATGGCCAGTTCGAAGTCGATGATACCGATTGAAGAAAGAATTGAACTCCGGTAGAGGGAAATGAGAGTACACTTTCCACCGGCGAGAGCTGAATGTTAATTCTGCGTGTACCTTGATAGACACCGAGGGCACCGGGGCGGAATACCCTGAGAGGAGGCGAATACAATGGAGAAGCGACTCGTTTTGATAGGCATGGTGGTGTGCGTGGGATTCATTGTCGGATGCCAGCGAGGCGGACTGTCCGAGGCTGACCAAGCAGCGATTCGCCAAGTGGATGAGACCGATATGAAGATGATAAACGCCAAAGACTGGAAGGGGGATTTGGTCCTCTATGAGGAGGACGCCATTATGTTGCCGCCCCACCAGGCAGCGATCCAGGGCAAGGCCGCCATCGAGGCCCGAGATGAGGCTTCCCCGCCGTCTACCAAAGTCGAATTGCAGCAGCAGAGTGTGGAAATCGAGGGGCAAGGGAACATGGCCTACGATCGCGGAACCTATGCCATGACCGTGACCCCTGCCGGGGCGGCACCCACCGTGGACCAGGGCAAGTACCTGGCCATTTTGCGCAAACAGGCCGGCGGGTTGTGGAAGATTTCGCGTGTAATCTACAACTCTGACCTTCCATTACCGGCTCCAGAAAAGCCAGCTGTCCAGCCTAAAAAGACCAAGACCCCAACGCACGCTCGGCACCGGAAAGCTACTCGCACCTCAAAGTAGGAATTCCGGGTAATAGGTCTCATCGATATCCGAGTTTCTTCTGTTCACGGCGCGTCCTCCGCCTGCGCTTGGAAGCTGGGACTTTCTTCGCCTGGCTCCTGGCGGCTCGCCTCCTCCAGGTCATTCTGGCTGATATGGAAGAAACTGTGGTCGAGGTCCCAGCCTACCGGTCCAGCGCAGTCAGGGACCTCAATCCGCTTCTGCCGCAGGGCAGTTCGAATCCATTTCAGGAACAGCTTCTTCGTGCCGCTGACCATCACCGGTGAGCATCCAAGGCCGATAAGGGGCTTGATTGCTCCACGGTGATTGATCTCCTCGTTGAACCAACTGGCCCACTCCGGCACGACTGGTAATCCGAACCGTTGGGAGATGCGGTACAGCACGAACGTCGGGTCGTTGTCACACAGGATAGTTCGCCTGCCTGTGGGGTCAGCCCCTGAACGTGTCTTGGCCAGCTCCGTCGAGATGGCCACGAGGTGACGTACGGGTTTGCGACCAGCGATGGTGATCGTCCCACGGAAGCATTGAGCGTCTTCACCCAAACTGGCAGTGAGCGGTTCCATTCCCGGAGCTTCAACAGTGAAGGGACTCTGCTCGATAACGGCTGCCCAAATGGCACCAACATCGGAGTCGCCACCCAGAACAGAAATGAGGTGGGCCTTACCGTTCTTGCCGTCTTCAACCTCCCCAATAAACCTGTCCAGCCTAAGACGTATTCGGGTGGTGGTGTCTCTCATGCGCTTGGTGTATTCCAATACCCCAAAGCGCTCGTGGGCATTCTTCATGGTTGACCTTTGTGGGCGTGAGATTTGGCTGTGGTGGGTGGAGTAGGTGAGGGATGAAATGGCAGAGTTATTTCAGTATGGCGACTTGCCCTGTGTTGTACACGACCGTCAGTTCGTTGGAAAAGCGTTCCTTTTCTCTGACTGTGATGACGCCATCCTCTTCTTCCTCTGTCTTGTCGATTACCTTTACGGCTTGCCAGAAAGCAATATGTCTCTGGTCATTACTTCCAAAGATGCCGTTGA
>Ga0326727_10004515_pt1 | contig 41670 bp, 33 predicted proteins | sample MB2enrmetagenome_FD_207643 | JGI IMG/M metagenome (GOLD analysis project Ga0326727, IMG submission 207643) | Lab enriched peat soil microbial communities from McLean, Ithaca, NY, United States - MB29MY | ecosystem: Environmental > Terrestrial > Soil > Wetlands > Peat | place: USA: New York...
AAATCAGCCGTCATCATTCTTCCTGGCTTTCTGCACAGCGACGTGTACCTGATGGTGATGTATGCCTGGCTGAGTCGAGTAGGCTACCGGCCGTACTACTCCGGAATCGATCTGAATGCCGAGTGTCCGGACCTGCTGATCCGCTTCCATCTGATCAAGCGGTTGCAACGCGCGCGCGCCGAGACGGGCGGGAAGGTCCACCTGATCGGGCACAGCCTCGGCGGCGTGATTGCGCGCTCGCTTGCCGCGCAAAAGCCCTCGCTCGTTGCCTCGCTCATCACCCTCGGTTCGCCCTTCCAGGGCGCGCTGTTGCATCGCAGCATATTGCGCGACGCCGAGGCCGTGCGCCGTTTTATTCAGCACAAGCATGGGGTGAAGGTGCCGCCTGAGTGCTATACACAGGAGTGCGGATGCAGGTTCGTGCAGGCGCTGCGGAAGGGAGTGCCCGCGAGCATCCGGCAGACATCAATCTACACTCGCACCGATGGCGTTCTGGACTGGAAAGCCTGTAGAACCGGCGATCCGGAGATTGACGTCGAAGTGCGCGGCACCCACGCTGGGCTGGCGTTTAATCCCGACGTTTACCGGACGATCGGGAACCGCCTTGCGCGGCAGCCTTAGCCTTCTTCGCCGACTCTTTGACGCGCGCCTTCGGACGCGTCTTCTGCTCCGGTTTGCCCTGCAGGCGTGACTCCACCTCGGCGAGTTGCTGCTTGAGCCGGTCAAGCTCCGTGGATAGCTCAAGACGAGGCTGTTCCTTTTGCTGAACGAACTTCTTCATCATCGACAAAGGTGAGAGCGCCGCTTCCTGTACGCCGGAGATGCCGCCGTGAATCGTGGATTGCAGTTTCTGGTAGGCATCGAACGCGGACTTCAGATACCACATGATGAATTCCTGGCCGACATGGTCCGAGGCAACAATGAGTTGACGCAGCAACTCGAGCGACAGCCCGGTGGGCTTGTCCTTGGCGTTTTCCGCGATGATCTGGGTCAGGATGAATCGGGTCAGGTCCTCGCCACTGCCGGCGTCCACAACGCGCACGTCAGTTCCATCTCGGACCATCGCGCCGATCTCCTCCAGATTCACATAGCGGCTGCTGGAAGTGTCGTAGAGTCTGCGGTTTCCGTACTTCTTGATGACGACCTGGGCTGACTTCACGCGACCTCCGTCATGCTGCACAGCAATATTCTTGTCTTCCGTATTGACGCCATACCGCTTTGATACTAACATATCGGTCATTGCTGCAGTGCAGCAATGGAGGGATTTATGCCAAGGAATGGGACCACGCCGGCGGCAGGCGAGCCGCGCTCGTCATTCGTCTCGCTGCTCTCCGGATGGGTACAACAGGGGGTTGAGAGCTTTCTAGCCACGCAGCGCATTCTCGTTGACTTGGCGATGCGGCAGAATGCGACCGCCATCAACTCCATACGCCGCGAACTCTCGAAAGAGGAGTCGAAAGCCGCCAGCAAGAACAGCCCGCGGAACATCCTGGTGGAGATGGCCGTGGAAGGAACCGCCAACTTTATTGAGGCACAACGCATCCTTCTGGACCTGGCACAGAAGGAAAACGAGGTGGTGCTGAGGGGAGTGAAGGAGCGTGTGGGAGCCAGCGAAACCGCCACCAGCGTGACCAACGTGTTCGGCCGCGGGATCGACACGTTCATCGAGATGGAGCACAAGTTTCTTACCCTGGTCAGCAAGGCCACTGAGAACTGGATCAAGAACGCCGGCGACATCAAGGAACTGGCGAACTACGGGCCGGTCTGCCTGGCCAATGACGCCATGAAGGAATTTGTTGTGGCACAGAAGAAATTCCTCGACGTGGTTGCCGAGGAGAGCAAACCAGAGGGCAGGAAGGAGCACAAGAAGACCGAGCGCACCGATCTGGTGCAGTTGGCACGCGAGGCGACGGAGTCCTTCGTCGAAGCTCAGAAGAAGATGCTCGATCTTGCCGGACAGCAGGTGAACGTGAGCACGCAATCCCTGAGCCGCGTCCTCGAAGTGCGCACACCTATTCGCCTGGCGCCAATGCTCGATGTCTTAGGCGACGGAGTAAAGAGCATGGTGGAAGCCGAGCGGGCGATGGTGGACAACATGGCGAAGGCGCGGAGGCGCCCGGAACCGGTGAAAGCTGCTGAAGCCAAGCAGACGACACACCGCAGGCCCGTGAAGCGGCGCGCCCGCGCAACTGCGGGTTCTGCTGTTTAGCTGGCCTGCCGGGAAGCACGAGGCCGCAGCACACCGGATCTCCTGTGTTCTGGGCCTCCTTTGCCGAGACGGGCGCATCGAGTTGTATGTAGTCACGCGTTTTGGCGCGATGCGCCCGTTCCGCGGCTTTCAATATGTCTCAGAGAGCGCGTAGTCCTGATTTCGTGAGTTGCCAGCGACTCGCAGGCAAGGAAGAAATTGCCGAAGCGGGGGAAGCTGAGATTCTGATATGGAAGGAGGTACTGTTCGGTGCTGAACTCCTTCTGCTCTACGCTTCGCCGGTGTACTACGGCTTGGGAATTCCTCACGGGGACGATTCAGCCGTGATGGTGATTCCCGGCTTCCTCAGTAGCGACCACTACCTCACCCAACTCAACTCGTGGCTCGAGCGTATAGGCTATCGTCCCTACAACTCCGGAATTGACATCAATGCTGAGTGTCCGAATCTTCTGATCCGCACACGTCTGCATGACACACTCGAGCTCGCACTGCGTGACACCGGCGGCAAGGTTCACTTGATTGGACATAGCCTGGGAGGAGTAATCGCGCGCTCAATCGCAGGCCAACGTCCGCGGGATATCGCCTCTGTGATCACTCTTGCCGCGCCCTTTCGCGGCACCATCGCGCACAGTAGCATCCTGCGGGCCGCCGAGGTTGTGCGCCGGCAAATCCTGGCCGAGCATAGCAACGTGCTTCCCGGGTGCTACACATCCCGCTGCACCTGCAACTTCATCGAGTCACTGCGCGGCCGTATTCCCAGGAGCATCTTGCAAACGGCCATCTACACCAAGGACGACGGCGTGGTGGATTGGCGATGCTGCCGCACGGGCGATCCGGAGCGCGACTTCCAAGTGCCTGGAACGCATATCGGCCTCGCGTTCAATTCCTCCGCATACACGGTGATTGCACAGCGCCTGGCCAAGGCGAGCAAACTGGCCTCTCCCCGGTAGCGACAGTGTTTCTTTACTCAGACTTCAGCGAGGCCATGTCGATCGAAAAGCGGTACTTCACGTCTGACCTGATCAATCTCTCGTACGCCTCGTTGACCTTCTGAATCGGAATCACCTCGACATCGGCGGTCAGGTTGTGCTTTCCGCAGAAGTCGAGCATCTCCTGAGTCTCGGCGATGCCGCCGATCAGCGATCCGGAGAGGCTGCGGCGGCGGAAGAGCAGCGGGAAGACCGAGACCGGCAGCGGCTTCTCCGGCGCGCCGACCATCGTGATGTTGCCATCGCGCCGCAGCAGATTGATGAATGCGCCGATGTCGTGCTCGGCGGCAACGGCGTCGAGGATAAAGTCGAAGCTGCCGGAGTGCTTCCGCATCTCGTTGGCGTCCCTCGAAATCACGACCTCATCGGCGCCAAGTCGCAGCGCATCGTCTTTCTTTCCGGGCGAGGTGGTCAGCACCACCACGTGCGCGCCGAGCGCATGGGCGATCTTCACGGCCATGTGCCCCAATCCGCCAAGTCCGGCGACGCCCACCTTCTTGCCCCTGGTTACATCCCAGTGGCGCAGCGGCGAGTAGGTTGTAATTCCCGCGCACAGCAGAGGAGCCGCGCCGGCAGGGTTCAGGTTCGACGGTACACGCAGGACAAACCTCTGATCGACGACGATGCTCTCGGAGTAGCCGCCGTAGGTTACGCCTCCCAGGTGCTTTTCCGGAGAGTTGTAGGTAAAGGTCGCGTTATTGCAGAACTGCTCAAAGCCGGCTTTGCACTCCGGACAGCTGCCGTCGGAATCCACCAGGCAGCCGACGGCGCCCAGATCGCCCACCTTGAACTTGGAGACAGCCGAGCCAACCTTTGTCACGCGCCCGACGATCTCGTGTCCCGGAACGCAGGGGTAAACCGTGGGCATCACGCCGCTCCACTCATTGCGCGCCTGATGCAGATCGGAGTGGCAGATCCCGCAAAAAAGAATCTCAATCTGTACGTCGTGTTCGGTCGGATCGCGCCGCGCGATCATAGTTGAGGCGAGCGGCGATGTTGCACTGGCAGTGGAGTAAGCTTTTGCGTTGTACATGCACTTACTCTAGATGCATCACAGTTACCATGGAATGCACACTGCGCCATTCTATGTGCAAGACGCGCCAATCTGGCATCAGCCGGGCCGGAGAGCCGAGCAGTCCATCCTGGGAAGCTAACCTCCGATTCCGCCGCGATATATTCAACGCTGCTAAAGCGATTAAAATGTACTCCTGAAGAGAGAGCTTTCGTCTAAGGTTAGGGTAGGATTTCCCCTTTGGAGCTAATTCGATGAATTCCCGGACTTTGCCGTGTCTGTGCAAGCTGTTGGCTTGCGTCATCGTGCTGGCGGCAGGTGCCTTTGCCGCGCAGGATCGTATTGTCGAACCGCTAAACAACAACCAGGTAACCTCCGTGCCCGGAACGGCGCACCCGCTGGCCAAACCGGAGTACGACCAGGGTCCGGTAGAGGGGAGCATGAAACTGAGCGGCCTCAGTATGCACTTTGCCCCTTCGGCTGCGCAGCAGGCCGAGCTGGATGAACTCCTGAAGGAGCAGCAGACCCCCGGTTCGCCGAACTACCATCACTGGCTCACGCAGCAGGAGTATGCCGACCGCTTCGGCATGAGCCAGGCGGATATCAATAAGGTCGCGGCGTGGCTCACCACCCAGGGCTTTACCGTCATCGATGTTGCCAACAGCCGCAACACCATTCGCTTCAGCGGCACCGCGGCGTTGGTGCAGAAAGCCTTCCACACGCAACTGCATCGCTACCTGATCAAGGGCGAGATGCACTTTGCCAATCCGACGAATGTGCAGTTGCCGTCGGCCTTTGCCTCGACCGTCTCGCACATCGGCGGCTTGAATGATTTCCGTCCGAAGCCGCACATTCGCCGCGCTCCTCGCGCAATCTCCACCAAGCCGGAGTTCACCTCCGGCCAGACCGGCAACACCTATGTTGCGCCCGGAGATTTTGCCGTCATCTATGACGTAACCCCGCTGTATAACGCGGGATACACCGGCACCGGCATGCAGATCGCCGTAGTCGGCCAGACGGCGATCTATCCCGCCGATCTCAGTGCCTTCCGCAGCGCCGCCGGCCTCAGCGCAGCCAACTTCAACCCCGTCTGCATTGAGGGAACTTCGAGCCAGTATTGCTCGGGCTCGAACCAATATTCGCAGAACGATATGGACGAGGCCGACCTCGATGTGGAATGGTCCGGCGCTGTGGCTCAGAATGCCACCATCAACTTCATCTACGCCGGCGGTCAGGATCCCAACGTAGGCGCATTTGACGCATTGCAGTACGCGATCCAAACCTATACGGCGCCCGCCACGGGCAAGCCGGTTCCGATCGTCAGCATCAGCTACGGCAACTGCGAGGCCGCCTTAGGAACCTCCAACCTCACCTCCCTGCAACAGCTCGTCCAGCAGGCCAACTCGCAGGGACAGACGGTGATCGCAGCCGCCGGCGACCAGGGCGCGACCGATTGCGAGGACCCCACCGCCACTGTGGCGGTCAACGGCCTTGCCGTCGATGCGCCGGGAAGCATCCCCGAGGTGACCTCGATGGGCGGCAGCGAGTTCTACGGCGATGTAAGTAGCCCATCCACTTACTGGAGCAGCAACGGCTCGAACGATGTGATCACCTCCGCGCTCAGCTACATCCCCGAAGAGGCATGGAACGACACAGCGGAGGAGTTAGCGAACGGCGGGGCGCTCTCGGCCGGAGGCGGTGGCGTCAGCATCCAGTTCCCCCAGCCCTCCTGGCAGGACTGGGTTACGCCGACCGGCTTCAGCGGCACACCAATGCGCTTTGTTCCGGACATGTCGCTCAACGCCTCGCCGGATCATGACGGCTACCTGATCTGCTCCCAGGTCTATGGCGGCTCGAATAACAACACGCCGGAGGGAACAAGCTGCACCAACGGATTCCGCTACAGCGATGGCTCTCTCAACGTCGTCGGCGGAACCTCGGCGGCAGCGCCGAGCTTTGCCGGAATTCTTGCGCTGATCGAGCAGAAGGCCGGCACCTCGTTCGGAAACCTGAACCAGGCAATCTACACGGTTGCCCAGAACAGCACCGCCTACGGCAACACCGCGAGCTCGCCCGCGTTCCACGACATAACCATGGGCAATAACGAATCTCCCTGCTTGGCAGGCACACCCGACTGTCCAAACGGCGGCCAGATCGGCTACTCGGCCGGGACGGGATACGATCTTGCCACCGGGCTTGGCTCGGTCGACGCAAACCAGCTTGCCACGGATCTGATCGCCAACGAATCGGCGACCGCCACCACAATTGCGCTGGCGCTCTCGCCCTCGAGCAATATTACGGTGGGCCAGGCGGTAACCGTCACCGCGACCGTGACTCCGAATTCGGGCAGCGGCACGCCCGCCGGAACGGTGAACTTCCTGCTTAATGGCTCATCTGTCGCCTCGGTCACGCTGAGCGCCGCCGGCGTTGCGCAAACCACTATTACCTTCGCCTCGGTAGGCAACAACACCCTGGTCGCCGACTTCAGCAGCAATAATCTGGCGTTCCAGTCATCGTCGGTCAGCCAGAGCGTATCGGTTGCGAACGCCGCCGGTGCGGCCTCCACTTCAACCTCGGTTACGGCCAGCCCCAGCAGCTTTACGCAAGGGACAACCTTCACGCTGACCGCAACGGTGAGCTCGTCCACCTCGGGGACGATCAGCGGCAACGTCGTCTTCAGCGCGGGTAGCACCACTCTGGGTACGGTGACGCTGTCGGGATCTCCGGCCACCGCTTCACTCAATGTCTCCGCCTCGCAGAGCGCAGCGCTCGCCGTCGGCACAGACACCATCACAGCCGCGTATCAGGGCAGCACGAGCTTTGCAACTTCCAGCGGGACTACGCAGGTCACGGTCTCAGCCGCGCCCTCGGTGAGCCTCAGCTCGACCAATATGACGATCGGTTCCACCAACAACGGCGCCAGCGGAACCTCCACGATCACGGCGACCTCGACCGGCGGCTTTGCCGGAACCGTGGACTTCACCAACGCGACCATCAACGTCACTCCGAATACCATCAACGCAACTGCCTCATTCGCAAGCGGTAACTCCAATCCCAACATCCTGACGGTGACCTCGGGAGGATCGCAGAGCGGCATCCTGACCATCACGCTTTCCAACTCCGGCAGCGTGCGCCCGAGCCGAGGCCACATACTGCGGCGCATCTCGGGTGCGACCCGCGCGGCCAATCATCCGCTCGGCTACGGAGGCGGAGCGCTGATGCTGACGGCAGCCGGACTCTTCGCGATTCCGCGCCGCCGCCGCGTCCTCGCCTGCCTGCTGACGCTGGCAACCATTGCGCTGATCGCCGGTGCAGCGGCCTGCGGCGGTGGCAGCAGCAACTCCGGGACGGTAGCCGCCACGTATCAGGTGACGATCGGCAACATCGCCGTCACCAACACCTCCACCGGAGCGCAGACGACCACCTCTACCTCCTTCATGCTGACCGTCCAGTAAGAGCCGGTCGAAAATTAACCCTTCGAGGGCCGTCGCAGGACGGCCCTCCGCTTTTGTCGCAGGAAAATCACCGAAAATTGAGTTGCTCTGGAAGCAGAGAAGGAGCAGAATTCGCCTTCGGGCGCGAGCGCCCCGAGAAGAGGAGATCTCATGCGCAAATTTCTGATGATTGCCGGTGCAGTGATCCTGTTGTTGGTGATTGTCGTCGTGGCGTTGAGTATCTTTGTGGATGCCGATCGCTTCCGCCCCAGCGCGGAGCAGCAGGCCACGGCAGCACTGGGACGGCAGGTGACGATCGGCAAGCTGAAGCTCTCGCTCTTCGCCGGCGGCATCACCGCGGAGAACCTGGCCATCGCCGACGATCCGCAGTTCAGCAATGATCCCTTCCTGAGCGCGGGCTCGATGACCATCGGCGTGGACTTGCCGGCGCTGATCTTCCACCGCACGCTCGACGTCCGCTCCTTTGTGATCCATGCGCCCAAGGTTCACCTAGTGCGGAACGCCAAAGGCGACTGGAACTACTCGACACTGGGCGTAAAGCAGAGCACGCCGGCGCCAGCCGCTCAAAACGCCCCTCCGCCGGCCTTCGCCGTGGGGAAGTTCCTGCTCGATGACGGCCAGCTCCTGGTGCTGCACCTAGCGAACAACCGCACAATCTCCTACACGAAGCTGAAGGTCGAGGCGACCGACGTCACGCTGAGCTCGCCGATTCCCTACTCCATCTCCGCGGTTGCGCCCGGCGGCGGCGCGGTAGAGGTTAAGGGCAGCTTCGGTCCGCTGGCCGAGCAATCCGAGCGCACACCGATGACCGCCTCGGTGCACATCAAGGGCTTCGACATAGGCTCGACCGGCTTCACCGATCCCAGCTCGCCGCTGAAGGGACTGGTAGACATCGATGCCGAGGCGAAGTCCGACGGCACCCGCAGCAACGTGGAGGCGAAGATCACCGGACACAAGATGTGCCTGGTCGCGGGCTGCGCTCCCTCCAATACGCCGATCGGACTGAACACCAATGCCAGCTATCTGCTCGCCGACAAGCTGGCTACCCTCTCCAACACCCAGGTCAAGCTGGGCAATAGCGCGGCCGGCGTCACCGGCACGGTCGATCTAAAGGGCGCCAGTCCGATGGTCAATGCGCGCGTCGATGCCGGCAGCCTTGCGGTGAACGATATCGAGGGCGTGCTGCCGGCTGTCGGCGTCATCCTGCCTCCGGGCGCAAAGCTGGAGGGCGGCTCGGCCAGCGTACACGCCACCGCCACCGGTCCCGCCGATTCCCTGACCATCAAGGCTCGCGTGGTGCTGACCAACAGCAAGCTGACCGGCTACGACCTCAACGAGAAGATGAGCGTGGTCACCCATCTGACCGGAGTCAGCGTCAACAAGGAGACGCCGATCCAGGAGCTCAGCGCCGACGTCACCCAGAACGCCGCGGGGACTAAGGTGGACAACCTGCTTCTCATCATGCCCGGCCTCGGCAAGCTGACCGGCAACGGCACCATCGGCAAACAAAACGAGCTGAACTTCGCGATGAAGGCGCAGATGGATATCAGCGGCAGCGCCGTCGGCAAGATCGGCTCGGCGCTAGGCAGGAAGAACACAAACCTTGGGGTAAATTTCCACGTCACCGGAACCACAAGCGACCCAAAGATCACTCCGGAGCTCGGCATGCCGGGCACGAGTGCAGTCACGGACGTAGCAGGCAAGGCCGGCAAGACGTTAGGCAACGTGGGCGGCCTCTTCGGCAAGAAGAAGAACTAGGAGAACACGACGCTCTTCCGGTGCGATCCGGAGGAGCGTTCACCACCACAGGATGGGGATATTCCTGGGAAGAGGAGGACGAGGACGACCACGGCATTCCCTCCGCCGCGTCGCCAATCATTGCTGACTTTCCTTAGTTAGACGCGGGGGTAGTGTTGTCCTTCTGCGCCGGCTTCTCCGGTTCGTCCTTTACGGCGTCCTTGAAATTCTTGATTCCCTGCCCCAGTCCCTTGCCAAGCTCAGAGAGCTTGCTCGGTCCAAAGATCAACAGAGCGATAAAGAGAATCACGATCAAGTGCATCGGTTGCAGCAGACCTTCTAACATCGAAACGACCCCGTAGCGCTGGTTGCGCCATCCGTACTTAAGGATACCCTGAATTTACCGCTTCAATCGCACAGAAACCTGTGACCTACTTCACATTTTAGTGTTTTTTCCATCAGCGCCGCCACCCCGCAGCCCTTACTTCTTACGTTTGCGCAGCAGAAAGTCGACGGAAACCACCCCCGTCTGGTCGCGTACTCCCACCACGGAGACGTTACTGCTCAGGTTGTACTCAATTTGGATGATCTGCTGGGCCGACTGATTCAGGTTTGTGATGTAGGTGACCGTCAAGTCCTTGGAAACCTGCTGCTCCACGGTGACTCGCGCCAGCCCCGAGTTCAGGGCTCCGCCCACATTGGGATCGATCTTCAGGCGGCTGACGCCGAAGAGCCGCTGTACCCGGCTGCTGACGGTCGCATTCAGAGCCTGCCCGATCAGCGCGTTCGATGCGCTCTCCGAAACAGAGGGCTGATATTGCGCGCTGCCCATCATCGCTGGATTGGCCTGCTCTTCGGCGGTGCGTCCCAGCGCCAGCAGCGAGATGATGTCGCTGCTGGCAAGCGGCGGATCGGAGCGGTAGGTCGGCGTCAGCTTCTCCAGCGAACCATGGAAGCCCAGTGTGATGTCGTAGTCGCGTACGCGCGCCGTCAGCTCCACATCCAACGTCGGGTCGATCCGCACCGGATTGGTATAGGTGATGTCGCCGCGCTCGATCCGGTACTTGGTGCCGTTGAAGTACATCGTTCCTTCCAGCAGGTTTACCCTGCCCAGCATGGAAGGACGCGCAGCCGTCCCGCGCACCCGCACATCGACGTTGCCGCTGAGCCTCGCCATCGTCGTCTGCACCTCCAGCTCCGGAGTCGAGGTGACGTGCAGATCCAGACGCACATTGTTCAGCGGCGACTCGATTCGCTGCGCCGGCGCTACGCGTTTTTCCTTCACCATATAGGTGGCGAAGTCGAACTGCGGATTCAGCGCAATCCTCGTCACCTTGATATCGCCGGCCAGCACCGCGCTCTTCGGCGAGCCGGTAATGGTCACTCCCGCGTCGGCCGTCGAGCTCAGCCCCTCCGGATAGCGCAGCCGAATGTCATGCCCGCTCACCGAGAGGCTGAAGCCCAGTCCCTGCGCGGGCGAGTAGAAGAGGAAGCCGGCGCAACGCAGCAATCCTCCTCCGCTGCGTGCTGTCAGCTCCTGCACCTGCAGACGGTCTTCGTTGAAGACCAGCGTGCCGTTAACATCGCTCAGCCCGTTCGGAAAATCCGTGTAGGTGACCGATGCGTTCTGAACTCGGAGTCCTCCGTGCATGCGCGGCCGCTCCAGGGTTCCGTTGATCTGCAGGTTCAGGTTCGCCGCTCCGGAGGCCGTCAGGTTCGGATCGACGGTCTGGAGTACCCGGAGATCCATGTTGCCGTCGGCGTGCAAATCGATCTCGCGCTTGCCTCCGAGCTGCACATCTCCGCGTAGCTGCAAAAAGCGCGTCTCCTGCTCGCTGGCCAGGCGGAACTGCTCGATCCGCAGCGTCTCGTTCGCCATCCGCAGCCGCACCGGGCCGTCGTTGGTGACGTGGATTCCACCGTACATCGCAGCCCATCGATCGATCGTCACCGTTGCGGTCATCGCGCGCGGATGCATCGCCTCGCCCGAGGCCTCTATGTGCATCTTCAGCTCCGCGGCGCCGCTGTGGCGCAGCGGCGAAAAGCTCTCGAGCAGTGCAGTCAGATTCGAGCTCTGCACATCGGCGCTGAGCTGCATCGGCATCTGATCGCGCAGGTGGACGTGGCCATCCAGCTTCACCTCAAGATTCCTGAAGTTCGATCGCGCCGTCAGCGTCATCTCCGTGCCCTGCGTCGCCGCCTCAATGCTCATCTCTCCGAGCATCTGCTGATTGAGGCTGAGGTTGCGCAGATGCAGCCTGCCGTTGAGCACCGGCGCCGAGGGAGTGCCCGAGCCCTTCACCTCGAAGGCTGCCACGCCCGCCGCACGCACCATGCCTTCGCGCAACAGGCGCAGCTTCTCCACCTTCATCTCTGAGCCCTTCAGGTCGAAAGCGAACTCGCGGCTTTGCACGTTCATGCGAGCCTCGCCGGTAAGCTGCATCAGCTCGCTGGAGACGACGATGTTGCGCAACTGCGCCTCGTCCTCGGTGAAGTTCACCCGCGCCGTAGCCGAGCGCAGTGACTGTCCCCAGGCCGTCCCATCGCGCATGGCGATGCTGCCGTTGCCGGAAAGATGGCTCTCCGTTCCACTCACCTGCACCTCGCCGCTCACCACGCCGGTGACCGGATACGTCGATCCAACGGCGCCCTGGAGCTCCGTCACGGAAACCTCATCAAGCTTCACGCGCGCCGAGAACGGCTGGCCGGTGTCATAGCTGCCGTTCAACAGCGGCAGGCTTGCATCCACATCGATGCGGGAGCGGCCGCTGCGCAGCACGCCGTTGTGCAAGCTCTCATGCGCGGGCGAAAATTCCACGTCGCCCTCAAGCTGATCCCAGTGCTCACGCACCACCCGCGCGCTCGCGGCGCCTTCTGTGGGCTTCCCCGTGGTGCGCACAACGGTGGTAAAGTCCTCGAGCATCACATGGCCATTGAACGCCGGATGGCGCAGATCTCCGCGCACCGTTCCCTGGAAGCGCGCGCCACCGCCAAACTCCACCGGCAACGATTGCGCCTGGCTTCCGCGCCATGAAGTCACCAGTGGTTCCACCTCGGCCAAACGCGAGCTGCTCAGCTCCACGTGCAGATTCGACTCGGTTGCCAGCCGCCCGCGCGCCGTCACCTTCGTCGCCGGCGTGCTCGCCTCCATGCTCTCGATCTCGATGCTGTCGTCGCGCAGCGCGACCTCAGCTCGCGCCGTCGCGCTCACCGGCAGCTCTCCCGCCCGCGGACGCGGCTCGACGCGCAGCTCGCCCATCAGCCGCGCATCCTCGGGAGAGCCGCGCCATTGTGCGCGCAGCGTCCCGTACACCGCGCCGGAAAGCTGCAGCCGTTCCAGCGGAAGATCGCTTCGCGAGAAGCTGCGCAATACATGCGGCAGCTCCACGTTCTCCGCCTTCAGCGCAATCTCGCCCGCGGGTTCCTTGCCGCGCAGCCCGGTCACTGTCATCTGTCCATGAAACGCTCCGCCCAAGGCAGTGAGGAAGATCGAGGAGACGTTCAGCCTCTCGCCATCGAATGCGTACTCAAAGCCGCCGTTGATCTTCTCCATCGTCAGCGTCTGACTCAGCCAGCTTGCGCCGCTCGCGCGCCCACGCCCGGCGAGTAGCAGCTCGCCACTCTGCTCAGCGTAGCTGCCTGTGCCATCAACCTGTATCGTGCCGCGGCGCAGCTCCGGAATGTGTACGAGCCGCGCCAGCTCGCCCAGTTCCCCCTGCGCGCTGTAGGAGAACCTCGCCATCGGCGATGAAAAGTTGCTCACCTCGCCGCTCGCCTGGATGCGCGTGCTGCTCTCGCGAATCTCCAGCTGGCTCACCTCAAGGCGGTCGCGATGAAGCTTGAAGCGCGTCTCGGCCGCGAGATCCATCGGCCTGTATCCGGCAAGCTGAAGCTTGACGCTGGATACTCTGGCCTCACCCTCGTAGCTGCCTTCGCCCAAGCCGGCCCTGCGATAGGCCAGCCGCAGCGAGACGCCATCGGCTCTTCCATTCAGCCCGATCTTCTCCGCATCCCACTGCAGCGCTCCGCCGCTCAGCTCGGCGCGTCCGATGGCCAGCCGCAGCAGCTCCTCGCTCGCCTGCATCTTATGCGGCAACTTCGGCTCGGGAAGGTTCGTGCTGCCATCGCGATACGTCTCTATACGCGCCATCGGATGCAGCACCGTAAGCTCGCGCAGGGAGAGCTTCCACGGCAGCAGTGAGGACCAGCTCAGCTTTCCATGAACGCTCTCCACCTGCAGCAGCGGAGGCGCGCCGGCTGCCTCGCGCCCGTGGATCGTCAGCCCGCTCAGCTCGAACTCAAGGCGATCCAGCATCCAGCTCACGCGCCGCAGCTCGACCCTGCCTCCAGTGGCAAGCTCGATCCGCGCGATCAGGTATCGGCGTGCTCGCTCGTGGAACTCCGCGCTCTGCACGTAGCGCAGCACGGCCATCGCGCCCAGCAGCGCCGCCAGCAGCAGCGCGCACAGCGCCAGCACGGCCCTGCCGCTCCAGTGCATGCGCCGCGCCGAAGCTGTGCTCTCGGCCGCAACCGCAACCTGCTCCGACTTTGCCGGCTCCTCGCTCATCGCGCCTCTACTTCACGCCCTCCCAGAGAATCTGCACATCGCTCTGCGCCCGCAGATTCTGCAGCAGCTTCTCCGTCTCGCGACTCATCTTCTGTTCCATCAGCAGCTCGCGAATCTTTTCGCGCACGTTCACCAGCGGCTCCGGCTTCTCTCCCCGCGCCATCACCTGCGGAGCCAGCGTGGTGCTGTAGTAGTCCTCGATCTCCGAGCGCGTCACACGCACGAGCGGTCGCACGCGGAAGTCGACGACGCGCAGCATCTCGATCTGTCCTTCCACCAGCGCGCGCAGCTCGGCCTCCGTCAGTCCGTATCGGCTCAGCGTCGCTGCCCACGCCGCATCGTCCTTTGCCATCTTCCACAGGCCGCGAATCTCCGCCACGTGCGCATTCACCTCAGCGTCGCTCGCCGGAGCGAGCCCCTGCATCTGGTCGCGCAGAATCCTCTGTTCGACAAGATGTTCGAATGAACTGCGCCGCTCCTCGTCGCCGGCAGAAGACGGATCGCGGCCATTCTCCAGCGCCTCAAAGCGCATCTCCTCGTCGAGGTCGCTCCAGGTCAGCATGTGATGATTGACGACCGCGATGGTGCGATCCACAACCTCGCCCCGTGCCATCGTCACCAGCAGCGCCGCCACGCACAATCCGAGTTTGAAAGCGCTCCTCATCAGAACGTCTGCCCAATGCTGAAGAAGAAGTTGAAGTGATGCACCTGTTCATAGTGCGGCACCGCCGTGCAATCCGTAAGTCCCCCGCAGGGATCCTTTACCGGAAAGACCGGCGGATTCAGGTTGTAGCCGAAGTCCACGCGCACCGGCCCGATCGGCGTGCGATAGCGGACGCCGCCTCCCACCGCCTGCGACATGTAACTGAAGTCGCAGGTTGAATTCGCATTCTGATAATCGCGACAGCTATTCGGATCGCGCTGATTGAATCGCCCAAGGTTCTTCCACATCTCGTTCGAGGTTCCAAAGGCGTTGCCGATGTCATGAAAGATCACGAAGCTCAGCGAATCCTTGACCCAGCGCAGTGGATAGGCCGGCAGTCTCAGCTCCAGATTGTTCACGATCATCGCATCGCCGCCCAGCGGAGCGCCGGAGTCGGGATCGCGCGGCCCGGCCTGGTTGATCGCAAATCCACGATGCGAGTTTGAGCCGCCCACGAAGAAGCGCTCCGGCAGCGGAACGTATCCCGTCGCCGTGGCCTCCGAGGGACACTCCCCGCTGTTGGCCGGAGCGCCCAAACACGGACTGCCGTACGGCATCTCCACCCCGATGCGAAGCGAGCGCGCAAAGACCCAGTTGCGATGAAAGCGGTGATAGCTCGCATTCTGAGCCATCACACGGCCAAAGTCCGCCTCCGAGCCGAAGGCTCCCGAGGCAACTCCGGTCTCGAGCGTGTTGTACGTTCCCTTCGTCGAGTTCAACGGATCGTCGCGCTTGTCGCGCAGATAAATAATGCTCGGCATTCCCACCCGCACCGGGCGCGAGTAGAACGGAATCAGGTCAGGGCTGAAACCGGGTGGAAAGCTGTTAGGATCGACCTTCACGCGCCGGTATGCAAAGCGATACAGAATCTGCGTCGTCCGCGTCACGCGTTCGGTCAACTGCACCGATCCTTCCAGCCGGTCGCTGCTGAAGGTATTCACGTCGCGCGTGTTGTCGTACAGGCCGGTCACTGTCAGCCGCCAGTTCGGCAGATCGAACCAGTGTGGCTGGTCGAAGCTCATCGAGGCGCGTTTCTGCAGGTTGCCGAAGTGCGACTTGAAGATGAGCGACTGGTCCCGTCCGCGGAAGTTGATCCGCGTCATGTTGAAGGTCACGCGCGGGCTGGCGCCGGTCTCGCCCTGCGGAGAGCCACCCTGCGCCTGGCTCAACCCGGTGCCAACTTCCAACCCAAGACCGTAGTCGAAGGTCCAGCGCTTCGCCTCCTTGATCAGTAGCAGAACGTCCTTGCTCTTCTCGTCGCCCTCGGGATTTTCAACCGCCGTCTGCACCTCGTTGAAGATTCCCAAGTCGTAGAGATTGCGCTGTGTCTGCAGCGCCTTCTCCTGGCTCAGAGGCGCGCCTTCGCGCAGCGCTATAGCGCGGTTAATAATGTGCGTCTTGGTGTGCTCCACGCCGCTGACCAGCACGCGATTCACGAAAGTTTGCGGACCTTCGCGAATTTCGTAGACCACGTTCATCCGCGTGTGGTCGTCGCCGTCGTAGTTGGCGGAGCTGTCGAACTGCACTGCGGGGAAGCCGCGGTTCAGGTACTCGTTAAGCAAAACCTCGCGATCGTTTGCGATCGTCGCTTCGCTGAAGGGCTGTCCCGCCTCGGTATTGATCATCGCGCGGATGGTCTTTTCGTCGACCGACTTCGCTCCTTGAATCTCCAGCCGCGCCACCCTCACCAACGGACCTTCGTCCACGTTGATGACCACCTTCATATCGCCGCGCACGCCTTCAAAATCATCCGTCTCTTCGCTGGTCACCTTCACCGACTGATAGCCGTTCGCCAGGTACAGCTCGCGGATCGCCTCCAGGTCGCCAGCCAGAATCGCCTGGCTGTAGCGTCCATGCGGGAGCAGCACGCCGGCCACCTGCGTATTCATGCGCTCGCGCAGCGTCGCGCTGTCAAAGCGCTGGTTGCCCCGGATCTCGATGGCCCTCAGGATGTGCTGCTCACCGGGCTGAATCGAATAGAAGATATGCTCGCGGTCGTGCTCGGTGTCCTCTTCAGTGCGCACCTGCACCACGGCGCCGAAGTATCCCTGCTCCTGCAGGTAATCGCGCAGCTTGCGCTTTCCCTCGTTGAGCAGGTCCTCGTCCACGGCGTGCTCCTCGTATACCGGGATCAACCGCTTCATCTTGCCGCGGCTCAGCGCAGCGCCCTCGGCGTGAATATCGACCACGGGCCCGCGATCCACCGTGAATGAAAAATCCACCGTGTTGCTTTCCGGATGAAAGACCGGCACACCCGCATGCAACTGTGCGCGCAGCCTCCGCTGCTTCACATAGCGCTTGCGCAGGCGCGAGACCGCGCGCTGCAGCAGATTGCCGCGCACGCGCTGTCCCTGATGCAGACGGCAGATTTTCACCGCCTCCTCGGCCGTGAGCTGCGGATCTCCCGTCACCGTCAGCGTACCCACCCGCGCCGGCTCACCGCCCTTCACCTGGAACTCTATGTCGATCTGCTGCGTCGACACCCGCCGATGCAGCACGGCGCTCACCTCGGCCCTCCAGAAGCCGTTGTCGTGCATCAGCCGCACAATCCGCTCTTCGGACTCCTTCAGCGCCGCCTCGGTGAAGAGCGCGCCCAGCTCCAGTCGGCCGGTGCTCACCACCTGGTTCTCGCCCGGCCCGGACTTCGGCAGCCCGCTCACGGTCACGTTTCCATTGAAGTAATTTGGCTCGGTGCGGAACTCCAGCGTCACCTCGCCGGAGGACAGCGACTCGGCATCGGCCTCGATTTTGGCAAAGCGGCCGCTATCAAAGAGCAGTTGCAGGCTCTCGCGCAGCGTCTCGCGCTCCAGCGGCATGCCCGCCTTCAGCGGAATCTTCTCCAGCAGCTCGGCCTGCCGGGCTGCGCTTACGCCGGGGAGCCGCACCGTCGCCAGCTTCCGGCCCATCATTGCTGAGGAGCTCCCGGGCAGAGCCGCAGCCGATGAGGCGGACTGCGCCACCGCCAGCGGAGACAGTATCGCAGCCAGCAATAAGCCCTGCATCCAGTTTCGCCCGCTCATCAGTCCGGAAGCCTCATTCCCCTCGACTCACCGCGGCTGCAGACAATCACGTTTGTATGAACCCGCACTTAATAATAAGGCTTCGCGCAACGATCACGAATCCTCTGCCGGCTTCTCTCCTGCCGATTTGCCGCTCCTGGAACATCCCTTGCTCCCCTCGCGGCCTCCAACAGCGCATGGTGCGCCTTCTCTGCATCCTTGCGTTACTTGTCGCCACGCTGCAGGCCGTCGCAACGGCGCAGGAGTACGAAGCATATCCTCCTCAGCCTTACTACGCCTATCCGCCGGGAGGCCAGCCCGTCCCGCCGGGCTATGGATACGCGCAAAACCCGGCAGAGCTCCCTCCCCAGGCCGGCTCCGAGCTTCTCGCCACCCGCAGCTTCGATTTCCTCGTCTCGCCCGTCCAGGGACCGCTGCTCTGGCCGCACGGCAGCATGGAAGACCCGGCCATCAGCCTCGGTGAATATGCCCGCCGCATCCGCGCCAGAAGAGTCCCCCATCACGCACCGGTGATTACTCCCTACGATGCGCCCAAGCCCCGCCAGTGATCCGGAGCTCGCGGGCTGAAAAATTGGTCTTACCAGTGGTCTAGGTGTACTTCGTGTTACTTTTTTCTTATCATGCTCCCTGGAGCACTCTTAATCATGCAAGCTACGCATACATCTCCGTTTACTAAAGCGCGAGCCACGCGAGCTCACGAAAATATCGTCAAGCAGCTGCAGAATCTCATTCTTAGCGGCAGGCTGCCCGCCGGCTCCCGTCTTCCCTCTGAGCGGGCGATGATGCATGAGTTCAGTGTCAGCCGTCCCACCGTACGCGAGGCCCTTCGAGTGGCGGAGAACATGGGGCTGATCGCGGTGCGCCCCGGCGATCCCGGCGGGCCCAAGGTTCTGGGCACTCCGAGCATCGGCATCACGCGCGTCTTCGATGGCCTGCTGCAGGCCGGACGCACCTCCGCCCTTGAATTGGTGGAGATGCGCATTGTCCTCGACTCCGCCGCCGCCGCGCTGGCCAGCATGCAACCCGGCGAGCGACTGGCCAAGCTGAAGGATGTGCTTCTTCAGATGCAAGCCACCGACGATTTCGATCAATTTGCGCAGTTGGACGCGAACTTCCACGAAGCCGTGATTGCGGCCAGCGGCAACCGTCTCTTCGATCTCGTCTTCAAGGCGCTGGACGAACCGATCCGCGCGCTGATCGAGAGCGCCCTCAAGTCCTCATACCATCAGAGCCGCGAGGAGACGCTGCAGCATCACGGCGCCATCGTGGAAGCCATACAAAGCGGAGACGCGCACCGCGCCAGCAGTGCCCTGCGCTCCCATCTCTATGACTTCTACTTCCCCATCCTGCCCACGCCCGACAGGCTGCGCCTCAAGTCGTTCGTGGAGGCGATGAAGGAGAGCGCTCCGGTGACATAATCCGCGCCCTCCGGATCCCGCATTCCACCGGGCCGGCGACGCAGGAGAGACGCGTGCGCGGCGTCTCTTATCGCTCGCTCTAGCACAATGCCGCAACTTCCTGCTACATTCACTTGTTCCGGATCATTTGTAGGAAAGGTTCCTCTCACGCATGTCCCAGTCCGTCCCCGCTGCCCCTGAACCGAGCAAGATGTATCGCTGGATCGTCCTTTTCTGGCTCAGCATTACGATGATGGGCAATTATTTCTTTTATGACGTCCTCGAGCCGCTCGCTGACGTTCTCCGCAACCAGCTTCATTTCAGCAATGAGAACATCGGCTTCCTGAACACGGCATATTCGGGTGCCGCGTTCTTCACTGTGGTGATAGGCGGATTCGTTGTGGATCGAATCGGAGTTCGCCGCGCACTATTGCTATTTGGAATCGTCAGCCTCGCGGGTGCCGCACTGACGGCAGCAAGCCCCATCTTCGCAGTGATGGCCATCGGACGCGGCCTCTTCGGCATGGGCGCCGAGTCGTTGATCATCGCCATCACCGCCGCCGTGGCCAAGTGGTTCAAGGGCAAAGAATTGAGCTTCGCACTCGGGCTCAACCTGATGCTCGCCCGCCTCGGTACCTGGCTGGCACAGAATTCGCCAAGTTGGGCGCACTTCGCCTTCGATCACTGGCGAGGCCCATGGCTCGTCGGCGTTTGCTTTGTCTCGCTCTGCGTGATTGGCCCCACGCTGTACGGCATCATGGAAAAAAGAGCCGAGAACCATTACGCGCTTGGCGCCGCCGGAGAATCCGACAAGATCGTGCCGAGCGATGTGAAGAACCTCGGACTCTCCTACTGGTATCTTGTCGGCCTCTGCGTGGTCTTCTACTCCGCCATCTTCAGCTTCCAGACCTTCGGCGTGACGTACTTCAAAGACGCGCACGGTGCCACCATCGATCGCGGAGGCTTCCTCCTGAGCATCATCACAGCATCCACCATGTTCGGAACCCCCATCGTCGGCCTTTTCTCGGACAAGATGGGCCGTCGAGCCACCATGATGTGCCTTGGCGTTCTGATCCTCCTCCCGGTCTTTCTGATGCTGGGCTATGCTCACGTCTCGCTCTTCGTTCCCATGGCGATGCTGGGCTTCGCCTTTACCTTCGTTCCTGCGATCATCTGGCCCTCGGTGGCTTACATCGTTCCAAGTCGCGCCCTTGGCACCGCACTGGGCTTGATGACGATGATCCAGAACGCGGGCATGGCCGCAATGAACGCGGGCCTTGGCAAAGCGAACGACATGGCTCACGCCGGCCCTGCGAATCCCGCAGGCTACCTGCCGATGCTGCACATTCTCACCGTGATGGGCCTCATCGGAGCGCTGCTCGCCTTCCTGCTGCGTCAGCGCGAGGTCGGCCCGCACGGCCACGGCCTGGAGACGATCACTGCCGGCTGATCATCCCTGCCGCTCACGCGTCAGCGCAAACCCACTCCGGCCGCGGTGCCGGGGCGGGTTTGCTGGAACGATCGATCCAGTCCTCGTGTTTTGTTGCGCTTGAAGCGTCGGAATTGTGGTGAAAAGCAACGATGACCTGCGCCTCTGCATCGTATTTAGCAACGCCCTGGCATGGCGCGGAGGGATCTACTTGGTAATCCGCAAGGCTGCAGATGACGATACGCAATTCCAGCCTGTCGCGGAAACGGCAGTGCCGGCGGCTGCACTGCACGATGATGCCAAGGGGCCGCTATTGAGCATCGGGAAAAAAATCCTGACCGCCGGAATCTCGGAAGCTCAGGCCATCGAGCGCGCGCAGCAGGGCGAAGGCGAAAGCTTCGAGACGCTCTACGGCATGCACAAGCGCCGGGTTTACTCCCTCTGTCTGCGCATGACCGGCAACACCGCCGAGGCCGAGGACCTGACACAGGAGGCCTTTCTCCAGCTCTATCGCAAGATTGCGACCTTTCGCGGCGAATCGGCCTTTTCCACCTGGCTGCACCGGCTCGCCGTCAACGTTGTGCTCATGCACCTGCGCAAGAAAGGTCTGCCTGAGGTCTCGCTGCAGGAGACGCTGGAGCCGAGCGAAGAAGATGGGCCTAAGAAAGATTTCGGAGCCAACGACCAGGTGCTGGCCGGCTCCATCGACCGTGTAAATCTGGAACGTGCGATCGAAAGTCTTCCTCCGGGCTATCGCATCATATTTGTCCTGCATGACATCGAAGGGTATGAACATAACGAGATCGCGGAGATGATGGGCTGTTCCATCGGCAACAGCAAATCGCAGCTCCACAAGGCTCGCATGAAGCTTCGCGATCTTCTCAGGGTGGTGCGCGCCGAAAGGGGCGCGGTGAAGAAATAGGAATTCGGCATGATAACGGAACGCGAAGCAATTGCGGCGGCAAGGGCCTCCGCGAAATCCACTGGGAGTAGCAAAGCGATGAACTGTGCGGAGTTCCAACGCGAGCTGCCGCTGATTATCGATTCCGGCGGAAGCCCGGAGCAGGAGAAGCATCTGCGCTCCTGCGCCGTCTGCCGCAGCCTTGTCGACGATCTGCGCTATATCGCCGAACAGGCCAAGCTGCTGGTGCCGATGTTCGATCCCAGCCCGAGGGTTTGGGAGGGCATCACCGAGAAGCTCCAGCAGGAGGGCCTCGTGAAACCATTTCAGGCGCGCCGCTCGTAGCCGGAGTCAGCTCCGTTATCCAGTTCGCGCGCCTGGCAAGCCGTCCGTGTGCGGCCTCCTGCTACAATCCCTTCCATGGCCAACCAATCTGGCCCGTTGCTGGTTCTACTCGGCTTCATGGGCGCGGGCAAGAGCACCATCGGATGGATGCTCGCCGCAAAGCTTGGCTGCCCGTTCATCGATCTCGACGCTGTCATCGCAAAGAATCACGGCCCCATCCACGAGCTCTTCGAGAGCCGCGGCGAGAGCGGCTTCCGCGCCATTGAGCACGATCAGCTCGACCGCCTGCTGCCCACGCTCGCGCGCCCCTCGGTGCTCGCCCTCGGCGGAGGAGCGTTTCTGCAGCCGGCCAATCGCGAGCTCCTCGATCTGCACTCGGCCACCACGATCTTTCTCGACGCGCCCTTCGAACTCATTCGCGCCCGCGTCTCCGGCAGCGGACATCAGCGTCCCCTGGCGCGCGATCCCGGCCAGTTGCAGCGGCTCTACGAGCAGCGCCGCCCAGCGTACCTGCTCGCCCAGCACACGCTGGCCGTCACCGGTAATAATCCTTCCGGACTATTATCCGAGCTGCTTCAGCTCTGCATTCGCCTTGGCGCATCGCCCTCGGCTCGCGATACACTCTAGCGAGGTGCTTCTCACATGATGCTCAGAAACTGCCTTCTGGCCTCGCTTCTGCTCTTTTCTGCCCTTGGCTCTGCCTCGTCGAACAAGAGCAGCAAGGGAGGAACCGTCGTCGATCAGGGCACATTCGCCATCTTTCAGAACGGGCAGCGCTTCGCGACCGAGAGCTTCGTCATCCGCCAGTTTCCCGATTCCAGCATCACCTCGGCGGAGCTTCGCTCGGAGAAGATCGCCAGCGCGGAGATCGCGCAATCCAGCGAGCTGACGCTCAATCCCGACGGCACCGTCCAGCGCTACGAGTGGAAGCAGGCCATCCCGCCGCACAACTCCGCCACCGTCGAGGTGAAGAATCAGTTCCTCACCATGCACTATGTCAGCGACGGCAAGCAAGGCGACCAGTCTTTCTTTCTGCTGCCTGACGTCTTCGTCCTCGACGACTACTTCTTCGCCGCCCGCGAGGTTCTTCTCTGGCGATACATGGCGGGCGTGTGCAAGCCGCGTCCCAATGGAGAATGCGATCTCGAACGCACCCGTTACGCCGTCCTCATCCCGCGGCGCCAGCACTCAGAACAGGTCTTTGTCGAGATGAAGGGTTACGATGACATGCCGTTCAGTGGCCGTCCGCAACATCTGCGCCACTTCGTCATTGAGGCAGACGGCCAGGACTGGCATCTCTGGCTCGACTCCAACATGAAGCTCGTCCGCATCTCCATTCCGTCCAACGGCACTGAGATTCTCCGCCAGGAGAAGTAGCCCGCCAAGTGGCAGCCCCGCCTAGTCGATCTGGCAGACCTCGACCCGCTCATTCCGGTAAGGGCACTGCAACGTAACGGAGAGCGGGCGCTCCAGGATCACCCAGTTCACGCCAAACTTCGCCTTCAGTCCTCGCAGGTCGGCCTCCGTAACGTGCTGCCAATCGGGGATGGCGCTCTGAGCATCCACCTCCTGCTGCCAGCGCGCCGCCAACTGGGGCGAGGTCACCACCATTGCCGAGTCCTTTGCGTTATCCGCCAGGGCGCTGCGCAGGGCAAGCGCGCGGAAGCCGTGGGTGTCTTCGCCCGGACGGTGCATATAGTCCGGGCCGAGGACAAAGTAGGCGTCCTGCGGAGTGTTTTCGCGAATCCAGTTGAACGATTGCAGCCACGGGTTGGAGGGCCGCAGGCCCGGAAGTTCAAGGTGCGGGCTGCCGGGATAGAGCGCTCTCTGCGCCAGGAACATCCCCAGCATGGCCGGCACAAACAACAGCGCCCACTTCCAGCGATTCCGCCCCAGAAGATGTTCTCCCAGCAGGCAGCCGCCCAGCAGGATCATCAGCACGTAGATCAAGTGCAGATAGCGCATCGGCTCCAGCGGACGCATGCGCTCCAGCGCCGGCGGCAGCATGATCAGCAGCGCCACGGCAAACTGGAAGACCCCGAAGGCCGCCGTGCGCCTGGACACATGCGCCATCGACGCGCCTCCCTGCCCCTTGGCGCGCGCCAGTTGGGCGAACCACCGCAGCAGGAGGACCGGCGCTACCACTCCCAGCCATTCGTACCACTCCCACCGGGCTAGCATGCAGTAATCGTGCATGCTGATCGCGCGATGCAAGGCCGAAGGCAAGGGGCCGGTATTGAACAGCCAGGCCAACGGAAGAAGCGCCGAGGCCATCACAGGCTGCCGGAAGGCCGGCAGCGGCCACGGCAGGGCAAGGAAGCAACAGAGCGAGAGTCCAAAGGCGGCGATGACCGGATGGAAGACGAACGCCGCAGCCGCCAGCGCGCATCCCAGCCAGTAGCGCCGCCCGAGCACGGCATCGACGGCGAACAGCGCCAGCGCCGTGGCAATCGCCCTCGGCACCAGGTACTGATCGACGATGTAGAGTCCGGTTCCCGTGATCGGCAGGGTAAAGAACACCGTGACCAGACCCACTCCGCACCAGCGGGCGTACTCATGCTGGCAGCAATGCGAGGCTATGCGATAGCAGGCTGCCAGGATCGCAAAGATGGTCAGCAGATGCCCGGCCAGCATCATTAGCGGAAGCGGCACATGCAGGCTCTGCAGCACAAACGCCATCAGCCGGATGTACATGGTCGCCTTCAGCTTCACGGCGAAGAAATCGGCGTCCACGCGGAAGAGATTTGGGTTCAGCCTCTGCTGGATCGCGGCAAGATAGACGCCGTCGTCCTCGGCACCCGGATGATATCCGGCAATAAGGAAGCCAAGTACGGAGAGCAGGGAGAGGCCCATGAGACTGCGAAGGCGCGATGAGGTCATTTGCCGATCACGAAACAGAATTCTGAAACAACTGCGCTACATTCCAGACTTGACGACGCGGCCGCCGGCGGACCGGAGCTCACTCGCCGCAAAAGGCCCCCGGGCCGAAGCCATGGAGGCCGACAGCCCAAGCTGTTCCTGCACCAGGTACAGCGGCCGTTGTTTGCTCTCCCAGTAGGTGCGGCCAACATACTCGCCCACAACTCCCAGGCACACCAGTTGCACCCCGCCCATGAAGAGCACGGTCAGCAGAAGACTGGTCCAGCCCTGAACCCAGCTATGCGTCCACAGCCTTATTCCGAGCGCCCAGAAGCTGCCGAACACTGCCAGCAGCGAGGCCGCCAGCCCGGTCATGGTAGCAATCCGCAGCGGAACCACCGAGAACGAAAGAATGCCATCCATGGCAAAGCGCAGCATCTTGCCCATGGGATACTTCGTGCTTCCGGCAAAACGCGCGGCCCGGCGATATGGCAATGCCAGCTGCCGGAAGCCGAGCCAGCTGATCATGCCGCGCAGAAAACGGTCGCGCTCCGGCATGGAGAGCAACGCGTCCACAACCTTGCGGTCCATCAGCCGGAAGTCGCCGGTATCCAGGGGAATCGGGACATCGGAGAGCAAGTTGATCATGCGATAGAAAGCCTTGGCGGTGGCCAGCTTCCAGAGGCTTTCGCCTTCGCGGTCGGTCCGCGTACCGTACACAACGTCCCAACAGCCCTCGCTCCAGCGCTCCAGCATCTGCAGGATCACCTCAGGCGGATCTTGCAGATCGGCATCGATCAGCACCACGGCATCGCCCGAGGCGTGCTCCAGGCCCGCGGTAATGGCCATCTGGTGACCGAAATTCCGCGACAGGCACAGCACCTTCAAGCGCTCGTCGGAGACATGCAACTCTCGCAAAATCTCCGCAGTGCGGTCCCGGCTTCCATCGTCCACGAAGATAATCTCAAACTCCATGCCGCTCTGCTCGGCTGTCAGCAACAGCTGCCGGGCGGTCTCATCGATGACCTGCTCTTCATTGAAGCAGGGGACGATGATCGACAACCGGCCGGTGTAAACCATGCCGTCGGAGCCGGATTCCGCACGATTGCGAATATTCGTGAAGTCCATCCAAAGTTACCGAATGTTGACATTATACACGGCACATTTCCTTTTCTCCTGCCTTCCTCCGCTCCGGAACCCCGTCTGTTATAGTTAGGTCATCCGGTCCCAATGAACCCCACCGTCCCATCGCTTGTTGAGGTTGAGAGCCTTCGTACTCCTATCTGGAAGGATGCGGACGAGCGTCTGCGTCCGGCGCCCGGCGCGCCTCTCACCCGCAGCACCAAGGTCCTCGTCCCCCTGCTAATCCTGCTCTTCGTCCTGCAGTGCGGATGGTTCATCCGTACTCAGTCCTTCACCAACGATGAGCCGGAGCACATCGTGGCCGGGGTGGACGCGTGGCGTTATGGAGAATACAAGCACTGGCACGATCAGCCGCCGTTGGTGCGCATGCTCTTCACTCTTCCCCTCCTGCGCTCGAACGTGACCTACCGGATCACCGAAGATCAGGTGCGTCCGGTGTCGCCCGCGCCGGAGGTCTGGCTGAATCGGAGCCGCCCCGTCTGCGTGGCGCTGGGCGTGGTAATGCTTCTGCTGCTGTGGGGCGCGGCGCGGAGGCTCTTCTCCGAGCCGGCGGCGCTCTTCGTCCTCGCGCTGGCCGCCCTTTCGCCCGATCTGATCGCGCACTTCTCTGTCGCCGCCATCGACGGCATCGGCTGTCTCTGCATCTTCGCCTGCGTACTGCAGTGGATGCGCTACTGGCGCGATCCCTCGCGCATGCAAGCCACGCTGCTGGGAGTGCTGCTGGGATGTCTCCTGCTTGCTAAATTTAACAGCCCGCCGCTGTTTGCGCTGGTTCTGCTGATGGTGCTTCTATTGGCGCCCGGCAAGCTGCGCTACCACCCGCAGGGAGCGCAGTGGCGGCGTGCTGGATTCGTCCTTCTGCTCGCTTGCCTGGTGGTGTGGGCGGGCTACCGCTTCCACGTCTCGCGCGTGACCTTTGCCGACCAGATGGTCACCATCCACTTCCAGGGCTATACCAAGCTGCTGCAGTACGAGATGCCGACCCTGAAGACACCGGTCACCATCCTCTGGCCGGCCTGCGAGTGGTTCACCGGCCTGGGCATGGTCGTCTTCCACAACATGGAGGGGCATCGCAGCTTTTTGCTCGGCCAGTACGCCAGCCACGGCCTCAAGTCGTACTTCCCGATCGCGATGGCCCTGAAGTGGCCGCTGCTGGTGCTGCTGCTGGGCGCCGTGGGATTGGTTGTGGTGCTGCGCCGCCGCGTTGCCGGTGCACGCGATCTGCTGCTGATGAGCCTGCTGCCGGCGGTCTATCTCTTCTTCGCCATCATCGCGCACATCAACATCGGAGTGCGCCATGTGCTGCCGCTCTATCCCTTCCTGCTGCTCTACGCCGGAGCGGCCATCGAGACCATGCGCCGCTGGCGCTGGGCCACGGTCGCTATGGTCCTGCTGATTGCCGCGCAGGCGGCAGACACCGCCCGTTACGCGCCCGACTATCTCTCCTACTTCACTCCCTTGGTCAAGCCCAATGACACATGGAGGTTGTTGAGTGACAGCAATACCGACTGGGGACAGGGCTTTGTCGCGTTGCGCCAATACCAGGCACAGCATCCCGGCGAGGAGTTGCACCTGGCCTATGTCGGCGAGGTCGATCCGGCGTTTTACGGAATCCGCTACACTCGGATGAAGGAAGGCGATCGCCCCACGGGAACCCTCATCGTCAGCGCCACCCATCTCTCCGGGCAGTTGTTGAAGGACCACTACGCCTACCGCTGGCTGTTGCAGTACCCGCTCAAGACGGTGCTCAACCACACACTTTACGTCTTTGAGGTTCCGGCACGCTAGCACAGGCGGGCATGTTCCCGTCCCGCACTGGCGTTCTTCTCCGGTAAAATACACAGATGCGACTCCCTCTGGCTCTGCTTGGCGTGCTGTTGTGCGCCCTGCCGGCAATGGCGCAAGGCTCCGGACACGGCGTGGCGGTCCTCTGCGAGCAGACCTCCGCGCTGCTGGACGTCTCCGCCTCTACCCGGGCTGAGCCGCGCGAATACACCGTCAGCGTCACCAACCACTCTTCGCGCGCCATCCTCGTTCCGCGCACGCCCATCTTCGGCTGGCGGATCGAGAGCGAGGAGGCCCACGGCTGGCGGCTCAGAGCCGAGGGCGGTCCCGTCCGCCGCATCCATGCCAAAGATGAGCACATCGCCGTCACCGGCGAGACCCAGGATGGCAGCGAACTCGTCGAGATCGCACCCTCAGCCACCTACCGCTGGAAGTCGTCGCTCCCGCAGGTCGATCCCTTACTGCTCCCCGCCTCGGAGGAATCGACCACCTTGAAACTCACGCTCTTCTGGGCGGCATCGCCTGGGCTTGCGCGCTCCAATCGCGCCGTCCCTCCCTGCGCCCTAGCGCCGGAGTGGACCGTCACCGTGCAGAAGCAGGCGCGGTAAATGCAGCCCTCCGCGCACTCCCGTCCTGCAAGTTGTCCCAAATCGCGCGGCGCAGTGAGCTCCAGAGTGGTATAAAAATTAACAAACACACCCATGCCGGCACGGCCGGCGAAGAGAGAGTTACGGCTCATGGCGAAGACCGCGAAGATCCCCGTAGGAGTTTTAGGCGCAACCGGAATGGTTGGTCAGCGCTTCATCCAACTGCTCGAAGACCATCCATGGTTTGAGGTCGCATGGGTTGCGGCCAGCGAGCGCTCCTCCGGCAAGACTTACGCCGAGGCTGCCAAGTGGAAGATGACAACTCCGATCCCCGCGCGCATCGCCCGCATGACGATCTCGCCCGCCGAGCCCGGGGGGACAGGAAGTTCGTCCGCGCCCAAGGTCATCTTCGCCGCCCTCGATGCCGACATCGCCCGCGAGCTAGAGCCTGCCTTCGCACAGGCCGGATGCGCCGTCATCTCCAACTCCTCGGCCTTCCGCATGCATCCCCAGGTGCCGCTCGTCATTCCGGAGATCAACGCCAGCCACATCAAGCTCATCGATCAGCAGTCATGGCGCAAGCAATCCGGCGGATACATGGTCACCAACTCCAACTGCTCGGTGATGGGACTCGCCCTTGCGCTCGCGCCCTTGCAGCAGGCCTTCGGCCTTGAGGCCGTCTTTGTCGTCACCATGCAGGCCATCAGCGGAGCCGGCTATCCCGGCGTTGCCTCGATGGACATCCTCGGCAACGTCGTTCCGTTCATCAAGAATGAAGAAGAGAAAATGCAGGAAGAGGCCGGCAAGCTTCTCGGCAAGCTCAGCAAGCGCGAGGTCGTCCCCGCGCCCTTCGCCATCAGCGCGCATTGCAACCGCGTCGCCGTCGTCGATGGCCACACCGAGTCGGTCTCCGTCAAACTGAAGAAGCGCGCGACGCCGGAGAAGATCATCGCCGCATGGCGTGAATTCCGCGGCCAGGTGGCCGATCTCAATCTTCCCTTCGCGCCCGCCGAGCCGATCTTTTACGATGAGCGCATCGATCGTCCGCAGCCGCGTCTCGATCTCGATCGAGGCCACGGCATGACCGTAAGCTGCGGACGCCTGCGCCCCTGCTCGTTGCTTGACTGGAAGTTCACCTTGCTCTCGCACAACACCATCCGCGGAGCCGCTGGAGCCGCGCTGCTGAACGCAGAGCTGCTCCGGGCCACGGGATATCTGGACTAGACTTTCCGAGATGCCAGCTTTTAAGAGGTGTCATTCTGAGCGAAGCGAAGAACCCCTACGCCGCTAGAACAACTAGCGAGGTCGAAAGGCCTTTCAGCCGGGGAGCCTGTACGCATTGGCCATGCGCACATACGACGGGTGGTGCGCCCGCGATAGAGACTAAGGATTTGCAATGATCGTAATGAAATTTGGCGGGACCTCCGTAATGGACCCCACGGCGATTGATCGCACGGCTCAGATCGTAAAGGGCCGCGCGGTGCGCCGTCCTGCCGTCGTCGTCTCCGCCATGTCCAGGGTCACCGATGCACTGCTCGCCGCGGGGAAAGCCGCCGGCGAGGGCCAACGCGAGCAGGCGCTCGAACTCGCGCGGGGCTTGCGCCAGCGCCACCACACAACGGCGAAGGAGCTGATCACCGCAGCGCAGTATGCCGCGCTTGCGCCCGAGCTCGAACGCGAGTTCGACACTCTCGACGAGCTGCTCAAGGGCATCTGTGCCGTCGGCGAGCTCTCGCCGCGCAGCTCGGATTACGTCGTCAGCTACGGCGAGCGCCTCAACAGCCGCATCGTCACCGAGTCCTACCTCGCCCGTGGCATGCGCGCCACTCTCGTCGATGCCCGCCGCGTGATGATCACCGACGCGCAGCACGGCAAGGCCATCCCGCAGATCGATCAGATCGAGCATCGCGCCAAGAACTTCGTGCGCCCGCTGATCGAAGACGGACAGGTCCCCGTCATGGGCGGCTTCATCGGCGCCACCGAGCAGGGCGTGCAGACGACCATCGGCCGCGGCGGCTCGGATTTCTCCGCCGCGCTGCTCGGCTCCGCGCTCGACGCCGAGGCCATCGAGATCTGGACCGACGTGGACGGCATGATGACCACCGATCCGCGCATCTGTCCCGATGCCCGCCGCATCCGCGTCATCAGCTTCGAAGAGGCCGCCGAGCTCGCCTACTTCGGAGCCAAGGTCCTGCATCCGGCCACGGTTCTTCCCGCGGTGCAGAAGAACATCCCCGTCCTCATTCTCAACTCGCTCAATCCGCGCAACGAGGGGACGCTGATCGTCGGCCGCGCGCCGAAGTCGAAGGCAACGTTTAAGGCCATCGCCGCCAAGAAGCGCATCACCATCGTCGATGTCGTCGCCGCCCGCATGCTGGGCGCGCACGGATTCCTCAAGTCCATCTTCGATGTCTTCGACCGCCATCACTGCTCCATCGACGTGGTCTCCACCTCCGAGGTCAGCGTCTCGCTCACCGTCGACTCCAACGAGGCCATCCCGGCCATCGCAGCCGATCTGGAGAAGATCGCCGATGTGAAATATGCCGGGCGCAACGCCATCGTCTGCCTGGTCGGCGAAAATATTCGCGAGACGCCGGAGATCGCAGCCCGCGTCTTCGCCGCACTCGGAGCGATCAACGTGCGCATGATCTCGCAGGGAGCCTCGGAGATTAACATCACCTTCGTCATCGATGAAGAGGACGTACCCGAGGCCATTCGCCGCCTTCACAAAGAATTCTTCGCCGAAGCCGACCCGGAGGTCTTCGACACGCCGGGCGCCTCGTCCTCGGAAACGTCACGGGAGAGAGCACGATGAAATTTGTCCTGCTGGGTGCGGGAAAGACCGGAAACTTTGTTGCCGAGGTCGCCGCCGCGCGCGGCCACCGGATCGAAATCATCGGAGCTCAGGAAAACCATAACGGCAGCGCGCTCACCCGCCAGCGCCTCGCCGGAGTCGATGCCGTCATCGACTTCACCACTCCGCACGCGGTGATGGCCAACATCGAGGCCACCGTCCACGCCGGAGCCAACATGGTGGTCGGCACCACCGGCTGGTACGCCGAGCTGCCCCATGTCCGCAACCTGGTCGAGCGCGCCCGCACCGGCTTTATCTGGGCCTCCAACTTTTCCATCGGCGTCAATCTCTTCTTCGCCATCGTGCGCGAGGGCGCCAAGGCGCTGCAATACGGCTACGAGGCCCGCATCTCCGAGACGCACCACATCCACAAGCTCGATGCTCCCAGCGGCACCGCCGTCTCGCTGGCAAAGCTGCTGGAGCAAACCGCCGGCAGCAAGGTTCCCATCGAGTCCATCCGCGAGGGCGAGGTCGTGGGCACTCACACCGTGGAGTTGATGTCAGCCGCCGATAGGATTACCCTGACTCACGATGCACACAGCCGCCGCGGCTTTGCCGAAGGAGCGGTGCGCGCCGCCGAGTGGGTTGTCGACAAGCGCGGATTTTACGAGTTTCAGGAAATCTTCTCCCAACTGAAGGATTAGCATGATCAAACTATGTGGATGCGGAACGGCGCTCGTCACCCCGTTCCTTGCCGATGGCTCCATCGATATCAAATCGCTGCGCGCGCTGGTCGCATGGCAGATCGAATCCGGCATCGACTTCCTCGTCCCCTGCGGTACCACCGGCGAGACGCCGACGCTCTCTCACGACGAGTGGCGCACGGTGATTGAGACCACCATCGAGGTCACCGCCGGCCGCGTTCCCATCGTCGTCGGAGCCACCTCCAACTGCACCGCCGACGCCGTTCGCAAGGCCCAGGAGGCCGCGAAGATCAAGGGTGTCGATGCCCTGCTCTCCGCCTCGCCTTACTACAACAAGCCCACGCAGGAGGGCCAGTACCTGCACTTCAAGGCCGTCGCCGAGGCCGTCGACAAGCCTATCGTCGTCTATAACGTCCCCGGCCGCACCGGCGTCAACCTGCTGCCGGAGACCCTCCAGCGCCTCGCCGAGCTCCCCAATATCGCCGCCGTGAAGGAAGCCAGCGGCATCATCGGCCAGATCGCCGAGGTCTGCTCGCGCCTTCCGAACTTCACCGTCCTCAGCGGCGACGATGCACTCACCCTGCCGGTCATCGCCGTCGGCGGAGTCGGCGTCATCTCCGTAACCTCGAACACCTTCCCCAAAGACATGGCCGCGATGACTCGCGCCGCCCTCAACGACGACTGGAAGACGGCACGCTCTCTCTATCACAAGTACCTCGCGCTGATGCAGGCGCACTTCATCGAGAGCAATCCGCTGCCGGTAAAGGCCGTGCTGGCCATGATGGGCCGCATCGAGGAGAACTATCGCCTGCCGCTCTGCCCCATGCAGCCAACCCTGCGCGCCAAGCTGGAATCAATCGCCCGCGCCGCCGGAGTCGTGCAGTAGCCGAGCCTCTGAGCCTTGAACGGATTCTCCACGAGCATTGAACCTGAATGCGGCAAACTAACCCACACAACGAACCGCGCGTTGTGTGGGCCACCCGCCGGCTCGTGAGTGATCGGTGCGCATGGTAGAGAAAAAAGAGGAGACGTTCATGAGGGTAAGTCAAAGACTTGCGTTCTATACTCTGGTCGGGGTGTTGATGTTAACTGGGCAAGTCGCCAGCAGCCAGACATCTACTCCTTTTCCGCATGCCCGGACTGTTGAAGACGGTGAGGTCTGGATGAGTTGGGATAACTCCAGAAGAACTGGGTATGTAGAAGGTTACATCGCAGCATCCGCGAAGGCCCGCGAGGGTGGATGCGAGGATGCCTTCAGGATCTGCTCCGAAGAGCTCAGGCTCCGGAAATCGCATGACCCAATTGGGGAGTGCTACAATTCGGGCGACAGGTATGGGAAAGCAGCGTTCGCCTATGTCGGCGCAATAACTGATTTTTATCAGCGGTACCGTGATGACCGCGGGATTCCGCTGCCCCAATTGATGTATTTCCTCTCAGATAGCAAGAACGAGACACTAGAGGAAATACACGTCTGGTATTTGTCGGTGCTCGCGAGAGCGAAGCAGAAGTGATGGCAGGTGGGTCGGTGGCCCATCTCTCGCCCAGCAAGCACAGATTGGTGCCCCATATCTGGCCTTCTGTTGGCCAGATGTGGGAGGCAGGAAGCCCATCCCTAAAGCTGTTGTCATTCCCGCCGTGGGCCGCTACCATGGCTCTCTATGCCGCAAGGACTGGTCCGGATACAGCACTCCGAGCAGTCGCACTTCGTCACCTTCAGTTGTTACCGGCGCGAGGCGCGGCTGGCGGACGAATGCATCTGTCGCGCCTTTCTCGACTCGCTGGAGCGGGCGCGAAGCACTCGCGCTCTCCGGCTCTACGGCTACGTGCTGATGCCCGAGCACGTCCACCTGCTGCTGAGCGAGCCCGAGCGCGGCGTGCTCTGCGGCGCGCTGCAGGCGCTCAAGATTAGCGTGGTGCGTCGCACCGGCAGCGGACGGCTCTGGCAGCGCCGCTATTACGATCGCAATGTGAGCAATCATGCGGAGTTCGTCGAAAAGCTGCGATATATTCATCGCAACCCCGTGGTGCGCGGCTTGTGCGCGCAGCCGGAGGAGTGGCCATGGAGCAGCTTCCGCCACTACCTGACGGCCGAGGCCGGCATGGTGGAGATCGAGTCCGAGTGGACCGCCATGCGGCGCGCAGGACGAGAACCAAAACCGATGAAGCTCACGGCAGTGTGAGCACCCACATCTGCCAAAAGCAGGCAGATATGGGGCACCCTCAACTTGGAGATTTCAAATGTGGGCCACCAGCCCGTTTGTGCTGATGGTGGGTCCGGTGGCACGCTTTGAGCGCAGCAAACAACTGGTGAGCTACCTGGGATTGAATCCGCGCGAACACAGCTCGGGCGGGAAACAGAAATTGGGGTCGATCTCGAAGCAGGGCAATCCGATGCTGCGCGGATTGCTGGTGGAAGCCGGACACACGGCGGCAAGACTGGATGCTGAGTTACGACGAGACTATCAACGGTTGCGGCTGCGTCGTGGCGGCAGCGTAGCGAAGGTGGCCATCGCCAGAAAGCTGGCGGTGCGCCTGTACTGGATGCTTCGCCGCCAAGTGAACTACGCGCAGCTGGTTCGCATGCAAGGCAGCTCGAGGGCCACCCTGGTGCAGCAGTAGATCACCGTTGGGCTGATGGAGCGCCTTGCCTCCCGGAAGGCCGGGAGTCTGAACAACGAATCATGATCGGGAGTTTCGTGACCGAATAGATGGCTGGTGGAACCAAACGAGTCCACCGCGGGATTCTGAAAGCGGGCCTTGGTTGATGAGCGAAGCAAAAGTCAAAAGCAAAAACCTCCACGAAGGGAAAACCAAAACCCTTTGCGGTGGAGGTGTCTCTTGACAACGCCGACACGGTTATAGATGGTGGCCCAGATCTCCCAATCTCCACGTTGAAGGTGCCCCATATCTGCCTGCATTTGGCAGATGTGGGTGCTCGCACTGGAAGGCAGTTTAGCTCTCCATCGTAGCGCGGCCGACGCTATTCGTCCCGTCTGCGCGCCGCCCAGCGCTGCTGCTCGTGCAGGTCGATCATCAGGGTCTCGTAGCTCTCGGCCATCGCCTCGCCGGAGTAATGTTGCTCCACCCATTCGCGGCAATCCTGTGAGCGAATCTCGCCCAGCAGCTTGCACGCCACCGCCATCTCATCGACGCCACTCACTATGAATCCCGCCTGCTTCGGCACCACCTCGCCGAGCGCGCCCGCGTTGAACGCGATCACCGGAGTGCCGCAGGCCATCGCCTCCAGCGCCACCAGCGAGGTCGTCTCCGCGATCTGCGAGCTCACCAGCAATGCCCTTGCCTGCCGCAGCAGTTGCAGCTTCTCTTCAAACGGCGGCAGCGGAACCCACCTCACCTGCTCGCCATCGATCAGCGGAAGCACCTCGCGCTCCCAATACTGCTTGTGCGAGGCAAATGGATAGATGTGTCCGGCGACCACGATCGGCATCTTCGCCTTCATCGCCGCTGCAATCGCCAGGTGCGGAGCCTTCTCCGGACAGACCCTGCCCAGCCACAGCAGGTAATTCGCGCGCTTTCCTCCCATCCTGAAGCGCTCGACCGCGATGCCGTTGCGCACAACGTTCGCCCTGCGCGGCAGTTCCGGAAATTCGCGCAGTTGCGAATCGCTGACGCAATTGAAGTGAACATTTGCCGCAATATTCCGGAAGGCATCGGCCGGATAGAGGCTTCGGGGCAGATGCAGCGTCGCCAGCACCATCTGTTCCACCCGTCCCGCATGGCGAAAGAAGTGCCCGCTATGATCGAGGATCATATCGAAGTTCTTGCGGGCGCACTCCTCCACCACGCGCTCGGTGTGCTCTTTCGCGCGCTCCTCGAAGCTATCCAGCGCGTGGGGAATCTCGCCCGTAGCCAGCAGCTCTCCGCTCACGTGCGAGCCCGCGCAGGCGGCCACCTGGGTGTGCCATCCCCGCTTCGCCAGCTCGCGCTCCAGAGTCCACAGAACCTGCTCCGCTCCGCCGGCGCTCGCCTCGCTCACCGGCAGCAGTGGATATGCAACCAACAGTAGCCGCCTGTTCAACTCATACTCCGAGAAAATTTCTGAATTGTTCGCAAACCTCTCGTGCGCTCATCCACCACTGCCACTGCTCGTAGTTCACCGGCCCCGCGTGCGGAGGCTCGCCGTACTCGTATCGCGCCTGCGGCCGCATCCATTCGCTGGCCGCATCGAAGACGCGCAGAAAATCTCCCTGCGAAACGTATTGCGCGCACATCAGCCGTTTCCGCTCCAGCTCGGCGGCTGTGATCTCCAACCGCGTCTCATCTCCCGTCTTGCGGATAAATCGCTGAACCGTGATAGGCCGCTCTGCTCCCCCGCCGGTGCCGTCTTCCAGTCCACGATGATACAGCGGAGCCTCCCATACGGGAATCGTCAACTCGCTTCCCAACCGGCTTCCCAGCACGCTGCAACTGTCATGATCGGGATGGCCGCCCTCGTAGGCCAGCGTCGCAATCGCCTCCGGCCGCAGCCGCCCCCCCAGCTCCGCCAGCCGCTCGTAGGCCGCGCCCAGATTCAGGAACAGCCGCTGATCCTCGAGCCGCGGCTCCTCGTCGGCCAGCAGCACCAGCTCCCGGACGCCGGCCACCCGCATCGCCCGCCGCGCCTCTTCGCTCCGCGCCAACTGATACGCCTCGCGCGAGCCAAACCGCTGCCAGAAGTACGCATCGCGCGGCGCGCCGCTGGTGCCGATCACCACGATGGCCTCGCGCATTCGCTGCAGCAGCGCTCCATAGCCCACGCTCTCATCGTCGGCATGAGCCACCAGAACCAGCGTCCTGCCCGTCAGCTCCCGCCAGTCGCGCATGGATTCTGAGATGCAACGAGCAAAGGTTTCAAAGTTTCAAAGTTTCAAAGCTAGAACCAACGGCCCCATCCGCCAGAATGCTCCTGCCCTTTTTTTTTGCCTTTAACCTTGAAACCTTGAAACCTTGAAACTCTGAAACCTTGAAACCTTGCCTTTACTCCGGCTCCGCCTCTTCCTTCTCCGGAATCTTCCTCGCCGTTGGATCGGCGACGCGGGTCGGCTGCCCTACCTGCTGCGCGGCGATCGCCATGAAATACGCCCGCCAGAACGGATCTTCGATCGCGGCCAGTTGCTTGCAGATCGTCATCGGAGCCGCATACGCCGCCAGCGAAACCAACGCCCAGGACTGCGCATCCGGCGTCCTGCACTCGGGACACGCTCCCGCCCTGTACTTGTCGTTCACCAGCTTCAGGCCGCGATCGATCGTCTCCCGCAGCGCCGCCGCTCCGCGCTTCTCTCGCATCGCATCGGCCAGCTCGTGGAAGGCCGACTGCAATCCCGCGTCGATCTTTGGCGGCTCCGCCGGAGGCATCACCCTCGCGGCCTTCACCGTCAGCAGCTCCGGAGCCTCGCGCCTCGCAGCCTCATAGGCCTTCGGAGCGCAGACCCTCACGTTGTTCATCGCCCGCATCACCTGCAGCTTCTGATCCGCGCTCAGCGCGCCCGGCTCCACCGCAGCGGTAACCTTTCGCAACTGCCTCACGATGCTCTGCCCGGCCTCTTCGGCGCTCTCCTCGCTGATCGCCTCCATCGACACGGCCTGCTCCAGCAGCACGGAAAAGTCGCTGATACCGAAGATCCCCTCCTCGCCGCGCTGGAAGATCGCCATCACCTGCCGGAAGAAATCCTCCGCCGCATCCTCGTTGGGACGCAGCCTTGCCAGCGCCGTCGCGCTCGCCGCGTAGGGAAAGCCTCCGTGCTCGCTCCATCTCCGCCCGTGCGCCAGCAGCACCTCCGCTCCCGCGCTGCCGTGATGCTGCATATATCCGTTGAAGACCAGCCGGGCGGCCATCCCGCGAGCTCCGGCCCGCTCGCCGCCCTCATTCGGCAGCGTATCCAGCAGCTCCAGCGCGTGGCCGGCGTCGTAGATTGCCAGCCGCGCCGCCGCCGTCGCAATCGCCGCGTCGCGCTCCTCGGCCGGCTCGGCGGGCAGCTGCTGCGCCAGCTTGAACAGCTCCTCCGCCCACTCCTCTTTCTCGACCGCCATCACCTCGGGACGCATGGTGTAGAGCAGCCGGGTCATCAGCGCCACCCGCTGCCGCGCCTCCAGCGGACGCGCCAGCTTGTAGGCGTCGCGCATCATCTGCTCGGCGAGCTCCCGCTGCGCCCGAGAAACTGCCGCACCGCCGCTCTGCTTCTTCGCATGCTTCGGCCTCACCGCCGCCGCAGGCAGCGCAACCAGTACCACCAGCGCCACCAGCGCCCCGATCTTCCACCCGCTTTTGCACCTCAAGCAATTCACGAGAACAGCTCTCCCCCAGATGCTACAATCCGGCCATGTCCAAGGCTCGTGCAAAAAAGATAAAGCTCCTGTTGCTGGATGTCGATGGGGTGATGACCGATGGAAAGATCTTTCTTTTCCCTATGCCCGCCACCAAGGGTGAGGACCCCCTCGCCATAGAGGCCAAGGGCTTCCACGCCCACGACGGCACCGCCTTCTCGCTCGCCCGCCTGGGCGGCCTTCGCACCGGCATCATCACCAAGCGCAACTCCGAGACCGTTCGCCTGCGCGCCCGCGATCTCAAGATCCCGCACGTCTACCAGGGAACCGGCGACAAGCTCACCGCCTTCCGCGAGATCCTCGCCAAGGAAAAACTCGCCCCGGAAGAGGCCGCCTACGTGGGCGACGACATCATCGACCTGCCCGTCATGCGCGTCTGCGGACTGGCCTTCGCCGTCGCCAACGCCCGCGAGGAGGTAAAGGACGAGGCCCACGTCATCACCGACCACCGAGGCGGCGAGGGCGCCGTCCGCGACGCCGTCGAGTACATACTGAAGGCCCAGGGCTCGCTCGAACGCTGCGTCACCGCCTACATCTCCCCCGACACTCCGGTAGAAGCCAAGCGCCAGTGAGAGACGTGCGATAGAAAACTTAAAGTATCAGTCAAGCTATCGAAGCGTAACGGTATGACAACGCGATAATTGCTTCAGTCAGGAACTTCTGAAAAAGAGAGAGGCTTCAAGTGCACCGTAAACGTCCGTAGATGGGGTCATGCTGAACGAAGTGAAGCATCCCAGCAATGCCGGCACCACCGCTGCAGTCCAAGGCCATCTCCCCGGAACACATCCCCTCTTGTCAAGGGCCATTTTTTCGCAACTATATGACTCCGTGTGGGATATACCGTGTGCTGCCCTGAGGGTTTCACCCCAGGAAACTGCTATCCTGAACTTAGGGAAGAAAATGCCGAACGCGAATCGCACCAATAAGCAGTGTGATTTCAAATATTTACCAATAAGCTGTTTGTTTCTGAATATTTGCATTGATTTTCGCGGTGTTTTGATACTAAGCTATTTCGATTCAAATATTTAGAAGGAAATATAGGGGGTAGGGGTAATCAGGACCCCGGCGGGCGGGCGAGCCAGTTTCGCCTCCCGAACAAAAAAAATCCCACCGGCTTATGCAGCCGGTGGGTCACCGTTTTTCCCCTGAGAACGTCTCCGTTCCATCAGGAGGCTCTGTGCTACTTAGACACAAATGGCGCAAAAAGGTTGTGTGCCAGAGAAGATAGTTCCTTCCGGCCCGCAATTGCGACGTTTCGATCAGCGTGCCGGGACGCTTTCCGCCGGGGCCAGCCGCACACCCTCCCAGCGGGCCACCACAACCGTCGCCAGGCAGTTGCCGAACACGTTGATCGCGGTTCGCCCCATATCCATCAACTGGTCGATCCCGAGCAGCAGAAAGACCGGTTCGACGGGAAGGCCGAAGCTGCTGACCGTCCCCAGCAGGATCACCAGAGAGGCGCGCGAGACTCCCGCCACGCCCTTGCTGGTCAGCATCAGGGTGAGCATCAGCAGCAGCTCCTGCCCGAGGCCGAGGCGAACTCCGGCCGCCTGCGCGACGAAGATTGCCGCCAGCGAGAGATAGAGCGTGCTTCCGTCCAAGTTGAAGCTGTAGCCGGTCGGCATGACGAAGGCGACCACCTGCCGCGGAACCCCGAGAGTCTCCATCCGCTCCATCGCGATGGGCAGAGCCGCCTCGCTGCTTGAGGTGGCAAAGGCCAGCGTCACCGGCTCGGCCACCGCCCGCAGAAAGCGCCGCAGCGGTACTCCCGCCAGCGCCGCCACCGGCAGCAGCACGCAAAGCACAAAGACCGCCAGGGCGGCATAGAGAGTGGCCAGCAACCGGGCCAGGTTGCCCAGCACCCCCAGCCCGGTGCTCGCTACGGTGCAGGCCAGCGCCGCTCCTGCCCCCAGCGGCGCAACGTACATCACGATCTTTGTGAACTTGAACATCGCCTCGGCCAGCGATTCTACGACGGCCAGCAGCGGACGCCGCCGCTCCTCGCGCACCATCGCCAGCGCGATGCCAAAGATCACGGCGAAGACCACCACCTGCAGCACCTGTCCTTCGGCGACGGCCTTGGCGATGTTCTCCGGGAAGATATGCAGAATGGTCTCCGCCGCCGTCAGCTTCTGCGAGGGGAGCGTATCCATCGACGCGGCTCCGGCGGCAAGATGAATGCCCTCACCCGCCCGGGAGATGTGGATGGCCGCCAGCCCGATCGCCAGCGCGAAAGTCGTGACCACCTCGAAGTAGAGCAGCGCCTTCCAGCCCATGCGGCCCACCTGCTTCAGGTCGGCGTGGCCGGCGATGCCGCTGACCAGCGTGGCAAAGAGCAGCGGAGCGATGATCGTCTTGATCAGCCGCAGGAAGATCAGGCTGACGACGCGCAGTTGCAGTGCAATATGTGGCAGGTCATGACCAAGCTCGGCTCCGGTCACCATGCAGACGAATATCCACGCCGTGAGCGAGCGGCGTGCCGAGGCATAGACCACGAGCGCCACTACGGCCGCCCAGCGCAGCCACACAAGCGCTGCGCCCAGCGCCATCCCGCCGATGACATAGCTGTGCAGCAGCCATCCCACCGCCGCCACTGCAAAAAGCGCCGCCGCCGATGCCAGCGCGCCCTGTCGGATGTTCATGAGGAATTCGCTCCCTCTATCGCAGCAGGTCTTCCAGCTCCACGCCCTTGTCGGTCTTCTCGTCCCGATACTTGACGATCACCGGCGTATAGACGCTCAGTCCCCACTCGGCGGCCTTGCCCTTGGTGATCGCTCGTGCTCCAGCGACGACCACCGCGCCCTCGGGAACGATGAGCGGCTCGGTCTCCGTGGCGCGATAGATCTCGCCGCGCACGGTATCGAAGAGCGGAGTCGAGCGGGTGAGGATCACGCCCGAGCCCAGCACCGCGCGCCGGCCCACCTGCGTTCCCTCGTAGATGCCGCAGTTGCCGCCCACCAGCACATCGTCTTCGATGACCACCGGGGTGGCGTTGACCGGCTCCAGCACGCCGCCGACCTGCGCGGCCGCGCTCAGATGCACGCGCTTGCCGATCTGCGCGCAACTGCCGACCAGCGCGTGCGAATCGACCATTGCTCCCTCGTCGACATAGGCGCCGACGTTGATATACATGGGTGGCATGCAGATAACGCCGCGGGCCAGGTATGCGCCCGCGCGGACGGTCGAGCCGCCGGGCACGATGCGCACGCCGTCGGCGGCGCTGAAGTGGCGTACCGGATAGGTGTGTCGATCGATAAATGTAAATATATCGCCGGCGTGCGTTTCCTCGGCCGCGCCCAGGCGGAAGCCGAGCAGAATTCCCTGCTTCACCCAGACGTTCGCCTGCCAGCGCCCGTCGCGCTTCTCCGCAGCGCGAATCTCTCCTGCGGAAAGCGCCTCGCGAAAGGCTCCGAATGTCTCCAGCGCTCCGCTCTCGCGGCGAGCGTCCATGCCCAGCGCATAGAGCCGTTCGATCTCACTTTGTAAGTTGCTCATGGTAAATGAAGTATAAGGCAGGCCAATGGTGATGGAACAGCCGGAATCTTGGCGAACGAGAGAAGATGGATGTACGCTGTTTGCATGTGCGTCCGATGGAAGCTCCTGGCAACGCTCGTACTGCTCGGCGCGCTTGCCGTCGCTCGAGCCGAGCAGGTAAACCCTACGCTGGCCGGCGTCGATCGAGTGGTGATCTTCAAGCAGCGGCGGGAGCT
>Ga0326727_10004516_pt1 | contig 41661 bp, 39 predicted proteins | sample MB2enrmetagenome_FD_207643 | JGI IMG/M metagenome (GOLD analysis project Ga0326727, IMG submission 207643) | Lab enriched peat soil microbial communities from McLean, Ithaca, NY, United States - MB29MY | ecosystem: Environmental > Terrestrial > Soil > Wetlands > Peat | place: USA: New York...
CTTGGCGCCTAAGCGTTACGTGTGGAAAAAGAAGGGGGAGGAGATTCTGGCCAAGATTGCCAGGGCGCGCACGGCTCGGGCTGCGGCTCCACACTTATGACCCCTTATTTACTGAACACTACACTAGGAAAGCAGAACAATCCAGGAGATCGTAACCTGCACAAAGGTCAAAACACGGTCGAGCGGCTGGTCAAGGCCTACAAACGCGAGAGCCAGCGCCAGAAAGGCCTCATCCAGAAGGCCAAAGTCTGCGAGGCCAAACTGCTTTTCATAGTCTCAGCCGTTAGCAAACTGCTCCATGATGAGCGTTTTCGGGCACTGTTACGGGCGGAGTCACTGGACACGATGCCCCGATATCTCTCGTCCAAGCTTGATCTTAAACCTGCGGAGGCATCATGAGTGACCTAAAGATTGGCTTTGAACTGCGCAAAATCCAGGTGCCGCTGGAGGATATACTCCCATTGCGCTCGCTCAAAGACCCGGAGAAAACGGTTCGGCGCTACAGGACGATTCTGGTTTCAATAGGGGAAGTTGGGCTCATCGAGCCGCTGATGGTCTATCCGCAAAACGGCACCGCCGGTAAGTACTTGCTGCTGGACGGCCATTTACGCCTGTTCGCTCTGAAGCAATTGGGCCATGCCCAAGCCGACTGTGTGGTTTCAGCGGATGATGAATGTTTCACCTACAACGCTCGGGTCAGCCGGGTTACCCCCATTCAGGAGCACCGGATGATCAAGAAGGCAGTGCAAATGGGGGTTAAGCCCGAGCGGATCGCCGCCGCCTTGAACGTCCCGGTGCGGATCGTTCAGGCTTACCTGAACCTGCTGATCGGGATCCACCCGGAAGCGGCGGACCTGCTGAAGGACAAGACTATCGCACCGCGCAGCCTGCGCATGCTCCGCCAGGTCTCGGGGGTGCGCCAGATTGAGATCGCCGAATTGATGGTAGCCGCCAACAATTATTCTATGGGATACGTTGAAGCATTGATTTTAGGAACTCCTAAAGATCAGCTTGTCCTTCCTGCAAAGCGCAAAAATCCCAGAGGGCTTTCGGCGGAACGTGTGGCCCGCATGCAGGAGGAAATGGTGACCTTGGAACGGGATCTCAAAGCGATCGAGACCGGTTATGGCGAGAACATGCTGAATTTAACGGTGGCCCGGGGCTACATTCGCAAACTCCTGGACAACGGCAGCGTGGCCAAGTTCCTGAGCAGCCACTACTCGGACATTCACGGTGAATTTGCCACCTTTGCATCCATGGAGAGCATATGAAACGCCGGCGTGCGATGCCGACCCAAAGACGGACGGATTTTCAGCACCTGCTCGGCAAGTTGGACAAAAACAGGCCGCAGTCGGACTGACTGCGCCTCCGCTTTCTCGGCTTGGCAGCGCAAGGCTACTTCGACCAGACCTATAGGCTGAAGGGATTCCGAAGACCAAGAAGCAATGAAGCGTCTCCAGCAGCTTCCCTTCGTCGCGCTTTGTATGGAGGATTTGATGTTTGCCCAGAAGATGGATGGCAAGCCCGGTTTGCGGCAATTCGAACCGGCAGCACACAACTTGCTTTGTTGCTTTGTCCGGTTGCTAGCCGGCTGCGTGTACCACCGGGCCTCATCGGTGGGGCGTCGGTTGGCGTGAAAGGTGCTGTTCAGTTCCTATTGAACAAATTATATCTCCGGTTACACTCGCCGCTATGATCTTGGCCGTAGAAACAAAACAACCGGACCTGAGCGCACCCGAGAAGAAGCCGGCAGATCGACTTAGTCCCCTGCAAACCGAGGTGATTGAGCTTTTCGTAGAGCTTTCCCGGCTGTTGGGCCAGCCCCGGTCTCTGGCCGAAATCTATGGCCTGCTCTTCATTTCGGCGCTCCCGCTGGCGATGGATGACTTGATCGAGCACCTCCAACTCAGTAAAGGCTCCGCCAGCCAGGGCCTGAAGTACCTTCGTAACATTGGGGCCGTGCGCATGGTGTATGTCGCGGGCGACCGCCGCGTCCATTACGAAGCGGTCGCCGAGTTGCGCAATCTGGCGACCCGCTTTCTCCGTGATCAGATTGTCCCTCATTTGGACAGTGGCCGGGCCCGGCTCGGCCGGATCGCGGGCATGATCAAGCAACTCTCGCCCGCAGACCGCGCCCGAGTTGGTGGCCGAGTCAAGATGCTGCAGAGCTGGGAACGGAATGGAAGGCGCTTCCTTCCGCTGGTGATGAAGATTCTCGGGCGCTGAGCCCACAGCACCGCGCGCCAGGCGCCTGAAATAGGCAGGCGATGCCTGGAACAGACATAACGGACTGCGGTTGCGACCGCGGCCGGTGGATTGGTTTTGCCGAAAACCTCGGCAAACGACCAAGTGCGGCAGCTTGTTTAAAGGGCAGTAGCTGAAATACTGAACCCAGGTGCCTAAGCGGCGCCGATTCTAGCGTCTCAACCTCTCAGCATTTCAGTTTTTCAGCGTTTCAGCTCATGCCCCGTGTCCAAGCCTCGTTCCGCGACCCCAGCGGGTATGTCTTCGACCGCGAGGGACACCTCCTTCGCGCCATTAACGCCGAGTTCCGCGCCGTCTGGGACGAGCTTTGCCAGAACGGGCTCATGGCCAAACTGACGTCGGAACGCTCGCTCGTCCGAACCAGCCTCGTCGCAGATCTATTAAGAGCGGCCCTGACTGCCGAGCACCCCGGCTTTGAAAGCTTTCTTGAGCACGAGCGCATCGAGCCGATCACCTACCCCTATGAATGGTCCGCCTCCATGCTGGCCGATGCGGGCATCCACACCCTGGATCTCCAGATGCGCCTGCTGGAGCGCAGTTATTCCCTTAAAGACGCCAGCGCCTACAACATTCAGTTCGTGGAGGGGCGACCAGTTTTCATTGATGTCACATCCATCGAACACCCACTGCGCTTGGACCTCTGGTTCGCGCTGGGGCAGTTCCAGCGCATGTTCCTCTACCCCCTGATGCTGCACCGGTGCCGGGGATGGGACCTGCGATCCTATTTTTTGCCGAGTCTGGATGGCCGGAACCTGGAGCAGGTGCGGCAAAGCCTCGGGCGCCTGGCGCTTTGGCGTCCAAGCCTGTTGTTCGACGTGACCCTGCCCTTGCTTCTGGAGCGAAGGGAGAACAAGCGCCAGGCGGCGCATTCGCGAGTGGCCGGCAGCGACGCCTCGCCGGGGCGTGCGGACGGACATTCCAGCGAAGCCCCCTTGGCTGGGCCTGCGGGCGCAGGTCCGGCCCAAACGGCGCCCACCGGCGGTTCCAGCCAGGCGCAAGTCTTTACCCTGAAACGCCTGCGCGGCAAAGTAGCCAAACTGGCGGCTGCTCTCCAGCCGCGGAGCGAATGGACGGGCTACACCGAAACGTGCACCTATGATCAGACGGCAGAGAACGCAAAGAAGGCGCTCGTGCGCGAGTTCCTGCTCGCCCACCGCCCCGGGCAGGTGCTGGACCTGGGCTGCAACCAGGGCGATTACAGTTTCATCGCCGCCGAATGCGGCGCCCGGGTGCTCGCGGCGGACAGCGATCCCGAGGTCATCGAGCAACTCTACCGGCGCCTGCGCCAGAACCCGCGCCCCATCACGCCCGTGGTCCTCGACCTCGGGAACCCCAGCCCCGCTATCGGCTTGCGCAACGAAGAACGCACCCGCTTCCTTGACCGCGCGCAATCCGACTGCCTGCTGGCCCTGGCCCTCGTCCACCACCTGCTGGTGTCCGCCAACCTGCCGCTCGAAGGCATCCGCGACCTCTTTTGCGATCTCACCCGCAGCCATGCGGTGGTCGAGTTTGTACCCACGCATGACCCCATGTTCCAAAGGCTGTTAAAGTTCCGCGTGAATCTCTTCGAAGGGCTGACTCTTGAAGCCTTCCACACCACCTTTTTGCAACGGTTCGAGATCCTCAGGCAGGCCGCGATCCCGAACTCGCCCCGCACCCTGTTCTTCCTGCGCAAGCGATGAAACGCGATGCCAGCGCCGGCTTAATACCCAGGACCCGCTTTCCCCGTTGAATGTGCGGCATTGCTGCAATCTTTAACTACCGGAATGGCCAGCCCGTTGACCGCGGCGAGATGGGTCGCGTGCTGGCACACATGCAGCGCCGCGGCCCGGACGGCTCCGGCGAATGGTATGGTCTTCGGGATGCAGTCGCGCTGGGGCACCGGCGCCTCTCGATCATTGACCTCTCCGAGGCCGGCGCACAGCCGATGGCCAGCGCCGACGGCAAATTCCTTATCACTTTCAACGGAGAGATCTACAACTACCGCCAACTGCGCGTTGAACTGGAAGCGAAGGGCCGCCTTTTCCGCTCACAGAGCGACACGGAGGTATTGCTGCATCTCTATGAGCTCGAGGGCCAGGCGATGCTGAGCAAGCTGCGCGGCATGTATGCCTTCGCTATATGGGATGAGCCGCGGTGCGGCCTGTTCCTGGCTGCGGACCCCTTCGGCATCAAGCCCCTTTATTACTCCGACGATGGTCAAACGCTTCGGGTGGCATCGCAGGTAAAGGCCTTGCTGGCCGGCGGCCATAGCGGCACCTCCCCGGAGCCGGCGGGCCACGTCGGCTTCTTCCTCTGGGGGCACATTCCGGCGCCGTACACCCTTTACAAAGGCATCCGTAGCTTGCCTGCGGGCTCTTCTCTGTGGGTTGACCGCAATGGCCCCGGTGAGGTCAGGGAATTCCTCAGCGTCCCCGCAATCCTCGCCGCCGCCGAGCACTCCGACCCTCAACCCTCAACCCTCAACCCTCAACCCGCCCAGCTCCTGCGCTCCGCTCTCAGCGACAGCGTCCGCCATCACTTGATCGCCGATGTGCCCGTCGGTGTTTTCCTCTCCTCCGGTTTGGATAGCAGCACCATCACCGCCCTGGCTGCGGAAAGCTCGGCCTCATTGCGCACGGTAACTCTTGGCTTCGAGGAGTTTCGCGGGACGCCCAATGACGAGACGCGGCTGGCGGAGCAGGTGGCGGCCCGGTACGGCGCGCAGCACCAAACCATCTGGGTCAGCAAGCAGGACTTCCGGAACAACTTCCCCCGCCTGATGCAGGCCATGGACCAACCGAGCTGTGACGGGGTGAACAGCTTCTTCATCAGCCACGCCGCTTCGAAGGCGGGGCTGAAAGTGGCCCTTTCCGGCTTGGGCGGCGACGAGCTGTTCGGCAGTTACCCAAGCTTTAGCGGCATCCCACGGCTCGTTCGATTCGTGAAGCCCTTCGACTCGCCAGCGTTCCGGCCGGTCGGCCCGGCCTTCCGCGCTATTTCCACGCCACTTTTGAAGCGGCTGACCTCTCCCAAGTACGCGGGCCTGCTCGAGTACGGGGGAGCGTACGGCGGAGCGTTTCTGCTCAGGCGCGGCATGTTCATGCCCTGGGAATTGCCGGAAGTGCTCGACGCCGACCTTGTCCGCGAGGGCTGGGCGCGGCTCCAAACCCTGGCCCGGTTGGAGGAAACCATCCGGGGAATCCAGTCCCCCTACCTGCGGATCGCCGCTTTGGAAATGTGTTGGTACATGCGCGGCCAGCTTTTGAGGGATACGGATTGGGCGAGCATGGAGCATTCGCTGGAGGTAAGGCCCCCCCTGGTGGATGTCGAGCTGCTGCGGAAACTTGCTCCGCTGCTGGCCGGAAAGCACCCTCCCACCAAGCGTGACATGGCTCTGTCCCCCACCGTCAAACTGCCATCCTCGATACTCCACCGCCCTAAAACCGGCTTTAGCGTGCCGGTGCGCCAATGGCTGGTTCAGGAGGACACGGGCTTCGGACTCGACCGGGGGCTGCGTGGGTGGACCCGGCTCGTTTACTCCGCTTTCATGACTGATCGCCGCGAGTCCCTGCATCTAACACGGGCTGCCCTCGGGCGCCGCGCCACTTTCAGTGCCCAGTCCTCCTTGGTCCGGGGCCACGGCACAGCCGTCCGCCGCATTCTCGTGTTTCGTATCGGTCAACTGGGCGATACCATTGTCGCGCTTCCCGCACTCTGGGCGCTCAAGAATCACTTCCCCAATGCTGAGTTTACCCTGCTCTGCGACCGGCACCCCGGAAAAACCTATGTCTTCGGTCCGGACCTCTTTCAAGGGGGTGGCTTCTTCAGGAAGTTCGAGTTTTATCCCGTCCGGGCGGGCAGGATCGGCCAGTTCCAGCAGGGCCGGGACATGTTGCAGCTCCTTGCCCGCCTGAGGAAAGAGCGATTCGATACTCTCGTATATCTCTCCCCCTCCGCCCGGACCCAGCGCCAGATCGCGCGCGACATGCGGTTCTTCCGGGCCGCCGGCATCAGCAACTTCATCGGCACCGAGGGCTTTGCCGCACCCCCGACTCGAAGCCCGGGCCGGCCGCTGGATGAGGTGCCCCATGAGGCGGAGCTCCTGCTCGCCCGACTAGCCGCCTCGGGCATTCCTGTCCCCCCGCCCGGTCAGGGTTGCATGGACTTAGGGCTTGGAGCCCAGGAAGAGGCCGAGGTCGAGGCCTGGCTGGAAGGGCAGAAGTCAGAGGTCGGAGGCCGGAGGCCAGAGGCCAGAGGACAGAAGCCAGAGGCCAGAAGCCAGACGCCCTCTGATCACTGCTTACTGACCACTGATCACTCCCCACCGCCCACGGATCACTCTTCCTCTCCCAGCCGCCCCTGGATCGGCTTTGGCCCCGGCTCCAAAATGCCCGCGAAGCAATGGCCGCTGGAGCGGTTCATGGAGGTGGGTCAAAGGCTCATCGAGACATTCGACGTTTGGCCGGTCGTATTTGGCGGCGCGGAAGACGCAGACTCCGCCGCCCGGCTCATCGAAGCATGGGGGCGCGGTCACAATGCCGCCGGCAGGCTATCGGTGCGGGCCGCCGCGTTGGCTCTTAAACAATGTCTGCTCTACATCGGCAATGACACTGGCACCATGCACCTGGCTGCCGCCGTAAAAACGCGCTGCGTTGCCATCTTCTCCGCTCGCGAGTGGCCGGGCCGCTGGTATCCTTACGGCCCGGGTCATCGTGTGTTCCGCGCCCAGGTTCCCTGTGAAGGCTGTGGCCTGGTCGAATGCGTGGAGCGGAAGAACGAGTGCTTGCGCCTCATCTCCGCCGCCGCCGTGACCGAGACCTGTGAAGCCATCCTCGGCGACCTCGTCAACAGTCGCCCTGCCTCTGCCACCTTCGCCCTCTGATTTGACCTTTCAGCTTTTCAGCATTTAGCACTGATAGCAAATATTGACCAGGTATGAGCAGTCCGTGATTTTCCCTGTATGAATGTGTCCTTGTTAAACTACGAGTCGACCGTCCAGTCGCGCATTCGCAGCGGGGAGTTTGCCAACGCCTCGGAATACATTCGTCATTGCATCCGGGTTGCGGAACAGGTTGAAGCGCGTTCCGGTCCGCGGGGCGCTAATTTCGCCACGCGGCAGGAGTTAGAGCGCCTGTTGGATGACGGCATGGGAAGTCCGGGCGCACCGGTCACGGCCAGCCGGAAGCGGCTAATCTCCCAACGTGCCCGGCCATGACTCTGCCAGTTGACCTCTGATTTCAGGTTTCAGCTTTCAACGTTTCAGTATTTAGATTGCGCTGTTGGATGCTCGATGTTGGTTGTTGGATGTTGTTCTCTGACCACTGACCACCGACCACCGACCACCGACCGTGGCCCCTCAACCCTCAACTATCAACCCTCAACCCGCTTCAGCCAGTAGTGCGGTCCCCCGCAAATGGCCCCGCCGCCTGCGGTCCGTCGTCCTTTGGTCCGGTGGTCTTGTAGTCCTTTTCGCTGCGTCCTGCTTTGTCTTCCGTGCGCCCATCTTGCGCGCGGTGGCAGCGGCCTGGATTGTGAACGACCCGCTGGAGAAAGCCGATGCCATTGTCGTGCTCGGCGGCGGCCTGGAGACCCGGCCTTTCGCGGCGGCGCGGCTATACCGGGACGGCTACGCCCCGCGCATCCTCATCGCTCGGCCCAAGGCCTCGCCCACCGACGAGCTGGGGTTGACCACACGCGAGAAAGAAGTTACCCGGCAGGTGCTGCTCAAGGAAGGCGTGCCGGATAACGCGCTCACCGACATCGGCAACGACGTGCAAAGCACGTATGAGGAATCCCTCGCCGTCCGCGACTGGCTCAAAACCAACCACGCCACCCGGCTGATCGTCCCGACCGACGTCTTCCACACCCGACGCGTCCGCTGGCTCTTTCGCAAACAACTGAAGGGCACCGGCGTTGCCCTGACCGTCGAAGCCATTCCCGTCCGCGAATACACCGTCGCCGACTGGTGGCGGCATGAGCAGGGCCTTGTGGCCTTCCAAAACGAAGTCCTCAAGTCGGTCTATTACCACCTCAAATACTGAACAGGCCAGAGGACAGGGCATGCCTGACCTCTGACATCTGGCCTCCAGTTTCTGCTTTTGAACAGGTGATTTCCGCTCTCTGCTTTCTGCTGTTTGCTTTTACGCTGCTGGCTCCGCTGCGCGGCTTCGCCGCTGCGCCTGAGCAGAATGCGGCCGGCAACCCGGAGGAATTCCCCGGTCCCTTCCCGAGCTGGCGCAACTTGAAGACCCGCTATGGAGCGCTCGGCGACGGTAAGGCCGATGATACGGCCGCGCTCCAGCGCGGGCTGGAAGACCTGATGGTGCACAAGGATTTCTGTGTCCTTTATCTCCCCGCCGGCACGTACCGGCTGACGGGGACCGTGAAATTCATTGGGACCCCCATGCGGCGTGTCACGGCATCGCCATTGTCGGGGAATCTCCGGATAATACGGTCCTTCTCTGGGATGGCCCTAAAGACGGCACCATGTTCGAGTACAACGCCCGGTATTCAAAGATATCCCGCCTTACACTCGACGGCGCCGGGCGCGCGCGGGTTGCGTTGCATTACGGTCCGGCTTTTTCCACTTATAACGAGACCAGCGACCTGATCCTGCGCGACACGGCGGTGGGGTTGCTCCTCGGTGGCATAAAAGACCAGGGCCAGGCCGAAAACGAGGTCCTCCGGTGCCGCTTCCTCCGCTGCTCCGAGGCCGGGCTTATGACCGGTTATTTCAATTGCATGGATGTTTGGGTCTGGTACTGCCGCTTCGAGGATTGTGGCCACGCTCTCTTTAATTACGCCGGCAACTTCCACGCCTGGCAGAACCTCTTCCTTCGCTCCCGCATCGCCGATGTCGGCAGCAAGAACCTCATGGTCTTTTCTTTCGTGAACAACACCAGCATCGGTTCGCGCCGGTTCCTCGATTTCGACACCGGCCACTCCTGGGGCTCGCCCATGACCATTAGCGGCAACCGCATCATTGATCCAACGGACGAATTCCCGCTCCTGCTCGGCAACCGCGGCCCCTACCTGGTGATGGATAACACCTTCAAACTCCCGCCAGGCTCGACCAAATGGGCGGCAAAGATGTCTTTGGGCGACCAGACCTTCGTCGGCAACACCTATAACACCACCAACACCGCCAAGGAGGCCGGCCGCTTCCGCCGCGTGGCTGAGAAAACCATCCCTTCGCCGGAGGTGGATGCCTCTCCGCCCGTCTTGCCGGCGACACCGCAGCACCAGGACCGCCGGGTCATCGAGGTTCCCGCCGGAGCTGGAGCCGGTGCCATCCAGCAGGCAATCGAAAGAGCCAGCCTCTTGCGCGGGCAACGCCCGATTGTTCATCTCCCCATGGGGATTTACACTGTCTCCAACACCCTGGTCATTCCCGCGGAATCCGATCTGCAACTGGTCGGCGACAGCGCGGGGGAGACCGGCACCCGCCTGAACTGGGCGGGTCCGAAGGGCCAGGTCCTGTTGAAATTGGCCGGCCCCACTCACGCCACTCTTCGGGATTTGAACTTCGATGCCCGCGATAGCTCTGCCATATTAGTCGAGAATGCCGATCAGCCCGGTGGCCGTATTTTCGCCGACCAACTCAACGTCCGCGGCCCGAACCTCAAGGCAGGTGACAGAGGACAGAGGGCGGAGCGCAAGCGTCAGAGGTCGGATTCCCTCTCCGTCTCCGGGGGAGAGGGCCAGGGGGATCTGGCACCATCTGCCATCCGCGTCAACGGCCTCGTTCAAACAGATGTTCTGCTCCGTTGCCTCCAGGGCGAGGGCAACTCCTACACGTGGGTCGAGGTCAGTGGGGCGGTGGGCGGCGGGGCGGTGGGCGGCGGGGCGGTGGGCGGTAGGGCGGTGGGCAGTGGTCCCTTGGTCCCTTCATCCAACCAAATCAGCATCTTCACCGGTGCGACCAGCTCGGCGGAAGGCCAGTATAACGTGCGCCGCGGGGGCCATCTGGTAGTGCGCAGCCTTTACCACGAGAAGAGCACCGCCACTCTCCGCGGCGGCCTTTACCTGTCGGATTCCGGCACGCTCGCCATTGACGCCGCCCGCTTTTCCTGTGCTACCTCACCCCAGTCTCCATTGGTGACAGTTGCTAACTTTCGCGGCCTGCTCACAGTGGCTGCCAGCCAGTTCAATCCTGTGGGCTCGACCAATCCCTCCCGCTTTGAAATGACGGGAGACGGGAGCGCCGCCTCGGTGCTGGCTCTTAACGACCTGTTCTGGGTGCTTGAGCCGGGCGTTACCTCCCAGAAAGTATGGCTCAACCATGCCGACCCGCCCGCGGCTGGCGGCCTCCTCGGCTGCAACATGAACGGTGATCGCGACATGCTGAAAAGCGGCTTCGGCTTCCTTGAGAATGTCCCGGGGACCAATGCCGAGACACATTCCGCGCTCCGCACTCCGCAGTCCGCACTGGACCAGCCCTCAACTCTCAACTCTCAACCCCCAGTCGGTCCCTCAACCCTCAACCCTCAACCCTCAGCGATTCCACCCTCCTCCGCCACCTGGCGCCCTTGCGCGAAGCCCGCGTTTGGTTGCCGGCCGAAAGCCGCGCCCGCACGACCAACCTCCGCATCTACCGCGTGATGGTCGTCGGCGGCGCCGACGCCGTCGTCGAATTCCGAGGAATGGAGAAAGCTGAGACACTGAAACGCTGAAACCCTGAAACCTGAAATGAGCCGATTGTCTGATGAGTTGAGAATTCGAACAAAGCGCTATGCCTCGGCGGTCATTCAGTGTTACGTGAAACTGCCGAAGGACCAAGAAGAGGTGCGGGTGCTCGGAAAACAATTGCTCCGTTCGGGGACTTCTGTGGCCGCGCACGCCAGAGAGGCTTCCAGGGCTCGGTCGGATGCCGAGTTTTGTTCCAAGATTGAGGGAGCTCTCCAGGAGGCCGACGAATCAATGCTCTGGCTCGATTTGTTACGCGATGACTGTGCGGTTCACTCCGAAAAGCTCGATTGGTTGTTGAACGAATCCGATGAACTCATCGCGATCTTTGCTACAATGGCCCACAAGCTTAAACACTGACGTCAGCACTTCCGCATTTCAGCTTTTCAGAATGTCAGCTTCTCAGCGTTTAGAAAGGCCCCATAGTCCCGTCGTCCCGTCGTCCGGTGGTCCTGACTCCTGGGACCTGATCATCCGCCCCAGAACCGGCTGGCTCGACCTGCATTTGGCTGACCTCTGGCGCTACCGCGATCTCACGATGCTGTTCGTCTGGCGCGACTTCGTAGCCCAGTACAAGCAGACGATTCTGGGCCCCCTCTGGCACCTGCTCCAACCGCTGCTTACCACGCTCCTGTTCACCGTGATCTTCGGGCGCATCGCTAAACTCCCCACCGACGGTGTCCCGCCGATGCTGTTTTATATGGCGGGAGTGACGGCCTGGACCTACTTCGCCGAATGCCTGAACCGCACCTCTACCACCTTCATTCAAAATGCCAGCGTCTTCGGCAAGGTTTATTTTCCGCGCCTCACGGTCCCTATCTCGATGGTGATCTCGAACCTGATCAAATTCGCCATCCAGTTTGCTCTATTCCTCGGGTTCATCGCCTACTTCCGGCTTCGCGGCGCGGCGGTCCATCCAAACTGGGCGGTTCTGGTCACTCCGGGCCTTCTCCTACTCATGGCGGCTTTGGGCCTGGGGGTTGGGATCATTGTTTCCGCGCTTACCACGAAATACCGCGATTTGCAGGTTCTGGTGACGTTTGGGGTCCAATTGGCCATGTACGCCACCCCCATCATTTACCCGCTGTCAATGTTTCCCAACTCATTCCGTTGGATGATTATCGTGAACCCCATGGCGCCGATCATCGAGGCCTTCCGCTACGGCTTCCTTGGCGAGGGCCTGTTCAGTTGGGGCTACCTGGGCATCAGTGCCGGAATCATCGGCGCCATCCTTTTCCTCGGCATCCTCCTCTTCAACCACGTCGAGCGCACGTTCATGGACACTGTTTGAAACAAATGGTGAAAGCGCTGCTCAAACCTGCCGTTTTTGGCCTTTCTCGGAGGCCCGGTTAGTACACGGCTCGTACCTGTCTCGTACCTCTCTCGTACCTGTCTCGTACGCGGGGGGTCTGGAAATGGCGCGAAACCCACTCCTTTCCCACCCCTGGGCAGGTGATTGGCGCTTCCATAAGGAACAGATCCGAGCTCGCCCGTAAGGTCGAAGCCTGGAATGAAAGGTGGTCACTTCAGGTGGAAATCAAAGTCTCACCTTTGCGCCAGCAAGTCGGGGTCTGATTAGCTCGGTGGAAGCCAGCAGGCACGTTTTTTGACTGACCAGCCCGCCCCAGTCTCTCCCTACCCCCTCCGTTGCCCCTCCCGATACACACCGTAGGTTGAAACTGAACCTACGGTGTGTATCGGGAGGGGCAACGGAGGGGCTACGGTGCGGTGCCGCTGAGATAGAGTGCGCAAGCGCAAGTACCTATGGCCCAGGAACTTCCGAATCCGAGTCGCATGAGGGCAACGATTGGTTCGAGATTGGGCATGGCGGGTCTCAGCTCAGGAACGGGGGCCGAAGGACCGCAACTCCAGTCACGTCTGTAAGCATCTGTGGCTGCAAGCTTTACTCCTTATGCAAGCGCCCTTCCCCCTGGCGGGCTCTCCTGGTTAATCTTGACCAACTGCTGCGCGAGGCGGATGAACTCATCGCCGTTTTCACGAGCATGGTTTCCAAACTCCGCAAATCCGGCGCCTGATTTCAGCATTTCCGCCTCATTTGAGCATTTCAAGTTTCAGTGCTTCAGCTTGTCAGCTTTTCAGCTTTTTGAGTAATGTCTGACGTCGTCATCCAGGTTGACCGCCTCTGGAAGAAATACCGCCTGGGCGTTTTGGGCACGGGAACCCTGCGGCACGACTTCAACCGCTGGCTGCACCGCGCCCTGGGCAAGCCGGACCCCTATGCCAAGGTCGGGGAAGAGCAAAAGGGTGAAAAGCTGAAAACTGAAAGGCTGAAAGCTGAAAATGATGCCAGCAGTTCAGCATGTCAGCCTGTCAGCGTTTCAGGTGGTATTTCGGCATCTCAGCGTTTCAGCATTTCAAATTTATCTTCCGATGAAATGTGGGCCTTGCGCGACATCTCCTTCGAGGTCAAGCAGGGCGAAATCCTGGGCATCATCGGCCGCAACGGGGCGGGCAAGAGCACGCTGCTGAAGATTCTCTCGCGGGTGACAGCCCCCACATCCGGCGAAGTTCGCGTTAAGGGCCGCATCGCCAGCCTGCTGGAAGTCGGCACCGGTTTCCATCCCGAGTTGACCGGCCGCGAAAACATCTTCCTGAACGGGGCGATCCTTGGCATGACCAAGGCTGAGATTAAGCAGAAGCTCGATGAAATTGTTGCCTTCGCGGAAATCGAGAAATTCCTCGACACGCCGGTGAAGCGTTACTCCTCCGGCATGTATGTGCGTCTGGCCTTTGCGGTCGCGGCGCATTTGGAGCCGGAGATTCTCATCGTGGACGAGGTTCTGGCGGTTGGAGACGTGCAGTTCCAGAAGAAGTGCCTAGGGAAAATGGAGGCTGTTTCCAAGCAGGAAGGCAGGACAGTGTTGTTCGTTACCCACCAACTCAACATGGCCCGGGAGATCTGCCGGCGAGGCCTCGTATTCGAGGGCGGCCACCTCACTTGCGACCGGGGTGTAGAGGAGGCCCTGAGCCACTACACCGGAGTGTCTGGTCGGACCGCTCTTTCCGGCTCGCGATTCATCCGGTGCGTTCAATTCGGCGCGGCGGATGGGCCACAGCGGGAGATACAAGGGGTGCCTTTCGGCGGCCCGCTGAAGATCCTTGTGCAACTCGGTGATCTGCCGCAGGCCACTCTTGGCCTTAACCTCGGTATTCGGAACGGTCTAGGGAAGGTGATTACCTTCTTTTCGACTAACCCCCACGATGGCGTGGAATTGCCGATCTCCAACGGCCTGAGAATAGCCTTGGACCTCGACCCATGCTACCTCGCTCCGGGCCTTTACACCCTGGATGTGGCAGTTGTAGAGCCTGCGGTTCGCATACTTGAGGAGATTGCCTGCGTAGCCAGGTTCGAAGTTATTCCCCGCCGCGTTGGCGGGTACTGGCCCTACGAGTCGAGGTTCGGGGATTTCTTTCCGGCGCACCGGTGGACGGTCACGCCGTGCCCTGAGCATGGTTCGACCACCCTTGAATCAGCCTTTGCATAAGCCTTTCGTGGTAACTTCCCCCGCTTCGCATGGCCAACGAGCCACTATCGCCACGGCCCTGCCCAAGGTCATTCGAGCAACTGCTGGGCGGTTACTCCCACAAGGATGGAAGAAACGCATCAGGGAGGCTCTTAATCCATGTATTAGACTCCGCAACCGAGAACTTGCGCGACTGAAGCGCCACCCGAGGTTCCTCGAGGGAGAAGCGCGATTAGATGGGGAAAGGTTCAGCTTTTCTGATGCTTTGACCTTTCTCTCCAGTTACCAACACATTTTCGAAGCTCAATGTTATGCTTTTCCGTGTGCCGAGGCTTCTCCTTTGATAATCGACTGCGGGGCTAACGTCGGTCTGGCGATCCGGTACTGGCTCAAGAGGCACCCCCACGCTAGGATTCTGGCATTTGAGCCAGACCCCGATTTGTTCGTGCTGTTGAAGCGGAACTGCGCCTCCTTTCCGCCGAAGCAAGTTATTCTACGAAACGCAGCCGTTTCGGGCCAAGAGGGGGTTGTCGAATTCTCGTCAACGGGAGTGGAGACAGGGCATTTGGATCACGTCGCTTCACAACCGGTCTCGCGTCCGATCCTTGTGAAAGCTGTTCGCCTAAGCAGGTTCCTCGACCAGGGAGTGGACTTCCTGAAAGTTGACATCGAGGGGGCTGAGGTAGATGTGCTAACTGAATGCGCCGAGCGGTTGCAGAATGTCAAACAGATTTGCGTCGAGTTCCACTCAATCATTGGACGCGAGCAAAGCCTGGATAGGCTGCTCGCGGCATTAAGCGCTGCGGGCTTTCGGTACCACATTGTCCCAGAGGCATTCTCAGAGAGACCTCTCTACGAAATAGGCGCCCAGTTCGGGATGGATGGGCGCCTAATCATTTGGGCATTTCGTGGTCCGTCATTTCCACGCATCATTGATGCAACCCCCTCCTGGGCAACCGCACATCCCCCAGTGCTGCCGCCCTGATGGCCAGAGCGACTCTGTGAGCTTACAAAACATGCTTGCGCCATCGACGATGCTGACTCCACCGATGGGCGGCTCGCGTTTGCTCAACCCAAGGTTTCCCCCATACGCGTTACACCCGCGTGCCAGAGAAGGACTGAGGGCTCGGTGGGCAATGCTGTGTGAGTACTTCGTTATCAGGAGACTCCGCAAACTGGCATTGCCACCCAGGCGGCATTGCTGCTTCCATTTGGTGACCCTGGTCAGGTCGAGGGACATACCAATGCTGCTGACGTCTTTGGCTTCGATGGTGCAACATGGCTCGATGTGTCCGGTAACAAATGTTGTCTTGGATGATCAGGAGAATCTAAAGGTCGCTGAAGAAGCGCTGGCTGCGCACAGGCACGTGGTTCGGCTTTTCACTCGCGACCACGTTATCCAGACAGCGGAAAAGGAGGGGTTGCACCTGGAAGCCCAGTTCGCCCGGCGTCACCATTTCGGCCTGAAGTTCGCCGCCATCCAAGTGCTGGGGAAAGGTCAGGCAAATGTGTACGCCGATGCTGATCTGCTTTACTTCAAGGACATTAGCGGCTTGATTGAGCGGCATGACGATTGCCCGCTGACCGCAAGTCTGGACTACCAGCACTCCTATGCCCCCTATGTAGTCGCGCAGGCCGCCGCCCTATTCGGTTTGGACCTGCTGGCTTTGCGACCGGTCAATGCAGGATTTGCGCTATGGCGCGGGGCCTATGACCCTCGGCAGACTGAGCCCATTCTGCGCCGCATCCTGGACCAGCGCGAGATCGCTCTTTTTGACGAGCAGACCTTGGTTGCGAGCCTGACCCATCAGACTGGCGGAACCTTTGAAAAGGACGAAGTGTTGGTGTCCGATTCCTTTCTAACGACATGGAGACCTTCTTACCGGAACAAGCCCTGGTCCGTGCGCCATTACATAGGCCCAATAAGAGAGCAATTCTGGATCGACGCTTTTCATCTGGTTTAGTGGTTCCTGCGATTTCATCCCACCATGGTTGTAGCACATATTGCCTCTACCCTTACCGGCGGTGCCGGCATCGGGATGCAGCGCTATCACGAAGCCATGTTAGTGGCAGGGTTGGATTCGCGGATCGTTGTCGGCTCGGGCAGCGCGAGCGCCGATTCGCGCATCGCCCGGTGCCACAGACAGCCCGCCTCGTTGGTGCGGCGCGTGGCTCGCCGGGTCGGCATCCAACTTGATCCAGCGGCACGAAGGCTCAGTGAAGTGGAAGAACTGGATGCCGCGGCCGGCGGCCATGCGGGCTACGAACTCTTCTCTCCACCGTTCAGCGACTGCATCCCCGAAGAGCATCCGTGGGTCAAGCAGGCGGACGTATTGAACCTGCACTGGGTCGCCGGAACGGTTGATTGGCCCCGGTTCTTCCGCAAGGTATCCAAACCCGTCATCATCACCCTGCACGACCAGCAGCCTTACCTGGGCGGGTTTCATTACGCCCGGGACCTGGACAATAACCCGCACTTGCAAAGGGTCGAGGCCCACGCCCGGGGCGTGAAACAAGCGGCTTTGGCTGGGCACCGGGTCACAGTAGTTGGCAACAGCGAATGGAACACGCGGGAGGCGCAGGCGAGCGGCTTTTTCCCGACCGGCACCCGCTATCACACGCTTTATTATCCTTTGGATACGCAGGTGTATGCGCCGTGGCCAAAACAGGCCGCGCGGGCGGCCCTGGGCCTTCCTCCGGCCCGAACCGTGATCGGGTTTGCCTCTGAGGACCTGGGGAACCGCAGGAAAGGCTTTGATGTGCTCCTTGAGGCGCTGCAAAGGCTGCCCGCTTCGCTCACCACTCAGTGCTGCATCCTCAGCTTTGGACGCGAACCAGCCCAGGAGCTCAAAGACCGGGTGCCCATGCCTGGGCTTCATCTGGGCCACCTCGACAGCGATGCGGTTAAGGTCGCCGCTTACTCAGCGATGGACCTGTTTGTGGCACCTTCGCTGGCTGAAGCCTTTGGCCTGACAGCCATCGAAGCCCTTGCCTGCGGCACGCCGGCGATCGCCTCGCGCACGGGCGGCTTGGCCGAGGCGCTGTTCGGCGGTGACGGCGGTGTTCTAGTTGAGCCGGGCAATCCGACGGCACTGGTGGAGGCTTTGATTTCGTCGCTGGAACACTCCGAGCGGCGCGCCACGCTGGCCGGTGCGGGCCGGAGACTGCTGGTGGAACGTCACGCTCCCGCCAGAGTGGGGCAGCATTGGCTGGAAATATGCCGGGCTTCTCTCGCATGAGCGGGCTTTTGGCTTCGCTGCCGGCGCCGCTGCCGGGGCGGAGCGGCTGGCCTTGGAACGTTGAAACCGATCCTGCGACCTACTCCCATCGGTCTCAATGGCCGCGTATCTCGATTGTCACTCCGTCCTTCAACCAGGGGGCCTTCGTCGAGGAGACCATTCGATCTGTCCTGCTCCAAAACTATCCGGACCTCCAGTACATCGTCATTGACGGCGGGAGCACGGACGGCACGGTCAACATCCTTGAGAAATACTCGCCTTGGATTGACTACTGGGTGAGCGAACGCGACCGCGGCCAATCTCACGCCATCAACAAGGGGCTCGCTCGTTGCGATGGTGAGTGGTTCAACTGGATCAATAGCGACGACTGCTTGCTCCCGGGCGGGCTCGCCGCCGTCGGGCAGGCTTCCCAGACATCGCTTATCCTCTGCGCTGGGGAAGTGATCGGCGGTGACCTGCACAGTTCGCGTCCTGCAGGCCGGACCAAGGTGGGCCCTACGCTGGAGGAAACCATCGTCAATCACTACATCTGTCAGCAGGGTCTTTTCGTCCGTACGGACACGGTCCGGGCGGTAGGCGGGGTGCGTGAGGACCTGCACTATGTTATGGATCTGGACCTGCTGACACGCCTGCTGCTCCGTCACGGGCTCGGCGCCGTCGCTGAGGTACCCGATGAGGTCGCCTTTTACCGCTGGCACGACCAGGCCAAAGGCTCCACTGTGCCAGACAGGTTTATCGAGGAGGAGCGAGGGGTGTTTCAGGAAATGGGGCGCGCCCTGGGGTTGAGCCCGCAACTGCTGCAACGGGTGGGTGGCTCCGTGCCTGCGGCCGCTTGCATGCCCGACCTCTCGCGTCTTGATCCGTCCCGATTGAGCCGGTTGCTGGCGAGGAAGTTCTGGTGGAACGGCCCCGTCGAGCGCGCGTGGCGATTACGGGACTTCTCCATGTTCAAACGGGAAGTTCGTTATTTCCTCCAGGCGTTTCCGGACGAAAACGTGCCACGGGTTGCCAAACTTCGGCGTATTTCCCGCGTGCCGATTATATTCCTTCGCATGCTGTCCTTGTTCCGTGCACGTTAGTTTACGTGAAACCTTTGCTTGGCCTCACGGTCGCACAACCGAACCATGAGTAGAACTAAAGTATTGTCTTTGGTAAAAAGGGCAACCGGCGGGGTAACCACCATCTGGGAAACGCTCGCGAAGGAGTCGCCCGAGATTGATGTTGTGTACTTTCGAACAGGAGAGCGCACTTTCTTTTGTCCCCAGACCCGGACGCTGGATTATAACTTATACGACCCGCTATGCGTCATCTACAAGCGCCTGGCACGGGAGGTTCGACTGGACGAATACCGAGTAGCGATAGCGAACGATGAGTTCGGGCTGAGCTTTCTCGCCTCGAGGCCCAGACGCCCACCTGTCGCCTTCGTCGTTCATCTCAACCATGACTACTGGTACCGCCCCGCCCTGAGTTACGCTGGCTTCATTGATCATTATTTCTGCGTTTCCAGGCAGGCGGAGTCCTACCTGCGCAGCCGGGACCTCGAGTCGGTCTCTACCATCGCATATTCAGTCTCCCTGCCTTGGCCGGTAGTTCCTGAAAAACGAAACCGGGTGGCCTTTATTGGTCGCTTCGTGCCGGACAAGAATCTCGAAGAGACGATTGAGCTTTTCGCCTTTCTCAAGAAGAACGGAATGGAGGTCCTGTTTATAGGCTACGGGCCGATGGAGCGGGAGTTGCGAAGGTCTTTTGACCCCGAGGAGGTGCTGGTGAACCCTGACAAGGCTACGCTTTATCGCAAAATGGCCGAATCCAAATTCCTGTGTCTGCTTTCCTATATGGAAGGCCTCCCGGTAGTCTATATCGAGGCTATGCATTTCGGACTGGGGGTCATTTGCAACTACGTGGATCGCTCTATAGCCGAGCTTTTGGGGGAAAACTATATCTTCCTTTGCAAACCGGAGCAAATGTTGCAAAGGATTCAGGAGTTCAGATTTCAGCCGCCCCCAGGAGTCAGCCGGGTCAATAACCGGAAGCTCAATGAGGAGTTGGTAAGCCGTTTTCAGGCAGTATCCGCCCGGAGGACCCCGGCCAGGCCTCGCCCCCCGGGTTCCCCGATGGATCGGCTGGTCTGTTGCCCGGCGGTGCTCATCAGGATGATCCGCAAACTGAGGTGGAAGCTGCGTGGGCACCCGCCCGGACGCTGAAACGCTGGGATCATGAAAGTCATCGGCACCATAGTGACAAGATCGTATCTGTCCTTCGCCCTGGCCCTGGCGGAGTCTCTGCGCCGAAGTGGCAACCATGAGAAGCTGTTTATTTTATTGGCAGACCGGGAGTCCGGGGAGAAGAGTGCCGATGGTGAGACGATTCAAACGATTGGCTTGGGAAACCTTGTCCCCACAATTCCGCTTCTCCCTCGGTATTACTTTACGGCGTTCGAGCTTTGCAGCGTCCTGAAACCGTACCTGATAACCTATCTTTTCCAACAGGGTGCACGAGAAGTAATTTACCTCGACTCCGACATCATGGTCGTTGGATCGCTGGCCGGGGTCTGGGAGAAACTCGCAGGCGCAACTTTATCCCTCTCGCCGCACCACCTGATTCCGCCCCCCATGAATCTCTCGTACACCTCTGACCTGGCGGTGTCCAACATGGGGATTCTCAACTCCGGCTTCTATGCAATGCGCAACACGCCTACGGCCCGAGAGATGTTGGCTTGGCTGCGCGAGCGCCTGCTGATCTATGGGTTTTGCACTGGCGAAAAAGGCATGTTCGGCGACCAGAAAATGCTGCCCCAGCTCCTTCAGTACTATCCTACTGAAGTCCAGATCCTCCGGGATCCCGGCCTGAATGTTGCATGGTGGAACGCCCATGAACGCAAGGTCCGCAAAGAGGGTGGCAGGTACGTTACCGAATCCGGCGATCCGGTCGTGTTCTTCCACATGAGTGGTTACCTCGCATCGGAGCCGGATCTCGTTTGCTCCTATCTTCCCCGCTCGACCAGTTTGGAAATCCTCGAGCGCGCTCCGTGGCTTAGGCAGGTTATGAAGGATCATCATGCCCTGCTTGCAACTCACGGCATGGGAAAATCTCATCCGTTCGCTTTCGCGAGTTTCAACGGGATGTTGCTGACTCCGGGTCTCCGCCGCATCCTGTTCCGTAAAGGTGCTCTTTCCAGCACAGATTCGGAAGTGTGGAAGGTTCGGCTGTTGGATTGCTTGCGGACCATCAAGCGCAAATTGTTTCCTTACCGCCAGCGTTGACTGCTCGTTGGCGCTAGGTGGAAGCCGCGCTCAGGTTGCAGATCCGAAGGCCGGCGCAGTTTAGCCACGCCTATGACAAGTCTCCCGTTGCCTCGAGTGGATGTTTATGAAATGGACCCACGTGAGCCACCGCGTTGGTTCAAGGGCGATATTTACGCGCGGAAGCTCGTGCGGTGGGCCTTGCGGCCCTTTCGGGATCCCGGTCCGAAAGGGCTTAGTATGGTTACGAACAACCTGAAGCTCGGTCTGGCAAGACTTGGCGTCTCGTGCCGGGTTCATCGTCATGCGTGGTGTCGTAGCAGGCCAACGGCCCAGGTCGGGATTGTCCGGGGGCCGATTGATCAATGTCGCAAGATTGCCGAACGTGTGCCTTGTGTGATTGGCCCCGGCGATCTCTACTCGCCGCAACAGTGGCCGGATATGTTCAAGGCCTCGAAGGCCATTTGCCTTGTGCAGGCTTGTGAATGGGCGGCTGATGTTTTCCGCCCTGTTTACGGGGACCGGGTAAAGGTCTGGCCAGTGGGAATTGACACCGACAGCCTCCAGCCGAGCGCTTCCGATACTAAGCGCTTTGACTTCCTCCTTTACGATAAGCGCCGCTGGCCCAACACGCCGCCGGGGTTGGGCTTTATTGAGCCCTGCCTGGAGGAACTCTGCCGCCAGGGCTACACCTGGCAGTACCTGCGGTATGGGCGCTACCCCCGCGGTGGGGTCAGAGCATTTCATCAAATGGCCCGCGAATGCCGGGCAATGTTATTCGTTTGTGAAAACGAGACTCAGGGCATCGCTTACAATGAGGTCCTCAGCCTCGGCCTCCCTATCCTGGCGTGGGACCGCCAACAATGGTTCGATCCCGAGCGTTTGCGCTTTGGCATGGACTTTGTTCCCGCGACCAGCGTCCCTTATTTCGATGAGCGTTGCGGCCTGACTTTCCGCGGCTACGATGACTTGCCCGAACGGTTGGGGCAGTTCATGGACCTGCTCCGGGCGGGCCGGTTCTCACCCCGCGATTACGTGCTGGAAAATCTCACGCTCGAACGCTGTGCAAACAAGTATCTCGATCTTTTCAAGGCTTGACCCGTCAGCCAGTAGGCCGCGAGGGTCCTGGAGGTGATTGCAGGTCACCAGTTCGAGGGCTTGCGCGAACCTCATACTAAATGGCCACGATCTGTATCTCCCTCGGGTCCCATCTTTGCCAGAGCCCGCGGGCCGTGTGGGAAGCTTCCGCGCTAGCAGCCGCCGGTCACAATGTTCTCGTGGTCGGGCCGATTCTGTCAGAGCAGCATGCGTCCGAGGATGAGGGACTCCTGAAAACGGTGGACTGGCGTTATCGTCCAGCGTTCGACCTGCGGCCTGGCAAATCCTCACGTGCATCCTGCTTCTCCCTAAGAGTTGCACGGCGCCTGGGGGCGGCGATGGTGGGGACCACGGGAATCCAGCTCGCCGATTCGCTCAGCTACGGTGTGCGCCAGACGTTGCGCCTAGTGGAGAGCTTGTCGTGGGATCTCCACATCGGTCATCAGGAAGTCGGCTGCTGGACCAGTTTCACCCTCGGTCGCCGGGGCCGCCGAGTGGCGGCCGATTTTGAGGATTGGTATTCTCGGGATTTGTTGCCCGAAGCGCAACGAAGCAGACCTCTGCGGCTGCTTCGCGAGGTTGAACATTGGCTGCTGCACAGTGCAAGCTATGTCTCCACAACATCCCAGGCCATGGCGCTCGCGATGCATGCTGCCAGCGGCGGTCGAGTCCCGGAGGTTGTGTATAACGTATTTCCCTGGGAGGACCGCCAGAGCTTGGATAAGCTGACGATGGACCGGGTGGACAAGAGCAAACCGTCTCTTCACTGGGTTTCCAAGGTCATCGGGCCCGGCCGAGGGTTGGAATTGCTTCTTGATGCGTTGAAGTCTGTGGCCACTCCGGTAGAAGTGCATCTTCGGGGTGCCCATAGCCAGCAGACCGCGGCAGAGCTGCGCGGGAGGTTCCCGGCGATTCATGGGCACCAGCTTTTCCTTCACGGGCCGTGCCCAGCCAAGCAGTTGCTTAGCCGGATCGCCGAGCATGACATAGGGCTAGCGCTTGAACTCAACCAGCCGGCAAGTCGTGATCTGACGGTTACGTACAAGTTCTTCCACTATCTAGTGGCTGGCCTCGCGGTGGTGGCGACGAACACCGCCGGGCAGATGGAGATTGCCGCCTCGATTCCTGATGCTGTGCTGCTGGCGGACCAAAATGACCCGCATGATCTCGGGGCCAAGATCTCCGAGTTGGTGAATAGCAAGCAGCGGCTTGTGGCGGCAAAAGCGGCAGCCCTCGCGGGTGCCGAGAGCCGCTTCTGTTGGGAGCGGCAAGCGACGCTGGTGGTGGAGTCAGTGGAGCGGGTGTTGAGAGCGAACTTGAATACGCCTAGATAAGCTCGCTATCTGAATATGGAGTTAGCGCGCGTTCACAGCAAACAACACCTGCCCGCCCTTGACGGACTGCGGGGCGTGGCCATCCTTGGCGTGCTCTGCTGCCACTTCGTCCGGGTTTCACCAGAAGCGTCCGACCCTGTCTCGCGGTGGGTCGGCCTCGCTGCGAGCTACGGCTGGCTGGGGGTGGATCTTTTCTTCGTCCTCTCCGGATTCCTCATCACTGGAATCCTGCTCGACACCAAAGGGGGTCCCGACTTCTTCCGGAACTTCTATGCTCGACGGATTCTCCGGATATTTCCCCTCTATTATGCCTACCTCTGCGGTATCCTGATGCTGGGCTTGGCGTACTGGCTTCTAAAGGGGGCCACTCCCCGAGTACACGACCTGTTCGCAGACGGTCTTTGGGCCTTCCCATACCTGACCAATGTTCAGGTCGCTGTGCAGAAGACAAATGTCAGCACCGTTCTCAATCACTTCTGGTCACTAGGAATCGAGGAACAGTTCTACCTGATTTGGCCGGCGGTCGTTGCGCTGACCAGCCGCAGGCAGTTGGGGGCCGTCTGCGGCGTTTCGATCTTCTTGGCGGCGGTCGCACGCGAATTGTGCCGGCGGTTGGGGTACACTCAGGCGGCCGATGTGCTCATGCCGTGCCGGGCCGACAGCCTCGCCCTCGGCGGACTGCTGGCCCTGGCGGCGCGCAGCGAGACTGTGCTTGCAGTGCTCAGCCGGATTCCCCGCTGCTGCCTGGTCTTGCCCGCCATCCCTGCGATCGCCTGCGCCACAGCAATCGTCCGGGTGCCGGGCGCGCTCCAGCCCGGGCTTGTGGCCATCGCGTTCGGAGCGCTGCTGCTGCTTGCCTTATCGTCGTCGAAGCAATCCCGGACCGGGAGGCTCTTCGGCTCGGGAGTGTTGAGGACACTCGGGAAATATTCCTACGGCCTATATGTGCTAAACCAGCCGGTGGCCTTTTTCCCGGGAAACGTGCTACTGCATCAACGTTTGGCGCGGCTGCTGAAATTTCCATTGGCCGCCACCGCGGTTCATGCGTTGGCCGGCATCGGCGTCACATTCGTCCTCGCTTGGCTGAGTTGGCACCTGCTGGAACAGCATTTTCTCAAGTTAAAACGTCTGTTTGTGTGATTGCCGCGCCGATCCGTAGAGCAGTGGTGGTCTCCCCGCATTTCCCACCAACCAACGCGCCGGACATGCAGCGGGCACGAATGGTGCTTCCGTATCTCCGCGAGCAAGGATGGGAGGGGGCGGTGCTTGCGGTGGAACCGGCGCAAGTAGCGGCTCCCGTGGACCCGTGGCTGGCTGACGGGCTGCCGGCGGACGTGCCAGTGCATCGGGCAGCGGCCCTGGGATTGGGCTGGGGACGAATACCGGGCTTAGGAACGCTCACCTTCCGTGCGTTAGGTGCCCTTCGCCGGATGGGTGACGAGCTGCTCAAGACTGGCCGGTTCGACCTGGTGTATTTCTCGACCACCCAGTTTGGGGTTCACACGCTTGGGCCAAGGTGGCTCCGAAAGTTCGGGGTGCCGTTCGCGATGGACTACCAGGATCCTTGGGTGAACGATTATTACCGGCAACATCCGGCGGTGGTTCCGCCCGGCGGGCGGCTCAAGTATGCAGTGACAGATCGCCTCAACCGCTGGATGGAGCCACGGGTACTGCGATACTGCACTGGAATCACCAGCGTGTCCGCCGCTTATCCACGCCAGTTGCTCCGCCGGTATCCTTTCCTGCCCTCCGTTTGGCCGGTGGAAATCCTTCCCTTTCCCGGGGATGGGTGCGACCTGCGGCGAGTGGAACAAGGCGGTATCCTTCAGACAATGTTCACTCCGGGGGATGGCCATCGTCACTGGGTGTATGTCGGTGCCTCAGGACCGATGATGGCTTTTGCAGTGAGGGGGATCTTCAGCGCGCTGCGGGAGCACGGCAACAATCAGCCGGGATTCCTCGATGATCTTCGCTTGCACTTCGTGGGCACCTCTTATGCCGCGGCAGGGCGTGGCCGCAACACGGTGGGGCCGCTGGCCGTGGATTACGGGTTGGCGGCAGTGGTGCGGGAGCACCCGGACAGGATTCCCTACTCAGAAACGCTGCGCTGTCTGCTGGACGCGGACGCCCTCATCGTGCCCGGCTCGGATGATCCGGGCTATACCGCCTCGAAGATTTACCCATATTTGCTTTCCAGGAAGCCGTTACTTGCCGTGTTTCACGAGCAAAGCTCGGTGGTCTCCCTGATGCGAGCCGTTGGCGGCGGCGTTTGTGTGCCGTTCCGGACCGGAGAGCCGGAGGAGTCCCTGGCCAGTCGAATCCGGTCGGAGTGGCTCGAAACCGCCCAGTGGCAGCGGCCGGTTCCGCTGGACCGCACGGCCTTTGCGCCCCATACAGCGGGAGAACAGGCCAAGGTCCTTTGCCGCTTCTTCGAGCGTTGCCTCGCCTCCACGCGTCCTGCCGCTCGCCTCCGCTTTCAGCTTTCATCTTTTTGAATGCGCCTTGCGGTTCTCAGCTCGCACCCGATTCAGTATTATGCCCCGGTATTCCGCCTGCTGGCAGAGCAGAAGGGCTTGGCATTGAAGGTATTCTACGGGTGGAAAGGCGCGGCAGAGGGAACGGTTGATCCCGGCTTTGCAGCCACGATCACCTGGGACATTCCGCTGCTGGGAGGCTACGAGCATGAGTTTGTGCCGAATGCCGCGAAAGAGCCGGGCACGCAGCATTTTCGGGGAATTGATTTGCCTACCCTCCCCGACCGTATCGCGGCCTGGCGCCCTGAGGCGCTGCTGGTGGTTGGCTGGTGCTGGAAGGCGCATTTGGCGGCACTGAGGCATTTTCATGGCCGGCTGCCCATTTTATTCCGAGGCGATTCGACCCTGCTCGACGAGCGGCCTGGCCCGCGGACCCTGACGCGGCGGCTGTGGTTGCGCTGGGTTTACGGCCATGTGGATGTCGCGCTGTATGTCGGGACGCGGAACCGGGATTATTACCTGGCCCACGGGCTTAAGCCGGGCCAACTGGTCTTCGCGCCTCACGCCATAGACAATCAGCGGTTCAGGCAAAATGCCGGAGAGATGGAGGCCAAAGCCGCCACGTGGCGGAGCACGGTCGGAATCAGCCCGGACCAGGTGGCCTTCCTCTCTGCGGGGAAGCTTGAGCCGAAGAAGGCGCCCGACTTCCTGGTTAGCGCATTCAAATCGGTCCAGGCTAACGGCAGTTCCAGTCTTGCCCTTGTTTTCTGCGGGAGCGGCGTGCTGGAGCGTGGTCTGCGGGAGCGCGCCGGCGCGGGCATGCACTTCCTGGGCTTTCGGAACCAGAGCGAAATGCCCTGGGTTTACCGGGTGGGCGACGTGGTCGTGCTTCCGTCCCGAGGGCCGGGGGAAACCTGGGGACTCGCATTGAACGAAGCAATGGCGTGCGGGCGGCCGGTGATCGCCAGCGACAAGGCAGGAGCCGCCGTTGATTTAATCGAACAGGGCCGCAACGGCTGGGTGTTTCCCTCGGGGCATTTGGCCGCCCTTGCATCCGTGCTCCAGGCTGCGGAGCGCGCTGGACGTTCAGCCAGGGCGGCCATGGGGAAACGGTCGCTGGAAATCATCACACCCTGGTCACTCGAGCGCCAGGTTGCAGGTATCGTTGCCGGGATGAATAGAGCCACATCAGCATTTCGGGTCCGAGCATGACACCCAAACCGGGAAACAGCGCGCGACAGGTGAGGCCTTTGCGTCGGCCCGCCCCGGTGAGCGGCTTAAAACCGGAAGGGGCACTTCTTTGCCTGGCTCCCTGGTGTCTGGCGGAGATATTTCAGGCAAACCCAACGGTTTCCTGGCTGGTTGCGTGGCTTGGCTCGTGGGGGATTCTGCTGGCCGTCTGGACCGGGCGGGTTTTTGCCCTGCCTACGGACAGGCCGTTGCGCGATCAGTTGCTGCGGCCGTGGATGCTCATGCAGGCGATATATGCGGGCTTCAACTTTATCACGGCAGTGTTCTATTGGCTGAACCTGAAGGGGATCACCTTCGGTCTTGCAGAACCGCCCCTTGCCGGAGAAGCGGATTGGATGCTGGCAGCACAAATCCAGCGGCACTATGTGCTGGCCCACGCCGGGCTGGCCATTGGGTTTGGACTCGCATTCGGCGTCGCCAGGAACTTAAACGATCGGAGCATTACGAACCAGCCGGAGGATGAGCGCCGGTTGCCGCGCTTGTTGCTGAATCTCGCGATCATGGCTGTGATAGCAGTTCTTGTGTTCACTCGGATTCCGGGGCTCTCCCAGGTCGCTGTGAAGTGCCGGGCCTTTGCAGTGGTCGCCATCGCTGTCGGGTACGGATTGGCCATCCAGTACAGGTCGTCAGCTCTCCTTCCTTTGGGTGTCGGGGTAGTGGTCCTGGCAATCAGCGCGCTTGCTTCCGGGTGGAAGGAGGAGGTGCTGGTGCTGGTGCTGCTGATTGCCGCCGGCTTCTTTCCCCGGGCGCCTAAGACCGTGTCAATCGTTACGGGCCTTGCCCTGGTTGCCGGCATGGTGGTGCTGCCCGCGTTCACGATGAGCATCCGGGAAAGCCGGTGGGAAGAGGGTATGGGCGAATCGAAGGGACTGCAGGCCGCGGCAAACACCGTTCGCAACATGTCAAGCACAGAGTTTGAGGAGTCAACCTGGAGGTTCGCCACTGAACGGCTGAGCGAGGCGTCCATGTTCGCCACGTTCATGCAGGACGTCCCGGAGCGTCATCCCTATTATGGGCTTCAATTGGTCAAGCAGGCGGTTGCGTCTTTGGTGCCACGGTTGCTCTGGCGTTCGAAGCCCAATGTTGAGGAACTCGTGATGGCGCGGACGCGGGAGCACGGCGTCGTTTCCACCGAGGCCCGAGTATCGGCCAAGCCGGCGTTCGTAGTGGATTGCTACCTCAGCGGCGGCCTGTTAGGCGTATTCCTTGGAGGTATTTTCCTGGGACTGGCGGCCCAGCTTGGCTCCAGCCTATGCGAGCGGGTCTTTGGCGGCTATCTTCTGGGCGGAGTTGTTTTCAATGGTCTGTTTGCCATTCTCTGGCGGGGCAACTGTTTTGAATTCCTGGCCAACTCCTTGTTCTGGTCCTTCGTCCTAGTATGGCTTTGGAAGGTGACCTTCGGGGGTTCCAGTGCACGGCTGGAACGGCTTGGTGCGAGGCGGAAGCGCGAGGTTCGTTCAGGTGGCCGGGCCTCTCCCAAACCGGAGCCCGGGTCAGCCTTATGAGGGTTGTCCTGACCGTCGCCGACCTCCAGCCGGAGAGCGGGGGACCGACCCGCAGCGTGGTTGCTTTGGCGGACTCGGTTGCCCGGCAGGGGATCGAGGTGCAGTTGATCACCCTGGACTATGGCCATCACGGCGCGGCGCCGATGGCTCCTGACGAGCCAGTGCAGGCGACACTTGTTCCCTGCCGTGGGGTTTTAGCCCGGAAGCTCAAGTGGTCTCGCGCCTTTTCACCGGCTTTACGGAGACACTGTCAACCGTCCACTGGTTTGGTGCTGCATGACGCGGGCCTCTGGCTGCCTACGAACCACGCAGCCGCGCACGCTGCTTGGACCACACGCGTTCCCTTTATCGTCAGTCCGCGAGGGATGCTCACGCCCTGGGCCTTGCGGTATCGAGGATGGAAGAAGAAGCTGGCCTGGTGGCTGTATCAGCGGCGCGACCTGCGATCAGCAAAGGTGCTTCACGCCACCTCGCCCGCCGAGGCGGAGAGCTTCCGCGCGGTGGGCCTGACTCAACCCGTTGCTGTTGTGCCGAATGGGGTCGAAACGCCAGGGGAGCGGTGGGCCGGTGCTTCGGTGGGCGGTGGTTCGGTGAAGGCAGCGCGGACGGTCCTGTTTCTCGGCCGTATTCACCCAATAAAGGGGTTGATGGATTTGGTCAAAGCGTGGGCACTAATCAAACAGGGAAAAGCAGAAAGCAGAAACCAGAAAGCAGAAATTGGCTGGCGGGTGGTTATCGCGGGGGGCGATGAAGGCGGGCATCTGGAGGAAGTAAAAGCAGAAACCAGAAAGCAGAAAGTAGAGGGCGATTTCCAATTTGTCGGGCCGGTGGACGGACCGGCGAAGTGGGACCTGTACCGGAGCGCCGATTTGTTCGTCCTCCCCAGCAAATCCGAGAATTTCGGCATCGTAGTCGCCGAGGCGCTGGCCTGCGGCGTGCCGGTGATCACGACGCGGGGCACGCCATGGGAAGAACTGGAGACCCATCACTGCGGCTGGTGGGTAGAACTGGGGGTTGAGCCGCTGGCCCGCGCATTGCGCGAAGCAATTGCGGTGTCAGATGTGGAACGCCGCGAGATGGGCCGGCGCGGACGCGAACTCGTCGAAGAGCGCTACACCTGGCCGGCTGCCGCGCAGAAGATGGTGGCGGTCTATCGTTGGATGCTTGGGGAGGGGGAGAGGCCGGAGTGTGTTTCGGTGGGTCGGTAGGCGGTGGAACGGTGAATCGGTAAGCCGGTGAGGCGGTGGGTCGGTGGGTCGGTAGGCGGTGGAACAGTGAGTCGGGTAAAGACGACGAGAAAGGATAGCCATGCAGAAGGTGGATTCGTTTCGCGAACTCGAGGTTTACAAAGCGGCGTTCGCTTTGCAGCAAGCCATTTTTGAGGCTTCAAAACGATGGCCGCGAAGTGAAGACTATTCGTTGACGGACCAGATTCGCCGATCCAGCCGCTCGGTCGGAGCGAATCTGGCCGAGGCTTGGGCCAAAAGGCGCTACCCGGCACACTTCTTGAGCAAGCTGACCGACTCGGACGGAGAACTCCATGAAACGCTGCACTGGCTGCTGACGGCGCGAGCCAGCGGTTACCTTGCAGAGCCTGGGTTCCAAGATTGCGAAACTCAGCTCATCAGTGTCGGCCGCCAGCTCGGCTCAATGATCAGCCGGCACGACTCCTTTTGCTTATAGATAACTGTCTCACCACCGATTCACCGATTCACCGACCTCTGTGACCCAGCTCGACATCTCCTCCAACCGCGCCGCGCGCAAGTACACGGACAAGGAAATCATGCTTCGCTTCCTCTGGTTCTTTGGTTCTTTGCTGTTCCGTTTCAGCCCGCGTCCCTGCTTCGGGTGGCGAAGAGCGGTGCTTCGGTGTTTCGGTGCGTCGGTCGGGCGGCAGGTGCATGTTTATGGCTCCACTCGAATCTACTTTCCCTGGAACCTGACGGTTGGGGACTGGACCGCCATCGGGGAGGATGCACTCATTTACAATCTGGGTCCGGTGACGTTAGGCCAGAAAGTGACCGTATCCCATGGCGCGCACCTCTGCGCCGGCACTCATGACTATCGAGATCCTCAGATGCCTTTGCTCAAACCGCCGATCCGCATCGAGGACCAGGCTTGGATTTGTGCCGACGCGTTTGTCGGCCCTGGCGTCGTCGTTGGTGAAGGTGCGGTCGTGGGTGCTCGAGCCGTCGTAACCAGGGATGTTGCCCCTTGGACAATCGTGGCCGGCAACCCGGCCCGGTTCGCCAAGAAGCGCGCACTGACCACTGACCACTGACCACCGACCCCTGCTCCCCCATGCTCTCCGTTCTGATCCCTACGCTAAACGAACGCCGGAACCTGCCGGACTGCCTCGCGTCGGTTGCATGGGCCGATGAACTGGTGGTAGTGGATTCGGGCTCCACCGACGGCACGCAGGAGATCGCGCGGCAGGCGGGTGCGCACCTGGTGGATTTCAAATGGAATGGCCGGCTTCCGAAGAAGAAGAACTGGGCGCTGGAGAACGTGCCGTGGAAGCACGAGTGGGTGCTGATCGTGGATGCCGACGAACGGATCACCGCTGGGTTGGGGGAGGAGATTCGCCTGGAGATCAAGAAGCCGCGGGCGGACGGTTACTTCATCAACCGCCGTTTCATGTTTCTCGGCAAATGGATCAGGCATTGCGGATATTATCCGAGCTGGAATCTGCGCCTGTTCCGGCACGCCAAGGCACGATATGAAAGCATCGAGACGGGGGACGCCGGCTCCGGCGACAACGAAGTCCACGAGCACGTTGTGTTGGATGGCGCCACGGCGCGTCTGAAGGAGGATATGCTCCATTTCGCTTACCCGGACATTTACACCTGGGTTGAAAAGCACAACCGCTATTCGAACTGGGAGGCGCGAGTGGAAGTGGACGGGCAGAGTGGCTTCAGGACCGAGGCCGGCATTGGGCCAGACCTGGCAAGGCGCCGTCGGGCACGCGAATGGTCGAGACGAGTTCCCTTCCGCCCGACGCTGCGCTTTCTGTACAGCTACGTCGTCAAGGGCGGGTTCCTCGACGGTCGCGAAGGCTATATCTTTTGCCGCCTGCTGGCGACGTACGAAATGCTGAACGTGTTCAAAGCATACGAACTGCGGAGGGGACGGTAGGGCGGTGAGGCGGTGGGGGGCGCAAAAAGGGAACTGGAAACGGGGGTATGCCAAAGTACACCATATATGGGGGCGAGACGGCAGAAAGGACCACAAGGGGCAGTGTGTTTTTGGCGGAACTACCCTCAGATCGCAACGGTTGGGCTCGCCGGTGGGTTTCCCCAAGCGGTGCGAATGGCAGCGAGGTAACGCCGAAAAGCTGACATGCTGAGGTGTTGAAAGGTTCCAGAACCGCCGGCTTACGTTTAACCGCGAGGGCAAATCTTCCTTCCCTCCTCCACGATTAACTCTAAACCACCAGGCGCCAAAAGACCGCCAGCTTTGGGGACAGAGGCCGACGAGCGAGTCGTGCTATCTTCCGCTGATCAGCGCTCCAGCCTCCCTCTTCCATCTTCCATCCTCTATCTCCTTCCACTCGCCGGCTATTGGCTCGTCCTCATCTACTATCTGGGCGCGCAATGGTCGGTATTTGAGCAATACACCTATGGCTGGGCGGTGCCGTTCCTCTGCCTGTACCTGCTCTGGCGAAAGGCAGCCGGCAGAAGGCAGGAAGCAGAACCAGGAAATGCGGAAAGGCTGGGGACTGAAATGCTGAAAGGCGGGCCCGGAAGGCGAGCTGGGGATTTCAGCATTTCAGCGTTTCAGCGTTTCAGCCTTTTCCTTCTCGCCCTCCTGTATGCCGTGGCGCGTTTCCTGCATGAAGCAAACCCAGTCTGGCGCCTGACGAGCCTGCTCTGGACGCTGGCTGTCATTGGCCTGACGCTGCTCACCATCCATCTGGTCTGGGGTCGGAGGGCAGGGGGCAGAGGTGATGGTTTCAGCATTTCAGTATTTCAGAGTTTCAGCTTTTCAGATTGTGCCTTCCCCATCTGTTTCTTCCTGGTCGCCGTGCCTTGGCCGACCGGGCTGGAGACTTTTCTGGTCCAGTCTCTCACGCGGCTGAACGTGGCCACGACCATTGAGCTGCTGGATCTGCTTGGCATTCCTGCGATTCAGCACGGCAATGTCATCGAGGTAGGCAAGGGCGTGGTGGGCATTGACGAGGCGTGCAGCGGCATTCGCTCATTGCAGGCAACGCTCATGATCTCGCTATTCCTGGGCGAGCTTTACCGGCTCACGATCTCCCGCCGGGTGTGGTTGGCCGTGTCGGGCTTTGCGCTGGCTTTCGCGTTCAACGTCGGCCGCACACTCCTGCTCACGACAGTGGCATCGGTCAAGGGTGTTGGGGCCGTGCCGTCATGGCACGACCCGGCCGGGGTCACGATTTTAGTGGGCTGCTTTCTGTGCCTCTGGCTCATCGCTTGGCTCCTGAGAGGTCAGAGGTCAGAGCTCAGAGCTCAGAGGTCGGAGGTCGGAGGTCCCTCAACTCTCAACCCTCAACCCTCAACCGCACCAACCCCTCGCCCCTCGACTTCTTCAGCCTTCAGCCTTCAGCCTTTAGCCTTGGCTCTCCTGGCCTGGTTCGTTCTCGTCGAAGGCGGCACACAGCTTTGGTATCGTCTCCACGAGCGCAGCGCGGCAGCGAGCGCGGACTGGTCTGTGCCCCGGCCTGATAACATGAGCACCGCCAAAGTGGTGGCAATCCCACCCGGAATCCGTGGGCAGTTCCGGTCCGACGAGGATATTGAACTCCTCTGGCGGGATGCGAATGGCGCCGACTGGCAGCTCTACTACTTCCGCTGGCTCCCGGCCCACTCGCTGGCCAGGCGCGTGGCGATTCATCTGGCCAAGACCCACGGCCCCGAAAGATGCCTGCCCGCGGCAGGGATGCTCTTGAAGTCCGATCTAGGCATAAGCCAAATCCAGATCGGCGGCCTTGAATTGGCCGTGCACCAATACATCTTTGCAGCAGAGGGGAAGCTTCTGAATGTGTTCTACGGGATTTACGAAGACCAGGCTGGAAGCACCGCGCTCGTCAATCGGCGGCTTACCCCCGGCAGCCGAATCGAAGCGGCGCTGGCGGGCAGCCGGAACTACGGCCAGCGATTCCTGGAGGTGGCGGTTATTGGCTATGACAACCCGGCGGATGCCAAAGCCGCCCTGGTGCGGGAGCTGGAGAAGGTGATTAAGGTTGGCACGCGACCGAACATGTCGTCGCCACTAATCCCCATGCAATTGCAGCATGAGACCCTTTGAAGCGTCGCAGATGCCTGGCCAGACGGCGCACGGTGCTGTAAAAGCAGCGGCCGGCTGGGGGTGGGTGCGCAAAATCTGTGCTCTGTGCGCCGGTGACGTGCAGACATACCTGGTCTGTGAGCGCCTGACGGAACCATTGATCTACCTGATGGTGCTCTTTAGCCCCTGGGCCTTTGGGACAAGCCAGCCTTGGTCCATCTGGGTCATGAACAGCGCCGGTTACGTTTTGGGGGGGATGCTGGCGGTCAAATTGGCCATCCGGAGGCTGAAGGGTTACCGCCCGCCGCGCTGGGACGAGGCAGAAGTCCACAGTCCGCAGTCCGCAGTCCGCAGTCCGCAGTCAGGAGTCGGTGACCAGAAAGCAGAGGGCAGCGGGCGGCGGTCGGAGGGAAGTAGTCAGTCGTCAGTGATCAGTGGTCGCAGACTCCTCACTTCTCCCAGACTTACCGCGACGCTGGCGGCACTGACAGTTGCGATTCTGGCTTACTGCCTGATCAGCGACTTGAACGCAAGTGCTACCTACAACCAGGACACGCTCGTTTTTGCGTACCATGCGCATGTCAAGTGGCTGCCCCACAGCTTTGACAGCAGCCGGACGTGGTTTGCGTTCTGGAGCTACCTCGGGCTGGCTCTTTCGTTCTGGGCTGTTCGCGATTGGCTGCTGGGAAAGTCTGCCGGCGAAGCCGGGTCTGGGCGGCGGAAGAATGGCCCGGGCGGCAAGCCCGAGGCGGAGTTCTTTCCGGCTCGTTTGCGCCGCCTGTTCTGGCTGTTGGCGATCAACGGCGGCCTGCTCGGTCTGGAGGGGATTATTCAACGGCTGGAGGGATCAGGGAAGTTGTTGTTTTTCGTCAGGCCACAAATCCATAAGACGGCCGCTACGCAGTTCGGGCCGTACGCGTACTATGCGAATGCCGCACAATACTTCAACCTGCTTTGGCCGGGCTGCCTGGGGTTTTGGTGGATGCTCCATCTGTCACGCGGAGCCAGGCGCCACGGCCACCATGTGGTGCTCCTCTGCGCCGCCATCATGGCCGCGTGCCCGATCATTTCCACCAGCCGCGGCGGCACGCTGGTAACGGTTGGAATGGCCTTTCTGGCCGCGGTCTTTCTCACCGCCGCGCATTTCGTTTTCCCCGCTCACCGTCAGGAGAACAGCAGAACGCGCACCGTCACATTCCGCCTCCTGGGGCTTTTCTTCATCGGAGCGATGGCCCTGGGTTTCGCCCTCGGGTGGAAAGCACTGGAGCCGCGCATGGCGTCGCTGGGTGAGGGTTATCACTACCGGGAGCAGGATTATGAGCGAGCCCGGCCAATCGCCGACGACTATCCGCTTTTCGGCACGGGCCCCGGCTCGTTCGAGAGCGTCTCGCAGCTCTACCGCGTTTCCGCCGATGCCAATTGGTTTGCGCAACTGCACAACGATTGGCTGGAAACGCGCATTACGTTCGGCTGGGCCGGCAGCGCGTTAATCGCCCTGGCACTTGCGACGGTGGTGCTGCGCTGGTTCGCGCGCGGAGGAATCCAGAGTGGGAGGCGCTTCATCATGCTGATGTGGCTGGCGCTCGGCGGGTGCCTGGTCCATGCGCGCTTCGATTTCCCCTTTCAGATGCACTCGATTGTCTTCCTCTTTCTTGTGCTCTGCGCAATCCTGTTCAACCTCTCGCGCAGGCCGGCCTGAATTACTGAAATGCTGAAAGCCGAGTATGGCGACGAGGCCACACTCAGTATGTCAGTTTTCAGCGTTTCAGGATTTCAGCTTTTACCTGTGACCTTCCTCCTCCTCAACCAAACCTTTTACCCGGACGTAATGGCGACCGGGCAATTCTTAACCGAGGCCGCCCTGCGCCTCGTGGAGCGGGGGCACAAGGTTACCGTGGTAGCCAGCCGCCGGGCTTACGACCAGCCGGAGACGCGATTCCCGAAGGCCGAATCATGGCGGGGAATCCGCATTTACCGCGTTGCCTCCACCGGTTTCGGAAAGGGCGCCAGGTGGCGGCGCGCCGCTGACTTTGCCAGTTTCCTCACGTTGGGTTCTCTTCGGCTGCTCCTTTTGCCAAGGCACGACGTTGTGGTCGCCCTGACCTCTCCGCCGTTGATCTCGTTCCTGGGGGCGTGGCTTGCTCGCCTGCGTGGCAGCCGCTTCATCTACTGGGTCATGGATTTCAACCCGGATGAAGCCATTGCCGCTGGCTGGCTGCGCGCCAATTCGCTGGCGGCCAGGCTGCTGGACCGGCTGTCTCGCTTCAGCCTTCAGCGTGCAAGCAAGGTAATCGCTCTCGACCGGTTCATGCGCGACAGGATAATCGCCAAAGGCATCGAGCCATCGAAGGTCTGCGTCATCCCGCCGTGGTCCCACGACGACGAGGTTAGGTTTGATCCAGCCGGGCGGGAGCGATTCCGGCAGGAGCACGGCCTAGACGGGAAGTTCGTCGTAATGTATTCCGGCAACCACAGCCCGTGTCATCCGCTCGATACCTTGCTGGCGGCGGCCCGGCGGCTTGAGCCGGATTCGGGCATTGCCTTCTGCTTCGTTGGCGGGGGCAGCGAGTGGCGGAAGATTGTGGAGAAGCAGAAAGCAGAAGGCACGGCTCAGAGGTCCACGGTCAGCGGTCCCTCAACTCTCAACGCTCAACCCTCAACCGCCACTAACCCTCGCCCCTCAACCGAAGTGGGAGCCCCGAGTTCCCATTTCAGCTTTTCCAACATCATCTGCCTGCCTTACCAGCCGCTGGCTCAATTGGCCGGCTCGCTCTCTGCCGCGGACCTGCACGTGGTTGTTATGGGCGACCCCTTCGTGGGGTTGGTGCATCCCTGCAAGATTTACAACATCCTGAGTATCGCCGCGCCGGTGCTGTATATCGGGCCGCAGCCCAGCCACGTGTCGGAACTGCTCGAAGCCCCCGACCATGAATATCCGCTCGCCGCGGTGGCTCACGGTGAAGTTGACGGACTGGTCCAGCAGATTAAGCTGCTTCGGCACGAACCGCGCCCGACGCACCGGCGAACTCCGGCACGCGTGCGCTCCCTATTTTCCAAGGAGGTGCTTTTGCCCAGGCTGATCGCGGAGCTGGAAGCTAATTGATGCCCCAGTTAGCCTCGGACAGTCCCGTGGTGAATCGAACTGACTGTAGCTTGCATTTAAAAGGTCAGGCCAATTCGGCCTTCGCCAGCGCACGCATGCCCGGGTCAATAGCTGTGACATTAACAACATTCATAAATGCCTCCTGAGCACCTACCAGCCCTAAGCAGCTCCATATTGGGGTTGTCGGTGGGCAGATCGTTCAGGCTTAAGCAATACCTCTGGCGCAAGTCCGGCGTGCGAGCGGCATAAATTTCGGGCGCTAGTTCGGCACTGCTCTCCCGGTTTGAGGTGACTCGAATCGGGAGTTTTTGTCTTCAGATCTGCTGGAGGCTGTGCACGCGCGAAATGGGCGAAGGCACGTTTTAACTATAATACTGGGCGTGGTCAAAATTGCCGACAGACGATAGGGTGACTTTCATAGTTGTTGGTTTTAACTTCATACCGCCAACTTCCTCAACCCCCTCTCAATAACAGGAGATGTCGCTAATCTGGCTCGACCCTTACTCCAATTCCGCAACCCCCCAATCTGCTCCGCCATCAACTTCGACAGCGGCACAAATTCGGTCAAGACGCGGGCAATATCCAGGTCCGTTGGTTCCCTCTCAGAATCGAAGGCCAGGTAAAGGGCCTCGACGAACGCATTCTCAATCTCGCTACCCGTCAAGCCTTCTGTTGCTTTGGCTAATTGAACCAGGTCGAAGTCCTTGGGATCTCGACCGTGTTTCCCTATTTGAATGTTCCAGATGGCTTCACGTTCAGCTTGATTGGGCAGATCCACAAACCAAAGCTCATCGAATCGTCCCTTGCGGAGCATCTCAGGCGGCAGTTGGGATACGTCATTGGCAGTAGCGACGACGAATACCGGAGACGCCTTTTCCTGCATCCAACTCAAAAACGTCCCAAATACCCTGGCAGAAGTCCCTCCATCCGTTGAATTTGAGCTTTTGGTCCCGCTGAATCCCTTTTCCACTTCATCAATCCAAAGGCAACACGGCGCGATGGCTTCAGCGGTTTGAATGACGGCCATGAGGTTTGATTCTGACTGCCCAACCAAACCAGCGAAGATTCTGCCAGCGTCCAACTTTAATAACGGGACGCTGAATACCTTGGCTGTGGCTTTGGCGGTTAACGATTTTCCAGTTCCAGCAATTTCCAGGATCAGCAGGCCCTTTGGAGTGGGCAGGCCGTAGTCGATTGCGCGTTGGCTGAAGGCGAGTCTACGTTTCAGCAGCCATTCCTTCAACACATCTAAACCGCCAATCGAATCCAGGTTTTCTTTGGTCTCGATCAGCTCTAGGAGTCCATTCTTCTTTACGGCCTGGGCTTTCTCCTTCAATACTACAACCGGGGCTATGGCTTTGGATTGGACAACGGACAGAGCAAAGGCGTTCTCAGCTTCAATGGTCGTTAATCCTGAGGCAGCATCGATCAGCTTCTCCCTTTGATCGGCTTCCATGTTTTTGATGCCAGCAGATTCCATGATGCCTGCCAAAACCGCTCCGAGTTCAGTTTTACCTGGCAACGCAAATTCAATCACGGTCAGTTCACGTTCCAGTTCAGGCGGCAGGATCATACGGCAACCTAGAATTATCAGGGTCTTGGATTTGGTCTTGGCTTCCTGCAACACGTCTTTGAGCTGGCGGATGAGGATGGGGTTAGGATCTTGGAAAAACAGGTGGAAGTCCCGGAGCAGAATCAGGGTCTTCTCCTTCAAGTCCCGGATAGCGATTAGGGCTTCAAGAGGGTCGTTGGCGGCTGTGGTGGTGCCTTTCTGGGTGTCAACGAGGCCATCAACCGCACTCCAGAAGACGAGGTTGTATTTGAGGTCCTTGGCGATTTGGGTCATTTCTGCCGCTACCCGTTGTTCTTCGGGCGATACCAGATATAGGCCAGGATATCCAGCTCTGATGTAGTTGATGATTTTCTGTTTCATTGGTTTTGTTCCTTTTGTTTGTTGATTGTTGAGTTGAAGTGATCTCCAAATGGGCTCGACCCGGTTGCCTGCCGCCAGTTCAGTGGTACGGTAGGCACAGGTATGAACGAGAATGACAAGGCAGCCTTGGGGAACGAATTGCCACCCGCCAGCATTAGCGAAGACAAGCAAGCCGCCGAATACCTGGCCAACGATCGGACCTTTTTAGCCTGGGTGAGGACCAGCATTGCAGTGGTCAGCTTGGGGTTTGTCGTGACGAAGTTCAGCGTGTAGCTGCGTGAGCTAGCGGTGCGCTTGAACCCAAACGCCACTCCGCCTCGGACGGGAGCCTCACTTCCTATCGGGGTGACGTTGATGGCGTTAGGAGGCGTTCTGGTGGTATTGGCGGCGAGGCGTTATTGGGTAGTGAACCGGAGCATTGCGAGCGGCAGGGTCAGCGCGGACCACGGACTCGTTATTCTGGTCACGGTGATGGTTGTGTTGCTCACGTTGGCCATGATCGTTTACATGCTACCGACTTCGGAACAGGCGTGAATGTGAAGAACTGACGGTGTTTTTCAGGCTCATCGCAGACCCGATCACTGGCTCTGGTGTCGTTGCCGGTCCTCTCCTTCAGACGGCGAATTTCCGATGACGACTGACTCACGGCAGAAAAAGAAGCAGATCAACAAGGCCGCCGGGCACAAAGCCCGGCCGCCAAGCTGAAGCGCCTCGGCCTGATTATCCTGGCGGGAGGGTTCATCATCGCAGGGGTGATTTACTTGCTTGCCCCAAACCCAACATCCTCCGAAGACCCAATGCTGACCGAGTATTATGACCAGCAGGCTCGGGCGGCTCAACGGATATTGGGCAACCAGGGATCACTGATGTTGAACCTCATTGAAAGCCTCAAGCACGTGAGGACCTACGCTTGGATTGTGGCCGGCCTTGCCATCCTCGGTTCATTTGCGTGCTTTTATCTCTCGATGGACGCCTACGATGGCCGCGATGGTTGAGCCGAGCCCTTGGGTGGCAGGCTTCACATGGCGGTGGTTCGTCACAGCCGCAAGGGGTGTTCTCAATGGCATCATCCTCGGCGCTTTCGCCGCAGTAGATGCACTGGTCGGTATGGGGACTGAATAAGTGGGTTCTTGGTTTATTTGGTTGGTCCATTATCTTGTGCTTAAACGCCGACAGCCCGGTGTTTAGGCGGGCTGTCGGTGGGGTGTGGTTGATCTGGTTATTCTGGTTTTAGTGTTCGATTTTTGGTTTTACAAGTTGGGCGATAGGGGTAATCCTGAATGTCGCGAGTATGAAGTGCCCTGACTGTGGCAACCCGGTTGAGAAGGAAGCGCAATTCTGTCCAAAATGCTACGCCCGCATTGAGCCGCCGACCTTTTGGCAGAAGCTTGTTGGGTTTTTCCAGGGTCCGGCTACACCTCGCCGGCCCCTAATCACGATCAAGAGGACCGTTTCCATTAAGACCGACAAGGACGGCCAGCACCATGAATATCACTCCCTTGATGAAGTGCCATCCGAATTGCGCAAGGAGATTGAAGAACTGGAAACAAAGGGGTTGAAGGAGGGGCTCCGTTCTTCATCCTCGGACGGGCTGAGAACTAACGTCACGACTAAATTCATCAGCGAGAAGACGGTTTCCTTGTACAAGGTTAGGGACGCTGCAGGCAACGAACACGCTTACCATTCGCTGGAGGAGATGCCCGCTGAGATTCGAACTGCATTGGAGAGGGCCAAAAAGGCAGCGGGTGAATAGGCGAGCAAAGCCAGGCCACTGGACTGGTCGAAATCTTTTCAGGGGCCGGGGCACGAGGAATCGCAATACGACATGGGCGAGATGGGGCAAGACAGGCGTAATCAGCAGGTAGCGCTGCCAAGTGGCCGGAAACTGGGCTTTGCCGAGTACGGTGCTGCGAGTGGTAAGCCCGTCCTCTATTTTCATGGGTGGCCAGGTTCGAGGGTGGAACCCCAAGCCATCGAGAGCGCAAACGACCCGATGGGGGTTCGCATCATTGCTGTGGATCGGCCCGGCTACGGCCTATCAGAGTTTCAAGAGCGACGGCGCATATTAGACTGGCCGCAAGATATTGCCAGATTGGTTGAGGCGGTAGGCGTCGGCCGATTTGCAGTGATGGGAGTATCGGGCGGTGGCCATATGCAGCAGTTTGTGCCGCGAAGATGCCGGAGCGCATCACGGCCGCAGCGCTGGTCTGTGGTGTCGGGCCGCTGGATCGACCGGGCGCAGCGGCCGGCATGAATGTGAGCCACCGGTGGATGTTGAGGTTTGGGCAAAGGTTTCCTTGGCTGGCGAGGAAGGTGATAGGTTTCTCCCTGCATTGGGCTTGGGATTACGAGAACCAGGTGCTGCCCAAGGCTTTGTTCAAGGGCCTGCCGACTGTGGACCAGGAGGCAGTGAGCCGGCCAGAAGCGAAGAACATGCTATTGGCAAACTGGCGCGAGGCGTTCCATGCCGGCAACCGAGGGATGCTCTGGGACGGGGACCTGTATGCCCGGCCCTGGGGATTCCGTTTGGAAGAGATCCCAATCGCGGTGCACTTGTGGCAGGGAGAATTGGACAAAATTGTGCCGCCAAGCATGGGACATTATTGTGCCTCCCTCATTTCGAATTGCCAGGCGCACTTCTTTCCGGAGGAAGGCCACTTTTCGCTCCCTTTTAGGCGGATGCGGGACATTCTGGCGGGCATCACCCAGTAATTCTAATTCGCTTCCAAGATGAGCCGAATAGTGGTAGGGTTTCGGCATGGCAAGACCACGCCGGATTGATCCACTCGTTGTTAAGCGGGCGCAACTGACCGCC